>Ga0315901_10002247_pt1 | contig 26861 bp, 22 predicted proteins | sample LakEriMetagenome_10_FD_203761 | JGI IMG/M metagenome (GOLD analysis project Ga0315901, IMG submission 203761) | Freshwater fungal communities from buoy surface, Lake Erie, Ohio, United States - Buoy 2 MA116 | ecosystem: Environmental > Aquatic > Freshwater > Lake | place: USA: Lake Erie, Ohio...
TCCCTCCGGTCGGGCGGCCCACTCACAGTGCTTCACGCAGCGGCCGCAGGCCGCGCCGCGTGGGCCGCCGCGTGAGCGGCGGCCACGGTCGCCTGGATGGCGGCCGTCGCCCGGCTGGTCGCACCTTGGCTGCGACCACGCTGGGCCAAGCCCGCCGGGGCCATGGATGGCCCGGCGGGCGCTGAAGTCAGATCGCGTCCGCGGCCGTCTCGCCGGTGCGGATCCGCACGACCTCGGCGAGGTCCGTCACGAAGATCTTGCCGTCGCCCACCTGGCCCGTGCGGGCCGTGGTCATGATCTTGCTGATCACCGCCGGCGCCTCGTCGTCGCCCACCACCACCTCGATCTTCACCTTCGGCAGGAAGTCCACCGAATACTCGGCGCCCCGATACGTCTCGGTATGCCCCTTCTGTCGTCCGAAGCCGCGAACCTCCGTCACCGTCATGCCCTTCACGCCCAGGGCGTTGAGCGCGTCCTTGACCTCCTCCAGCTTGAAGTGCCGGATGATGGCCTCGATCTTCTTCATGGTCGGTCTCCTTCACGAACGGGATGTCGATGCCGGGAGCCCGACCCGCGTCGCGGCCCGAACGAATTCTAGCGGCCCACCGCGTGGCGATCGCAGGCCGCCGAGTATGCAGGCCGGCGCCGACCCGGGCAAGCGGCCGCGACGCTTCCGGTGCCCGTCGGCTCTGGTACATTTCACGATCCGCGGAGGCGTGCTCCGTGATGGCGACCCGACCCCGGAGCGACTCGTTCATGGCGATCGACACCTACGCTCCGTGCCCGGGCGGCACCGGCAAGAAGATCAAGTTTTGCTGTGCCGACCTCGTCGGCGACCTGGAGCAGCTCGACCGGCTGATCGAGGGCGACCAGGTCTCGGCGGCGCTCGAGCAGGTGCGGCGGCTGGCGGAGAAGCACCCGGGCCGGCCCTGCCTGATGGCCACGCGGACCAAGCTCGAGCTCGCCTCCAAGCAGTTCGCCGCGGCGGCCGCGTCGAGCAAGTCGTTCCTCGACGCGCATCCCGAGAACCCGCTGGCGCTCGGCCAGGCGGCCGTCACGGAGGCCATCGCCGGCCGCGTGCAGGAGGCGGCCGGCCTGTTCGACAAGGCGCGGGTCGCGGCCGTCGCCGCCGCGCGAACCGAGGGCGGGCAGGACGTGTCGCCGGAACTCGTCCGCATCGCCGCCACGCTCGTGCAGGCGGCCGCCCAGCTCGGGCACGTCGGCTTCGCGCAGGGCGTGGTGGAATGGCTGTTCGACCGCGGCCTGGGGACCGACGAGGAGCGCCGGCTGCTCGCCGCCGTGGTCGGTTCCGCCGGCGTGCCCACGGCCCTGCGAACGAAGGCCCGGCTGGCGACGACCTCGACCGACGCGGCCTGGCGGATCGAGTTCGACGCGGCGCTCGAGCACGCGCGGCAGTGGCGGCTGGCCAAGGCCCTGACCGGATTCCGCAGCCTCAAGGCGGTGGCCGGCGAGAGCCGGGAACTGTTCACCAACATCGCCGTGCTCTGCGAGATGATGGCCCGGCCGTTCGAGGCGGCCGAGGCCTGGCTGGCCGTGGCGAAACTGCGGGACCTGCCCCATGACGACGCCGTCGAGGCCACGGGGCGGGCGATCGCCCTGGAGACGGAGGCCGATCCGGACCGTTCGCCGCTGGTGTCGTTCGCGAGCGTGATCGCGCCGCTCGCCGTGGCCGGCGGCGAGGCCGGCACGACGGCGCTCGAACTGCTCGAGGACAAGCTCCGGCACGACGGCCGCTGCGAGCCGGCGCCGTTCGACCGCTCGAGCTGGGTGTCGCGCGGCGCCGTGCCGCCGCGGTCGGTGTGGCGGATCCACGAGCCGGCACCGGCCGGCGATCGACCCGCGCGGATCCTCGCCTCGCTGCTCGTGTTCGGCCGCCAGACGGATCGCGAGCCGGAGGCCGTGCTGCAGGGCTTCGCGCCGGACGTCGCCGAGGCCCGGCCGATCGCCGAAGAGCTGCTGGGCTGCACCTTCGCGGCGGCCGAGGGCGGAGCGGAGATGCCGGCGACGTCGCCGACCTCATGGCTCATGGGGGCGCAGTTCCGCATGCCGGCGGCCGAGCCGCCGGCCGGGCCGCCGTCGGCGGGTGGCCCGTGCCTCTTCGACACGCTCGTGGAGCGGCAGCAGGCGGCCCTGTGGTCGCGGTTCGCGGAGCTCTGGCCGGAGACGCCGCTGCCCGAGTTGCTCGGCAAGACGCCGCGGCAGGCGATCGCGACCGCCGAGGGTGGCCATCGCGTCGAGGCCCTCGTGACCGAGGGCGAGGCGACCGCGCGATTCCGTGCCGCCGTCGCCGCCTGGCGGACGGTGCGGGAGCGGCTCGGTCTGAAGCCGCCACAATCCATCGACGCTCCGCGGCCCCTGGAGCAGGTGCCGCCGCTGCGCTGGCACCGGCTCGACATGCCGCGGGTCGGGCTCGACCAGCTCCGCGGGGTGCTCGTCACGGCGAGCGACGCGGGATTCCCGCAGGCCGCCGAGCGGGCGGCCGAGTCGGTCGTGGCCCGCGGCGACGCCACGCCCGAGGATCGCTGGGAGGCCTGGGGCGTCCTCGAGGAGCGGGCCGAGTCGACGGTCCGCAGGCTGGAGATCCTCGGCGAACTCCGCGGCGTCGCCAAGGAGCTCAAGGCCAACGACGGCATGCTCGACGTCGCCGAACTGCGGGTCCGGCTGCAGCGGGCCGACCAGGCGGAGATCATGCGGCTGCTCGACCACCTGCGCCGGGATCACTCCCGCGACCAGCAGGTGCTCCAGGCGCTCGCGGAGGTGCTCATGGAGGCCGGCGTGGACCTCAATGCCCTGGCCGGCCGCGGGGCCGCCGGCATGCCCGGCGGGGCCGCCGCGATGCCCGCGGCCCCGGCCGCCGAGCCGGGCAAGCTCTGGACGCCGGGTGGCGAGACCGCCGGCCCGGGCGGCGGCGAGAAAAAGACGATCTGGACGCCGGGGTGAAGTGCGGGCCTCCCGGCCGCCGACTCGCGCTCACGGCCCGGCGTCGGGCCCGTCCGCCGACCAGCGGCTCGTCGGCGGGATCGTGATCGTCGGATCGCCGGCCGCCGCCTGCCCGTCCGCGGCGAGATGCTGCAGGCCCACCAGCTCCCGCAGCACGCTTTCGATGTCGTCGAGGCGGCGCTCCAGGCGATTGCCGAGTTCCTGCTGGTCATCGTCCCGCCGCCGCATCGCGCCGCGGCACCGCCGCAGCCAGGGCCGCAGCCACCGTCGCTCGAACCGCCGCGCGAGCGTCCGCACGTTCATCACCATGGTCGAGAGCCTCCGGCCGCGGGGTCCATGTCCCGGGCGGGGGACACTACCTTCGGGGGGGTCGGCTCGCCAAGGCCGCTTTCCACGGCCGTCCGCGGCCCGTCAGGGGGCGAAGAAGCCTTCCAGGGCGTTGCGGGCGACCCGCAGGGCCCGCTGCCGACCCGCCAGGCTACGGCCGAAGGTGTCGTCCTCGACCTCGATGCAGACCGGGCCGTCGTAGCCGACCCGGGTCACCTCGGCCATGAACGCCCCCCAGTCGATCTCGCCGTAGCCCGGGATCCGCGGCTGGTGCCAGCGCAGGGGAAAGTCGAACCGTCCCACGTCGGCGATGGCCGCGCGGTCGAGCTTCACGTCCTTGGCGTGGAGGTGGAAGAGTTTCCCCTTGAACTCCTCCAGGGGCCCCAGCGGATCCATGCCCTGGATGACGAAGTGCGACGGGTCGTAGTTGAGGCCGAACGCCGGCGAATCGAGGTCGGCGAACGCCCGCCGCCAGACGGCGGGCGTGGTGAACAGGTTCTTGCCGCCGGGCCATTCGTCGGCCGTGAACAGCATCGGGCAGTTCTCGATCCCGATCCGCACGCCGTGCTCCTCGGCCAATCGCACCAGCGGCCGCCACACCTCCAGGAACCGCGGCCAGTTGTCGTCCACGGTCCGCCGCCAGTCGCGGCCGACGAAGCCGTTGACCGTGTCCACGCCGAGCAGCGGCGCCGCGGCGACGACCCGGCGGAAGTGCGCGGCGGCGGGCTCCGCGACCGCCGGATCGGGATCGAGCAGGTTCGGGTAGTAGCCCAGGCCGCTGATCGAGACGCCGGCGGCGGCGCAGCGGCCACGGATCTCGTCCGCCCGTCCGGGCGTGAGCGTGGCCACGTCGACGTGCGTGACGCCGGCGTATTTCCGCTCCGCCGCGCCGACGGGCCAGCACATCAACTCCACCGTCGCGAACCGCTCGGCGGCCGCGAACGCGAGCACGTCGTCGAGGGAAAGATCCGCGAGGATCGCGGAGACGAAGCCGAGTCGCATGACGACCAACACAGGGCGAGGCGTGGGACACGACACACTGTTCTACCCGCCGCCGCCGGCCGGACGACAGGGCGGCTTCAGGCGGCCCGCACCGCGAGCCAGGGGTGCGCCGCCCGGATCGCGGCCACGACCGCGGCCATCGCCGGCCGGGTGGTGGCCTGAAGCATCGAGCCGGCGTGCACGCGGTAGCCGGCCTCGGCCTCCGGCACGGCGACGCTCCACAGGCCGTGCTCGACGAACTTGCACCACAGTTCGTAGTCCTCCCAGCCCACGAAGCGACCCCGCGAGTAGCCGCCCACCAGCGCCCAGGCGCTCTTGCGGATCAGCGCCATGGCGTCGATGTAGTTGCCTCTGGCCAGCCGCTCCGGCGACCAGGGGCGGGCCGGGCGGCGGCGGCGGGCGTCGCCGAAGTGGCGGAGCGTCGGATGGGCGGCGGCGGCGGTCGATTCGCCGAGCCGCGCGTGCAGGAGTCGCAGGCAGTCCGGCGTGAGCACGTTGTCGGCGTCGAGCGGAAACACCAGCGCCGCCTCGGCCGCCGCGAAGGCGGCGTTGCGGGTGAGCGGCAGCCCCTGGTTCGTCGTCTGCCGCAGGAGCGTGGCCGCCGTGAACCGGGCGGCGTGCCGCCCGAGCCAGTCGGCCGCCGCCGCCAGCGAGCCATCCCGCGAGGCGTCGTCGACGACCACCAGCTCCAGGCGGGGGAGCGTCTGGGCGGCCACGCTGTCGAGGGCCGCGCCGATGTACCGCTCGTAATCGTGGAGCGGCACGACGACGGCGACGTCGGCCGGTTCCCCGCCTCCGAACCGGGCCACGATCTCCGTCTCGGGAACCTCCGGCAGCACGGGCTCCACGGGCGGATCGGCACCGATGAGCCGCGTCGCCTCCGGCCGGTCCGTCACCGGCCGACCGAGCAGTTCCTCGAGGCGTGCCCGGCGGCCATCGGGCCCGAAGCGGTGGAGCACGTGCCAGAGCGCCGCCCGCCCGATCCGCCGGCGGAGTCCCTCGTCGGCGACCAGGCGAGTCAGGTGGTCGTGCCACTCGGCGGTGGTCGCGGCCAGGAATCCGGTGCGGCCCGCGAGGATCGCCTCCCGGAACGGCCGCGTCGGGGACGCCACGGTGGGCACGTCCACGAGGGCCGCCTCGAAATACTTGAGTTCGCTCTTGGCCTCGCAGAACGGGTTGCCGACCTCGAGCGGGGCGAGGTTCACGTCGAACCTCGCGAGTTCCTCCGGCAGCCGCTCGAGCGGCACCTGCGGCCGCCATTCGATGCGGTCCTCGAGGCCGCGGAGGAGCGGGAACTCCTCGGGATCGAGCAGCGGGCGGCCGCGCGGATCGCGGAACAGCACGAGCCGGCATTCGGGATGCCCGTGGAGGATGCCGGCCACCGCCGGCGCGGCGACGGAGAAGTCGCGCTGGTGCGTCCGCGTGCCGGCGGCATAGCCGAGCCGCACCAGGCCGTCGGCGGCCGCCTGGCCGCGGCGGGACACGGCGGCGCGGCTCGCGCGATAGGTGGCCTCGTCGAACCCGTTGGGCAGCACCGCGGCAGGCCGGCCGCAGAGCCGCTGCGCCGCGGCGAGCGGCTCGGTCGGCGCCAGGCAGGCGTCGGCGAGCAACAGCCCGCGCCGGATCCCGGCGTAGTGCCGGGCGACGGCGGCGGGCTCGAGCCGCAGCGAGCGGATGGCGTCGATCACCGTCGGGTCGGCGACCGTGGGATCGACCATCAGGTCGTCGATGTCGTAGAGGATGCGGGCCCCGGCGGCCCGCCAGGCCGCGACCGCCCGCTCGAGCATCGGCCGCCAGGCCACCCGCCACACGAGCACCACCTTCGGCCGGTCCGCGGCGGCCGACCAGTGCCGTGGTGCGAGGTCGTCGATGTCCACGATCTCCGTCCGCCAGCCGAGGGCGGCCGCCTCCCGGGCGCAGCGGTCCACACGGTAGGCATGCCCGGGCGTTCGCGGCTCGCCCGAGACGAGCACGAGGAGCGGGCCGCCGCTGCCGCGGGGTCGCGCCGAGCCGAGGCCTGCTGCCAGCCGGCGGAGGCAGGCCCGCACGAGGCGGCGGGCGGGATGGTCGCGACGGGGAAAGAAGCGCATGGCGAAGGGGCACCGGGGCGGCGGGGTGCCGGCATCGCCCCGTGACGCCCCGCGGGGCGGAGAGGATAGGAATGGCCCGCAGGCGGGTCAACCGGCGGCCGCAGCCCGTTTTTCGCGGTCGGCCGCCGTCAGGCGGGCTGGCCGCGGCCGATCCAGCGCCACCAGCGGCCCGCGGCCCAGCCCACCTGCGAGGCGTTCCAGCCGCGGCCGTGGAGGTCGGGCCGCAGCGTGAGCAGCGTGCTGAACAGCCGCTCCATGATGAAGGGGATGAAGCAGGCGTCGATCGTGCGGTCGGCGCGGCGGCGGATGAGGTCGCGGTCGGTGGCCGAGAGCCCGTGCTCGATGCACTCGTGCACCGGTTCGCAGAACGCCATGTATGCGTCCCAGAATCGCCCGCTGCCCGCCCAGTAGTTGCAATACGCCACGTGTTCGGGCGGCTGCTCGAACCGGGCCAGGTCGATCGCCACGCCGACCGTGGAAAAGATCCGCTGCGCGAGGCCGAGGATCCCGGGGTGATGGAACTCCCCCTGCTCCCAGACGGACCGCCACCGGCCCGGCTCGATCCGGTCGGGATTGATGAAATAGACGTCGCTGCCCGGATGGCGACGGATGAGGTCGATGAAGCGGGCTCCGGCGAGCCGGGTCTTGGCCCGAAACTTCCACGACAGGAAGCCGGTGACGTCGCCGGCGGCGCACATCCCGGCCCGGTATGCCGAGCGGAAGACGTGGTACTCGCGCCACTCGGGCCGGGCGTTGGCCCGGTTGTCGTAGGGGAGGAAGGCGGGATCGAGGCCGGACCGCTGCCGCTCTTCGTAGTAGATCTGGTGGATGCGAATCGCCATGCGGGCACCCCGGCCAGGGCAGCGCCGAGAGGCTACACCCAGCGGCGGCGGACGGGAAAGACCGGAGTCAGAACCGCTGGATCATGTCGAAGCCGAGCATGGTCTGCTGGTTGCTGGCGCCGTCGTTGTAGGCCGCCCGCGGGCCGGAGGGGCCGCCGAAGAAGTCCCAGCGGAAGGCCGGCCGCATGAGGAAGTTGCCCGTGGGCGTCCAGTTGGGCCCGAGCGTGAGGGAGTAGAAGTTGCCGGGCAGCGGGACGTGGTTGGGGTTGCTCGGGCGGTTGAGGCCGACGCGGGTGCCGTCGGTGTCCTGGAACCACTCGAAGCGGGCGCCCCACGCCCAGGCGTCGCTCACGCGATAGTAGAGGTATTGGTCGATGCCGACCCACAGGGCGGTGCCGCCGTCGGCCAGCCCCTTGGCCTGCGTGCCGAGCCACTGATGGAAGACATACTCCCAGTCGGCGGCCGGCCGAGCCTCGAGGATCAGGCTGTAGCGGGTGCGATTCGCCGATGTCAGCGGGGGTGCCGGCTGGAAGAGCGGCGAGAAGTCGTTGCCCTCGTCGCCGCTGATGATGGCGAACGACGTGGCGAACGAGTTGTCGTCGTTCTTGGCGCGGATGCGGCCCAGGAAGTTGGCCTGGCTGTACGTCGAGGCGAGGCCGTTCCAGCCGTTGACGAGCCCCGCGTCCACCTCCACGTTGTCCGTGGCGTTCCAATTGACGAGCCCGCCCCAGTGGGTGAACGGGCCGGCGAACTGGTAGCTGTAGCTCTTCAGGTAGAAGAAGTTGCCGACCGCCGGCACGCCCTCGTAGCCGACGATGGTGTAGAAGTGGCCGAGCTTCAGGGACAGGTCCTGGCTGCCGACTTCGGCGTACAGCTGCGGGATCGCCAGGCCGTAGTACTCGCCGCTGTTCCAGTCGCGCGGGCCCGGGTTCGTCTCCCAGCCGAGCGACATCGCCAGCGGGAAGTCCTCGCCGTAGAGCAGGTCGGTGCGGCCGCCGATGCCGGTGGAGCCGTCGGTGGGCAGCGTCCGCTCGGCGACGAGGTAGACCTGGTTCATCATCGCCTCGTTGGCCCGGTCGACCGCGTTGTACGGGCCGTTGAACTTGCTGGCCGGCACGCCGAAGTTGCCGACGAAGCCGCCGTCGAGCCAGCCGTACACGCCGCCGCGGTCCCCCGCTCCGAACAGGAACCAGTCCTGGCCGGACGGGATGACGCCCGTCATCACCTCGTCGGTCAGCACCGGGTCGAAGGACTCGAACCCGCCCACCTGCCCGGGCCGGCCCACGAACGCGTCCTCCTGGGCGACCGCCCCGGCCGCGGCCAACGCCAAAACCAGCCCCACCACCACCCGCCCGCGATGCATCCTGGCGCCGCCCATGGGATTTTTCTCCCGCGGCCGCCGCCACCCGCGGCCGCCGCCGGACCTGACTTCGGCCGGATCATCGGCACATCCTTCGCGATGGGCAGGGCCGGAGAAAAAGTCACGGTCCGCCTCGCCGTGTTCTCCGACCGGCAGCGGCACGGCAAAGGCCCCGGGTTGCCCCGGAGGCAGGATGGCCGCAGGGTCGCCCCAGGTTCTGCGGCTTTTCCGCCGCAAGTCCGCGGCCTCAAGCCACGGTGCGGACCCTACCGATTGCACCGGGGTCAACGAGTGGGACGGTCATGACAAAGTCGGGTTTTCGCCGGCTGCCATTCGGCCCGATCACCGGCGTCGCAGGCTGGTGCCGGCGCCGCGCCGGCTGCCTGCTCGTGGCGGCCGTGCTGCTGCCGCTCGCGCCCGGCGGCCAGGCCCGCGAGGAACTGGAGACGGACCGCGACTCGTTCACGTTCGCACCCACGACCGCCGGACCCGCGACGTCGATCCTCGAGGCGGCGTATTCCTTCATCGACAACCGCCTGGCGCCGGCGGCCCACAGCTACCCGGAGCTGCTCCTGCGGCGGGGCTTCGGCGAGAAGGTCGAGGCCCGGCTCGGCTTCAACTACGAGGCCGGCGGACCCGGAACCGTTTCCGGCAGCGAGTTCGGCGGGGAGGACATCGAGACCGAGGACGAGAGCCGCGTCCTGTACGGCGCCAAGATCGAGACCACGGAGCAGGACGGCTGGCTGCCCCGGTCGGCCGCCATTCTCCAGGGCTACACGCCCGTCTCCGGGCCGTCGAACAAATCGACGCTCGTGCTCGGCGAGGCGTGGGGCTGGCGGTTCGCCGGCGGCTGGGAATGGAGGACGGCCATGCGGTTCGGCACCGGCTTCGAGGAGGCGGACGCCTTCAGCCAGTGGGCGCCATCGAGCGTGATCAAGATCCCGATCGGCGGCCGCTGGAACGTGCACGCCGAATACTTCGGCATCTTCTCCACCGGCAAGGAGACTCCGCTCAACAGCCAATTCGCCAGCTGCGGTGGCCACGTCCTGGTGACGGAGAACCTGGAGATCGGTCTGCGGGTGGGCTGGGGGCTCAATCAGACGTCGCCGGCGTTCTTCTCCAACGTGGGCGCGGGGTGGCGGTATTGATGCGCGCGCGAGACAGAATGCAAAACCCGTCAAAACAAGAGTTCATGGCCTGCGGCCGATTGCCTGACGGGTCTTCGGTGTGATTGAATCCACGGGCGCCCCGCGACGGTCGCCATCGATGCCCGGGAAGATCGCCGCGACCAGGGCCACAGGCCCGCCGCATTCGGCCCCTCATGCATGGCTCATGATCACGCAGTCCTTCGATGATTTCGACGCCTGGGCCGACGCCGTCAGCGGCGCCAATCTGAGGCTCGTCTGTGACGCGGTCGAGGAGCGGTCCTGGACTCTCGGCATGGTGCCGCTCGGCGACGTCGTGCTGCAGGTGGCGATGGAGGGGGGCGGCAATCTGTGCTACGGGATGAACACGCACCCCGGCCCGCTCGTCTTCATCCCGCTTTCCCTGGCCTCTGAGCACGTCGCAAACACCGAGCGACTCGACGACGATTCCCTGTTCCTCATTCCCCGGGGCGCCGACTTCCGCCTCCGTGTCCGCCGCCGGGCGCACGCCTGGTGCTCGGTGGCCCTGCCATCGACGAGTCTCGCCGTCGCATCGGGCAGCGACCGGGTCGCCGGTCGGCCGGGATCGGTGGCTCGGCTGCGCGACCTGGTGGGCCGCATCGCCCGTGAGATCGTCGCGTGTCCTCCGGGCAGCGCCGCGCATGCGGCGGCCGGCCTCGAACTCGTCGCCGCCGTGGGCGACTGCCTGCCCGCCCAGGCGCCGCCTCGCGTGGCGACCGGCCGCCCCCGCCTGGATCGCGGCGGCATCGTCCGCCGGGCGATGGAGGTCATCGAGGCCTCGCCATCGACCCCGACGGCGCGGGATCTCGCCATGCGGGTCGGCGTCACCGAACGGACGCTGCAACGGACGTTCCAGGAGACCTACGGCATCCCGCCCAAGCAGTATCTCCTGGCCCGCGAACTGCACGCCGTGCGCCGCATCCTCCGCGCCGGCGCGGCCCACGACCGCGTGGTCGCCGACGTCCTCGCGCGGCGCGGCATCTGGGAGTTCGGCCGGTTCGCGGCGCGGTACCGGAAGCAGTTCGGAGAACTGCCGTCGGCGACGCTCCGGCAGGCGCGATGCTGAGGCCGACGGCCGCCGGATCGCGACCCTGGGGCCGGCCCGCGGGCCGCACCGCCCGCCGCGCGGCGCGGCATGACACGGCCACGGTTCGTTGACGATCGCCCGGCGGGCGGCGTACGGTGTCCGATCGCGGCGCAGGCAGCGCGGCACGGCCGATCGAGCGAAAGGGCGGGCAACCATGGGCCTGGTGGTCGAGCGGGTCGGCATGGGCGGTCTGGTGCCGCCTTGGGTTTGGCACCAGCACACGGAGCGGTACCGGTTCGCGGCGCCGCTGGCGGCCGGGAGACGGGTTTTGGACGCGGCGTGCGGAACCGGCCACGGCACGGCGGTGCTCGCGGCCGCCGGGGCTGCGACCACGACCGGCGTGGACCTGTCGCCGCAGGCCGTGGAGACGGCACGCGACGCCCACGCTGCGGCCGGCATCGTCTTCCGCACCGGCGACGTGTCGGCGTTGCCGTTTCCCGACCAGGCCTTCGATCTCTACGTGTCGTTCGAGACGGTCGAGCACCTGACCGATCCTGCCCGATTCGCGGCGGAAGCCCGGCGGGTCCTCGCCGCCGGCGGCGTGTTCGTCTGCTCCACGCCGAATCGGTCGGTGACCAACCCGGGAACCGGGATCGATGATCGGCCGTACAACCCGTTTCACGTCCGCGAGTTCACGGCGCGGGAACTCACGGCACTGCTGCGGGAATCGTTTCCCACGGTGGAGATGCTGGGGCAGACGCCTTTTTCGGGTGCGTACGTGCGCGGTCTCGGCAGGGCTGCCCGCTGGTCGCCGAGACTGGCCGTCCGCATGCACCAGGCCGTCAAGCTCGCCCGCGCCCCCTGCGATCGGCGGCGGAACCACGTGCCGCGGCCGTGCGCCGTCGGAACGGAGCCCGAGATTCTCGTCGCCGTCTGCCGCGTGCCCCCGGACGACCAACGGTGATCACCTTCGCGGTGCCGTTCTACCGCGGCACGGACTACCTGGAACGGGCCGTCCGCAGCGTCCTCTCCCAGACCAGCCCCGCGTGGCGGCTCGTGGTCTCGGACGACAGTCCCGACGGCGGCGGTGCCGGAGTGGTGCGTTCGATCGTCGATCCGCGGGTCACCTACCGCCGCAATCCGCGGCCGCTCGGCATGGCGGGCAACTGGAATCGCTGCCTGGAACTGGCGGACACCGACCTCGTCACCATCCTGCACGCCGACGACGAGCTGCTGCCGAATTATGCGGCCGCGATGACCAGCGGGGCGGCCGCCCACCCGGAGGCCGCGGCGGTCTACTGCCGGGCGGTCATCATCGGGCCGCACGGCAGGCCGGTGTTCTCGCTGCCCGACCGGGTCAAGGAGATCGTGGCCCCGCGTACCCGCGGCACGGTGCGGCTCGCCGGAGCCGCGGGCGTCGCGGCGCTGCTGCGGGGCAATTTCATCATCTGCCCGACCGTCTGCTACCGGATCTCGAGCCTCGCGGGAAGGACGTTCGATGATCACTGGCGATTCGTGCTCGATCTCGATTTCTTCACCCGCCTGCTCGTCGACGGCGAGGAGATCGTGGGCCTGCCGATCACGGCCTACGCCTACCGCCGTCACGCCGGCAACGCGACGGCCGAATACACGGAGACCCTCCTGCGGTTCGAGGAGGAGGCGGCGCTGTACGACCGGCTCGCGGACGCGGCGCGAGTCCGCGGCGGTGGCTGGGAAGCGGTGCAGCGGCTCGGGCGACGGAAGCGAATCCTGAAGCTCCACCTCCTCTACCGGGTGCTGGCGGACGCGGCCCGGCTGCGGCTGGGGCCCGCCGCTCGCAAGGCCCGCCATCTTCTCCGCCTGCGGTGAGCCGCCGCGGCCGCCAGTCGGCCCCGCTCGCTGCGGGCGGTCTATACTTCGCCACCATGCGAGCGGTCGTCGTCTGCGGGCTCGGGCGGTTCGGCCTTCAGGTCGTGGAGGCCTTGCGCGGCTGCGATTGCCCGGTCACGGTCGTCTCCGACGAGGCGACCAGCCCGGAGCGGGTGGAGCGTGCCACGGCGGCCGGAGCCAGGTTCGTGCGCGGCGACTTCCGCGCTCCCGCGGCCCGTCGGGAGGCGGGCGTCGCCGGCGCCCGGGCCGTCGTGCTCACGACGGCCAACGACGTCGACAACCTGGAGGCGGCCCTCGAGGTTCGTGGCGAGGCGCCGGCGGTGCGGGTGGTGATGCGGCACTCGCAGCCGCGGCTGGCCCGCCGCTTCGAGGCCGATTTCGGGATCGCCGCGGCCCTGGCGCCCGCCGACATCGCCGCCGCGGCCTTCGTCGCGGCCGCCCTGGAGGCGCCGGCGGCGGCCGCGGCCCGACCCGCGCCGCGGCGTCCGGCGACGGTCGCTCGGCGGCCGCTGCGCACGGAGTTCGTCGCCGTGCCGGCGATCCTCGTCGGCATGTACGCGGCGGCGATCGTCGTCTTTCGGCACGCGCTCGGGCTGACCTGGATCGACGCCGTCTACTTCGCGACCACCGTCGTGACCACGGTCGGCTTCGGCGACATCAACCTGCTCCAGGCGCCCGCGTGGGTGAAGCTGTTCGGCGTGGTGCTGATGTTCGCCGGCGTGCTCCTGATCGCGATCACCGCCTCGCTGCTGTCGGTGTTCGTCGTCACCGGAACGGCCGACCATCTGCGGAACGAGTTTCGGGCCCGCCGGCTGCGGAACCACGTCGTGGTCTGCGGGCTCGGCTCGGTCGGCACGGCCGTGGCCCGCGACCTCTTCGCCGCAGGCACACCCGTGGTCGTCGTCGATCCGCAGGCCGACGACGAATTGCATCGCGAGACCAACCCCCGCTGCCCGGTGATCGTCGGCGACGCGACCCGGCCGATCATCCTCCACCGGGCGGGCATCGAGCACGCCCGGGCCCTCGTCGCCTGCACGAGCAACGACGCGCTCAACCTGGAGATCGGCCTCACGGCCCAGTCGCTGGCCGAGGCCCACCGCGGCGGCCGGCCGCTGCGGCTGGTGCTCCGCTGCTTCGACGCCGACCTGGCGAGGCGCATCCACGCCGTGTCCGGCAACTACACGCTGCTTTCCGAGGCCAAGATCGCCGCGGCGGCCTTCGTCGAGCAGGCTTTGGCGGGAGCGGCGACCTGATGCCTCCGCCCGCCCTGCCCCGCTCCGCGAGCTCCCACCTCGCGGACCCCGTCGCCCGGCACATGCGGTCTGATTTTCCCCGGCTGGCGCTCGACGACACGGTCGGCGGGGCGATCGCGGCCGCCCGCGCCGCGGCACCGGAGGGGCGGATCATCTATTTTTACGTCCTCGACGCCGCGGGGCGGCTGGCCGGCGTGGTGCCCACCCGCCGGCTCCTGCTCTCGCCGGATGCCACCCCGATTCGCGCGATCATGGTCTCGCGGGTGGTCGCGATCCCGGCTGCGGCCACCGTCCTCGAGGCCTGCGAGTTCTTCCTGCTCCATAAATTGCTCGCCTTCCCGGTCGTGGACGAGGAGCGACGGATGCTGGGGATCGTGGACGTCGATCTCTACACCGACGAGCTCGCCGACGTGGAGCGTCGCGAGGAACTCGACGACCTGTTCCAGCTGATCGGCGTGCACTTCGAGGACTCGCAGGCCCGGTCACCGCGGGCGGCATTCCGCAGCCGATTCCCCTGGCTGCTGGCCAACATCGCCGGCGGGATCATGGCGGCGTTCCTGACGGGGCTGTTTCAGGCCGAGCTGGAGAAGGCGGTGGCCTTGGCCCTGTTCGTGCCCGTGGTGCTGGCGTTGGCCGAGAGCGTGGCGATCCAGTCGGTGAGCATCGCCCTGCAGCGGCTCCACGGCCGGCCGCCGACGCTCGCCGGGGTGCTCCGCGCGGTGCGTCACGAGTCGCTGACGGGCGTCATGCTCGGCGCGGCCAGCGGGCTGGCGGTGGCCCTCGTGGCCCTGGCCTGGCTCGGCCGGCGAAGCGTGGCCGCGGCGATTTTCGGCGGGATCACCGGGGGCGTGGTCTGCGCCGCCGTGATCGGCGGGGCGATGCCGAACCTGCTGCGGCTCTTGGCCCGCGATCCCCGGGTCGCCGCGGGCCCGGTGGCGCTCGCGGCCACCGACATGGCGACGCTCGTGATCTACTTTTCGCTGGCGCGGTGGCTCCTCGGCTGACGATCCCGCGCCGCGGCGCGGGTATGCTGGGTCGCATGACGACGACCAACGAACGGCCGGGCGACGCCGCCGGCCTGCTGGCCAACGAGCTCGCCCGCGAGCGGAATCGCGAGGCGGCCGACCGCACGCTCCTGGCCTGGATCCGCACCAGCCTGGCGATGATCTCGCTCGGCTTCGGCATCGAGCGGCTGGGGCAGGCCGCGATGGGGTTCGACGGCCGGCTGGCCGGCTTCACCCCGCTGAAGACCCGGGTCGCGGGCGCCACGCTGATCGCCCTGGGCATCGCGGCGACGCTCGCCGGCATCTGGGAGCACCGTCACGTGCTGGCGGCGATCGCCCGCAGCGACTACCGCTACGCCGACCGGCCGGCGATCGCCCGCGCCATGGGCTGGGTGCTCGTGGCGGTCGGCACGGTGGCGCTGGTGGTGATCTCCTGCGGCCTCTGACATGCCCTGGCAGCACGTCTACGACCCGCTCGGCTGGCCCGCCGCCTCGACGCTGGTCGCGCTCGTGCCCCTGGCCGTACTCCTCGGCCTGCTCGCCTTCGGTCATGCATCGGCCCGCGCGGCGGCGCTCGCCGGCCTGGCGGCGGCGCTGGCGATCGCCAGCGGCGTCGTGGGCATGCCGGCCGACGCGGCCGCGGCCGCGGCCCTGCACGGCGCGGCCTTCGGGCTGTTTCCCATCGGCTGGATCATCGTCGCCGCGATGTTTCTCTACCGACTCTCCGTGGAGGCCGGCGCCCTGGAGATCATGAAGCGATCGGTGACGAGCCTCTCGGCCGACCACCGGCTCCAGGCGCTCCTGATCGCATTCTGCTTCGGGGCGTTTCTGGAAGGGGCCGCCGGCTTCGGGGCGCCGGTGGCGATCTCGGCGGCACTGCTGACGGCCGCCGGCTTCCCCGCGGTCGAGGCGGCCTGCATCGCGCTGGTGGCCAACACCGCGCCGGTCGCCTTCGGCGCGCTCGGCACGCCGATCCTCACGCTGGCGAAGGTCACCGAGCTCGACGAGCAGGCGATCTCCGCGCTCGCCGGCCGCCAGCTCCCGTTCTTCTCGCTCCTCGTGCCCGCCTGGATGGTGGCGACGATGGCGGGCTGGCGGGGCCTGGTCGGCGTCTGGCCGGCGGTGGTCGTCTGCGGGGCGTCGTTCGCGGCGGTGCAGTTTCTGATGGCGAACTTCGTCGGCCCCGCGCTCGTGGACGTCGTGGGCGGGGGCGCGAGCCTCGTGACCCTCGCCGTGTTCCTGCGATGCTGGCGACCGCGCGACATCTGGCAGCACGGCGTCGCGGCCCCACGGAAGCCGCGGCCGCCCCGCGCGGCCACGCCCGTCCGCGCGATCGTGTGGGCCTGGATGCCGTGGGCCTTCCTCTCGGCGGCCGTGTTCGTGTGGGGCCTGCCGCCGGTGAAGGCGATGCTCGAAGGCCGCCCACCGGCCGCGACTGCGACCGCCCTCCTGCCGCAGTGGCTCGTGGCGCCGGAGTTTCCCGTGCCCCTGCTCGACGGCAGAGTGGCGAAGGTGCCGCCGGCGACGCGCGAGGCATGGGAGATCGAGCGGGCCGTCTATCGCTTCAATTGGCTGTCGGCCGCCGGCACCGGCATCCTGACGGCGGCGCTGGTGTCGATTCCCTGGCTGGGAGTTTCCTGGCGGCGGGCCGGGGCGATCTGGCTGGCGACGCTCCGCGGCCTGGGCGGGTCGCTGGCCACGATCGCGGCGATGCTGGCGCTGGCCTTCGTGACCCGCTACTCCGGAACCGACGTCACGCTCGGCCTGGCGCTCACCCGCTCCGGCCAGTTCTATCCCTTCTTCGCCCCGCTGCTCGGCTGGCTCGGCGTGGCCCTCACCGGCTCCGACACGTCGAGCAACGCCATGTTCGGCAGCCTGCAGCGGGTGACGGCCGAACAGCTCGGCCTCGATCCGCTGCTCACCTGCACCGCCAACAGCACCGGCGGCGTGATGGGCAAGATGATCGACGCCCAGAGCATCGTCGTCTCGGCGACGGCCACCGGCACGCACCGGCAGGAGGGCACGATCCTGCGGCGCGTCTTCCCGCACTCGCTCGCCCTGGCGGCCCTGATGGGGCTGCTCGTGTGGCTGCAGGCGGGCCCGCTCAGCTGGATGATTCCGCGGTGACTTCCTCGACGCGGCGAAACGGGATGTACCAGCCCATCAGCGCGCCGATGGCGATCATCAGCCAGGTGACGGACTTGAGTTCGCCGAGGTGCCCGAGAAAGTAGGCGAAGCTGCGATCAGCCCTGAACGGAAAAAATCGCCACTCGGTGACGATGCCGAGGAGCAGCGCGGCGAGCCCGCAGATCACGGGCACGGCCCGCGAGCGGCCGCGGGGCAGGCCCGCCGCCATACCGAGCAGGCCGCCCGGGAGCACCATGCCGTAGTACCCCTGCTTGAGCAGCCAGCCGAACGCGAGGTGGCCGACGATTCCCCCCAGGAGCCCGCAGCCGAGCACGAGACACGCCGCTTTCATGAGTCATCCTCCGGGCGGCAAAGATAGCCCGGCGGGCAGACACCCACCAAGCCGCAGCCCGCGCGCGGGCGCCGGGGGCGGCCGTTCAGTTCACGGCGGGCCGGTGACGTCGATGCCGCGTCCGCGGGCCCACCCTATACTGTCGCCCGCGCCGCGCTCCACCCATCCGCGGCCACTCCCCCCTGCCCCGCTGCCATGCCCAGCCATTCCGCCATCCATTCGGCTCCGCGGCCGCGGTGGGCCTGCCTGCTCTCCGCCGCGGTCGCGACGCTGGCCGGCGCGGCATCCCGCGCCGCGGAACCGCCCCCTGCTCCAAGGCGGCCGCACGTCCTCATGATCGCCGTGGACGACCTGCGGCCGGAGCTCGGCTGCTACGGCGCCGCCGGCGCCGTCACGCCGCACCTCGACCGGCTGGCCGCCCGCGGCGTGCGGTTCGACCGGGCCTACTGCAACATCGCCGTCTGCGGAGCCTCACGGGCGAGCCTGCTCAAGGGCCTGTGGCCCACGCCGGAGCGGTTCCGCTCCTTCGACACGCGGGCCGACGTGGACGCGGCCGACGTGCCCTCGCTGCCGCTGGTGCTCAAGCGACACGGCTACACGACCGTGAGCAACGGCAAGGTGTATCACCATCGCGACGACGACGCGGACGCCTGGAGCGAGCCGCCGTGGCGGCCGGGCATCGGGGGCATCTCCTACCAGCTGCCGGAGAACAAGTCGCCTCCCGGCGACGCGGGCCGCGGCCCGCCCTGGGAAGAGGCCGACGTGCCGGACGACCGCTACGTCGATCACCAGATCTGCTCGCGTTCGATCGCCGATCTCGAGCGGCTCGCCCGGGCCGACGCGCCGTTCTTCCTGGCCTGCGGCTTCGCCAAGCCCCACCTGCCCTTCGTGGCGCCGAAGAAGTACTGGGACCTGCACCCCGCCGACTCGATCCGCCTGCCCGACAACCCGCGGTTTCCCGCCGACCTCTCCCCGGCCTTCCGCTACGAGTGGGGCGAATTGCGGCATTACCGCGGCGTCCCCGCCGCGGGACCCGTGTCCGACGACATGGCCCGCAGCCTGATCCGCGGCTACCGGGCGAGCGTGAGCTTCATGGACGCCCAGGTCGGCCGGCTGCTCGACGCCCTCGACCGGCTCGGCCTCGCCGAGAACACGATCGTCGTCCTCTGGGGCGACCACGGCTGGCAGCTCGGCGAGCACGGCATGTGGTGCAAGCACACGAACTTCGAGGTCGCCACCCGCACCCCGCTGCTCGTGATCGCCCCGGGCGGGAAGCCCGGCCGCTCCTGCGGCCGGCTCGTCGAGTTCGTGGACATCTACCCCACGCTCTGCGACCTGTGCGGCGTGCCGCGTCCCGGCCATCTGCAGGGAAAGAGCCTCGTGTCGCTGCTGGCCGACGTCGCGTCCCCGCACAAGGAGGCGATCTTCACGCGGTACGGCAACGTGGACGCCGTCCGCACCGACAGCCATCGCCTGCTGGAGGCTCGCGGGCGGCACGGGGCGGGCGAACTGCTCGCCCGGGGGCTGTTCGACCTCGAGGCCGACCCGCACGAGAACGCCGCTCGCGCGGCCGCCGCGGAGCCCGCCGTCGCGCTCGGAGCCCTGCTCGAGGAGCACCGCCGCGTTCGCGAGGGACGGGCCGTCGCCACGCCCTGACATTCCCTCGGCGGTCGTCGGGGAACATCGCATGCATCGCCGCCACCTGCTCCGCAGCCTGCTGCTCGCGGGCCTGACGCCGGCCATCGCGCGGGCGCAGGCTGCCTCGGCCAGGAAGATCGTGCTTCGCTCGTCGTGGCAGACCGTGAACATCGGCGACATCGCCCACACGCCGGGCATGCTCGCGCTCCTGGAGAAGCACCGGCCCGACGCCGAGGTGACGCTCTGGCCGAACGACCTCGACCGGGGCGTCGAGGATCTGCTCCGCAAGCGATTTCCCGGTCTGCGGATCGCCAAGACCGCGGCCGAGCGGGACGCGGCGCTTGCCGCCTGCGACTTCTTCCTCCACGGCTCCGGCCCCGGCCTCGTGGGCCGCAAGGAGACGGATCGCGCGCGGCGTGCGGGCAAGCCCTACGGCTTCGGCGGCATCACGCTGAGCGACGACGAGATCCGCTCCGAGCGCGACCTGCTGGCGAACGCCGCCTTCGTGTGCTGTCGCGACACCGACTCGCTGCGGGCCCTGCAGGCCAGCGGCATCGCCGGGCCGCGGCTGGAGTTCGGGCCCGACGCCACGTTCGCCATCGACCTGCGGGACGGGCCGGCAGCGGCCCGGCTGCTCGAGGAGCACGATCTGGAGCCGGGCAGGTTCCTGTGCGCCATCCCCCGGCTGCGATGGACCCCCTACTGGGAGATCCATCCCGCGACCCGCCAGCCGATCCCCGAGCGGATCGCCGAGAACGAGCGGTTCGCCGAAATCGACCATGCCAAGCTCCGCGCGGGCATCTGCGGCTGGGTCCGCGAGACGCGGATGCGGGTGCTCCTGTGCCCCGAGATGACCTACGAGGTGCCGCTTTTGCGGTCGCTCGTGTTCGACAGGCTGCCCGCCGACGTGCAGCCGCACGTGGCGGTTCTCGACCGCTACTGGCTCACGGCCGAGGCCTGCGGCGTGTACGCGCAGGCGGCGGCGGTCGTCAGCCTGGAGCAGCATTCGCCGATCATGGCCATCGCCGCCGGCGTGCCCGCGGTGCTCGTCCGCCAGCCCACCGACACCCGCAAGGGACGCATGTGGTACGACCTGGGGATGCGGGACTGGGTGTTCGAGATCGACGAGACCGACGGCGAGCAGATCGCCGCCCGCCTGGTGCAGATCGGCCGCGACCTGCCCGCCGCCCGGCAGGCGGCGGTCCGGGCCCGTGATCTGGCGCACCGGAAGATGGCCGCCATGATCGAGGCCATCCCCTGACGAGCCTCCGCGGGGCCGGCGCCCCCCGCGCGCTCTCCGCCCGCTACACTGCCGCCATGCACACGCGAACATTCGGGCGGACGGGCTGGCAGGTCTCCGAGATCGCCTTCGGGGCCTGGGGGATCGGCGGCAGCGACTGGGCGGGCGCCGACGAGCGGGAATCGATGGCCGCCCTGCATGCCGCCCTCGATTGCGGCATCAACTTCTTCGACACGGCCGACGTCTACGGCGACGGCCACTCCGAGCGGCTCATCGCCCGGCTGCGGCGGGAGCGCGGCGAGCCGTTCTCCGTCGCCACGAAGGCGGGCCGGCGGCTGGCGGAGCAGACGGCCGCCGGCTACTCCGCCGAGAACCTCCGGGCATTCGTGGACCGGAGCCTCGTGAACCTGGCGGTCGAGCGGATCGACCTCCTGCAGCTGCATTGCCCGCCGACCGAGGTCTACTACCGTCCCGAGGTGTTCGGTTTCCTCGACGACCTGGTCGCGGCCGGCAAGCTTCGCCACTACGGCGTGAGCGTCGAGAGGGTCGAGGAGGCCCTGAAGGCGATCGAATACCCGCACGTCGTCAGCGTGCAGATCATCTTCAACGCCTTCCGCCTGAGACCGGCCGAACTGTTCTTCGAGCAGGCGCGGCGGCGGAACGTGGCCGTGATCGCCCGCGTGCCGCTGGCCAGCGGCCTGCTGTCCGGGCGGTTCACCCGGTCCACGACGTTTCCCGCCGCCGACCACCGCACGTTCAACCGCGAGGGCGCCGAGTTCGACAAGGGGGAGACGTTCTCCGGCGTGGACTACGGCACGGGGCTCGACGCGGTGGAGCGGCTGCGGCCGCTGGTGCCGCCCGGGGCCACGCTCGCCCAGTTCGCGCTGCGGTGGCTGCTGTCGTTCGCCGCCGTGTCGTGCGCCATTCCCGGGGCACGGCGGGCCGACCAGGTCCGCGACAACGCCCGGGCCTCGGATCTGCCGCCGCTCGACCCGGCGGCCGTCGCCGCCGTGCAGGCGACCTACGACGAGCTGATCCGCCCGCTCGTCCACCAGCGCTGGTGACCGGCGCGGCGGGTCACTCCGCCGCCGGTGCGGCCACGGCCCACAGGTTCTTCTGCGAGGCGACGAACAGCGTGCCGTTGGCGGCCGTGGGCACCGACCAGACCGGCGTGCCGAGCTTGATGTCGGCGATGTGACGCCGCTCGCGGCCCGCCGCCAGCACCGTCAGCCCCTTGCGGGTGCCGACGAACACCTTGCCATCGACGACCAGCGTGCTCGACCAGATCTCGTCGCGGGTGTCGTGCACCCAGAGCAGGCCGCCGCTGGCCGCGTCGAGGCAGTGCACCTTGCCGGCGTGCTCGGCCGCGTAGAGCAGGCCGCCGGCGATCGACACCGTGGACAGCGTCCGGCCGATGCCGAGGTACTGCCACACCCGCGCGGCCGCGGTGGCGTTGCCCTTGCCCTCGAGCGTGAAGCAGGAGAGGGCCCCGCGGCCGGGGCCGTGGATCGGATCCTGGCCGATCGCCACGTACACCCGGCCGCCGTGGACGACCGGGGTGCCGATGATCTCGCTGGGGCTGACGAGCATGCCGTCGGCGTCGAGCTGCTTGGGCGCCCCGCGGACGAGCGCCCAGTAGTCGATCTTTTGGCCGCCGCGGTCGCGGTAGCCGGGCGGGTTGCAGTCGAACCACCAGGCCTCCTCCAGCGTGCCTGGCCCGGCGGCCCCGGCGGCCGCGACGAAGGGCTTGAAGGCATGGCAGACGCCGTCGCCGGCCCCGTACAGCACCAGCGGCCGGCCGTGCGCGGTGGCCAGGGCCGGCGAGGACCACTGGCCGTGGAACACCGCGGCGCTGATCCGGCCGTCGTCGCGGGCCAGCAGGGTGCCCGTCCGCTTGTCGAGCACGATCAGCGACGGCGCGGTCGGCAGCACCACCTTCCCGTCGTAGACGCCGTTGCCGGTGCCCACGTAGAGCTGCTCGCCGAGCACCAGCACGCCGCAGTTGGAGGCGTCGTGCGGGAAGACGGGCAGGTCGCGGAGCATGTCGAACCGCCAGACGATGTCGGCGTCGGCGGGGCCGAGCGCGACCGGGGCGGCTCCCTCCGGCACCGAGAAGGTGGCCTCGTCCAGGAAGGGGCCGTCGTTGCCGTCGGCGAGGCCGTCGGCGTCGAGGCACACGATCTCGCAGCGGTTGGTGACGAGGTACACGCGGTCGCCGTCCACGGTGGCCGTCGAGCAGATGCCGAGGTTCATGGCGTCGAAATCCTCGCTCACCTTGGAGCGATCGATCTCCAGCTTGGGCACGACCAGCCGCCAGAGCAGGCCGCCCGTCTTCTCGTCGAGGCAGAGGAACACGCCCCCTTCGGTGGGCCGGAAGCGGGGGTCGTCGAGATCCTCGTCGTTGGTGCCGATGAAGATCCGCCCGCCGGCGACGACCGGCGCGGAGTAGTTCTCGCTGCCGAGGCGGGCGATGAACCGCACGTTCTGCGCCGTGGCGGGATCGAAGCCCAGCCGGTCCCGCTTCTTCTTGCCGGGAAAGAAGGTCTCGGGAATGCCGGCTTCGGCACTGGCCATGTTGCGGGCCGGCGTGCCGCCCCACTGGGTCCAATCGGCCGCCCCGGCCGGGCCGCCGCACCAGGCCGCCAGGCACCAGCCGAGCACCGCCGCCCACGCAGACCGCCGCATCCGCATCGTGAATCCTCCCGGGTATGCAGCGGATTGTTGATCGTCCTGCCGGCCGGGTCCAGACTCGCAGGCCGCCGTCCGCCCCATTTCCGGCCGCATGAACGCGTCGCACCCCGCACCATCCGCACCGCCCGCAGGGCCACGCCCGGCCCCGCCGGCCGACGCCGACGTGCTCGTCGTCGGGGCCGGTGCCGCCGGGCTCTTCGCCGCCACCTGGGCCGGCCGTGCGGCCGCCGCGGCGGGGCGGCCGCTCTCCGTCGTGGCCGTGGACGGCGCCCGCACGCTGGGCGCCAAGATCCTCGTCGCCGGCGGCGGCCGCTGCAACGTCACGCACGCGGCGGTCTGCGAACGCGACTACGCCGGCAGCACGCCGCCGGCGATCCGCAAGGTTCTGCGCCGGTTCGGCGTCGCCGAGACGGTGCGGTTCTTCGCCGCCGCCGGTGTGGACCTCAAGGAGGAGGAGACCGGCAAGCTTTTTCCCGTCACCGACTCGGCCCGCACCGTGCTCGAGGCGCTCGTGGCCGCGGCCCGCGCCGCGGGCGTGGCGATCGTCCATCCGGCCCGGGTCACGGCCGTCGAGCGGCAGGCGGACGGCTTCGCCGCGATCACGGCCGCGGGCACGACCCGCAGCCGCACGATCGTGCTGTGCACCGGTGGCAAGTCGCTGCCCAAGTCGGGATCCGACGGCGGCGGCCTGCTCATCGCCCGGTCGCTGGGCCACTCGCTCACCAGCCCCGTCGTGCCGGCGCTCGTGCCCCTGCTCCTGCCGCCGGCCCACTGGATCACGTCGCTCGCGGGCCTGACGCTGCCCGCGGAGATCGGTCTCGCGTCGGCGGCTGGGAAGCGGCTGTTCGCGACCACGGGCAGCACGCTGTGCACGCACGTCGGCCTGTCGGGGCCGGCCGTGCTCGACGTGAGCCGCCACTGGCTCGTGGCCCGCGCGGCCGACCCCGATGTCCGCCTGGCGATCGCCTGGCTCCCCGGCACGACGGTCGAGGCGGTCGATCGGCTGCTCGTCGCCGGCCAGCCCCGCGGGCCGTTGGCCACCCTCCGCGAGCTGCTGCCCGATCGGCTCGCCCGGGCGCTGTGCGCCGCGGCGGCCGCGCCGCCGAGCGGCGACCTGCCCCGGGACGCCCGCCGCCGGCTGGCGGCCCTGGTCGCCGCCACGCCGCTGCCGGTCACGGGCGACCGCGGCTTCGCGGTGGCCGAGGCCACGGCCGGGGGCGTGCCGCTGGCGGAGGTGCGGCTGGAGACGATGGAGAGCCGCGTCTGCCCGGGGCTGTTCCTCGCCGGCGAGATGCTCGACGTGGATGGCCGGATCGGCGGCTTCAATTTTCAGTGGGCGTGGGCGAGCGGCTTCGTCGCCGGCACCGCCGCGGCGGCGCGGCTCACGACCGCGTAGTTGAAGGTGCCGTGACGCAGGTCGATCGTCCGCAAGACCGGCGTTGCCTGCGCGGGCGGCGGCAGGGCGGGCAGGAGCCGCTCGACCCGCTCGATCACCTCGGCGACCGACACCTCCTCCATCGCGGCCCGCCCCGGCATCCAGCGCAGGTCGCGGTCGCGTCGCGGGAGCATCCAGGAGAGCAGGCGGTCGATCGGCCCACGGGCGACCCGCGGGGAGCGGACCACCTCGCTCTGCGTCATCCACGGCGCCCAGCGGTTCGGGTCGGTGGGGCCCACGAGCACGACGATCGGCACGCCGAAGGAGGCGGCGAGATGCACCAGCCCCGTGTCCACGCCGATGCACAGGTCGGCGCGGGCCACGAGCCCGCCGGTCTCGCGCAGCGACAGCCGCGACGAGAAGTCGTGGATGTGACCGCGAACGTCGGGGGCGACGGCCGCCTCGAGCCGGCGATGATCCGCGGCGTCGATGGCGGCGCCACAGAGCACGATCTCGCAGCCACGGTCGCGGACCAGCCAGGTGACCAGGCTGGCCCACCGGTCGCGCCGCCACAGCCGCGCCTTGTCGGTGCCGCGCATCGCGAGGAACACCGTCGGCCGGTCGGGCGGCAGCGCGGCGAGCCGGGTGGCGACCCGTTCGGCGACGGGCCCCGGCACCCAGTTCTCGTTGCGGCCGTCATCGACCTCGATGCCGTCGATCCGCAGCTGGTCGAGATAGATCTGCACCCGGTGCCGCCCGCGCGAGGCCGGGACGGCCCGCGTGAGCAGCAGCCGGCCGAACTCGCTGGCGAAGCCCACGCGGTGGGGAATGCCCGCCAGCCAGGCCAGCATGGCCACGGAAAGAGATCGCTTCAGCAGGTAGACCCGCGAGTAGCCGCGGCCGCGCAACCAGGCGGCCGTGGCCCGCAGTGCCAAAAGCGACCTCCCCCGGCCGCGGCGCGGCCGCTCCCAGGCCAGGAGCTCGTCCGGATACGGGCAGTCGGCCAGCACCTCACGGGCCGCGCCCTCCACGAGCACGTCGATCACGGCTTCGGGAAACGCCCGGCGCAGGTTCCGCAGGAAGGGGGTCGCGAGCACGGTGTCGCCGATGTAGCGGGTGCAGACCACGAGGATCCGCTCCCGCGCCACGCCCGTCACGACCCGGTCGCTCCGCCCATTCATGGCGGGAATGATACGCATCCCCACCCGGTCGCCGCAGCGCGAGTTCGATCCGGCAAAATGCGGGGTTTGAGCAAGCCTTCCGCCCGCCATCCCCGGCCGCGTGGCGGCGGATCACCGCGCGAAGCCGACGAAGAAGCTGAAGATCTGCTTGTCGTCGTAGGGCGCGTAGGCCACCGGGAAGGCGAAGTCGAGCGCGATCGGCGCCGGCCCCATCGCCGGGAGCGTGATGCGGAAGCCGAACCCGGGCGCCACCCGCATGTTGTTGATCGAGACGTTCGACTCGACGGTGCCGAAGTCGGTGAAGAACACCCCGCGGAGCGTGTCGTCGGCGGTGATCGGATACATGTACTCGACGGTGTTGAGCCACTGGAACGGGCCGCCGACGATCGCCAACTGGCCGGTGGAGCCCGCCTGCCGCGGGCTCGCCCCGCGGAACACGAAGCCGCGGATCGTGTTGTAGCCGCCGGCGAAGAAGTTGTCGTAGGCGGGCGTGTCGGGGCCCGACATCCCGAGCACCGAGCCGATCGCGAGCACGTGGCGGCCCGAGCCGTCCGGCCGCTCGTTGAGCAGGAAGTACTGCCGGCCCTCGAGGATGCCCCGCGGGTAGACGTAGCTGCCGATCACCTGCTCGAACTCGAAGGTCGCCAGGTGCCCCTGCGTGGGCAGGAAGGGGCTGTCGCGGGTGTCGTGGATGATGCCGCCCGAGAAGCCGTACAGCGAGTTGCTGCCGAGCATGGCGTCGATCGCGGGCACGCCGGGCACGCGCGGATTGAACACGTCCACGCTCTCGCCGCGGAAGCCCGCGTTCACCGACAGGTCGGGGGCGAAGGCGAACTGGTAGCCGAGCCCGATCCGGCCGCCGGTCCGCGACTCGGCCCAGTCGTAGAAGGCCCGCGTGTAGTACGACGCCGACAGCGACAGGCCGATCCGCGTGTCGAACAGGTACGGCTCCTGGAACGTCGCCATGTACCGCTGCAGCTGCGTGCCCGGCGCGGCCTCGAGCCGGAACCGCTGGCCGGCGCCGCGGAAGGCCGTGCCGTTCTTGACGTCGTCCCAGCTGCGAGGGAGCCGGAGGATGTCGAAGTTCTGCTCGTCCACGACGATGTTGCCCACGAGGCCGGCGTTGGAGTTGACGCCGGCGCCGATCATGAGCCGGCCGGTCTGCGTTTCCTCGGCGTCCACGTCCACGATCACGTAGGGCTCGTTGCCCGGGAACACGGGCATCCCGCCGCCGCCGAAGTCGGGCAGGGCGGGAGGCTGGAATCCGGGGGGCTGGTTGGGGTCGAACTGGCCGACGGGCTGGGCGGTGAACCCGCCGCCGGCCGCCACGGCCGGCTGCATGACGCCCGGCTGCAT
>Ga0315901_10002248_pt1 | contig 26857 bp, 32 predicted proteins | sample LakEriMetagenome_10_FD_203761 | JGI IMG/M metagenome (GOLD analysis project Ga0315901, IMG submission 203761) | Freshwater fungal communities from buoy surface, Lake Erie, Ohio, United States - Buoy 2 MA116 | ecosystem: Environmental > Aquatic > Freshwater > Lake | place: USA: Lake Erie, Ohio...
GGAGAACATACTAAGAAGTTAGCACCACCACGTAATGTTTTCTGGTGAATGATGTTACTTAATTTCTGCATTTTAGTTCCTAAAGTTTGGAACCAACCACCTTGAGTGTTATAGAAACCTAAGTTAGTTGTTGTACCGTTACCTGTTGCACTTGTGAAAGCAATATTATTAATTGCTGACCAATATTCAGTACCAGCTGAAGCGTTTTGGATTAACATATCTAAGATTTCTAAGTCAACCTCTAATGAGATGTACTCACTCATGATACTAGTTAATTCAGCTTCTGCGTCTAATGCATGGTAAGCATTTAAATCTTGAGCGAATTCAGGTGTCCAAACAGCTCTTAACTTACGAGTTTTAGCTACGATTGGCTCTGATTTCATTTTAACGTTGATTTCAGGAATTGAGATTGGGTTGTTATTAGCATTTAAGCTAGTATTACCATCTTCGAAATCACCACGTAATTGATCAGTTGGTTGTAATTGGAATGAAGCAGTTACGTTAGCTACAGTAGCAACATCACCTACTTTAGAACCAGTTACTAAGAAAGTTACTGTTCCAGTTGTACCACTAAATACAGTACCGGCTGTAGTAGTGTAAGCAGCTTGAATATCACTTGGTTGGAAACCTGATTGTGAAGCGATAGTGAAAGCACGTACACCATTAAAATCTGTGTTTGCAGGTAAAGTAATAGTTACTTTTTTCCATTGGCCACCAGCTGGAGAAACTGAAGAAGCTGAGTAGTTAGAATCAAAATTAAAATCAGACCATGAAGCAGAAGCTACAGTAGCTGAACTAAATGATGATGTGTTGTTGATAGAATAACTGAAACGACCAGCACCATATAAACCACCGTTTGCAGAAGCAGTAGCTCCTGGGTTAGTTACACCGTATACTGATTCAGTACCATAGAAACCAGCACCAGCAGCAGCAGTGAATGGAGATTTAGTTGTACCATACTGGAAGTCTAAGAAAAATACTAGACCTGAAGGTAAATTCATTGGTTGAACGCTAACGAATTCTTTAGCAGCGATTTGACCAAATACTTTACGTACTAATGGAAGAGCTACACCAGCCCATTGTTCACCAACACCAGCGGTAAAAGCAGCACCTGCAGTACCAGCACCAGTTTGTGAAGTTTCCATTACTAATTGTTTTGCCTGATTTTCAAGGATCATAGACATGTTGTTTTTATCGGTTTCTGATTTTAAACCTTCTAACAAACCTGTCTTACCCCATTTCGCAGCTAAACGAGTTGCGTCACTTTGAAGAGCTTTCCATGGGTTAGCGCCTTCTAATAATGATTGAATTGAGTTCATTGTTTTTTAAAAATTAAATTGTTTTTTTGTTTAAATTAAATAATACCAGCTAATTTTTGGAATCTAGCAACCATGTCATTAGATTCTACAATTGGTTTCTTAATTTGAGCCACGCCTGCTGGTTTTGATGCGCGACCTAAGTTTTCTTTAATTGAAGATTTTGATTTTGATAAATTTTCAATTAATGTTTCGTAAACTAATTTAGCTTCATTTTTAGATGTAGTTTTGTCAAACGCAGCTAATACTTTAACTTTTTCTGATTCAGTAAGATTTTTTGTTTTGAAAATCTTGTTTGTGTAAAGTAATTTAGCGTTTAATAAATTAATTTCATTAAGTTCTGAACGTAATGTTTTGATAGCATTCATTGCTTCATCAAGTTCTTTCTTTAATTCATCAACTTCTTCTTTTTTAGCTTCATCCATTTCTTTGTCTTTTAATTCAGCTAAAACTTCATCGATATTGATTTCTTCTTCAGCTTCCATTTCTTCTTCTCCAGCTTCAGCTTCCATTCCCTCACCGGCTTCAATTTCGCCATCTGAGATCATGTCTTCAATTACGCTTTCGATAAAGTTTTTAAGATCTTCTTCGCTCATGTTTTCAAGATCGATTTCTTCTTCTTCACTTTCTTCTTCACCTTCTTCTTCTTTAACTTCTTTAACTTCTTCTTCTTCTTTTGATTCAGTAATTTCTTCTTCAATTTCTGAAGTTTCACTTAATTCAGCTAAAAGTTCATCAAGGTTAATTTCTTCAATTTCTGCTTCTACTTCTTCGATTTCTTCTTTTTCTTTCATTTCTTCTAAGTCAGTGTTAACTTCATCAAGATTTTCTTCCATTGTGTCGTCTTCTTCATAATAGTTGTCCATCTCGTTGATTTTAGCAGCTAACATAGATTTTAAATGAGGTGTAAAAGATTCTTCTAAAGCAGCTTTAGCATTTGCAATAGCAGTTTCTTTGATTGCTTTTGCGTCGGCAATAGCCTCTTTTAACAAATCTCTGTTTGTCATAGTTTTTGTCCTCAAATTGTTTTTTGGAAATACGCTTAATTACTGTAGCGTAATAGGGATTATTAATAAATAGATGCCGTATGTAGATTTGGAACGGCATATTCACATATAAATATATATGGAGAGTTCAAAATGCGAAGAGTTGCAAAAAAGAAACCCTCCTTTTTAAGGGAGGGTCTATTTATAAATATTTTTATAGAAATTAATTAAAATATTGGACAAGTTCCATTAGCACAAAGTATTTCTGTTATTACTGAATTTACTTTAGCATACGGGTTAGTATTGTGAGTTAAACCTTCATTTAAACCACTTTTAGTTACTTGCATCCATGATCCTGGATTTGAAGGTGTTGATACAAAGTCCCAACATAATAGTTCAAAATCATCTTGTACTTCCATTGTTTCACCAAGTGGTTTTAAGCTACCCATACCACGTGAAGATACACCTATAGTAATGTTATTTTCAATAAGTGCTTTAACAATATTTCCAGATGGAGTAGGTAATATTTCTAGTTTACCCATTACTTTATCTCCATTCCACCAAATATCTACTATATTATGAGATACATTTTTTAAGTTAATAATAGAAGATTCAGGGTGATCTAATTCACCTAACGCTCTATTTTCTCTAACGCAAGACATATATTTGTCTATTTCACGTTCCCAAAGATCTTTTTTATAGTAGCGACCATTACCATTTTTTACCTCAGCTGTAGCTAATACGCCTTCAACAATTGGATTACCAGCTGCTGTTCGTACGCCTTCCATTAATTGTTGGCGAGATATTATAAATGGTATTGTTTCTATTAACGGTTGTCTCATTTTAAGCTACATTTACTGGTTTGCCTGAAGTTTTAGCAGTACTAATTGCTTGTTTTACAGCAGCCGGTGTAGTTTTTTCTTGTTTTACTATATCAGCTACTTCATCACTTGTAGTAGTTTTATCTACAATAGTAACTTCATCTACAATCTGCTCTTTTTTCTTACCTTTTTTCTCAAGTTTGTTTTTAGCTGCTTCAAGTTTTTTAATTTCAGAATATAATTCTTTTAATTTTTTAGGATTGATTGAATCATCTTCTAATTCTTTTAACGTTTCTAAAGCTTTAATTTTTTTCTTACGTTTATTGATTTCGTCGTTAATTTTCTTAACTTTAGCTCCTTTTGAAGCTTCTTCACCGATTTGATCGATTTCTTTTAAGTTAAGTTCTTCTTTAATTAATTGACGAATTGCTGAGCGTAATTGAGATTCTTTAGTATTCATATTTTCTTTTAATTTAACTGGTTCCATACCTGATGAAGCATATTTACCTTTTACTTCTTTAGTAGCACCTAAACCAGGAACGTCTTCTGTATAGCCAATACCTTCAACACCGAAAGCAGCGTTTTTAGTATAATATAAGTTATCTTTTTTAAGATTTTTTAATACAATTTTCTTTAATTCATCAACAGTTTTGCCGTTGTTTTCTGATTTGCATGCTTCAATCTGGATACCATTTAAGTATTGATCAAAAATAACATCATCACCAGTTTTTGCTTCGTATTGTTTGCTATTTGATTTTTCTTTATACTCATCTACTTCTTTAGATGGTTTAGAAGCATCAGCTTTAGTTTCTTTTTCTTCAGATGAAGCGGTATATTCTTCAAATAATTTAAACCAATCAGGTTGTTTGTTATTACCTGTAGTTACGCCCCATAAATTTTCATTTAGAATCATGTTTTCAGATATAATACCACGTTGAAGAAGTATTTTTGATGCTGAACTAAATTCATAATGGTTAGGTATTAAATTTGGAAATAAAGATTTAGCGTGTTTTAAAAACACATCTTTAGCTCCTTTACCTTCTTTAATTAAATTGTATTGTTCTTGAAGTGTATTTCTCATGTTAATATTGTTTATAATAAATATTATTTATATGTTTTACCCCATAGATCTTTATAATCTATAGCTTTAGATGATTTTGCTTGTTGTTTACGATTAACAGGTTTAAATCCAAATGCTTTCACATAATAATTATCTTTAACCCCATCTTTTCCAGCTTTTGGACCAGGACCTAAATTACCAGTACCATATGCTGTTTCGTCTATATTTTTTACTTTTTTAAATGCTTTAGGTGTAGCATAATTCATACCAACACCAGCACTAAATGCTCCTCCAGCAGTACCACCACCAGTCATAGACATTTCTTGTAGGGTTTTCTTAACTAATTCTTTTAATTTATCTGGGGTCATTTTACTAATTTTAATTCATCAACTAATGAATAGTATTGTAATAAATTTACTAAATCATCATTTGATATTTTTGAGGTTTTATCAATTTCTGTAATTAATGATATAACTTCATTTAATTTAATTTGAGTTACTTTATCAGTAACTGATTTATTTAATTTAGTTAATTGAGTTTTAATCTCATTAATTTTAGTATTATAAAATTCTCTTAAACGTGGAGTATTATCTACTAAGTTAATGAACTCTCTTAATATTACCTTTTGATTATCATTTAAAGAATTATATTTACCATTAAATTTTTCTAGTAAAACTTGATATGTTAATAAACGTAAATCTTTATCATATTTTTTAAACTCTTCAATAATATTATCTCTAACTTCTTTTTCTTTAACTGGTTGAGCAGTTAAATTTTCTAACAAAGTCATTTTATTAGAAATAATTTGATTAGGGTCTGTTAACTCTTGATTATTATATATTTCAATTAATGTATATAATGCAGCTTGAGATTTATAATTTGGAAGTTTAGTTTTAAAAAACTCATCTAAATTATAGTGAGATTTAATTTCACTAATTAAATTGTATTTTTCTTTACGTAAAGTAGTTCTATTTAATTTACGAGATGCTTTTAATACTTCTTCAATAACAATATTAGCTTTAGCTTCTGTAATTTGAGATTGTTTTAGTACAGTATCATACAATTTATATTCTTTACTTAATTCTGTTTTAACAAAATATTTTTTTAAAATATCAATTGATGGTGACTCTTTGCCTGATAATGTATCTGCTGTGATTTGTCTAACTAACAGTTCAAATATTAAGCCGGAGTTTTTAAATTTATTATGTTTTACTAACATTATGAGTAAATTTTATTATAAATATGTTAAAAATATTAATCCTTGATAAGATTTTCATCTAAATATGTTCCCGCTGTTTTTTCTTTGTCAAATACTAGTTTCTTTTTCATAGATTCTAGTATTGTTTTATTTTTTAGAAACTCATAGCGGTTATTTTCTAATGCTAATGGTGAACCTCCTTTATAATTAGGTGTACCAAATGATTCTTGATCATCAGTTTTATTATCTTTTTTACCTAATCTATCACGACCAAACGCATTGTCTTGAGTATTTATATCACTTGCTTTTTCTTTTGGACGACCTAATACACTTTTTTCATCATATCCATCAGGTACAGTTCCATGATTTTTAGTATTACCATATAAATAAGCTAAATCATGTGGTGTACCATAAGACTTACCTGTTTCTAATGGATCATTACCTTCTTCTTGAATTTGTGTTAAACGGAAATCACGTTTAGCATCTTCACGAATTAAATCTCTATATTCATTATATTGATCATCACTAAAGTGGAAAATATTATCATAAACCCAATCTGATGGTAATAACTTTTTCTCTAAAATAGTGTTTGCTAATTCTACTTTTTCTTTCATTAACGCTACACGTTCTTGATCGTATATAATTGATGGTGTAGTTAATGATAATTCAAAATTAACTAATGATTCTTCAGTATAACCTTGAGTATATAAATGAATTAATGCTATTTTATATAATTCAGATACTAATATACGTTGAATACGTTCTATAGTACGAGCAAATCTAATATCTTCAGCGGCTAATGTAGCTTTACCAGTTAAGTCTTTTTCATAACCCATGAAAGCTTTAGGTACTTTTAACGCTGCAAATAATTTATCTCTTAAATATTCAACGTCTTTAATACCATCATATTCTAATCCTTTAGTAGTATCAATTTTAGTTGATTGGTCATTACCACGAATTGGAATATAAAAATCTTCCATCATGTTTTGCATGTTATACTTCAAATTATAATCACCCGTTTTAGGATCAATATATGGAGTACGTTTCATAGTATTAACTGTTTTTTGCATGAAGCCTTCTACTTCAGCTGGGTTAATACCTGCTACATTAATATAGAAAACACGTTTTTCTGGTGCGCGAACAATACGATGAACTAACATCGCATCTTCCATTAATGTATATTGTTTAAATAATCTACGAGCTGGCTCAATATAACTTCTACCATATGGTAAAAAGTTAGTATCTGATAATAAACGGAAATGAGCCATTTCATAATTATCAAAATATATACTGTTGTTTGTATTTGAACCTGGTAAATTATAATATCCATATTCACCAGCTGATAATCCTTCAGGATCGTATCTAAATCTTACTGCTGATGGATTTTCACGATCAAACATTTCTTGTCTTTCAATATGATAAGCAGTATAAGGTATAACATTATATACTCCGTATTTATCTGCTATTTCTAATTTTAAGAAAAAGTCACCATATTTACACATTTGGCGAGCCCATGACCATAAATTAAATTCAATATTTAAAACATCATAAAATAAATTATATAATATTTTTTGAATATCTTCATCATTTGATTTAATATGTAACACTTCATCTTGTTCATTTTTAAGTGTACATTCATCTGCTATAATATCTAAAGCAGAAGCTACAATAGCATCACCATCCATTACATCATATTCTGAATATAATTGAGTACGTAATGTTTGATAGTTAAAGTTTTGTTGATAACCATATAATGAAGTAGGACTAGTAGTATAGATTCTATTAAATCTATCTAATAGTGAGTTAGTTTCAATCTCGCCTGAGCGTTGAATTGCATTAACGTCTATTACTTTAAGTTCATTGCCTCCAACATTTCTGATGACAACATCTGTTGAGAATAATCGTTTTAATCGTGTGAATATATTAGTGTCTGCCATAATTATAAATATGTTATCTTAGTAACCAGCTTATGTCTTCTTTTTGGCCGTTTACATCCATGTCCCAGTTTTTTGTTGGTGAATAAAAATTATTGTTTGCTGAATATGCTCCAGCGTTGAATGAGGTTTTTGTGAAACTGTTTAATACAGATTTAGATAATTCAGTACCAGTATCACTAAATCTTAGAGCTGTGTCTCTAACATATAATCCTATACCAAAACTCATAACTAAATCATCATTATAACCTGCTTGTGCTTCAGCTCTACCGTTTTTCCAAATAAATACTTTCATTTCTTCAATTAAACGTTTAGATTGTATCACAACACTTTTTTCACTTATATACTCTCTAAACTTGTTTACAACCATTGGTCTAGTTTTTAATGAGTTAGTGAACCCAGGTGTTAAACTATCATTACTTCCGTATTTATCAAAATACGTAGAAGCTTCTGCTTTATCACTTTTAGGTGAATGATATAAATTTCTATATCCTCTTTCTATTATTGTTTGTATAGTAGCCCAACCCATAGTAGCGTTTTCAACTACTAATAATGCTTCATTATATTCAGAAGCTATACCAACTAATAAATGTCCAAATTCTGTAGTTGATAATTGACCTCTATATTCTGCTACTTGAGTATTAGATTCAATATCTATAACATGAAACGCTGAATAATCTTTTCCATCACCTCGAGCAACGTCTGCTACAACCATATATTGGCGATGATAGTCAACTTGTTCCCATATCCAAAGATTTTTATCTACTCCTCTTCGTTCAATTGGTTCTTTTATATATGTTTTTTCATAAAAATCTAAAAACTCATTATAAAATACCACATCACCTGATGTACTGAAATCGCAATCACATTCTTGCGCTGCTAATCTAGGGTCACCTAACAATTCATCTTGTTGTTTTCTCCATAATTCATCTCTTTCAGGATGAACATACCATGGTAATTTGATAGGTAAGAATTTTTTACCTGTACCATCATCAGTTGATGATTCTGCTGATACCCACATTTTATGAAACCAGTTACCAGTACCATAAGGTGTAGATAATACAATGGCTCCACCACCAGTAGCTAAGGTTTGTTGAGCAGAAGCCCATGTTTCAGCTACGTTATCAATAAACGCTGCTTCATCAATAATAAGTAATGATACTGCTTCTGAACGTGCTGCATCACTATTAGATGATTTAGCTTTTATAGTTGAACCGTTAGATAATTTTAAACTTAATCTATTATTTTCTACATCTTTTATTTTTAACCAGTTTGGTAAGTTATCATACATAAATCTTACCTTAGTAACCATGTTTTTAGCTGTTTCTTGTGTAGTAGCTAAACACAGTACGTTTTTATCTTTATGGAATAACATTAACCATAAAGAATACCCAGCTGCTAATGTAGAAATACCTAACTGGCGCGATTTTAATACTATAGAATATGGATTATCTCTCCATAAATTTAATACTTTACCTTGGAATGGATATAAATTAAAAATAATACGCCCACGTTGTGGATGTTGGATATTACAGTATTTACGCATGAAGTGGGCAGGATCTTGCGCACACTTTATGTACTCTTGTTTTATTATTTCTCTTAAGTCTTGACTCATTATTTACCTATTTTCCAGTAAATTCTAAAATTTGCAACTGGAGATAGGTTATTATTGACACCGATGCCTAATCCATATGCTTTATTTGTTTTTGTTTTTAACATAAGTTCAGGACCCACATAATTAAAACCTCTATTTCCAGCCCCTAAACCAAAACCATAAAAAAACTGTGTTTCGTTTATTATTTTTTCTTTAGTTATAGTGATGGTTGGATATATTACTTTATAATTTACTTGTCTTGCTATTATTTTATTTGTTGTTATAGAATCATTAATAACAATTTTAACACTATCTGTTCCTACTGTATCTATGTAATTATATAATGTATAAAATTCCTTTAATATAGCCAAGCTATCTACAGGAGAAAGGAAAGTATCTATATCTACCTCAGTGCGTGTACTCCATTTAGGAACATATACTGGTGTTTCTTTTTTTATAGTATCATATTTAGTTTTAACTATTACTTTTTCTTTCACCTCAGTAGGAGAAGAGCATTGTCGTTGCAAAATTAATGCAACGACAAGCAGGGATATGATAATATATTCTATTTTGATTTTCAAATTAACCAATAACTGAACTTACTAAGTCCATTACGTCTATACCTTTAGATCTAAATAATTTTTTAACCTCAGGTTTATTAATAATTTGTTTTACAACAGCTAGATCTGTTGATTTAGCTCTGTCTTTAGATGACATTTTTTCTAATTTAGCTACTTTATTTCTAATAGCTGCGTTTAATTTTTCAAATTTAGCTTTTTCTTCATCAGCTAATTTTTCAGCTCCAACATCACCAAATTCTTTTTCACCAGCCATTACATCAACATCTGATGGCATTTCTTTTTCAAAATCATCACCACCAACAGTCATATCAACTTTAGGAGCTGGTTTTTCTACTTTAGGAGCACTTGGAGCAGATGGAGTACCAACTGAATTTACTGATACTACATTTTTATCAGATAAATCTGACATTAATTTTCTAAAACCTGGATTATTAAAGGCAGCTGGATCTTTTTTTAATTCTTTAGCTAAATCAGCTATAGCCATTTCGCCTTTATCTAAAAGATATTGTAAAGCCATTTTAGTATTACCTTTAGCAGCGTCTACTACTTTTTCTAATGATGGTTTATCTTTAACAGTATAAATTACTTTAGCACGAGCCATTTCATCTAAAGCAATATCTATTTCTTCTTTAATAATCTGGCGAATATTTATTTTTTCCATGGTTGTTATTTATGTATAAATATTATAAAGATAGTGCTTCTTTAATTTGTTGTATTCTTTCTTCAGTAGACCCAGATATTTTAACTAATTTATTTGGTGGATATTCATCTAACATAGCTTGAATAACCATATCTATTTTTGTACGATAGTCAGGATCTGTTGTTCTAATACCATTATCTTCAATATTAACTCCTTCAGGTGATACATAAAATATTATATCATACATTTTAATTAACGGTACAGCTGCTTCAACAAATGCTCTTTTTTGTGGAAAATCAATTGATTTAGCACTAAATGTAAACGCACATACATCATATACTGTTCTATCAGTAATAATATTTTCTTGTAATAATTCACTAGCTCGTTCAGCCATGAATATAAACTGACCTGGTAATGTTGAATCTGTATTTAATGGTATTCCTAGTTCCATTAAATATTTACTACGTTCAGTTGCTGTTTGATAATTTTTAAATTGCTCTAATTCTTTAAGAGCATTAACAAGTGTTGTTTTACCAACACTTACTGTTCCACATAAACCTATTTTCATATTATTAATATAATAAATTAAAATTTAAAAACCAAGCTTACATATTTTCCATATATGTAAGAAAATCATTTAAAATAATTTTTGATTTAGTTTGAGATTTGTTTATAGCTTCAGTTATTACTTGCTGTAAATCAAATTCAGATTCTGTAATTAAATTATTTTTTAATTTAGTTAATGTTGTTTCAGCTATGATTAATTCGTTATCTTCACCATAATCTTCAACATCATTTAAATAGAGCTTAATATACTCATTTAGTTGCTCTTTTGAGATTTTCATAAATTACTGTTTTTATTTTATTAATTATTTCTTGAATTTTATTAACTTGATTATTTAACCATTTTAAACGTTCACCAAAACGTTTACCTTCCATTGGTTTTTCAATATGATCTTCAGGAATATATTTTGAGAATGGTTTCATATATTCTGAACCAGTTAAAAATATAAATTGATCTTTTTCAGGATTAATACCTGCTGATCTCATTTGTTTTATTGTTTCTTCACCCCATTTTTCCTTTTCATCTTTTGGCATTTCTTTCAATGTTTTATCATATGGAGCTAATTCTTTTTGTAAAGGTACGAGATGATGTTTTGCTGATAATATGTACATTTTATCAGGTTTAAGCGCCTTGCCATACTCCAATGTCTTTTGAAACATTGGAGAGGCAGAGTATAGTTCCTGCGCCGGAGCTGGTTTGCTTAATTTTGATTTAGTACAACTTAATAATACTATTTTTGCCATTAGTTGCTATTTGATAATAAATATTCAGCAACATATATTCCGTGCGCTCCTGATACTGTAATTCCACGAGCACTTAAGGCATCACCTACAAAGTGTACATTTGGGTATTCAGTTAATGATAAATCGTCATAATTTACTAATGGTTCAGGTGATAGATATTTTACTTCAGGAATATACATACCCCAATCATCACCAAATTCAAATACTTCGTTCATTTGGTTGATGAAATCTTCAATATAATTAAAATATTTTCCCATAGCTGATCTTATAGGAAACAAATCTATAATTTGAGTAGCTTTTATATTATCATTTTCAGATGTTTGAGATGGTTTTCTAGTTCCTTTAGGAGAATAATATAAACCTTTTTGTATCACATTTCCTGTTCCTCTACTAGCTATTCCTTCTTGAGTTAAATCGAAAGATTGTATATTATATGATTGAATTTCTTTTACTTGACACTTTTTAACCACTTCTCTTGACCATTCAAACGGATTTTCAATACCTTTAATTTCCATCAAGATACCAAAGTTAGTCATATTGTTTCTAAATTCTTCACCTTTTTTAGCATGACCATTATATGTAATATCACCATACGTTTCTTCTACTGCTACATAAGCCGCGTTATTATTAGTACAAAATGATCTTAACGATACATTATCAAATTTCTGATATAGTTTAAAATCATAACTGATATCAATTAATTTCTGGAAGTATTTTTGTGGTGCTTCAAAACGAACTCCAATTTGAACTGATTTAGGTTCATTAGGTAATTGATAATCATCTGCTAATTGTTGAGCAAAATCAATACCTGATTTACCTACTGCAAATATTAGTTTATCATAAAATCTCTTACCTACCCAATTATTAGTATCTTTAAACATTAAATAATCTTCTTCAAAATTAATTTCTGTTACTTCAGCATTCCACTCAAATTTAACACCTTTATCAACTAAATATTGATACCATGTTTTAGCAATTTCATGTAGATAATTTGAACCAATATGCCATACTGGAAACATACGTAATCCAAAATATGGTTTAATAAATTCAGGTTCTTCTTGTGGATCAGACATAAAAATTTCTTCTGGTTTAGGATGAAAACGAGTAAAATTATCTACTACTTGTTTCATTAATTCCATTGCTTTTTCTTCACCGCAATATTTTGCTAATTGACCTCCAATTGCTGTATGATATGTTAATTTACCATCACTCCATCCACCTGCTCCTAACATACCTGTCATTACTTCTTCAGGTAAACGATTATATGGATCGTTTCCTTTATCAATAATTGTTATTAATTCACCCGGATATCCGTTGTCTACTAATTTAGTTGCAGCATTAATACCTGCTACACCAGCACCTACTATTACTATTTTCTTATTCATATGTTGTTAATATAATGTTTTTATTTATAAAGTACAAACTAAGGTGGCCCACCTTTTAGGATGGGCCACAGCTCCATAATTTTATCTTTTATAAGCGACAGGCTATGAATCTGTCTATATTTTATGTATTTTTAATTTTAATGTTCCATTTCCTTTTATAACACGATGCCATTCATGTCTGGGTATAAATATTTGTTTATTTATAGAAGTAGGTAACTGGTTATCAAGTTGTAGTTTCCAATCTGTTTCACCAAGTATTTCTACAATACGGTTTTCATCATCACGATGCCACATCAACTCAATTGGGTCTATATTTTCGTTAAATTCACGAATAATATATTTATCAGTAACTTCTATATCAACGTATGGTCTCATTCTCCTTTAGGTAAAAACCAGTTTGAACACCATTTAGATGGATCTTTAATAGGATCCCCATTATCATCTATTAATTCAGCTGTACCTTTATATTCTTGATATTTTTTATTAGAACACATATGTTTTTCATCTTCTATATAATGAAATTTACATACATGACATCCAAAACCTACAGGTGAGTACATATAAGGAGGATATTCTTCTCCCTCATATTCTTTTAATCTATTTTTAAGTATCCACTCAGTTACATTAAATTCATTTGTCATTTTGTTTTCCCCCATTTTTTACCTTTACCTGGTTGTTTACATTGAGCTGGTGTTGGACGACATGAAGGATATTTAGAGCGTTTTTCTCCTTTTTTTCTACCACATGCTTTACATTTACCATCTCTACAAGTATTACAATCTACCCATCCGCCTTCTTTACCTGGTGTGCCTGAACGTTTAAACCATTTATGAAGAGATTCATCTTCTAATATTATTTCTTGAATTACTTCTTTTAAATCTTTCCAAATCTTACCTTGGCGGCATTTAACTACAGCACCTGATTTATAAGCAGATGGTTTATCAAACTTACGGTCAGCAATACGTAAACATCTGTCACGTTTTGTTTTTTGTTCATCTAATATTTCTTTAACTAGTTTACGTAAATCCATTATACATTAGCTTGAAATGGTCCTTTTTTTACTTTAAATGCTCTTACTCCTTTAACACTTTTAATATCATTAACTACTTGGTCAACAATATCTTGTACTTTCATTTGTTTAAATGGAGATGGATCTATTTTAATAACTAAATCAGCGTATCCTCTATTTGCGGCTGCACCTACAGGCTCATAAATATAATCCTTTACAATTGTTATTCCTTTAACAGCACGAACATCAGACATAATTTGTTTATGAAAGGCTGTGTCAGTGTCAATAACAATAACACCTTCAATTTCATATAATTTTGAAGCTGAATTATATTCTTCTCTAATAATATTTTTTAATTCTGATAGTTTCATATTACCAATATCCGCTAAAATTTGAACCTCCACCTAATGATTTCCAATATCTTCCTATATTACATGACCAATAACCCGGAGTTAATCTATTTTTTTTCTTATCACAGTTTTGACGTGAAGCAAATGCTCTACGTGCTTTAGGATCTCTAATTTTAACTGCTAAGTTTTGACCTCCACCTGCTGCTCCAAATGATACTTTTTTAACTTTTTTAGTTTTAGGATTCATAACATAAACATAGAATTTCTTTGAACCACCACGTTTAGGTTTATTAAGTTGCACTTTTTTACCTTGATATTCAGCTTCGTTTACTTGGCCTTCTTTGATCTCACCTTTAGTAATTTTATTCCAACTAATTCGTTTAAGATATTTTTGTTCTTTATCAGTTAATTTAGATTTTAGAAAATTTTGAATACCTGGTTTTTTACTTTTAATAAATTCTATTACTTCAGGATCTTCTCTTAAACGTTTTATTACTCCATTTAATTTATAATTATTTATCCAATTCTTTACTTTATCAACAAGACCGCTATTATATACAATAGCCGCGAGTGATGGTACTCCTACCATTACTGCTAATAGTAACAATTGGTCTGGGGTTAAAGTAGATAAAGCATTATTTGAGGAGGAAGAAGCTGATCTTGCAGCAATAGCCGCAGCGGTTGCAGCTACTACACTTTCATCTAATTCTTCTTCAATCATAGGTAAATCTAATGGTACTTCTTGACCTTCATATATACCATATTCACCTAAATTAGTTTCAACAATTATGTCTTTATCTAAACCTGATACTTCAAGTAAATTACGTGAGTATAATTTTCTAGCTTCTTTCCATAAATCAAGAAATGCTGGTGAGCCATAACGAAATGTATTTTCTGTTAATGGTTTTTTATTATCAACATGGTATTGTAAGTGTTCACTTAATAATGGTTTACGTGATAAATTTTCATTTATCATTGGTGCTTTTTCTTCAGCACATTTACCATTACATCCACAACCACAATCTGGTTTAAGATTGCGTTGCTGTATCACTTCTCTAATTATTTGTCTTAATTTATCCATACTAATAAATATTTTTATTTTAGATCTTTAAAATCTATTTCTTCACTAGAACCTTTTAATGAATCATCTTTGTATAGTAATCCTTTACTGAATGATCTGAATTCGATACCATATGCTTGTCCAATATGATTTGAAAATGCATATACTGGTTCATCATCAGTACCCATAACATCTTTAACATCAGTATATATTTTGTAACAATTAATAACTAAAACTCCGTTTTCAAAAGTATAATTAGAAAAGTTTTCAAAATCTTCTTTAATAACTATAGTTTTAGGAACATCATTACCAAATATTACATCATTAACTACATCTGGAGGAGTATTTTTGATGATTACTTTAGATAATACTTTATTAGTTTGAGGATTATATAATTTAAATTTATTTTTCTTATCAAGCGGTTTTAAACTTACATTTGGAAATGCATTATTTGATACTTTTTGAATAAAGTTTTTAAACACATTAATACCGTCAATTTCTCTAGTTTTTGAACTTTCCCATCTAACAGCATTACGTTTTTTAAGTGATATATTACCTATCACTTCACCTTCATCATCAACTAACTGAGCATCTGCTTTAGCAAATTGTGTAGCACCTTCAACTGAACTATCTTTAGCTTCTTCTATATTATTAAATTTAATTTTTTTCTTATCACTCTGGATAATCACAGTAATTGGACCATCATTTTCTTTAACTTTATTATTTATTAAATCTAAAAACGATGATTCATTTTGCTTACCAGCAGATTTTTCACCTTGAGCTGATTTAGGTTTAACTAATATTTCAATATTATTATCAGTTCTAAATCCTCCTTGTGATGAACCAGATATATTACTATCTCGTTTATAACCTAATTTTTCTAATTCAGAAAATATCTTTTGACGTTCATCTGATAAAATTACTATTTTATTTTTAGATAAAGCTTTAATATCATCTGCAGAAATATTCAAATTTTGAATAACATTCTGTGCTATTTTTTTAGCTTCATCTGAGAGAAAATCAATTGGTTTTTTCACTTCGTTAAAACTTATTTTTATATCTAATTCATTTAGTATATTTTCCAATAATAAAATATCCTGCTCATTATTCATGTCAGGATATCCTTTTGGAAATTTATAAGAATATTTTTTGAAAAACAAATCTAATACATCCATTTGTTATTTTTTATTTTTATGCTGGTGGAAGTTCTTCTGGGGTTGCTTCTGCTGGAATTTCTTCTGTAGCTCCAGCTGTTTCAGATGTTTCATTTTTACCATTACTATATCTTAATACACGAGATATAGCATTCATAGCATCTATTCTTTCACTTAAATTTAATAAATAAAAATTTTTACCTTCTATTTGTGCTATCCAACTTCTATCAGTATGAGTTAAAAAGAAATAATCACCATTAGCTAACATCACTCTAAATGTTGTTGGTTTTGGAGCTACCCATTCAACGCCAGTAACAAATATTTCATATTGTTCTGTCATTAAATCAACTAAAACATCATTTACACTTGGATATTTAGCAATAACGTTTGTTCTACCGCCTGAAGTAAATTCAATTTGTTTATTGTATTTACTTTTAGCGATTGACTTAATTTTATCTATTAATTCTTGTTTAGTCATTATTTTTTCTTAGATTTTAATCTAGTGATAATAACTTCTGTTAAAGCATCTATATTGATTGATGAAATATTATCCATAGCTGGTTGTTTCATTTCAAATTCTAAATAATGTTTAGCTTTATCCATGTTTTCAGCAGCTATATGAATTTTTTGCTGCCACCAATCTGGGAAATCTACTTCGCCAGGCATTTTATCAAATTTATCTAACATTTGATATAAAGCATTAGCATATTCAGCTATTCTAGCTACATCAGCTTTTAACATATCTGGTTCATCATCTTGATGACCAATATCTAAATCTTCAGCTACTTTTTTAGCTTTATCAGTTGCTATTGCATACATAGCTGCTTTAGGGCCTTTAAAAGTACTTTTCATTGATTTAACTATTTCTTCACGCTTTTTCATTTCAGCTGGTGTTAATTTCTTTTCACCAAGTGTTGATTCAGCTAATTCAGCATTTTCTTTATCTCTAATGAACATGTAAACTAATCTTTCTTCTTCTGGTGTTAAATTATATTCACCTTTGTATTCATCAAATAATTCACCAGGATCATATGAACCTTGATTAGGAAATTTAGCTCTTATTTCATTAGCAATTTTTTCTAATCTAGAAGTATATATTTCATTCATGTTTTCTTTATTTGCAGTAACTATATTATTATAATCACTCATTGTTAAAATTTTATCTTCAGTACTTAATGAGATTACTTTTTCAGTTACATTATGTAAATCCATATCTGTTTTAGCATCTTCACGAGCATATTCTAACAAACGAATAAATAACGGAACATCTAGAGTTATTTTATCTGCTGGATTAAATTCTTCATTTAATTTGCCTGAAAGTATTTCAGTTACTAATTTAATAAAATCTGATTTTTTCATAATTATGCTTTTGCTTCAGCAACTGAAGCTTTTTTATATTCAGTAGCTAATTTTTTTAATTCACTTGCTAATTTTCTAGCGCGACCCTGAGCTACTTTAGTTTTACCATTATGCTCTGCTACAAACATATTCCATGTTTGTTTCATGTTTTCAAATAATTCTTGTTTCATTTGTTTATATTTTATTAATAAAATCAGCTATATATTCAATAATATCTTCTCTATCAAATCCCTCTTGCATCCAGTCTGAAGATAAAATACGAAGTTTGGCTTTTAATACACCTAAATCTTCCATATTAGCTAAATTTTCTAATTGTTCTATAGCATCTGTACTTAATTGTTCATTCATTGTTGGAACTTCTTCTTTAGATACTTGACTACGAGTAAAATAAGTTAAAGCATTTCCAATTTGACGAATTAATTTTTCATCTCCTGATGCTTTAGCTGCTTCTAACGCGTCCATTAATTCTTTTTGAACATCTGATGCAGCTGGAACTGATGTAGTATCCATTTCAGTACCCATGTCCATTTCATTACCCATATCAACATTAGCGTCTATTTCTACATCCGCTACTTCTTCATCTTTCTTTTTCTTAGCTTCATTTAGTCCATCTGATATTTTATTTACTAATTTTTCAGCTTCAGATTGAGATAAACCAGGGTAAGCAGCCATTAAATCTTCTTCATCATATTCACGTCTATCATCAATTAGATCTTCTTTTTCAAACATCTTATATAATGAATCAGCTGTTAATTCTCCTTCAGCTAAGAAATCATAAAATTTATCATCATTAGATAAATCAATATTCATTTCAGCTAATATCATTTCTTTAATCTGCTTTTTTAATTCAGATTTTTTCATTTTTTTCTTTTCAGCTTTTTCACCAGCTTCTTTACCTTTTTCATATTCGTATGCTTCCATACCTTCAGTAATTAAACCAGCTAATTGCTGCATTCTTTTAAATTGTTCCATTATGATTATATTATATGGTATAAATATGTTAAGACTTATTATTCTTTAATTTTCTACGCAAGAAGAAATACCCACCAAAGCAACAAGCTGACGCCAGGTAAAAAAGAAGTGTTGTAATCAGATATGAATTGGTTAAACTCATGACTAAGTAAAAAAGGATATCGAATCCTAATGGATTGAAGAACATACCAACCATTAATATTATTTGGCTTAATAGTTCGAGATTTTTTATTTTTTCTTGATTGTCGATCACGGTCCATATTTATTTTATTAGGTGAAACATAGTAGCTACGCTACGAATCTGTCGAGTTATTTTTAAGATCTTCTAAATACTTTAATGAATCATCAATGTTTTTCTTTAGTTTATCTTTATTACCACCAATCCAATTCTCAATAACACCATCTTCTGTTGAAATTGATTTATTGTTTTCTTTTAATTCATCATCAGCCCAATCCTTAAAATCATTTATGAGATTATTAATGGCATTATTATACATTTGTTTTTGATAATCTTCCCATTTACCCTCTATTTTAAGTTTTGTTTCAAATTCAGTGACACAATTTAAACACATTTTATGTACCTGATAAAAAGGTTTATCAATATGTGTTTTCATTGGTTTAGTACACTTAGGACATAATAATGGTAAAACATGAGCATCTTTAGCTAAATCTAATTTAGTAACATTTTGTTTTATACCATTTTTAATAGTCCATTGTCTACCGTTCTCTTCCCAAATATCACCTTCTTCATGATGTTCATATTTTTTTGAATAACCTACTCCAACTGTTGTTTTATCTCCGTATTTACCTTTTACAAGGTTACGAAGACGTTGGACGTCTTTTTTTTGAAACTCTTTATTTAACATTATATGTTAGATTAATTTTTTGTATATTTTAGATATTAATTCTTCTTTTAATGATTTAATATCTTTAGATTCCATAGTTGTTTCTTTTTCTTTAACTGTATAATCTATTCCTGCATTATTTAATACAGTTTTGATTATTTTTTTAGTTACATCTTTAGTTGGATTATTTTTCTGTGGGAAAATCAACATGTCATCTTTAACAACAAATTTTAACAAATTAGGCTTTGAATTAAATGACTTAATAAAATCATCTATAGCTTGTTTTGTTTTAATAGGAAATAATTTACCTGTTTGTTTTTCAATTGATTTACGTTTAGAAGGAATATTTGGTCCAAAATAATCTTCTATAGCTTTATTAATTTCAGCTTTATTAACACCTGTATTTCTGATATTTGAAACATACATTCCATAATTATCAATGTTATTAAAAGCAGCAATAGTATCATCTATTGATTTTTTAGGTGTAACCACTATATCATATTCAGCTTTCATAGCTGAAAAACCTGATGGTTCTTGTTCAGGTGAGTCTTGTTCAAATATTTTTTTCATTATAATCCTAGTTTTTTAAGTTGTTCAATTGTATTTTCAGTAGATGTATGTAATATACCTATTCCACCATTAGCGTTCCATTTTTCAATAGTATCAGCTCGGTCATCAATAAGTATGCGATTTTTTCCTGAGAAATCAGGTTTATTTTGAGCAGCGCGGAAATATATATTTTTCATATTATCCAACTGTTCAACCCATTGTTTTTTACCTTGTTTTGAACCTGGGTCACGAGATGGAGCAGTTAATACATATGGATTATATGGTTTTATATAATCCCATAATTGTTTACCATCAGACATCCATTCTAGATTTACCCAATAATCATATTCAGTCATACCTTTTTCTTCAAGTGATAATCTAAATTTATTCCAAAATTCATTACTGTCTTGTACATCAACATGTTTGGTATGTAATCCTGTTAAATCTTCATAACCTTTTTCAAAATCTACTAATACTCCATCCATATCACAGAATATTATGTATTTTGATTTTTCTTTTTGTTCATTCATAACTGTATTATTTTTAATACTATCTTCCCAATTTCTAAGAATCATATTACCATTTAAGTATGCTTCTTGTTCAAGTTTACTTAAATAATCATCTTCATTAGTATTAGTAGTATTAATATTATTTAATCTATTTTCTAAATTTTGTATATGGTGAATCATTTCATGTGAAAATGATCTTAATATATCTTTTGGATGTCTCCCAGTTATGTATAAAGTTATTGATTTATTTGCTGGGTCATAATATGCTGTTTTACCTAATACTTTAGCAGCATTTTTAGTGTCATTATTAATAATTATTTTAGGTAATGGATAAACATTATATCCATTATTTATATAATATTTTGTTAAAGATAATAACGCTTCATAAAAATCTAAATCTTGATTTTCAGTTATTGAATTAAACGGAGGTTCAGTTCTTAAACTTAAATCTAAAGCATTCATATAATCTGCTACTTCAATACCTTGAGGTAAAAATTTAGCTATATCAGTTGGATTATTAGACTTAATAGAATTACGTAAGTCAGATGCGGATAAACCGCCTATATTACCAGCGTCATATATTTTAACGTTTGAATATTTTTCTTTGTTTAAAAGCGCGTTATAGCGTTTTTCTTCACCTTTACCAAATGCAACCACTATATCTTGTTGTGGATTAGATTTTATATAATCATAAACATATGATACTGGTGATGATGTATCTGAAATAACTAATTTAGCTTTAGGTAATAAAGGTAAATATAATTTCCAAGCCGATAATGACTGCTGTGCTGTTATACCTTCACGAGCAATAGGTGAAATAATTACTAGTACTTCATCCGCTACTTTAGATAAGCGTTGTACTAATTCAAAATGACCTCTATGAGGTGGTTTGAATGCTCCTGGATATAAAGCTACTTTTTTAGGAGTAGGTTCAATTATTATTTCAGCTAAATATTTACCTAAACTCATTTTACGAAATTAACTATTTTACTTATTACTTCATTTTCATCAGTAGTGATAGAACCTTTAACTTTACTTTCAATGTTATTAAATTCTTTTTGAAGTTTATCAATTTGAGTATCTAATAATGCTTTTGATTGAGCTTTAGCTTTTTCAGCTTTTTCTTTTTCTTCTGGAGATTGTAATTCAGGTTTATCTTTTCTAAATGTTGATTTAAATTCACCTGATGATAATAAACTTTCAAAAAATTCTTTTAATTTACCACTTTTGATAGCGTTATTAAAATCATCAATTTGTGTTTGAAATTCTTTATCAGGCGCTTGATATAATATAAAATTATCACCTAACTTATTTTTATATGCTTCTATATTACCATAAACATTATTCCATGTTGATAATACTCCAACTGTAGGTACTTTACGTTCACGTTTAAAATTACGTAAAAATGACACTATAGGATGTGTATAAACCATTACCATCATTTCATCATAGCCTTCAGTATTTAATATACCTTTAACTTGTTTACGGCGATATTCTCCACCTAACATTTTAGCAGCGTTTGATGCTGTTGTGTCCCAAATAAATGATTCTCCTTTACTTATAGCGTCAGGTACATCAACATCATCAATTTGAGCTGATGCTTTTGTTAAGCTATTATACATTGGACTATTTTTGTCTTCAATGTATGTATCTGGGTTAAGAATTTTGATATCTGGAACTTTTGATTTTACTTTATTAAGTAGATATGATTTCCCTGCCCCTGCTCCACCAGCCATGACCACCATTTTATTTTGGGAAATTTCTTTTAATAATTCTAATAATTTTATCATCAGTGTAAATATAATAAAGAAACTTGGGGATGCCAAGTCTCTTATAAATATTGATAAAAAATAAAATTATAATTCTCGTTTAGCAGATGTTTTAAATTCAGTGAAAACTGGGGCATCTTTTGGATTTTCTAAATCAAATAAACGTTTCACGGTTTTAAATATGTCTATGTTTTCTTCATGTGAACGTTCAGGTATTACTATTTCCCATCCTTTACCAGACATTTTTTCTTTATTTAATTTACGTTTAGTTGATTTTAACCATAATATACCATAATTATCAATTGGTTTACCAAAACATTCTTTATAACATTGACCATAAACAGCTGTTTGTAATTCATATGTTGGTTGAATATGATTTGATGTTTTAAAATCAATTAACCATAATTTACCATTAATCTCACAGATTAAATCACATGTACCTGCTACTTTTAACTCATCTGAAAATAAATGAACTTCAGTCTCAATTAATTTAGGATTATATGTTTCCCAAAATTCTACAAATCGTAAAAACATTAACCATATATCAGGACTATATTGTGGGTTACCATATTGGTTTAAGAAATTAAGTTCATTACCATTTAAATACTCTTCAATCATTTCATGGACTTGAGTACCTTCTTCGGCTGCTTTTTTAACAATATACTCAGATGAGTAACCTACTTTTTTTAACCAATCTTCAAAAAATTTTCCTTTAGGATAATAATTTAATACATAAGTTACACTTGGATAATAATTACCATTACGACGGTAATATCTTGAATCAGGTAAAGTTATCTGTTTATGATCATCAGATATTTCTAGGATTCGATTGTAAGAGTGTTTTATTTGACTCATAATAATAGTTTTTTCTCTAACAAATCTGAGTATGTTAGAGGAGTTGAACTGTATAGTAATTTAATAAAAGATCTAAAACCCATTTCATTTGGGTCTTTATCTTCTAATTCTATTAAATGTACTGTTTTACCTTCATTAATTAATTGTTCACAGAAATCAAGTGCTTGTTTAATAGCGTCTTTATCTAAGGCTATGTATACTTTTTTAACAGTAGATGAAACTATTTTAGACATTAACTTTGATTGTATATTTTTACCTAACAATGGAATAGCATTACGTTTAATTGAAATAGCATCAAACATACCTTCACATAGTATGATTGGTGAATTCCAATTTATAAATATTTCAAAAGGTATTATATTACGTGATACATCTGGATTGAGTTTTCTATTTGATTCAGGTAAATAACTTCTACCAACAAAATAATTTAAAGTACCAGATTCATCATATGAAGGAATAATAATCATATCTGAGTATTTTCCTGTTTCACAATAACCTATATTATATTTAAATATATCATCTTCTGTTAAGCCTCTATTTTTTAAATAAGCTAATGCTCGTTTAGCAGCATGAGATGGATTGTTTAACACATGTTGATATTCTTCAGGTAATTTAACTTGTTCACTAACTATTTGTTTATCAATAATAGCATCAGTTTTAACTAATGATTTCAGTTCATGTATTTTATCTGAAGGTACATCTATTGCTTTAAATAAATTTATTAGCTTTTTACCTTTAAATTTACATACCCAACATCCAAATTTTTGAAAATCAGGGCTATTTTCATCTAGACATATTTCTAGTTTAGGTTTATGATGTTTACATTTAGGGCAAGTATAAGCATAATTACCTCTAGCTGTTGATTTACCTGTACTAAGTACAGAATTCATTAATGTAACTAATAGTTGATTTACCATTAATTATAATATAAAAAAGAAAGCTTGGAAAACCAAGCTTACTTATATCTTTTATATTACTTTAATACCTAAACTATTTAAATGATTCATAAATGTTTGTATTTTCATATTATCTTTTTTACTAAAGTTACCTTCATAGGCATCTTTACCTGTAATGTCAGATATTGTGTCCATCCATTCATTTGAACCTCCTTCAATTTCTTTACCACCCATGGCTGTAAAATATTCTTCATCTATACCATTATCAGCTAAAAGTTTAGTAACGTCTTTTGTATTAAGTACATTAAATCTTTTAATTTCTATGTAATCATTTACTACTTGTTTCGCATTAGGATCAGTATTCATAGTGTTTAATAACTCAAGAAATTTATTATATCCTGCTTCTTTATTAGCAAAATTTCTTGGTTCAATTACATCTTTATTACCATTAGATAAAGTAACAACTATTTTATTATTTTCTTCTTCAAATCCAGTTACTTCAGGAGAATCTGAAGCTATGTATTTATTTTCGGTTAAGTTTTCTTCATTAATTTCATTTTCAGTAATTAAACCTGCTAATTTTAGCATTCTATTGAATTGCTCGTTTAATATTTTTGTCATATTATTGTAATTATTTTGTTATAAATATATATCTTTTGAATAAAATTTACCTAATATATTGTCATTAATCCATCTTGATGAATCTTCTAATACACCATATTGAAATAAATATTTACATTCAAAATATGTTAATTCTTTCTTTGATTTACATAAACGTATAACACTTCTAATTATACGATCTTTAGGTTCTGTTTTTAATAACTCTTTAACTTCAGTTGATGAACCATAATATGTTTTCCAATCGCTTTCCTTTATTACTTGTTTTTTACTTGGCTTTTTACCACGAGTAACAGGCAATGCTGCTAATTCTTTTTTACCTAATTTAACATTAGTAGTGTGGAAAAAATTCTTTTTACCTATATAACTACGATTTAAATTTAAAAATGTAGTCATATAAATATATCCTTCATATTGGGTTGAGTCGAAATTTTCATCATTGATTAAATCTTCAACTGTCATAACTGGTTCTACTAAATTCATGATTATCTATCTATATTAATGTATATTGTCATATCTGTGGTTCTAGATGATGGTAATGGTTGTGATAATTTACCTATAGCTACTAGATTTTGTTGTTCATCATATAAACCTACTGTTGTTATATAAGGAGTAAAGTAAGAACCAGTAGCAAAATCATATAACGTATCATCAGAACTTCCGGATAATAAAGTAGGATTTTGGCTAAAGTTAAATTCATTTTCTCTAATTGTACATTTATATTGAGTTTCATATATTGAATATGAGCTTGAAAAAGAACAAGTTACATTTGAACTTGTCGCGAAAGTATTAATAACACTATTACTACCAGTAGTTAATATTATCATACCATGTTGATATACAATATTTCCTACAATGTCACTACCTGAAATAAGGTTTCCTTGTCCATCATCAATATATGTTCCATTAGATGTTTTGTAATAAAAACTATTTGGTTGAATATTATCTCCAAATAATCTAGATGGTATTGCTAATACCCCTATTATAGTATTTGATTCAGTTGGAAAATAATGAGGATAAGATAATGTTGTTTGTAAATAATTATCAAATGATGGTGTATAAGTACCACCTACTAATACATTTCCTTCAGTATCATTACCTGGTATTAAAACTGGTTGAGAAACAGATGAACCATAACTCCCACTTAAATAATTTGAATAATATAATTCTTTTATTGAGTTATATATTAATCGTTGATATTGAGTTGATATTTGTCCTGTTGTAGGATCATTATTAGGATTAAAAATATCTATATTACCTTGATAACTAGCTGTTAAATTCTTACCAATAAATCTATCAATACCAACATTAGAACCTGTTAATTGAGAGGCCCCATTAAAGGTGAACGATTTGTTCACCTCAAATGGAGTTATAATAATATCTTGAGCTAATAATTGTTTGTAAGCACCCATTTGTTAGAAATCAAGTTTCACTCTTATTAATGCTTCTTTAGTAAAATCTTTAATTAATGGTCTTGATAATTTAGCTACAGCTAATAATTCATTATTATCATTGTACATACCTACAGTTGTGAAATATACTTGAGGATTATTTACAAATTCAGAGTATAATACTTCACCTGTTGAACCTGATATAAATGTTGGATTTTCTGAGTAATTAAATTCACTATTACGAGCTCTAACAAATACATAATCTGATGTAACCGTTTCTTGAGAATTTAAAGTAAAATTACCACTACCGCTTATAGCGTTAAATAATAATCTATTATTTAAACCATTAGAATTATTGCTTCTACTTGGTGATAAACCTATAGCGCCTAATGCTGAACCACTTAATGCTTGAGCATTTAATAAAATTATTCCTATATCTGGTAAGAACCAACCATATGAACCTGATGCTTTTGACCATCCTTGAGAATTTGTTTGAACATCACCAGCTGATGTAGTTAAAACTCCAGCTGAACCTGATATTAAATTATAAACTCTACCTGCATCTGTAAATACATTAGTAGTAGTATATTGAGAATCATCAGTTAAAGTAATTGAACGAGCTGAACCTGATATTTTTAAGGTTAATGAACCTGGAAATAATGATTCTTTATATCTATTTCTAGAAACTGAAAGTGCCC
>Ga0315901_10002251_pt1 | contig 26844 bp, 28 predicted proteins | sample LakEriMetagenome_10_FD_203761 | JGI IMG/M metagenome (GOLD analysis project Ga0315901, IMG submission 203761) | Freshwater fungal communities from buoy surface, Lake Erie, Ohio, United States - Buoy 2 MA116 | ecosystem: Environmental > Aquatic > Freshwater > Lake | place: USA: Lake Erie, Ohio...
AGACTAAACTGGAAAGTTACAAATATAATCCAGATTGTAACGTCTGCGTAGAAAACAACAAGTCAATTATTGAAGATATGGAGACGGTTACCCACGAATTGATTGACTTGTGGGAACTTCAATCCAAACAAAATGATGCGGTCAACGAAATCAAACAACAAATGGAACCGTTGGTTGATAAGGTTAACCTGTGCGCATATTATGAAAAGTTACAAAACGAAATTCAACAGTTCCAAAAAAAGGCAAGTGGAATAGAACTGGAAATCCAGAAGTTGATTACTAGTATTGAAAAGTGTGACCGCAATCGGGAACAGATTGAGAAGGACATTGAATTACATAAGGTAAATGAAGAAAGTATCAAACATAATCTGATTATAGAGGGACGTATTCAAGGCGTCCTTAAGGATATTGCGGTCAACAAAAAGGAAGTTGATAAGTTAGAGAAAGAACTTCGGGAACTTCACGGTGAAATCAAGGTGTTGGAAGCGACCAAGACTGATATTATGAATCAAATCAAGGAAGCTGAAGAACTTGAAGACACCTACGAGGCTTACAAGTATTATATGGAAGCGGTCTGTCGTGACGGTATTCCGTATGAGTTGATGTCCCGTGCTATACCCGCAATTGAGGCAGAAATCAACAATATCCTGACCCAGATTGTGGAATTTACCATCTCTCTTGAAGTGGATGGCAAGAATATTGTCGGAAAATTGAACTATGACCACGAACGTATCTGGCCGTTGGAAAACTCATCGGGAATGGAACGATTCATCAGTAGTCTCGCTATCCGTGTGGCTTTGTTGAACGCATCCAATCTCCCGAAACCCAACTTTATGATTATTGACGAAGGATTGGGGGTTCTGGACGCAGAAAACCTCAGTTCTATGGGTACGATGATGGGTATCCTGAAGTCACAATTTGATTTCATCGTCCTTATTAGTCATTTGGATACTGCTCGGGATATGGTAGACAAGGTAATTGAAATTAAACGGGAGGACGGATTCTCGTATATTAATGTCTAACTCAACTATTTATATTGAGTTAGGACTTTAAACGAGAGTTTATGCCAAAGACTAGAAAGACTTTACAACCAAGAAATTTAGCAAAATATGACGTATATATTGAGGATAGAACACCAAATTCTCAATATTTTAACGTGACGAATCTACCCCAAGTATTTACTGGGGGTAGAAATTCGTTTTTGGTGGGTGGGTCTTCTGCATTAAAAAATTTGTCAAATGTTCTTATAGAGATACTGGATGCAAACGGGAATACCATATACCATAACCCAGTTCAAAAGTATATAGAAGGTACATCCCGCATGATATCGGTGGAAATATATGACACAGTAGCTTCTGGATACTGTACCATTATTTTACTAGGAACGGCAACAAGTACAGTTGACGGACAACCTATCCCATTAAATTGGCAAGATAAGTTTAATGTTCGGTGGGTACGACAGGTGTTGGTCGAACCAAATCTAAGAAACACATCACAGTTAAAGTTATTAGATGTACCAACTGTATATGTGGAAGAAAAACGTTTTTATGATGTCGATACGTCATCCTTTGCTACCGTTAATATACCATTTGATGTAAACCTGTCTCCTTTACTATACTCTAGTTTTATAAAAGGATATTTAATATCTGCCGTAGCACCTACCACATTTTCAGCTGCATACTATGGTGCAATACTTACAGGGTCTATTACTATTGACGGTGTTCCGGCAAACGTAAATTTACCTATAACAGATATTTTAAATACTACTACCGCATTTAGTGAAGGATACGTAATTAAAACAACTGATAATAGAATCGTAGATAAAATATATCTAACTAGTGGTAGTTATCAAACGTCGGTGTTCAATAGTACCGCAAATATAACCTCATCAACGTTATTAAATTACGGACAGTTGAGTATTATAAATACAAACATTCCGATTTCCTATGCTAAACTACGACTGGTAAATTTAAAAACAGTAAGTGGGGAAATATTTAAGTCACGGGTATATAGTAGAGTTTATACTAATACTTCAACATACAAGCTCATAGCAGATATGCCAACAGTAACAGAAGAATTGTTGGTGACTAGTTCAATTCGAGGAGATTTACCGATTGGAGATTTTAGTATTACACCAACGGCATCTAACAACTGGTATTCCGATAGATTGTTTATATCATCGTCAAATGTAACGTACCCTATATCGGGGTCCACGGCATATTATAATTCTTCAAACACAGTAACACCGTACACAGTATATACAAACGATTCTGTATTATTACGGTCAATTTATGCAGATGTTCCTGTAACGGCCAGTTCCCCACTTATTATATCGGAAACAACGGCAAGTGTTTTTTCTAATGTGTCAAGTAGTGGATATTTCATAGGAACTATAACACCTGTAACAGTGTTCCCAACGTCTGAATACACGTTAGAATTAGATGCGTACTACAAAAATGTCTCGGGGTCGTATAATTTAATTGGTGAACCACCACTTGTTGATATTTATATTATAGGAGTAAGTGGTTCTGCTATTATTGACAATAATCCGTTAGGTCAAAAAATTGGAACATTACAAGTAAATACTGGTACGTCTGTACAACGTTATCAAGCAAAACAATTTAACTTTACTCCAGCATTGGTTGGAGGTGGTTCTGTTGGTATTCGTTTTGTTATCACTAATGGATTTTGGAACTTTTCAAATATTTCGTTAAAACCGGCATCTGACAAATTATTTGCACCAGATGAAGTACAATTTTTGGTTCCAAATACGGAATATTATAATGATTACTTACAACATAAAATAGAGTTTCTTGATATCAACAGTAACTCAACAGATGTAAATATTCAGTCTATACCTACATTCTTTACCGGTTCAAACATTGATATGGGTACTTTGCCGTGAAATTTAAACATATAAATAAATTATTTGAGTCGATATCACACGAACAAACTCATATAAATGAGTTTAATCGTCGTTTACATACATTGGATGAAAAGAAAAGAAAGGCATGTACCATACATCCAACGGACTCGGGTAATCAAATCAGAAAGAAGTGTAAACAAGCAAAGGTCTGGGGATTACATTATGCTCCGGTGTGGGATAGATATATGAAGGATAATCCCCCGGCGGAAATTCCATCTAATGCACCAAGTGCAGACGCCACCGCAGGAACTGCGGGAGGGGACGGTGGCGCTGTTGGAGAAATACAAGGGTCTGGGTTGGTATATCCAAATTCTATTGGTCCAGTAGATGACGAAGAACTTAGAGAGGCGGATTCCAGTACGGAACGCGTTCGTCGGTACTACCGTCGTCATCCAGAAAAAGTTCGTAAGTATTTGAAGGATACAGTCAAAGACCGTGTAGCACGCAATCGCGACCGTGCAAAAGCTGTTAAAAAACACGGAAAAGCTAAGATGAAAAACCACGATGTCCATCATCCGAACGGCCCAAATGGTGGTTCATGGCGTTTAGCAAAGAAAGACCATGGACGTGATAAGAAAAACGAAAATTACGTATATCTTGAAGAATTATTAGAAGGAAATGTTCCATACGACAATTGGATTCTTATCAGCGAGGGTGGGGCAGCGGGACATATGGCACATCCATATGAAGACGACGAGTTGTCGTTTGCCGATATCAAAGAAATGATTACCCGTGGATTGGTTGGAGAATTAGATGCGGAAGCGCCAGTTACGGAAAAACTTGATGGGCAAAATATTATGTTCACGGTCAAAGACGGTCGTGTATATTTTGCACGTAACAAAGGTCAAGTTAAAAATAAAGGAAAGAATGCATTAGATACCGCCGGTATCCGTCAAATGTTTGCTGGACGGGGTGATATTGAAAAGGCATTTACTGGTGCAGCAGAAGACTTACAACGAGCAATAGACGAGCTACCACCCGAAGAACGAGATAAAATGTTTGATGAAGGTGGGAAGTTCATGAATGTGGAAATCATTTTTCCTGACACCAAGAATGTCATTCCTTACGATAAATCAGTTTTGGTGTTTCACGGCTCCGTCGCTTATGATAATGAAGGAAACGAAACTGGTCGGTCAATAGACGACGGCCGCACCTTATCAGATGAGTTAACCAGAGTCAATGCACAACAACAGAATACATTCGGTATTTCTGGTCCAAAAACTATTAGTTTTAGTGATGCAGACACCGTAGAAAACAAGAAGTTAATGAAGGAAATCGGTAAACGCATTTCTCGTATGCAGAGAGAATTCAAATTAAATGATACCAGTACGATTGAAGATTATAAGAAGGCATGGTGGGGTCGTGAAATTGATAACATGGGTATTGAGTGGACTCGTCAAGAACGTCAAGGATTAATTGACCGTTGGGCAACAGGAAGTAAGAGTTTTGGTGTCAAGGACATTGACGACAAGGAAAAGAAAAGATTTTTCAGAGAGTTTGAAGCAACACAGTTAAAAAATTATCAAAAGCAAGCGGTTCGTCCACTTGAAAGAATTTTTCTTCAAGTAGGTGTTCATTCACTTCGTCGTGTCACCAATTTCTTATCTGCTAATAATCCAAAAATGACAGCAGAACTTAAAAAAGAAGTATTGAGTGCTATTTCTCAAATTCGTGCCGCAGACGACCGAAACAAACTTGCAGTACTTCAACAACAAGTTGAACGACTGGAAGATTTGGGAATTGATAATATAGTTCCAACCGAAGGTGTGGTGTTTATTTATAAAGGAAAGCCTTATAAGTTCACAGGAACATTTGCCCCAGTTAATCAAATTCTTGGTACGTTAAAGTTTGATAAGGGAAAGGCAAAGGTAGTTGAAACAGAACCAGAAAGAACTACTGAAGAACCACCAAAAGCTCCTGCCACAAAGCCAGGAACTCATAGAACTGTGGCAATCTTTACAGGTAGATTCCAACCATTCCATTCTGGACATTATAGTATTTATAAGTCTTTAGTTGATAAGTTTGGAAAGGATAATGTATTTATCGCAACCAGTGATAAGACTGAAGCAGGTAAATCACCGTTCCGATTTAAAGACAAAGAAGACATTATGACAAGAATGTTTGACATACCAGAAGAAATGATTGTTCAGGTTAAAAATCCATATGCGCCTGTAGAAATTCTTCAAAGTCTTCCACCAGAAACAACATATGTCACCGCAGTCAGTCAAAAAGACGCAGAACGGTTGGGTGGTAAATACTTTTCACTATACGACCCAAATACATCCACAAAGGGGTACGAAGAACAAGGATACTTTATTGTTGCTCCAGAAATGCAACTTACTGTCAATGGAAAAAATATTAGTGGAACACAATTACGAGCAGTATTTGGTGACCCAAATATTACTGACCGTGCAAAACAAGAAATATTTACCAAAGTATACGGTAAGTTTGACCAAGATGTGTTCAGTAAAATAGTGAAAACAACTACAAAATCAGAAGAAGAACGTAAGATTACCGACACACACGGTAAACCAGAAAAGAAAGAAAGAAAAAAGAAAGCACCAGAAAAACCAAAAGCACCAGGTGATTATAAACCAGGAGAAACTTGGAAAACAACAGGTGGTTTATATGGTGGAAAAAATAGTAAGAAGCAAATTAGATATTTCCGCACACAAAAAGCAGCACAAACTTTTGCAAGTAAATGAGGTTATTATGAAGAATGAAGAAGCATTAAGTAATGTTCGTAGAAAAGTTAATGAAGTAATGAAAAAAGAAGGAGATAAGTTGATTTTTGGTTGGAGAGGTGAGCCAGAACCAACTCGCAACGAGGGAGATGTATGGGAAGACGCCGCAGGTAAGAAATGGACTATAAAAAACGGTATACGTCAGACCGTCACAAAATTAGATTCCGCAAAAACTCCTTATTGGTGTCCTCGTTGTAGTAAACCACTAAACCACAGGTTTGATGTTAAATTTTGGCGAATTCGTGGTCATTGTATGGATTGTGTAATCAGTGATGAATCAAAAATTCGCCGTGAAGGTAAGTGGGAAGAGTATGAACGTAAACTAATGTTACGTAATTTTATTGCGAGTATTACGGACAAAATTGACGAATTACAAAATTATCACGATACATTTACCAAACCAGAATTTATTGATGCAGATGATACTAAAATTCTTATGGTAGAACGATGGGATGTGAATGTTGATAAAGTAAAATCAGACATCATGGCCGATATAAATGAATTAAAACGAATACTTGAAGAAAAGATTCAACAATATGGTACGGGGGAAGAAGATGAAACCAAAGGTGAAAAAGTTTCTGGAATCAACGAAACTAACGGCTGAGACATTAACCGCTCTTATGCCGTATATTAAACTGGTTCTCACTGCACTCGCAACATTTGCAATAGTAATGGTTGTCAATACAAGTTATTTTGACAAAAAAGAACAATCTTACCTAGCCCAAATGAGAGAATTCAAACAACAATCAGAACTTGCATCTAAGTATGCCGACAGTCTCGCTACCGAGATTGTTATACAAGAAAATAACGCTCGTGCAGCAATATCACGAGCAGAAGTTGCTCAACAAGCAGCACTATTATCTCGTACCAGAACCGCAGCATTACGTGAGGATTTAGACTCGTTAAAGGAGACTATTACGGATTCAACTGAAATGGCACGTTTAATTATTCCTAAACAAGATTCTATTATCAGTCAACAAACCGTAACAATCAGTAGTCAAGTAACTGCAATTGAAAATTTAAACAACGCAATTGTAAATAAAGATTCAACTATCACACTTTTAACACTTTCCCGTGATAGTCTCCAACAAGTGGTCAAAAATATACCAACTCCACCAAAACCACCAATCTTCCCAAAGATTACCAGAACACAAGTATTTGTCGGTGGTGTCATCGGTGGAATATTATTGAAAGTATTCGTACTTTAAGAGGTTTTTATGAACGCTACGGCGCAACAGTTACGTGACAAGATTAAAGAAGAATTTAAGAAGTGTGCAATCAATCCAGACTATTTTTTGTCACGGTATTCCTATATTCAACACCCGATTCGTGGTCGGGTGTTGTTTGATTTATATCATTATCAAAAAGATGCTCTAAAAGACTTTGAAAATCACGATTATAATATCGTTCTCAAAGGTCGTCAGATTGGTATTTCCACATTAGTCGCAGGATATGCTTTGTGGTTGATGTTATTTCACAAAGACAAAAATATTCTAGTTATTGCAACAAAACAAGAAACCGCAAAAAACTTGGTGACTAAAGTTAAGTTCATGCACGATAACCTACCAGTCTGGTTACGTGGGTCTATTGTTACCAATAACAAGTTGTCACTACAGTTCGCTAATGGGTCACAAATTAAAGCAGTTGCATCATCACCAGATGCAGGTCGTTCTGAAGCACTGTCTCTTTTGATTCTTGACGAAGCAGCGTTCATTGATGCGGCAGACATCATCTGGACCGCAGCATCCAGTACGTTGTCAACTGGTGGAAAGGCAATTTTATTATCTACCCCAAACGGTGTCGGTAATTTCTTCCACAAGATGTGGCAGCAAGCGGAAACCAAAACCAATAATTTCAATCCTATTTTATTAGATTGGAGAGTTCATCCAGAACGTGACCAAGCATGGCGTGACCGTCAGACGGAACTGATGGGTGAAATGCAGGCAATTCAAGAACATGATGCGTCTTTTATCTTCTCCGGTAATAATGTCATTCCAGCAGAAATACTTGAGTTCTACAAAAAAACATATGTACAGGAACCCATATCTAAAGAAGGATTTGATGGTAATCTCTGGGTTTGGGAATATCCACATTCATCAAAATCGTATATTGTCTGTGCAGACGTTTCTCGTGGAGATGGAGAGGACTATTCCACATTTCACGTAATTGATATAGAAGCGTCGGCACAAGTTGCAGAATACAAAGGAAAGGTGGAAACTAAACAGTTTGGGAATATGTTGGTGTCTATCGCTACCCAATATAATGACGCCCTCCTCATCCCAGATAACAGTAGTATCGGGTGGAATGCAATCCAGCAGATTATTGACCGTAATTATAAAAATCTCTTTTATATGTCCAGAGATTTACAATATGTGGACGTAGAACACCAATTGACGGGCAAATACCATAAGGAAGAACGGGGAATGGTACCGGGGTTTATGATTTCCCAACGTACCAGACCACTTATTATTAATCGGTTAAAAGAGTATATGTTGGATACCTCTTTTACTATTCGGTCAAGTCGGATGATAGCAGAACTGGAAACGTTTATTTGGAAAAATGCCCGTCCTGAGGCATTGTCTGGCTATAATGACGATTTAGTGCTGGCATTGTGTATTGGACTGTGGGTACGGGATACTGCCCTTAGATTACGTCAAGAAGGGATAGAACTGACTAAATTAGCCATAGATAAGGCAAAGTATCAGTTGGGGACAATGGTATACAGTTCCAACCACATGAACCACAATCCTTATGAGATGCAAATTGGTCAGGAAAAAGAAAATTTACGGTGGTTACTGTAAATACGTTATACTTATATAGTAGTGTCTTTATATACCATTTTTTCGGGATAAAGTATGAAAAAAGAAGAATTTAAGAATATGATTCGTGATATTATTCGGGAAGAACTCGAAAAAATGCGCGAAGGACATATGACACCAGGCGATGACCACTTAAATCCACACAAAGACCCGCAATTGGCTCACGAAGAAATTTGTGAAGGAGAAGGATGTTTGGACGAAAAATCGGTCCCTCCCCCATACAATCGAAAAGGTGCACGTAAAATGACCAAGAGTCAAATCGAAAAACGTGACAGAATCGGTAGAGAAATGGAAAAGAGTGAAAAAACCGTAAGTCGCTTTAGAAAGGCACACGGTCAAGACTGGAAGTCATACCTTTGGGCCGCAGCATCAGCAGCAGCACTAAGAAACAAATAATATACCAAGTAGTCGGAGAATACTATGATTAGATTGACAGGATTGGTTGATTTACAACCACTTAAAGAAGAAGAAAAGTGGATTCAAAAGGCAATCGAAAAACCAGGTGCACTCCATAAGCAACTTGGTGTACCCGCCGGTGAAAAGATTCCCGCTGCTGACCTAAAGGCTGCCGCAGAAAAGGGTGGTAAACTTGGAAAACGTGCTCGTCTCGCAATGACCCTTCGTAAGTTAAAGGAAGAAGCAAACTTGACCGAAGAACAACTTGCTAAAGTTAATGCAATGTTAGAAGAACTTGACCCAGTTGGACAAGAAGATGCAGATATTGATAATGATGGTGATGTAGATTCATCCGACAAGTATCTAAAGAATCGTCGTGACGCCATCGGTAAGGCAATGAAAAATGAAGGTAGTGGTGAAGACCACGAAGTATCTATGGCAGCAAAAACTCTTGATTCAATTATCAAACACGCAACGGAACTAAAGGGTAAGATTGGAACAGAAGAAAAAGATATCCCAGCATGGATTCAAGACCATATTGCAGTTGCCGAAAATAATCTTGACCAAGCAAATACTAGTTACCACGAATACGGTGAAGAAGAAAAAACAGATAAGCCAGTGGACCAAGACATGGCAGCAATGAAGGAAGTTGTGAATGAAGCGGCACCAGAAGGGTGGGAAAAGACTGTTCTTGCTATGAAAAAGCACAAGGAAATTGATAATCCTTGGGCACTTGCCCACTGGATGAAGAAGAAGGGGTATCATTCGCATAAGAAGGAAGGAGAAGAATAATGGAACCGGTTGTTAAGTTCATCTCTATTTTATTGTCCAGTAGAGAACAAGCACATATCTTTCATCTCCAAACTCCTTCATTTGCCGCGCATAAAGCGTTACAAGGATATTATGAAGATATTGTGGACTTGGTTGATACCTACGTAGAATCTTATCAAGGTCGTTATGGTATTCTAAAAGGCTACAAGCCAAGTAATACCATTTTAGAAGATGATTCAACGGTCAGCTATTTTATGGGTTTACAAAAATTTGTAGACGAACTACGTGGTCAACTTCCACAAGATGGTGAATTAAACAACACTGTAGATGAAATTTCTGGATTAATCTCCAGTACTATCTATAAGTTAAAGTTCCTCAAGTAATATGAAATACAGAGACTTTTTTCCAGAAGCGTATCCAGACGGTACAACGTTTCCTCAAACCAAATCAGATTTTGGTCAAGAAGCACCAGAAGAAATGCCAGAAACAGACCCAAAAGACTTAGCAGTACGAAGTGCCCGTATCAGTGATATTTTGGAACGTAACATTCCAACTAGTCCCGATAAGTGGGCAAAGGCTAAAGCAGCCGCTCGTTCAAAGTTCAAGGTTTACCCATCTGCGTATGCCAATCTTTGGGCAGCAAAGAAGTACAAGAGTATGGGTGGTGGATGGAAGAAGGGAAAGAAGTGATTAAGTTAATAGACCTTATTCCAGAAACTTGGACTAAGAAATATAAGAAGTCTATTGACTGCAGTAACCCCAAAGGTTTCAGCCAACGAGCCCATTGCGCAGGTCGTCGTAAACGAAAGCGTGGTGGTAAAACCAAATCCAAACCAGTATGATACGATTCACTGATTTACTTGTAGAGGTGTCTATTGACCTTGACGAAAAAACAAAGACCAAAGGAGAACTTGGTAAGTGGCTTCGTCAAAAGTGGGTAGACATTTCTCGTAAAGACCCCAAGACCGGTAAGCATCCACCGTGTGGAGCTTCTGCTGGTAGTAAAGAACGTAAAGGTGGTTCTGCTAAATATCCAAAATGTAGACCAGCACGGTCAGCAGCCGCAATGAGTAAGGGGGAAAAACGGTCAGCTGTTGTTCGTAAGAGAAAGGCAGGAAACCCAGGTGGAAAACCAACAATGGTATCCACATTTAAGAAAAAGGAAGAATAATATGAAAAACTTAAATGAAGCCTGTTGGGAAGGGTACAAACAAGTTGGGATGAAAAAAGTGAATGGTAAAATGGTACCTAATTGTGTTCCTCTCGAAGAAAAAGTATCTAAGTTATTGGGTAAAAAACTAGATAAACCTGGTCAACAAGACTCCGATATTAATAATGACGGTAAGGTTGACGCCACCGATGATTTTCTCAAAAAAAGAAGAGAATTATCTAAACGATATAAGGCTGCTAAAGCAACTGGAAGTTTAAAAGTAAATACTGCAAACTTAGAAGAAAATGTAGATGAAATAAATGAGTTTTGTCCTCGTTGTTTGGCAGAATATATCATCCGTAAGAAACTTGGTCCACTAGATGAAGCAGAATACCAAGGTCATAAAGTTTCTTTGGGTAAGCCAATGCGTGGGGACGTAAAGAAATTCAAAGTATACGTCCGTGACCCAAAGACCGGAAATATTAAGAAAGTGAACTTTGGTGACAAGACTATGAAAATTAAAAAGTCAAATCCGGCTCGTCGTCGCAGTTTCCGTGCAAGACATCGTTGTGACACTAACCCAGGCCCACGTACCAAAGCACGTTATTGGTCGTGTCGGAAGTGGTAATATGAAAGTCTCCAGAAAGATATCCGACGCTATTATGAAAAAGATGGGATATAAATTTGACCCAGAAGAATTTCATAAAGGAATGAATGTAGAAATGGAACATAAAAATGTTACCAATGGAAATGCGGTAAAAACAGCAAAAATTGCTGCAGCGCACTTGACAGAGAACCCAAAATATTATACATTACTGAAGAAGTATGTGGAGAAATAAAATGAGTATTCGTATGAGAGATTTAATTCAAGAAGATACGTCAATGGTATCACAACGAGTAAATTTGATGAGAGTTGAGGCTGTTCTTGAAAACTTAGCACCAAAGCTCAGTGAAAAGGAACAAAAGAAACTTGCCGAAATTTATGTTGAGTTAAAACAATTAGCAGAAAGTTTAAATATGACTCCATATACGATTTTCAATCACGAACATTGGAAGTTATTAAATTTAGTATTGGCAGGTAAAGTGGCAGAATTTAAACTTGTTGCAGAAGATATTGCAGAAGAAAATAAAGATGTCGATGTATGGCCATTGGCTAATGCAATCGACACTATTCTCATTTAAGTGAGGGGTTATGGCAGATACTAGTATTTACGGCCGATTACGGAGACTGTTTGCAACAAATACAGTTGTCCGAAATGTGGGTGGAAAACGCTTACGGGTAGCGGATACCGATAACGTTCAATCATTCGTCAATAGACGAGGTATTGATAGATATCATCGTGTATATTCTTCTATGACCGGCGGATATGGTGCAGCCGGTGGTAGATACGAATCCGCAGCAGCGTTCCAAGGGTCACGTTTACAATTATTCCGTGACTATGATATGATGGACAATGACCCAATCATTTCATCGGTCATGGATATCTATGCAGACGAATCAACCGTAAAAGATGAGTTCGGTCAAATACTTAGTATTCGTTCAAAGAACGACCAAATCCAAGATATTCTCCATAACTTATTCTATGATATATTGAATGTTGAATTCAATCTCTGGCCGTGGGTCAGAAACATGGCTAAGTATGGAGACTTCTTTTTATTCCTTGATATTGACCCAGAATATGGTGTAGTTAACGCTATTCCTCTTTCTGTGTATGAAACTATCCGTGTTGAAGGTCAAGACCCAGACAATCCATTTTCTGTCAAGTTTAAGATTGAAAATGACTTTTTAGCAATCGGTAAAAAAGACCTTGACAATTATGAAGTAGCACACTTTAGATTATTGTCTGATACTAACTTCCTCCCATACGGTAAGAGTATGGTAGAAGGTGGTCGGCGTGTTTGGAAGCAACTCCAATTAATGGAAGACGCAATGTTGATTCATCGCATCATGCGTGCTCCAGATAAACGTAAAGTGCTTGTAGACATTGGAAATATTCCACCGAATGAAATTGATACACATATGCAACGTATCATTGACCGTATGAAAAAAGTACCGTTGGTGGACCCAAAAACGGGAGATTATAATCTCCGTTATAATATGATGAACATTACTGAAGATTTTTATCTTCCAGTTCGTGGTAAGGATTCTGGTACAGATATTACCAATCTTCCAGGCCTTCAATTCAATGCAATTGAGGATATTGAATATCTCCGTAACAAATTGATGGCAGCATTTAAAGTACCAAAATCATTCCTTGGGTACGAAGAAGATAACAGTGGTAAAGCATCGTTGGCAGCGCAAGACGTTCGTTTCGCTCGTACCATTGAACGTATACAACGTATTGTGGTGTCCGAACTTACTAAGATTGCTATCATTCATTTGTATGTTCAAGGATTTACTGACGAAGAACTTATTGACTTTGAATTAGAAATGACCTCACCATCCGTCATTTACGAACAAGAAAAGTTGAACTTATGGAAGGAAAAGATTCAATTAGCAAATGATATGGTCAATAGTAAGTTCCTATCACGTGAATGGATTTACCACAATGTTCTGCAAATTGCACCAGATGATGCAAAAAAGGAACAAGAAGGTGTAGAAAAAGATGTGGAAATGCTAGGGAAGTTGGATGCAAAGCAGCAACAAGCTGCCCAACCACCACAACCAGAACAACCTGCCGCCGGAGGAGAAGTTCCTGCAGAACCGTCGGCCGAACAACCAGCGGAAGAACCGCAGGAACCGATGGATGATGTGGACCAGATTTTAGCGTCACTAGAACAACCAGCAGAAGAAGAGTCCGAAATGGATGAAGCAGATTTAGAGGAAGCCAAGATAGGTCGTCCTAAAACTGGTATGGCATATGGGCAAGATAGTCACCCACGTGGTCGTGACCCACTTGGACATAAAGAAAACACGGATGTGTTAAAGGGACGTATTCAACGCAGAGCGCCGTCCAAGAAATCACCACTTTCCCTAGAAAATACAGAAATATCAAACCTTATCAAACAATTAAGTTCACAAAAGCAAAACCCTACCCAAACTCCCAATATCTTAAGTGAAGAAAACATTCTGGATATGGACGAAAAATTAACGGACTAAGAAGTTACATACTATTTAAATATGATAAGGTATTTATCCACTTATAGCGGAATTTTTTATGAAATCTAGTATTAAGCATAATAAGTTGAGAAACACCGGTATTTTGTTTGAACTCCTTGTACGTCAGATTACTTCTGATGTAATGGAAAACAAGCAAAATGGGGTTGCGGTTAAGTTGATGAGAGAATTCTTCAATTCTAAAAAAGAATTGGGAAAAGAACTTATGTTATACCGTGCGTTCTTCAATGTACAAAACTTGTCAGAACAAAAGGCATTTCAACTTTTAAAGTTGGTCACAGAACAACGTAAACAACTTGACCAACACGTTCTTGATACACAAAAATATCTTTTAATAAAAGAAATTAAAAAGAACTTTGATTTGAAGGAATTTTTTGCCGCACGTATTCCTTCATATAAAATTTATGCATCAATTTATAAGAACTTCGATGCCTCTGTAAACGGGTTAAATGAAGTTACTACAATAGAAGAATTGGCAAGTAGTCAATTTACTATTGTAGAACATCTATCTGGGAAAACCGTAAATAAAGAAATTAAAGAGAGTACTGAATTAGCAAATATCATTCGTAGTCAAGATGATGACATTCGTTATTTATCGTATAAGATATTAGTAGAACGTTTTAATGAGAAGTACAAGGGATTGGATGAAGCACAAAAGAAATTACTCCAAGAATATATCCTTAATATCTCAAATACGTCAAAATTAAAGACATACACACAGAACGAAAGTCGTCGATTAGCAAAAGAAGTTGCACAATATTCAAAAAAGGTCACGGATAAAGTGGTCCGTATTAAGTTGGCGGAAGTCGTCGCACAATTAAGTAAAGTAGAAACCGCAAATACTATCAAGGAAAATCATATGACCGCATTATTAATCGGATATGAAATTCTTAAGGAACTTAAATCCCTATGACTAATGAAGAAAAACTCCGTGAAATGATTCGTAAACTTGTTCAAGAAGAATTGACAAGATTACAAGAAATCAGTACTTCTGCTGGCGCAGGAGCATATTTGACACCACTTGCTTTTAGTGGGCATGCTGCTAAAAATAAAGCAAAACGTAGAGGAGTTGCTACTCAATTAGGATATCAACTAACTCCACGTGGAGAAAAAGAATTAAACACTCCTGCAGATAGATTAGCAGAGGGCAAAGTTCGGTATCACGAATATAAAAACGATACTAGTTCCACACCAACGCAAAAAATTGCCAAAGCAATCTCCGAGGCAAATAAAAACCTTCAAGAAATCGAACGGATGATTCGTTTAAATACACGGTTACAAAAAGAATCTGGTCTTGCCGGAGAAGCATTATATCGTAGAACCCAACAAGGGTTGTTAAAGTTGGAAGCACGGTTGCTTCATCTAGCAGGGAAAATTCGTGAAATCCGAGGAAAGTAATATGAAGAACTTATTAGTGGAATATAACGTCATCCAATATGGAAAAGAACTTTTGGCAGAAGCGGCAGATGTTACTAAACCGCTCGTATTAAAAAATGTTCTTCTTCAACGTGCCGAAGCAAAAAACCAAAACGGTCGTGTATATCCCCGTGAAATTCTTCAACGTGAAGCTGGATTATACAAAGAAAACTTTGTCGCACAACGACGTGCGTTAGGTGAACTCGACCACCCAGAATCACCAATTGTAAATTTAAAGAATGTATGCTGTAACGTCACAGAACTTTGGTTTGAGGGTCAAGACGTTCGTGGAAATATTGAAGTTCTTTCAACACCATCGGGTAATATCGTTCGTGAACTAATCAAGAATAATATCCGTCTTGGAGTATCCTCAAGAGGTATGGGGTCAGTTCGTCAAATGGGCGAAAATACAGTTGAAGTCCAAGACGATTTCAGTCTCATCTGTTTTGATATCGTAAGTAATCCAAGTACCCATGGTGCATTCATCAACGAAAATAAAGGTTCACAAATTGTTACCCCATATTCACGCATCGATTCACTTGTATACGATTTCCTTAGTGAAGTAAAATGAAACTAGCGAAGGAATTTATTAAATTTGTTACCGAAGAATTAAAGTTATCATCGTTACCCGCAGGAATTAAATTTGTGGGTGATGAGTATGGTGCTGAACATTTAACATTTGGTACATACAATCCTCAAACCGACGAAATCGTTGTTGTTAAAGGGTCTAGACACCCCGTAGATGTATTACGTACATTAGCACATGAATTAGTACATCACCAACAACGTATTGAAAATAGAACGTTAGACGGTGGTACTGGTTCTCCGTCAGAAAATGAAGCAAATGCAGTTGCGGGAATACTGATGAGAAAATTTAGAGAAATGCATCCTTCCATATTTACAGAAATATTTAATGTTGGTCCTTGGGGGTTTCACACTAATATGGAAGATACCAAGGAACCAGAAAAGGTAAAAACAATATTACATATTGCACAGACTGGAAAGCCTGGAAAAGTAGATGAGCAATACATAGATGGGTACACCGCTAAGTTATTGGTCACCGTGATGCATAAATTAACTACGGAAAACAGAAAAAAGTTCGTAAACGAATCCATTGATAAGATGGTCGCAGTCGCATATAAAATGGTCACAAAATAATTGGAGGTTGTATGTACGTTGAAGTTAAAGGTGATAAGCAAGTAGATTTAGATAGAGCACTACAACAGTTTACAAAACAAGTAAAACGTGCTGAATTGATGGAAGACTTGAAGAAGAAAGAATTTCATATGAAGCGGTCAAAACGACTCGCTAAAAAACGTCAAGACGCCCTTCGTCGTAGAAAACGAGAAGAGAGTAAAGCACAGAAGAAGCAGAATAATACGTTTTAGTTAAAAAATGACGTTTTTAAAAAAACAGTAATATATATTTAATAGTACACCTCTAGTGGGGTGTGATTTTTGTTATACCATTACGTATTAATGACTTAAAATAGTCATTCTTTCTCATCAGGAGAGATTTTATATGGCAACATCGGAATTCACGAACAAACTTCTTCGTGAAGCAATCGCAGATGCAGAAGCAGTTCGTCAAACTGCAATTGAAAATGCAAAGCTTTCACTAGAAGAAACGTTCACACCAGCAATTAAGTCTATGATTTCACGTAGACTCCGTGCCGAAGCAGAAGGCATGGAACATGATGACGAAGAAGAAAAAGAAGCACCAGAAGCAGAAAAGGAAACTCCAACTGCTCCAAAGACGGAAACTGCTAAGGAAGTTGGATTCCAAGATGCAGAAGGCGAACATAAGTCATCAGAAGTCCCAATGGATACTTCTGATATCGGCGCAGGTGACAACAAGGAACCATCTGCCGAAGCAGAAGATTCATCAGAAATCGGCGACGGTCCAGAATCTCATCATGATGGCGAAGAAGGTTGGTATGAAGATTGGACAGAAGCAGATTTTGACCTTGATGAAGTAATCAAGGAATTAGAAGAAGATATGAAGGCCTTCGGTAAAGAAGAAGGTGAAGAGGAAGAAGTAGAAGAAGGTTGGAGTGAAGGTATGGAAGGCGAAGAGGAAGAAGAAACCGACGAAGCATATCCAGCAGAAGAACCAGAAGCAGGTACACTTAAGCCAGAAGTTCCAGCCAAATCTTCACACATTGGCGAAGAAGATGAAGCACATACCGCAGCAGATGTAAATAAGTTTGTCACCGACCCAGCAACTCCAAAGTTGGAAGGCGAAGAAGGTGAAGCAATGAAAGGTCACGAAGAAGAAGGTGAAGAAGAACTTGATTTAGAAGAAATTCTCAGAGAATTGGAAGCCGAAGATGAAAAGGAAAAGGCATCATCCGAAAAAATGGCTTCACTTGAGAAGGAACTTGCAGAATATCGTCAGGCTGTTCAGCTCCTACGAGGCAAGCTACACGAAGTCAATCTTCTCAACGCAAAATTGTTATATACCAACAAGATTTTCCGTAAGGAAGGGTTAACCAATGAACAAAAGGTCATGGTCGTAGAAAACTTTGACCGTGCAACAACAGTTCGTGAAATCAAGATGGTCTATACAGTTTTGGTAGAAACATTAACTTCAGCAGCAAAAGTAGTAAAGGCAACCAAGTCAACAAAGAAGGTTGTCGCTGAAGGATTAGCAAGTAAGGCAACTCCTTCAACCGCACCAAAGGCAGTATCAACTGAAATTCTTTCAGAAAATTCAGTTGCAAAGCGTTTACAACAACTCGCAGGTCTTATCTAACCTCATAGGAGAATAACAAATGTCCGACGTAATGAACCTTATCAGTGAAGCCGGTTCAGCACACAAGGTAATCACTGAAGAATCCCGCAAGTTAGCAGGTAAGTGGGAAAAGTCTGGCCTTCTCGAAGGCTTACAAAGTTATGACAAGCAAGCAATGGCAGTCATGCTTGAAAACCAAGCATCACAATTGCTTCAAGAAACATCATACACCAACCTTGGCGGCACCTCAGGTGAACAATGGGCAGGTGTAGCACTTCCATTAGTCCGTAAGGTCTTCGGCTCAATCGCAGCTAAGAACTTCGTATCAGTCCAACCAATGAACCTTCCTTCAGGACTTGTGTTCTACATGGACTTCAAGTACGGAACAACGGTTGGTGGAAAGACCAGTGGTAACTCAGTATATGGTGACAGATTGTCATCTGCATTCTCATCATTCGGCAACCAAGATGTTGGCGGATTATACGGTGCAGGCGCATTCGGTTACACCATTAATGACGCAGCATTAACAGGTCAAAATGCAACAACCGCATCAGTATCATTCTCAGATGTAAACTTTAACCAAGATTACGTAGCAACTGGTTCATACCGTAAGTTCACCGTAACTGGTTCAGCATTTACCAACCCTGACTTCCTCGCAGTACGTACATGGACAGTATCAGGTTCAGGTGTCAATTTCGGAACCAAGTTAGTTCCAGAATTCACCAAGTTCAACGTAGCAACTGGTAACGTAGAATTTATCGTAGAAACCACAGCAAATGCAGTACTTGCACGTGTTGACTACAGTAAGCAACCAACAGACACCACACGTGGTGACTTTGAAGACACAGCAGGAACGGGTGCAGATATCGGTATCCCAGAAATGAATCTTGAACTTCGTTCAGAAACCATCGTCGCAAAGACACGTAAGTTGAAGGCAGTCTGGTCACCAGAACTTGCACAAGACTTGAACGCATATCACAGTGTTGATGCAGAAGCTGAATTAACAGCAATGTTAAGTGACTATATCTCAGCTGAAATCGACCTTGAAATTCTTGATATGTTAATTCAAGCAGCACCAAGTATCACAACCGAATACTGGTCAGCAGAAATCGGAAGTGTATGGAACGGTTCATCATTCGCAGCTTCTTCATTTGCAGGAACTGCATGGACCAACATGACCTGGTTCCAAACACTTGGTCAGAAGATGCAAAAGGTCAGTAACAAGATTCATCAATTGACCATGCGTGGTGGTGCAAACTTCGCAGTTGTTTCACCAACCGTCGCAACAATCCTTGAAACCATCCCAGGCTTCCTTGCAGGAACCGATGGCGACAAGATGGAATTTGCAGGTGGCGTAACTAAGGTTGGTTCATTCCAAAACCGTTACACAATCTACAAGAATCCATACATGAAGGAAAACATCATGTTGTTGGGCTTCCGTGGAAATAACTTCCTCGAAACTGGTGCAGTATATGCTCCATACATCCCACTCATCATGACACCGTTGGTCTATGACCCAACGAACTTCACACCACGCCGTGGCGTGATGACACGTTATGCTAAGAAAGTTGTACGTCCTGAATTCTTCGGTAAGATTCTTATCGACAAGCTCAACCTCGTCTAATCTGACTGAGAGAGCAGCATAACAGGTAATAAATTGGGTGGCCGAAAGGTCACCCTTTTTATTTCTATACGGTCAAAATATGAATTAACAGTGAAATAAAACTATTTATTACTAGTCCCTTAATAGAGAGTATTATGGAAACACAAGAACCAATTTTTTACGATGGATATCCAAGTAACCCAGTAGGGGTAACTCCTTTTGGATTCTTTGATGCAGATTCGGAATTCCAATCTGATGCTCCAAAAGCAGCAGAGTGGGTTGCAAGAAAATTGGGATATCCTGTAGTTGAAGTTGAATTGATTGATAAACAGATTTATGCGTGTTTTGAAGAAGCAATTACCGTATATGGAAATCAAGTTAATCAATTCAATGCACGTGAATATATGTTAACATTACAAGGTACGTCTACTGCTAATAATGCAACTCAACGTAACGTAATTGGTTCATCAATACCTCAACTTGTAAGACTTGCCGCAGATTACGGCACAGAAGCACAATCAGGCGGAAACGTAGATGTCAAGAAAGGATATATATCTGCTTCACAAGGAACACAAAGTTATGATTTAAAGACCTTGTGGGCAGATGTAAGTGAAAGTGGAAAAAAAATAGAAATTCGTCGTATGTATCATTATATGCCACCCGCAATTGCTCGTTACTATGACCCATTTGCAACAACAGGTCTTGGATTGACAAACTTGATGGCAGAATTTGGATTTGACGGATATTCGCCACCAGTCACCTTCGTGATGATGCCTGCTTACGAAGATTTACTCCGTATTCAAGCAATCGAAATTAATGATATGATTCGTAAGAGTCAATATGGATTTGAAATTGCAAATAATGTAGTCAGGTTTTCTCCAGTATTTAAAGAAAGTAAAGTTATTTGGTTTGATTATATGGTAGTGGATGACAAACGATTGGATTCAAATGTATTTCAATCAGGAAGTAATGTGGTAAGTGATTTATCAAATGTTCCATACGACCACGTTACATATTCTAAAACAAACGATATGTCACGCACGTGGATATTTAAGTACACGCTTGCATTAGCAAAAGAATTACTTGGTATTATTCGTTCAAAGTTCTCTGAAATTCCATACCCAGACGGAGAAATTCGTATGGACGGTGAAATCCTTCGTCGTGAGGGAATTGCAGAAAAAGAAGCGTTGGTTAAAGAACTTCGTGAAACGTTAGAACAAACAGGTCAACAAGCACAAATGAAGAAGCAAATGGAAAATTCAGAAAATATGCAAAAGATGTTTAGTAATGTTCCTACTCTCATTTACATAGGTTAATAAATGGCACGTTTTGTTACCAAACGAGATTTTGAATTTATACAACACATCACCCGTGAATTGATTGACGAGACGATGGATGTGGGTGTTGTATTATATAAGATTGTCGTGGCATCTACTAAAGTAAATCTTTACGGAGAAAGTTTGGTCAAACCACGTTATACACCGGTGGCGGTCAATGCAATAGTGGAATATAATAAAAATACACAAACTACTACGGAAGGATTTGGTGTTAATCAAGACCAACGAGTGGTATTTAGATTTGCTCGTCGGTTATTGCAAGAAGTAAATACATACCCAGAAATTGGAGATATTGTCGGATATAATAATCATTATTATGAAATCCACAATATTACGGAAACGCAATTAATTGCAGGAAAGCCTGGATTTAACACCGCAATTATTTGCTCAGCACATCTTACTCGTCGTACAAGTATTGACATTGAAGAGGCGCAAGTATGATAGACGAAACCAAGATTGTAAATACTAATCAACAATCACCACGACTTCAATCTCGTGCTGACGATACGCAAAATGACGCACCACAAATAAAAGTCACACTATATACGGTTGATAATGCTATCATCAACTATTTGTCAAACCGTATTACTCCTGTAGTAACTCAAAATGGAACGCAAGTTAAGGTTCCTGTATTGTACGGTGACCCCGAACGTTGGAAAAGTGCACAACGTGATGGTATTCTTCGTGATTCTATCGGTAAGGCACAATTACCAGTATTAATGCTTCGTCGTACCGCAATGAGAAAGATGGATATTAATTCGGCAGTTAACAAGTATTATGACCGTACTTTCTATACAGGATGGAATCGTAGAACTCCATATGACCGTTTTAGTGTAGTAAACGGGGTACGTCCAAGTCGTGAATACTTTAATACTACGGCAACACCTGACTATTATCAGTTTACCTATAGATGTATGATTTGGACAGAATATATGGAACAGATGAATAGTGTTGTTGAAAATATTTCCTTTGAAAGTGATGAATTCTGGGGAGAACCCAATAGTTACAAATTCCGTACTATTATTAAAGAATTTGAGCCATTAACAGAACTTCCAGATACGTCTGACCGAGTGGTTCGTACACAATTTGATATGACGGTATTTGCATATCTCCTTCCAGATTCTCAATTAGATGTTGGACATAACAGAGGTTTGGTCACTAAAAAGAGATATGGTATTAAAAAAGTCGTCACTTTTACTGAATTGGAATCTGAATAATTGGTGTTTAGGTAAAAAAACAGATATTTATAATACGAGTTGTTTTGTACACAAAAATGGGGTTATTTTATGGCAGAAGTAACGAAGGAAGAATTAATTGAAATTAATTCTTTACGAGAAAAGTTATCAACTGTAGTGTCTGAGACAGGTCAAATATCTTTACAAGTTCAATTACTTGAGGCGGATATTACCGAACTAAAGAGTAAACTACAAGAACAAGGAAATCTCTTCAAAAAATTGTTGGACGAAGAGCAGCAACTAATCAATCGGTTATCTGAAAAGTATGGAACGGGGTCAATTGATTTTGAAACCGGAGAGTTTACACCAGATAGATAACAAACTTAGTTTGGAGAATACCGTATGGCAGAAAGAATAGTGTCACCCGGCGTCTTTACGCAGGAAAATGACCAAACATATCTCGCACAAGGCGTTGCTGCAATTGGAGCAGCCTTCGTAGGTCCGACCACCAAAGGACCAGCTTTCATTCCGACCGTCGTAGAAGGTCAAAAAGGACTTGAAAATACCTTCGGTGTTGCCGACGGTAATTCGTATTTAAACTATACTGTACAAAACTACTTACAAGAAGCAGGAAGTGCAACGATTGTTCGTGTGTTAGGCTTGGGTGGATACACAACAACTGCCGCAACAATTTATGCAACTGGTTCTGCCGGAAAGAAAGTATTAGCAGTGTTACATCCAACACTATCAGGAAGTAGTCTCACTAATATAGTTGTGGGCGGAACAACAGCAAGTTTCAGTTTAAGAATCACAGGTTCAACTAGTGTTTCTCAATCGGGTATCAGTCCAATTGAAAGTTCAACTGCCTTTATTCCAAAGGTATTTGGTGCAGCCCCACTATCAACAACAACTACACCAGTTTACACATACGCCGTGTTCCCAGAAGCATTAGCACAGGCGGGGTCTAGTGTAACCATTACTGCATCACTCTCTACGGTATCTTTGTTAACTCAATACGATAATGCAAATACCCCATGGATTCGCTCACAAACAATCAATGGTACTACAAAATATAATCTCTTCAAGATTCATACATTAAGTGATGGAACAAGTGCAAACAAGCAACTTAAGATTTCTATTCTTGGAGTTACACCATCGGGTAGTGTATCAGATAGTCCATATGGTACTTTCAGTCTTTGGGTACGTGATTTCAATGATACCGATGACCAACCAAATCTTCTTGAACCATCATATGATAATTTAACATTGGACCCAAGTAGTCCAAATTATATTGCACGTAGAATTGGTAATAGTGCACCATATTATGATTCAAATACTGGTGAAACATATTATCAAGGTGATTTCCCAAATCTCTCAAAATACATTCGTATAGAAATGTCATCGGATGTAATTCCAGAAAATGCAGTACCATTCGGTTTCGCGGCATTGAATTCAACTGTATCTTCAAGTGCCGCAGGCGAATTGGTCAGTGGTTCTTATGTCACCAGTCGTTGGTTAACAAGTGGAGTTCCAGGATGGAGTTCCACCGCAGTTGGACCTAATGCAAATTACTATGGATTTAATTTTAGTGATACCAACAGTCTTTCATATTTGGGACCAATCATCGGAACTACAACGGTTGGGTCGGAATTTAATCTTGAAAATCTAACGACAGAAGTCGGTGGAACCGCAATTGACCTATCGTCATCAACCCCTGTATCGTATCGTAGATTCACTGTACCGGTACAAGGTGGATTTGATGGATATAATCCGGCACGTGAAATCGCAATGGGTGGTGCAATCAAGAATACCAACACTCAAGGATTTGACTTAAGTACTGCATTAAAATCAGGTTCAGTAGAATACAAGAGAGCATTGGATTCACTCAGTAACCCAGATAGTGTAGATTTTAATCTCTTGGTAATCCCAGGCGTACTGAATTCACAACATCCATATATTACGCAATACGCAATTGACGTATGTGCAAATCGTGGTGATTGCTTCTATATTCTTGACTTAGATACACTTGATGCAAGTGTGACATCTGTAACCAGTCAAGCACGTAGTCTCAATACCAACTATGCAGCAGGGTACTATCCTTGGGTAAGTGTTGTAGATACAAATACCAATAAGCAAATGTGGGCACCACCGTCCGTGGTACTTCCAGAAGTATACGCATACTCTGATAACGTCGGTGCAGAATGGTTTGCACCAGCAGGGTTAAATCGTGGTGGAATTCCTGGCGCAATCGGTGTGAAGGCTCGTTTGACTCAAGCACAACGTGACACATTATACGAAGCAAAGGTCAATCCAATCGCACAATTCCCAGGACAAGGTATCTGCGTTTGGGGACAAAAGACACTTCAAACACGTTCGTCAGCACTTGACCGTGTAAATGTTCGTCGTCTTCTCATCACCGTCAAGAAGTACATCGCAAGTTCAGCACGTTACTTAGTCTTTGAACAAAATACAGAAACAACACGTAATCGTTTCTTGAACATTGTCAACCCATACCTTGCAACAATTCAACAAAATTCTGGATTGACGGCATTCCGTGTGGTTATGGACGAAACCAACAATACACCAGATATTATTGACCGTAACATCTTGGCGGGAGCAATCTATCTCCAACCAACCCGTACGGCTGAATTCATCAAGTTGGATTTCAACATTCTCCCAACTGGTGCAACCTTTAATACTATCTAATCAGTTTTTTCCAAAACCACTATTTATTTAAAGTCCCAATTTATATTTGGAGAGCCATATGGCAAATTTGGTCAGTGAACAAGAACTATTTTTCACCGCGTTTGAACCAAAAACTCAAAATCGGTATATAATGTATCTTGAAGGCGTACCTGCATATCTCATCAAGAAGGCAGACCGTCCAAAGTTAACACAAGAAAAGAAGCGATTGGACCACATCAACCTTCAACGTTATGTGAAGGGAAAGAGTGTGTGGGATGAACTTTCAATTGACTTATATGACCCCGTTGTACCATCAGGTGCACAAGCAGTGATGGAATGGGTTCGTTTACACCACGAATCAGTTACGGGTCGTGATGGATACGCAGAATTCTACAAGAAGGATATCATTATCAACGTTCTTGGTCCAGTGGGTGACAAGGTTGAAGAATGGATTCTTAAGGGATGTCAAATCACTAAAGTTGAATTCGGTGAAATGGCATGGGAAAAGGACGACCCAATGTCCATCTCAATGACAATCCAACCAGATTATTGCATCCTCAACTACTAATTTAAGAATAGAAATAGAAAAACCTCACGGTCAAACGTGGGGTTTTTTGTTATATACCGATACTTTCTGATACTTATATAAAGGTATATTTTCCGAGAGAACTTATGGCACAACTTACTGAATTTAATATTGGTCAAGGTGAAACATTCAAAGTCTTAGCCACGGTAGAAAACGCAGATACTGGTGGATATTTAGACATAACGGATTATACATTTCAAGGTCAAGTTCGTGAGAATTTCACGACGGAAGAATTGGCTGCATCATTCACTATTACAAAACTTACCCCGCAAAGTTCGGGCAGTTTTTATATAGAACTCACACCCTCACAGACTAATACGTTTACTCAACGAAAGTATGTGTATGATATCAAGATGACCAGTGGTTCAATCACTCGTCGTGTTCTTGAAGGATACTTTGTAGTTCGTCCTGCGTCTACGAGATAATAAATGGCAGATTTTAGTACTGGTATACCAAATATACGAGTCATTATACGTGAAGCTTCTGATGAAAATTTAACCGCACAATTACCAAATCTTACGGTTAACATCAAAGAAGGTACGCAGTATAATGTTAATATGGTACCAAATACGGTGTCGGCACTTCGTACCGGCTCATTTAATTCATTTGCAGATTTAGCAGCTAATGCATGGACTTCCTCATACGCATTAGTAGCATTATCGTTATCGGGTTCAGTTGATTCAGCATCGTATGCAAGTTTTGCACTAACCGCATCATATGTTAGTGGTGCGGCTAGTACATGGGATGAAGTATCAAATAAACCAAATGGATTAGTATCGTCGTCTATACAAGTATTAGATTATAACATATTCGCAACCACAGGGTCAAACACATTTGTCGGCAACCAGACAATTACAGGGTCACTTACGGTATCGGGTTCGTCTACCCTTACAAATATAGGACCAGCAATATTTAGTGGTTCAGTTAATGTCACGCAGGGAATTACAGGGTCGTTATTTGGTACAAGTAGTTGGTCTACTAATGCAGTATCCGCCTCATATGCAATTACTCCCTCGGGTACGTCTGGAACAAGTGGAATGGCGGGTAGTTCAGGTACTAGTGGACAATCAGGTTCATCCGGTACTAGTGGAACGTCGGGAAGTTCAGGTACCTCTGGTTCGTCGGGTACTTCTGGACAGAACGGAAGTTCTGGTACATCAGGAACCGCCGGTACTAGTGGAACTAGTGCAGACGTAGTTATTAGTGGAAGTGCTCCAAGTAATCCAACTACGGGTTCTTTGTGGTATGACAACACCACTGGTAAAACATATATTTATTATGTTAGTCAATCTGTGGGTTCGTGGGTACTCCAATCCGACCCAACATTTGACCCAGGTCCAACATTACAGGATTTACAAGATGTAACAGATTTAGGTGCAACAACG
>Ga0315901_10002258_pt1 | contig 26812 bp, 23 predicted proteins | sample LakEriMetagenome_10_FD_203761 | JGI IMG/M metagenome (GOLD analysis project Ga0315901, IMG submission 203761) | Freshwater fungal communities from buoy surface, Lake Erie, Ohio, United States - Buoy 2 MA116 | ecosystem: Environmental > Aquatic > Freshwater > Lake | place: USA: Lake Erie, Ohio...
GTGGGCCTCGCTCGCTCCGCTCGCTCAGCCGAGGCCCCGATTGTCCTGCTTCAACGCAGTGTCCACCGACAGCGCGGACGCAACGACCAGGGTGTGCAGCGGCTGCGGCAGGCGGGCGTGGATCTGGACCACGTAGTTGTCGGCGGTGGTGAACAGGGTCTTCGCGACGCCTTCGAAGGTCTTCGTGATCCGCGCGACCTCGTTCCCTGCGTGGTCCTCGATCCGGAAGTTCCACGCCCGCCAGTTCTCGGCCTTGATCGCACCGTACGTGTGGCCGCCCGCCTCCAGCGTGAAGTGGATCTTGCCGAAGACGTTGTCCTGCACGATCCGGCCGACCTCGGTGCCGGATCCGTCCTGCACCACGACGGTGCTCTTGAACACCTTGGCGGGGCGCGTGAGCCGCAGCAGCACGGCGCCGGCGGCGTCGGTGATCTCCAGGTGGTGGGTGAGGAACTGGTCGAGGCTGCTCACGAGGCGCAGCACCTTCTTCGCCGTGCTCTGCCCCACCTGGTTCACGGCGGCCAGCTGACGACCGGTGCGGTCGAACACGCCGTACTGGTTGTTGAGTTCGATGACCTTCGCCTTCTGGTTCACGATCAGCAGCGGTTCGTCGAAGATCGATCCGGTGCCGGTGAACGCGGACGGCCCGACGGCGGCGCTGCGGCGCGTCCCGTCGGCCGACGTCATCCGGGCGATGAGCGCCGGATCGGCCTCGTTCCCGACCGACAGCGCGGCGTCCACGCGGTCGAGCCGCGAGGCGGGTCGGGCCGGTGTCGAGGCGGGGGCGTGCACCGGATCGACCCCGGTGATACCCCGGTCGCTCACGTGGTCGGTCCAGGCGGACCCGTCCCAGTAGCGGTGCTCGTGGCGTCCGGTGGGGTCGGGGTACCAGGCGGCTGCGGCGCTCATCTCGCTCGACTCATCGGGTCACCTGTGGGCCTCGCTCGCTCAGCGGAGCTCGTGGACCATGAGGATCACCTCACGGCCGAACGGGTCGAGCTGTCGCGCGGCGATCCGCTCGATCACCGTGATCGCCTGCGAGGGCTCCTCCACGAGGCCGGCCCAGCGGATGTAGCCACCCATGATGCCCACCAGCCGGTCGTCGACGTTCTCGTTGTGGACGATCACCTTGGTGCCGCTCTCGAGCATCGTGTGGAGCTCGGTGTAGAAGGTCTTCAACCACAGGCCGAGGTCGTCGACCCCCGTGAAGGGGCGGTGCCGGTACGGCAGCGAGAGCTCGTCGTAGTTGTGCAGGTTGTGCGGCGCCGGGATGATGCTCACGAGGCAGCCGAACCCGTTCTCACGCAGCCAGATGATCTCCTCCTGGCGGCGCACCCGACGGTGGTTGTCGCCGTAGCCCCCCGGACGCTCGCAGATCGCCAGCTTGTCCTTCATGATCCAGGTGAAGTTGCGAGGGGTGATCCCGAGGGCCCACTTCCCGCGGAGGCGAGGGGGCATCAGGAGCTGCGCTTCGGGAGGTGGCTGGCGGACGACATCGGCCTCCCAGGCTACTCCCACGCCGGAGGCTCGCGTTCAGGCGGACGGCTCCGCGGGCGCCGTCGCACCCGGCGCGAGCCCCGGATCGGCCGGCCCGTGGAGCGTCAGGCGTCGGTGCGACCGCGTGACGCGACGTCCACCGCCGACGTCGCAGCCGAGGGCGTCGCCGCGCGCGACCTCGAGCACCCGGGCGACGGTCGCCGCATCGGGCGGATGGCCCGACGGCTCGGCGAGCCACCGCCGCACGGCCCGCCGCGCGAGCGGGAGCGGTGCCGCGGCGAGTGCCCGCGCGTCGGTGGGGTCGATCGCGCTGGCCGACTCGTCGAGCAGGTCGGCCTCGTCGCGCAGCAGCCCCGCCTGGCGGGTGAGCACGGGGACGGGGTCGCGGGTCGCGATCGACTGCAGCAGTGGCAGCACCTCGTGGCGCACACGGTTGCGGAGGAAGCGGGGATCGTCGTTCGACGGGTCGTGCACGACCGGCAACCCGAGCGCCGCGCAGAGCGAGTGCGTCTCGTGGCGTCGCAGCGCGAGCAACGGTCGCGAAGGGCCGGCCCGCATCCCGGCGAGCCCGTCGAGGCCGGCGCCGCGCAGCAGGTTGATGAGGACCGTCTCGGCCTGGTCGTCCGCGGTGTGCCCGGTGAGGACGTCGGGCGGCAGCACGGCGAACCGGGCGGCTCGTGCCCGAGCCTCCAGGTTGGGTCCGTCGGCGAGGTCGACGCGGACGGTGCGCGACACGATCCCGAGGGCGTCGGCGACGGCCCGGACCGCGTGGAACTCGAGCGCCGATCCGGGGCGCAGACCGTGGTCGACGTGCACGGCGGCGGCGTCGCAGCCGGCGGCGTGGGCGAGCACCAGCAGGGCGAGCGAGTCGGCACCGCCCGAGACGGCGCACGTGACCGTGGTGCCCGGGGGCGCGAACGTGCAGCGGGCGAGCAGGGGGGTGGCGAGCAGCGAGACCTGAGCGGGATCGAGGGTCAGCGGGGGTGCCACGTCGGCGCCTCCGTCGTGAGCCTGGACGTCCCGCACGGCTCGGCGGAGCGGGCCGGGGTCGGCCGCCGGTCCGAGGTGATCGGGGGAGCGGTCAGTCGTCGCGCCGGGCGCGCTTGCCGGGGTAGCGCTGTGAGGTCACCTGCTTGAGGTAGCCACCCACGACGGCGACCACGCCGAGCACGGAGGCGAGGGTGAGGATCACGCCGATCCACCAGTGCCAGATGTTCGCAGCGAGCATGGCCCTGAGCGTAGCGAGTGCACGCCCCGGGCGGCCCAATCGTCGCCGCCGTGACGTCGGCGGTCACGCGTGCCGACTCGCGGGCCGGTGCGCGGGCCGGTGCGGTGGGCGAGGTCCGGCCGGCGGGGTCAGCCCGCCGCGGCGGAGCCGGAGTCGTCGGCACCGTCGGCACCGTCGGGGTCGCCGAAGCACTGCCGGAGCTTGTCGAGCAGACCCGCCGGCATCTCGTCGCTCTTGCACTTCTGCGCCACGACGATCTTCAGCTCGGCGTGGAAGTCGAACGCCTGCAGGCAGTCGGGGCAGCCCTCGAGGTGCGCACGGATGGCGACATGGGTCTCCTCCGACAGCTCGCTGTCGAGGAAGGCGTCCAGTTCGCGCAGGGTCTCGTTGCAGTCAGGCATGGGTGCTCGGGGTGGTGTGGCCGGCCAGTCCCCTGGCCTGCGCGTAGTCGAACAACCGCTTCTGCATCGCCTTTCTTCCCCGGTGCAGGCGCGACATCACCGTCCCGATCGGGATGTCGAGCATCTCGGCGATCTCCTTGTACGAGAACCCCTCGACGTCGGCGAGCAGGACCGGCAGCCGGAAGTTCTCGGGCAGTTCCTCGAGCGAGGCCTTCACCTCGTCGTCGGTGAACAGATCGAGCATCTGGTCCTCGGCGCTGCGCGACGCCGTCTGGAGCGCGCCGATGCGGCGGTACATGTACAGGTCCTCGACGTCGTCGAGGTCGGTCTCCACGGGACGGCGCTGCTTGGCGCGGTACGTGTTGATGAAGGTGTTCGTGAGGATCCGGAACAGCCAGGCACGCAGGTTCGTGCCCTCCTCGTACGACGCGAAGCTGCGGTACGCCTTCAGGTAGGTCTCCTGGACGAGGTCCTCGGCGTCGGACGGGTTGCGCGTCATGCGCAGGGCCGCGCTGTAGAGCTGCGGGGCGTACTGCATCGCGTCGTCGGCGAAGGTGCTCCGCTCGGCCATGGTGCCGACCATAACGCAACGGACTCCGCCGCGCCCGAGGGCCGTCAGCCGGGGCGGTCCGGCGACGCGAGGAACTCGTCGATGCTGCGGATGAACCGCTCGAGCATCTCGGCGAGCAGCACCCGCTCGTCGGGCCGGTAGGCGCCGAGCAGGTGGGCCATGAGGCGTCCCCGTCGCTCGGCCACCTCGGCGTGACGTGCCGCGCCGGCCGGCGTGATCGCGACCATCACCACGCGACCGTCGTCCTCGCCCGGACCGCGGGATGCGAGCCCCGACTTGACGAGTCGTTGCACGGCGCGAGTGGCGGTGGAGGGGTCGACGCGGAGGGCCTCGGCGAGCTCGCTCATCCGCCAGCTGGGCTGCTGCGCGAGCAGGTCGAGGGTGTCCATCTGCCCCTGTTCGAGCGCGTCCTCGCCGGTGCCGAAGACCTGGTCGCGCAACGCGCTCATCGAGGCACCGCGCCGGAGCTCGATCCACGCGAGCCCGATCCGCACCGCGAGCTCGAGCTGCTCGGGGTCGCGGAGGTCGACGGGCTCGGAGGGCGGCGACATGCGGCCAGTAGGGTACCGAAGATGACCAGCGGCGATGACCCCGGCCGCGACGACCCCGGCCGCGACGAGCCCGGCGTCGCCCGGCACACGCCGCTCGACGCGCTGGAGGTGCTGGCGAGCCAGGACGTGATGGTGGGGCCCGCGCTGCGACACGTCGAGATGTACACGATGCGCGGACTGCTCACCCTGCTCTGGCACGAGCCGGCGGGCGACGCCGTGCCACCGGCGGCGCTCGTGCTGTGCGGCGGCGCGATGGGTGGACTGCTCGGCCCCGGTGACGCGCTGTACCACCGGCTCGGGGTGGCGTGGGCCGAACGCGGTGTGCCGGTGCTGCGCGTGAGCTACCGGCGTCCCAACGACCTCGACGCCTGCTGTCTCGACGTGGCCGCAGCGGTGCAGCTCGCCGTGGGCGGCGCCGGTGCGGAGCGAGTGGTGGTGATGGGGCACAGCTTCGGCGGTGCGGTCGCCGTGCGGGTCGGCGTCGGCCTGGACTCGGTGGTCGCCGGTGTGGTCACGTTCGCGACGCAGTCCGCGGGGTGCGAGGTCGCCGGTGGGCTGGCGGGTCGGCCGCTGCTGCTGTTCCACGGCACCCGCGACGAGATCCTGCCGATCGAGGCGAGCGAGATGGTGCGGATGATCGCCGGGGCGGGCGAGCTGGTCGCGCTGCCCGGCGACGGGCACCTGCTGGCGAAGAGCGATGCGATCGTGTGGGAGCGGCTCGAGGAGTGGCTGCCACCGGTCCTCGGTCTGACACCACCTGCGGATCCCGCCGGGGATTGAGCGTCACCCGGTGCCCCGGCGGCTCGTCGCGGCCGTCGGAACGCCAGGCCGGAGGTGGACGGCCGTCAGGGCTCGGGCGCTGGATCCGCGGCGGGATCGGGAGGCGGCGTCGTGCCGCCGTCCGCCGGGGCGGCACCGGTCACGCGTGATGTGTCACTCCTGCATCGGTGTGCCGCGGTCTCTGACACGCGACGGGTTACGTTCGGATCATGGCTGGGCGGAAGACCATGCGGGTGGTCGCGGCCGTCGTGGCCGCGCTCGCGAGCACCCTCGTGTGGGCTGCGCACGACGTCGAGCCGGCCGGCGCTGCCGTCGCCGGGTCGCGGTTCGTGCCGCTCGAACCCCGACGACTCCTCGACACGCGTCCGGGACAGGGGCCCGCCGACGACGGTGTCGAGGGGATGGTCGGGGCCGGTGGGCTGATCGAGGTCCAGGTGACCGGTCGGGCGGGCGTCCCGGCGACGGGTGTGAGCGCCGTCGTGCTGAACGTCACGATGACCGAGGCGCTGGCGCCGGGGTACGTGCAGGTGCTGCCCGCCGGTGCCGGCAGCATCGGGTCGAGCTCGAACCTCAACGTCGAACGCACGTGGCAGACCATCGCGAACCAGGTCACCGTGCCCATCGGTGCCGGTGGCCGGGTCGCGCTCCACACCCAGTCCGGCGGGCACCTCCTCGCCGACGTGTCCGGGTACTACACCCCGACCGCGGCCGCCACCGCCGGGCGCTACGTCCCGCTGGCGAGCGGTCCGGTCCGCCTGGTCGACACCCGGTCGCCGTCGTCGGTGCCCACCCCCGACCCGGGCGACACGCTCAGCTGTCGCGACTTCCCGACCTGGGAGACGGCGTGGCGGTGGTACTGGACGTACTTCCCGCGCTGGGGCGACCGTGCTCACCTCGACGACAACGGCAACGGCATCCCGTGCGAGGGCATCCCGTTCCCCGGCCGTGTCGCCACGCCGCCCGCCGACGTGTTCGCGCTCGGCGCGGGCGGCACGCTCCGCCTGCCGATCGCCACGGGCACCGATCTGGGCGGCGGGCTGGGTGACCCCGGCACGATCAGCGCGATCGTCGCCACGGTCACCGTCGCCGACGCCACCGCCCCCGGGTTCTGGCAGGTCGTGCCGACCGGCGTGGTCCCGGGGGGTGCATCGCACCTCAACGCCGACCGTGCCGGCCAGAACATCTCCAACCAGGTGATCGTTCCCGTCGGAGCCGACGGCACCATCACCGTGTTCTCCCAGACCGGCGGGCACGTGATCGTCGACGTCGCCGGTGTCGTCACCGGCCCGGCGAGTCCCGCGTCGTCGATCGGTCTCTTCGTGCCGATCACGCCGAGCCGCTTCGTCGACACGCGCGATGCGACGAACACGCCGCAGGTCGGCCCGATCCCGCCCGGGACCGCGATCGACGTCGCGACGTCCGACCGGTTCGGCATCCCGGCGGGCGTCACCGCGGTGGCGACCAACACCACGATCACCGCATCGGGCGGGTCCGGGTTCGTGCAGGTGTCGCCGCCCGGCCTCGTCCCGATCGGGGCGTCCTCCAACCTCAACGTCGACCGGCCGGGCCAGACCAAGTCGTCGGCCGTGTACGCCGCGGTCGACGCCGGTGGCCGCTTCTCGATCTACACCCAGGGCGGCGGCGACCTGCTCGCCGATGTCGCGGGCTACTTCACCGGAGCGGAGCTCGCGTCCGCGGGTCCCGTGCCCGACCCGACGCTGCCGCCTCCCGCCCCCACCACGACCTCACCGCCCCCCGCCACCACGACCGTGTCGACACCGACGGTCGTGCCGCCGCCGGTGACGACCACGACGGCCCCGGCCACGACGACCACGCGTCCGCCGGTGACCACCACGACGACCACGACCACGCCCACCACGACCACCACGACGACCACGACGACCACCACCACCACGACGACCACCACGACGACCACCACCACCACGACGACCACGACGACGGCGCCGCCTCCCCCGCCGCCGGTCACCACCGCGCCGCCGCCGCCGGGTGCGCGGCCGATCGTGTACTTCACCTTCGACGACGGGCCGGGCGCGGCCTTCACCCTGCCGGTGCTCGACCTCCTCGCTCGCTACGGCGTCCGGGCCACCTTCTTCCTCGTCGGCCGCAACGTCGCCGCCGAGCCCTCGGTCGCCCGGGCGATCGTGGACCGCGGGCACGTGATCGGCAACCACACCTGGGATCACACGAACCTCACCACGCTCTCGGCCGACGCCATCCGCAGCCAGCTGTCCCGCACGCAGGACGCGATCACCTCGGCGTCGGGTGCCCGACCGCGGTGCATGCGCCCGCCGTTCGGTTCGGTCAACAGCACGGTCCAGAGCACGGTCACCGGGGCCGGCTACTCGTTGGAGCTGTGGACCCTCGACACCCGCGACTTCGAGGCGACCAGTGCCGATCAGATCGTGGCGCGGCTCGACACGCTGCTCACCAGTTCGGCAACCGTGCACAACGTGCTGATGCACGACTGGGCGACGCACACCCCGGCAGCGCTCGATCGCTGGTTGGCGGCCAACGCGAGCCGCTTCGACTTCCGCGTGATGCCGAGCTGCTGACGTCTGGCCGCCGACCGACTCGGTGCGGCGAACTCCCGACGGGCGACCGAGAGAGCGCGGTGGTCAGCCGCGGCCGCCGGCGACCGCCAGGGTCTGCCCGGACACCCACGACCCGGCCGGCGAGGCCAGGAACACGACGGCGGCGGCGACGTCGTAGGGCTCGCCGAGCCGACCGAGCGGCACCGACCGTGCCATCGACGGCAGCGCGTCGTCGGTGATGCCGCCGATCGTGCGCAGCGACTCCGTGGGCACGATCCCGACCGCCAGCGCGTTCGCGCGGATGCCACGCGGCCCGAGCTCGACGGCGAGGGTGCGCGTGAGGTGGTTCATGGCCGCCTTGGCGGCCCCATAGGCGGCGAAGTTCGGGGCCGGCCCGAGCGAGCTGGTGGACGAGATGCCGATGAGCGACGAGCCCGGCTGCATCACCTCGGCGCAGGCCTTCGCCGCCACGAAGTGCGGCCGCAGGTTGAGATCGAGCTGCGCGTCCCAGTGCTCGTCCGGCATCGACACCGTCGGATAGGTGCCGTGGTGCTCCGAGCCGCCGGCGTTGCTCACCCAGACGTCGAGCCGGCCGAGGTCGCGCACCGTCTGCGCCACCAGGTCGCGCACGAACGCGGCGTCACGGATGTCGCCCGGCACGCCCAGCGCACGCCGCCCGCGGGCCCGGACCTCGCCGACCACCGCGTCGATCTCGTCCTGGCGGCGGGCGGTCACCACCACGTCCGCGCCGCAGTCGGCCAGACCGAGCGCGATGCCGCGGCCGATGCCACGTCCCGACCCGGTGACGACGGCGACCATCCCGTCCATGCGGAAGCGGTCGTACAGCGACCCCTGGACGGCACTGGTGGCGGCATCTGCGGCGGAGGTCATCGTGGTCACCGGCTCCTTCTCGATCGATGGCTCGATCGACGCGCGAGTCGATCGATGGACAGGTCGGCCTCGCCCGGTCGGGCAGCGGCACCCGGACGCATTCGAGCAGACCTGACGGCCGGCGCCGTGGTCGGGGTTCCGGGGTCCCTGAGCGGCGACGAGGGAGCCCGACGGCGACCGTCCGGCACCGAACCCTCTCGGCGATCACGCTGCAGCGTCGCCGCCGGATCACGAACGGATCCGTCCGATGCGATCGGCCGCCGACAGCACGGCGCTGCCGGCGCAGCCGCTCTCCCTTCGTTCTGCGGTGCGCGTCCCGATGCGGCCGCGGCTCAGCTGACGAGGAACGGGTCGGAGGGGTTCGAGGCGCTGCCGGTGCCGCTCAGGTTCACGCCGGCGACCGTGCACGTGTACGTGGCGCCGGCGGTGAGCGTGGTGACGGTGATGGGGCTGGTCGCACGCGACGCGGTGCGGGTCACTCCGCCGTCGGCCGAGGTGCAGGTGGCCCGGTAGGTGGTGATCGGGCTGCCGCCGTCTGATGCGGAGGGCGTGAACGCGACGTTCACGCGCCGAACACCCGAGGGGCTCACGGACGTGAGGGTGGGCGCCGACGGGGTGGCGGGCACGTCGACCGTGACCGACGGTTCCGAGGGCAGGCCGGTGCCGCTGAGGTTGGTGGCGGTGACGCTGCAGGTGTAGCTGGTGCCCGCGGTCAGGCCGGTGACGAGGGCCGATGTCGTGGTGCTGGTCGCAGTTCGCGTCACGCCGCCGTTGGCCGAGGTGCAGGTGGTCCGGTACGAGGTGATCGGAGTGCCGCCGTCGCTGGCGGGTGGGTTGTAGATGACGGTCGCGCGCAGCGCCCCCGACATCGCGGCGCCGGTGATGACGGGCCGGCCGGGCACGGCCGGCACCACGAGATTGCTCGAGGGTGCCGACGGGGCCGAGGTGCCGGACACGTTGGTCGCGGTGACGACGCAGGTGTAGGTGGCGCCGGCGGTGAGCGTGGTGACGGTGAGGGGGCTGGTGGCCCCGGTGGCTGTGCGGGTGGTGCCGCCGTCGTTCGACGTGCAGGTGGCGCGGAACGACAGCGTGGGAGCGTTCGTCACGTCGGGTGCCGGGGTGAACGTGACGCCGGCTCTGCGGGCGCCGGTGATGGACACGTCGGTGACGGTCGGCGGGCTGGGCAGCGCCGGGATCGTGATCGCGACGGCTGGCGAGGCCGGGCCGGCACCGGAGAGGTTGATCGCCCGGGCCACGCAGTCGTAGTTGGCGCCGATCAGCAGGCCGGTGACGGTGATCGGGTTGGTGGCGGCGGTGACGGTGCGGGCGGTGCCGCCGTCGACGGGCGTGCAGGTGACCCGGTACGAGGAGATCGGACTCCCACCGTCGGCGGCGGGTGCGTCGTAGGCCACGGCCACACGCCCTGCGCCGGTGACGGTCACGGAGGTGACGGTGGGTGCGCCGGGCAGGCTCGCGAGGACGAAGGGCTCGCTCGGTTGCGAGGTGTCGCCGATGCCGAGGCTGTTGGTGGCGCGCACGGTGCACGTGTAGGTGGCGCTGGGGGTGAGCGCCGTGACGGTGATGGGTGATGTCGCTCGGCTGGCCGTCCGGGTGACGCCGCCGTCGGTGGAGGTGCACGTGGCGCGGTAGCTGGTGATCGGGAGCCCGCCGTCGTCGGTGGGCGGGTTGAACGCAACGGTGGCGCCGGCGTTGCCGATCGTCGTGGCGGTCACGCCGAGCGTGGCACCGGGACGGGTGAGCAGGCGCACGTCGTAGCTGATCGTGGCGGTCCCGACGTTGCCGTCTCGGTCGGTGGCGGTGACGGTGACCGTGTTGGTGCCGAGGGTGGCGGTGCTGAGCGGTGCGGGACTCGGAGCGCCGTTGATCGCGCAGCTCGCGATCCCGGAGCCGCCGAGCTCGTCGGCGCACGTGAACTCGGCCGACAGGGCGGTGTTCTGTCCGACGGTGACGGTGCCGGCGGGTGCGGTCACCGTGACGGTGGGTGGTGTGGTGTCGGGGAGTCCGAACAGCACGAGGTGGTAGCGGCTGGTGGTGCCGTTGTACCCGTACGAGTAGCGGGCGACGTCGTTGTTGCCCTGGCCGTCGAAGTTGCCGACGACGGGGATCCCGGCGTGGACGTGGTCGACGAGTTGCTGCACCACGGTGGGTGGGTCGATGCCGAGCGGGTCGACGAGCGTGACGTCGTGGGCGAAGAACCCGATGGAGTCGTACCAGATGATGTCGAAGGTGCCGTCGTCGGCGACGTCGGCGAGTGCGAACTGGTTGATCTCGTCGGTGCCGAGGCCGGGGACCGTGGCCGGCGCCGCGAAGGTGCCGTCGCCGTTGCCGGTCGCGATCGCAAAGCTCCAGGGCCAGTTGAACGACTGCCACACCAGCAGGTCGTCGATCTGGTCGCCGTCCATGTCTCCGATCCCGCGCACGTTCGGGTAGCTGGCGGGGGTGCTCACCGTGGTGGTGGTCGCGGTGCCGGCGTCGATCACCACGGTGAACTGGGGGGTCTGGTCGCCGGTGCGGTAGAGCACGTCGGCCGCGGCGCCTCCGCCCAACTGGCCGATGCCTTCCAGCGTCCCCCAGGGTGCGTCGAGCAGCTGGGTGGGTCCGAAGCTGCCGCCGGTGTTCTGCCACCAGGCGTGGCGGCTGAGGCCGTCGACGTCGGTGATGCCGACGACGTCGAGGTCGCCGTCACCGTCGAGATCGCCGAGCATGATCCTGGAGTCGTACTGCTGCGTGCTGATGAGGGTCGCCGCTCCGAAGGTTCCGTCACTGTTGCCGGGGCGGTAGCCGAGCTGCCTCGGCAGTTGCATGAAGCGGCACATGAACCCTTGGTCGCAGAACGTCTCGTAGAGCACCAGGTCGGCTCTGGCGTCGCCGTTCAGGTCGCCCAGGATCACTTCGGACGATCCGCTCGTGTCCGGCGGGAGGGTGGTGATGACGGGGGCGCCGAGCTGACCGTCGGGTGCACCGGGTCGCACGGCGAAGGAGTTGTTCTGCGTCGGCGAGCCGCTGATCACCAGTTGCACGAGGTCGTCGATCCCGTCGCCGGTGACGTCGCCGGCTGCGGGGAAGTTGACGGGGTCGACGCCCGGGACGCCGGGTGACTCGCTGCTGGCGAAGGTGGGCACCTCTGCCGACACGCTGAGCGCCGTCGAGAAGGTTGCAAGGGCTCCGAGCGCTGCTGCGCCGATCAGCCGTCGTGTCGCCATGTGAGATCCCCCGCTCGTGTGCCTGGCGTTGCCGGGCGTGGCGAGCCTAGGAACCGGTCTCCCGCTCGGAAAGTGCGATGGGACATGTACGTCGCGGCATGTGCTCGGCTGTCTTTCGGCGACGGGATGGCGCGTGGGCACACTACGGTTGCGGGACGCTCGCGGTTCCGCAACCGAGACGCGGCGGTCGTCGGAGCAGTGCTCCGGATCCGGCGTCGAGGCGGCCCGGGGTGTCGTGGCGGGCAGCACGATGGCCTGTGCGAGCACCCGGCGGCGTTGGCCGTCTCCACTGGCGGCGCGGTGGAGACGGTCGCGTTGCGGTCGGCTGGATCGTGCCCGGACCCGATGTACCTCGGGACGTGTCCGGACCGTCCAGGAACGGCCATCATGTGCGCATGCACGTCTCAGTGATCCGTGTTCGTGCGGCGATGGCCGTGTCGTTGGTGGCGGGTGTGCTGGTGGTGCCGGCCGCGTCGGGCGCTGCTCCTGATCGCTCTGCGCCGAGCTGTTCGGTCGCGCTCGACGGCGCGGCGAACACGGTGACGGTGTGGCATCAGCTCGGCTTCCTGGCCGAGGAGGAGCTCGGTGTCTTGATCGCGGAGTTCGAGGCCGCTCGTCCCGGTGTCACGGTGGAGGCGGTCGACGTCGGCGCCGACGGCGGTCTGCTGCAGGCCTTGCGCAGTGACCGGCCGGCGCCGGACGTGCTGCTCGTCAACGCCGAGAGCATCGTCAACATCACGGATTCGGGGCGGGTCACACCGGCAGCGGCGTGCATCGCGCAGGATCCGTCGTTCGACCAGACCGATCTGCTGCCCGCGGTGGTCGAGGCGTTGTCGGTGGACGACACGCTCTGGGGTCTGCCGATGCTGATGTCGACGCCGGTGCTCTACTTCGACCAGGCGCAGTTCCGGGCGGCGGGGCTCGACCCGACGGATCCACCGGACGACGTCGACGAACTCATCGGCCAGCTCCGCACGCTGGTGGGGTCGGGCCAGGTGACGATGGGGATGGTGACGGCGTCGGCCGAGTGGTTCGCGCTGGCGTGGGCGGCGGATCTCGGGTTGGAGCTCGCGGACGATGCGGGGCGCGTGGCGAACGGCGGCCGTGAGGTCGATCTGCTGCAGCAGCCACTGCTCGACCGGCTCGAGGGCATCTCGATCATGGGAGCCGAGCGCTTGATCGACGACATCGGCAATCAGGCGTTCGAGGACCTGTTGAAGTTGACCGACCCGGTGAACCCGGCGGGCATGGTGCCGCACACGAGCGGCACGATGGGTGTGGTCTACGACCTGCTCGACGACGGTCGGTTCGAGGACTCCGAGCTCGGTGTGTGGCCGTTCCCGCTCACCGAGCGCGGCACCGTCCTGGGCGGGCCGGTGTCGTACATGTTCGCCCAGGATCCCGGGCAGCAGGGACTGGCGTGGGCCTTCATGTCGCACCTCGCGAGTCCGGCCGCGCAGGCACGTGCGGCCACGCTCGGCTACGTCGGTGCGCGCCGGTCGTCGCTCGACGATCCGGCGTTGCAGGCGGCCTGGCAGGAACGTCCGGGTCTGCGGGTGCCGACGGAGGTCGTGGCGGCGATCGACCCGACGCTGCCCGGTTCGGTCGGCACGGTGGTCGGTCCGGATTATCGGCTCGAGTGGCGGTTGGGGTGGGCGTTGCGCGACATCATCGACGGCAGCTCACCTCGTGATGCCCTCGCACGGGCGGAGATCGACATCAACCTGACGATCGACGCGTATCTCGAGGCCAGGGCGAGAGCCGGGACGCCCTGACGTACGCAGCAGCAGGGGCGCACAGGGTGGTCGAGTCGTTCCTCGTTCGGGTCGGGGTGGGCTGATCGGGCGAGCGGTCAGGGCTGTGCGCCGTAGCAGATGTTGTCCTCGGGGGTGCCGCCGTCTTCGACCTCGAGTGCGATGCCGAACGTCTCGGTCCCGTAGGTGACGTGGCAGGCCTGGTCGAGGTCGGCGATGTACTCGAGGTAGATCCCGTTGCGCACCGATCCGCACGCCCACCCCGACGAGTTCGACTGGTAGACGAACGCGACCGCCTCGGCGCCGTGGGCCTGCTCGCAGTGCCGTTGCCAGTCCGGTTGGCCGAGGGTGACGCGGTCGGCGACGAGGCATTTCCACACGCCGCCGTCGTCGGTGAGCACCTTCACGCAGCAGCCTGGCACCGAAGCGTGCCTCGCAGGCGCTGTCGGCGTCGAAGGGTCGCTCCTCGCCGTCGGCGAGGCACGCCATCGGGGGTCCGTCGGCGGATGCGATGGGGGTGGCGCCGTCTCCGTGGATGGCGACGCACTCGGAGGCCATGTCGAGCACCGGCAGGGTGCCGATCGCCGGCAGTGTGCTGGCAGATTCGGTCGTCGACTCGGGTGCCGCTCGGGTGTTGGCGGGCACGGTCTCGTCGGTGCCCGTGGTGCCGACGGTGGTGATGGTGGCGACGGTGTCGGGTGGCGATGCGGCGGTGTCGTCCGCCGAGTCGGACGAGCGGCCACCGCGCACGGCGACGGTGACGGCGACCACGACGATCGCGATCGCGAAGGCGGCGACGAAGCGTTTGGCGTGGCGTGATGCGATCACCGGTCGGTCCTGATCTTGCTGCGTTCGCGCACCGTGACGTTGCAGCGTTCGAGGATCGGTCTGCAGCGCACGGCGAAGTCGCGCATCTCGCGCAGCGACGGGTCGTGCAACCCGTGGCCGAGCAGTTCGGGGAGCAGTTGGGTGCGGTAGTTCTTCACCGTGTTGAGTCGGAGGCCGGTGCGTTCGACGACGTCGCGGTAGGTGACGTCGTCGGGGGCGTCGATCAGCGCTTCCCACAGCTTGGCGTGGCCGACGTGGGTGACGAGCCGGGAGAACGCGGAGATCGAGCGCCAGGCGGGCCGCACCGAGGGCAGCAGCGGCAGCACGGACGGGTCGATGGAGGTGCGCCCGGTGGCGACCAGTTCGTGGATCTGGGTGATCTGCAGTTCGATCGGTGCGCTCTTGGAGATGACGCCGGCGACGGGCAGCAGTTCCCACACGTCGCGGAGCAGTTCGCCGACGAAGGCGTCACCCTGGGTGATGACGGCGAGCACGGTGTCGGGGTGCCGTTCGTGGATGGTCAGCAGGGCGTCGAGGCCATTGCGGCGTTCTTCGGGGAACGACAGGTCGACCACGGCGACGTCGAAGGCGCCGTGGCGGGCGAGCTCGTCGTCGAGGTCGGCGATCGCCGCAAGGGGCACCACCTCGATCGACAGCCGGTCGCGCAGCACACCGGCGAACAGGTCGTTGACGATCGCGGAGTCGTCGAGCAGCAGGAGCGAGGTCATGCGACGGCCTTCCAGGGGATGTGGATCGTCACGACGGCACCGGTGCAGGTGCGCTCGACCTCGAGGTTGCCCGGCCCGACCTCGTCGGCCAGCATGGAGAGCCCACGTCCGGCGGGGACGGATCCGAGGTCGAAACCGCCGGCGTCGTCCTCGACGGCGACGGTGATGCCGTCGGTGCTGTGGTGGAGTCTGATCGCGAGGGTGCGGGTGCCGGCGGCGAGGGCGTTGCTCACGAGGCCGGCGACGGCGCGGCGGAGCGTCTCCGCGGTGTCGGCCGGCACCTTGATCGAGGCGGCTTCGTATCGAGGAACGTCGGTGAGGGCGACGCCGGCGCTCTGGGCGCGGCGCAGGTAGGGCTGGATCAGTTCGGCTGCGGTGACCTCGCCGCCGGCGATGATCTCGTCGAGTTGGCGGAGCCGGAGCCGGTGGTCGAGCTCGTCGAGTTCGTCGTCGATCTCGTCGGCCGTCATCGGCCCCGAGGCGAGGCGCAGCTTCACCGAGCGCAGGTCGGCACAGACCTCGTCGTGGATCCAGTGGGCCCGCCGGTGGCGTTCGGACGCCCGCTCCTCGGCCCGCACGTGTTCGGTTCGTTGCTGTTCGGCGCTCCAGAGCCGCGTGACCGCCGTGCGTGTGGCGACACCGGAGACGATGAGCGTCTCGATCGCGACCGCCGCCTCGATCGCGATCTCGACGGCGCTGCCACGCCCGACGAGGGCAGCACCGACGAGCCCGGCGATGAGCCCGGTGTGCACCGGGGACAGCAGCACGTCGACGATGCCGAGTCGCACGGGGTGGGGGTGCTCGATCAGCATCTCGGTGATCGTGGTCTCGCTCCCGATGTAGACGCCGAGCGGCCAGATCAGCAGCGCCAGCGCCCCGGGGGCGAGAGCGCTCCAGCCGACGGCGAACGCGACGAGCGCGGCCAGGCGCACGCCGACGAACACCTTGGTGGGCAGCACCAGCGACCGACCGGTGGCGAGGAACCAGGTCTGTGTGGTGGTGACCGCCAGAGCGCCAGTGCAGGCCACGGCGGCGACGATCGAGCTGGCGAGCGAGGGGACGGCGTCACGAACAGCGAGTCCGACCACCGTGATCGCGAGCCCACCCTGGGCCGCCATCGCTGCGCGAATCGCCATGGTCTCGATCAGGGTGGGCGATCGGTCGCTGGTCTCCCACGCGAGCGGCCCGGCCAGCGCGGCAATCACGCCGTCTCCGCTGTGTGTGCGCCGAGCAGCTCGCGTGTTCGTCATCGTGCCTCGCTGCCTCCTGGTCGACGCAGAGGTCAAGACCAACCCCGGGAATCACTCTGCCACGCGTGGGCGGGCCGACGACATGTCCTCGCGGGCACCTCACGTGGCTCAGACTCGAGGCCCGGCGACGGTCGTGACCGGAAACCGAGAGTGCGATCGGCCGCGGCTCAGCTGACGAGGAACGGGTCGGAGAGGTTCGAGGCGCTGCCGGTGCCGCTCAGGTTCACGCCGGTGACCGTGCACGTGGACGTGGCGCCGGCGGGCCGATGGTCCCCGGTCGGGACCATCGGCACTGCAGATCGGGACCGGTGCGATGCGCACACTCGACCGGTCGAGGAGGGCTGCATGAGCTGGTCGGGACGGACGTCGATGGTGGCGCTGACGGTGATCGTGTCCGTCGTGATCGCGTCGGCCGCATCGTCGTGCGGCGATGTGGGGTCGGGATCGGCCGGGGAAGGCCCGTCGGTGCACGCGCCCGAGGAGCTGCTCGCCGCGCTGCTCGTGACCTCGGACATCCCGGGATCGACCGGTGGCCAGGGGATCGCGGCGAGCTCCTACGACAGCACGTTCGACTTCTCGCCCTGCGACGCCGCCGATGACCTCGCCTACCATCGGGTGCCGCAGGCCGAGACCGAGCTGCGCAGCGACGCCGCCGATTGGTGGCAGATCATCGTCAGCTCTGCCGACGCCGCCGAGTGGTTCGACGAGATCGTCGCCGCCTACGAGACCTGCACCGCCGGCGAGCCCGACGCCGGACGGTCGATCGACGCACCCCCGCTCGCCGACGCCTCGGCCACGTTCGGGTTCCGGGATCCGATCCGGCTCACGGTGTTCCGGAGCGGGTACGACCTCTCGATCGTCATGCGTTCCGGTGGCGATCCCGATGACCCGGATGCCTACACCGACATCGTCGCCACCGCCGCCGAGCGGTTGGCCTCCCTCCCCCCGCCCGCACCGACGAACGCCTCCGACGACGCGCCGAGCGCACAGGCGATGGCCGCCGACAGCATCGTCGAGGAGGCCACCTCGGTGGGTCTGGAGCTCGATCGGGAGTGCGTGGACGAGAAGTCGGCGCGGTTGAGCGACGACGACGCCGCGATCATCAACGCCGCCCGCAGGTACGACGGGTCGCCCTACTATCTCAGCGAGGAGGGCGCCTCGATCTACTTCGTGGAGTCGCTGGGCTGCCTGACCCCTGCCTCGAGGACCGACGTCCTGGTGCAGGTCGTCGGGGACGAGCCGGGGGCCGACCTCGCATGCGTCCGTACCGCGCTCGAGGACCTCACGGCCGAGGAGTTCGTCGAGGTCCTGCGCAGCGAGTTCGACCCCGCGAACGAGGCTGTCGCAGCACTGTTCGACCGGCTCGAACCCTGCGGCGTGGCCGGCCCGGACGGGACCGGCGGCTGACCGGCGGCAGGTCGGCGGCTGCAGAAGCGCAGCGACGTTCCGATGTCGGTGACGGTGGGTTCCGGCACCAGTGCCACCCAGTCCTGTGGTGGTCCACCGCTCATGTCCGTCTGTGGAGAGCGACACGTCGGTACGAGCCACGGAGATCCTCGCGAACCAACCAGGGTCGTGGCTCAGATCCGTCAGGTTCCCGAGCCGTGACCCGAACACCACGTCGGCCCGGTCGGGCGGCACACCACGTGGAACGGGTTGCCCCGTCGTACGGGACGACCCCGTGGAGCCCAGAGAGGGAATCGAACCCTCGACCTTTTCATTACGAGTCACCTGGAGAGTGCTTGTCACCGCTCCGACTCGAAGGTCGTGGGTCTCCTGACCTGGCGTGTTGGGTGTTGACATTCCGGCCGAGTTGACCTTCGTCCTCGGAAAAGTAGTCCGACGATTAGTCCGGATCGGATGGCCGCTCGAACCCCGAAAAACAGAACCGCCCCGGTTGCAGCCGGGGCGGTTACTCACTCATTGCCTGGACGACGGACTCACACCAGAGGTTTCATCGTCACCCAGGCCGTGGGTCTTTGTCAAGCACTCAGACATCCAGACCGGGGGACCTTGTGGCTGCCACACCTGCAGCTCCATCGCGGCGCGCGAAGAGCTTCTTCGACGACGTCATCGACGAGTACGGCATCAGAGAGGGGGACCGCGTGCGGATCCCGATGCGCCAGTGTGAACTGGCCCAACGCAAACAGGTCGCTGCGTCGACCATCGGCTCGTACCTCACATCTCTCGGGACCGCAGTGGTGTCGCGGTACCCGGAGATCGTGATCTGCCTGACGGCTGAGTCGGTGAGGCACGACTGCCGGCCGTCGACCGTCGCCATCGTCGACGAGAGCGGCGGTGAGCTGCTCGCCGCCTATGCATCGCTGGTGCGCGCACAGGCGCGGGTGATCGAGCTCCTCGCGAATCCTTCGACGGATCCGCGTGAAGAACGCGCAGTTCCTCGCGCGGATCGCGAAGAACTGCCTGAACTTCAGCGTAAGAATGGACAAGAAGACCCTTCTTCTCCTGCTTCCTTCGAAAACGGCAACGAGACGATTCGAATCTTCGGCGAACTTCGCGAAGAACAGGTCGAGCATGGCGGCGGTCTCGATGCGGTCCTCGAACCGCTGCACGTCGCAGCGGAGCGCTGGCGGTTGAAGCCGATGAACAACCGTGCCGGACTGCAGCGAGCGCTCGGAGGTTTCACGCTGCCCGAGATCAGTCACGCCGTCCACCGGCTGTGCGCGCTGATCGAGACGGGACACACGCCGGTCATCAGCCCGTTCGGTCTGCTGGTCCAGTGGGCCCGCAGCGGCGACACCTCTCACTTCGCCGCCGTCAGGGACCGCCGGCCAGCGCCAGTCACTACGGGCCAGGCGTGCGTTGTTCCGGATGAACCGGAATCTGACTTCGATGCCGACGACATGGCCGCAGTTCTGGCGATGGAGGCCGACCCCGATTCGTTCGATGCTGAACTCGATCAGCTCGACCGGCTCGTTGTCGCCACCTACCCGCACCTCGCCACCCACGGCATCCGCCCGGCGATGCGGCATGCGCTCCGGGCCGCCGTGTTCAGCGACTGGGTCAACGGACGCGAGCACACCACCGGGGCACCGGGCGGCGACCCGGCGAACACCACGAGCCCACCACCAGCACTACGTCATCAGACCGCGGGGACACCGCAAGCACATCCGCAGCACACCGACGGGTCACCGGTAGCGCACCGCTGGGACGCCGCGCGGACAGCTGGCGGAGTGCTCACGGCCACCCAGCGCATCACGAACGGAGCAGCCCAATGATCCCCAACTCGATCCTGGTCACCAACGGCAAGGGAGGCGTTGGCAAGACCAGCCTGGTCGCGAACGTCGCTGGCCTTGCCGCCGCCTCGGGATGGCGGACCCTCGCCATCGATACCGATCCGCAGGGCAACCTCGCCCGAGACCTCGGCGTGCTCGAGGCGGCCGATGACGGCACCAACCTCCACGAGGCGATCCTCGGCCGAACCAGCCTCGCACCGATCACCTCGGTCCGCGACCGACTCGACCTCGCCCCAGGTGGACCTGCCCTCGACGGACTCACCAGCGAGATCCACACCATCATGGCCAGGGGTCAGTACCTCACCGCGCTGACACTTCTCGAGACGGCACTCACGCCGATCACCGGCGACTACGACCTGATCATCATCGACTCCCCGCCAGGCGAGCGTGCCCTCCAGACACTTGCCGCCCGCGCAGCGCACCACCTCGTGATCCCCACCGCCCCCGACGACTGTTCCATCGATGGCTTGGGAGCGGTGTTCGGACGCTTCCAGCATCTCCGCACCGAAGGAGGCAACCCCGAGCTCAACATGCTCGGTGTCGCGCTCACGCTCACCGTCACCCAAGCGACAGCTGTCCAACGACGCGTCCGCCACACCCTCTCTGAGCTTCTCGACGACCGGGTCGAGGTCTTCGCGTCGACCGTCCGCTTCGCCCAGGCCGCCGCAGTCGCTTGCCGGCGCGACGGCCGCCTCGCCCACGAGTACGAACAAGTCGCCCTCAACGCTGAGCCCCGGTACGCCACCACCGGCCCTGTCGAGGCCTACAGCCGCGCCGCAACCGGCCTCGCCAGCGACTACCAGAACCTGACCAACGAGATCCTCACCGCCCACACCAACCACCAACTCAGGAGACCCGCATGAGCGACCCCCGCGCCACCATCACCCGCACCGTCGTCGGTCCCACCAGCCCCCCGACCGCCTCGACGATCACCACCACGGCGGTGCCCAGCGCTCCGATCATCGAAGGCCGGCTCATCGGCAAACGCCACGGCAACATGCGCAGCGTGGGCCTCACCCTCAGCCGCACAGCGGCCGACCACATCTACGCACTCGCCAAGACTCACGACATCACCCTCGGCGAAGCACTCATCCACTCACTGCGACGCGCCGCGATCGAGACGCACGTCGATGATGCGTTCCGACGCAGTCCGGGTGACCCGACCACCACTCGAGGACCGAGGATGCGTCGCGGGCTCGACGCCCGAACCGTCTACGTCCTCCTCACGCCTGACGAAGCCCGATGGATTTCCAACCTCGCCACCGAACGCAACTGCACCGTCTCCGACCTCGCGACCCGCAGCATCACAACAGCGTTCGCAACGTCAGGCGACGCCGGTGAGACTTGACCAACACTGCACCATCCCGTCTCGGTACGTCGACGTTCGATGAGCGCTCGCGAGTTCGACGGCGGCGACGGGCGTGTCGCCGACAGAGGAGATCTCTGCGGTCACCATGTCAGCCGATGCGCGCGAGACTGTTGTCGTGGGTGGATCTGAGATCTGCGGGGCGTGTCAGCAGCGGAGGTTGCGTGGTCACCACGATCGTTCGGGCACGGTCTTCATCTGCAGCCAGTGCCAGGCGGACGCCGAGCAGTTCATTCGCATTCAAGACACCATCTTGGGCGAAGCATCCCAACCAGCCGACGCGCCGCCCCTCGTCGACGGCCAGGCCGTCTGATCGCTCGGGGCCGACGCCGAGCGTTCGGCAGGCGCTAGATCGGCAGGTATGGGCGGGTTCAATCGACGTGTAAGTGCGAGTGGGGCTGGACGGCTTCTGCACCTTGGCCCGTCACCAGAATGTTGGCGGAGCATCCGGTGTCGAGGTGATCGAGGAGAACATCGAACATCGAAATCTCGCGGACAGTTAGCTCCACCTCGCGCGCTGCTCCGTCGACAACGACGCGAGCGACGACGTCGCCCACGTTCAGAAGCCCCTCGAACAGCGTGCCGATGATCGTTGTCCCGAGATTGCCTGCGACGCACTCGTGAACCCAGAAGTCCGCACCGGCGCCCACGCCGATCAGACTGCACGGTCTGGACAGGAGCGTCAACCCGTACCTATCGGTAGCTCGGCGCTCTCCGCCGACGTCGTGTGCGCTCCAGGTCGGCGGGTTCAACCGGTCGATGCAACGAGCTCGGCGAACTTCTCTGATGGTTTCATGTAGCCGAGGGATTTGCGTGGTCGTTCGTTGAGGCTCTGAGCGATTCGCTCGAGATCGGTGACGGTGTGGATGCTGAGGTCGGTGCCTTTGGGCAGGAACTGACGCAAGAGTCCGTTGGTGTTCTCGTTCGTCGGTCGCTGCCATGGCGAGTGCGGATCGCAGAAGTAGACCTGGACGCCGGTGTCGATGGTGAACTGCCGGTGCTGCAACATCTCGCGTCCCTGATCCCAGGTGAGCGATCGCACGAGCGCGGCGGGCAGCCGTTGGATCGCTTCCGTCGCCGCTTCACGAACAGCAGCAGCACCGTGATCGTTGGGCAGATGCAGCAACACTGTGAGACGCGTGGTTCGCTCCACCAGCGTCCCGACAGCAGAACGCGACATCGCACCGATGATCAGATCGCCTTCCCAGTGACCGGGGACCGCTCGATCGGCGACCTCGGGCGGCCGCTCAGTGATCGGGACCATGCCAGCGATCTGTCGACGACCATCGGAGCGGTGCTGCGCCAGGCGCTTCGTCCGGCCGGTCCGCAAACACCTGGTCAGTTCACGTTTCAGCTCACCTCGACCCTGGATGAACAACGACTTGTAGATCGTCTCGTGGGACACGCGCATCCTCGACCTCGCAGACGAGATCTAGGTAGATCACGACGTCGTCACCTGTGAGCAACCGCACGCTCATGCTGTCCTCTGCTGTCGTCACGTCCCAAGGGTAGAGATCCTCCTGCACGTCGGGGAACACGACCGGGCCAGCTATCTGGTCGAGTGGCGGTAGGGCCAATTCGCACGAGGTCGACCACCCAGATCTGTAGATATTCCGGGAATCAAAAGCGCCGACCGTCCCACACCGTTGGTCCGGTAGCAGCCCTGATGGCACAATGCCCCGTTGCTCTTGCGAACAAATGTAGCATAAAAGTCACAGAAAAGCTGTAACCGAACCGCTCTTGCCGGACATGCGCGGGAGGCCGGACGCACGCTCCCCGCTGCGCGGTCCAGCTGAGATCTGGTCTCAGCGACCTACACTCGGCAACCTTCCAACTCGACGAGCGCGGTCGCGTAGTGGACCGAACCGCTCGAGTTCTTGGACGCCCAGGTGGTGTTGACCGCCGCACCGGCGCACCGGCGCACCGGCGCTGCGGCGGGTCGTCGTGTCGGCGCGCTCGAACGGCCGGTGTCGCAATTCGCGGACGAGTTCGGGGTGTGTTGGGAGACGATCATGAACGCGGTGGCTCGACCCCGGCGCCCCGCTCGTCGATGATCCCGGCCGGGTCGGTCCGGTGCGCCAGTTGGGTGTCGATGAGACGTCGTTCCTGCGCGCGAACCGACACCATCACAAGATCTACGTCTTGCCCGAGCACAACGGCTCGCGGCAACGCCACCGCCACTTCCAGATCCGCAACCGTTGTGGGCCGATCGACACACTCCAGATCGCGGACATCGACCTACATCCGATCCTGCGACTCGGCACGCATCCACTCAGCAGGCACCACGCCCGAGGCTCGGTCGTCTCTACCTCGATCGTCACCTCACCATCGGCCTCGGACACGCCGATGACGAGATCCCAGCACCCGTTCTCGGACCCTCACCCCAAGTCCTCTCCTCACTTCAACCAGAAGAGCCCGACTTGCGTCGGCCACCGGAGCGACGTCACTTGGCCATAACTCAAGCGTAGCCACGCGCAACCGCGAGAGCGGCCGCGGTGGAAGCTGCTACATCCTCAAGATACCCCTGGTAGGCCTCGATCTGCGAGACCAATTGTTCGTTGTATACGGACGAGAAGGTCGAACCGAGCGAGCCTTGCGCAACGCAGTCGGCGTCGGCTTGGGCCACGACGCCCGCCACATTGCTATTGCTGTAGGCATATGAGCGCGCTTCAGCAAACGACTGGAAAGAAAAGCCCGCCGACCCCATGCAAGCCACCCAGGACTCGATTGCAGCAGCAACGGTTGGATCTGCCATCGTGTTTCCGAGCGCGAGATTCCGGAGATTGCCAACGAAGAATTGTGAGATTAGAGCATCCTCAAGGCTTCCGTACATTGCAACTCGGGCCTCGGAGATGCACCCCGAACGAGGCGTCGCCATCGGACTGCCGTTCAAATCGACTTCAACTGTGTCGTCCCAGTCTCCAGCCAGGACTAGATTGTATCTTTCCTGCTCCGCTGGACTAAGGGACGAAAGGTAATCGACGTTAGTGCTGTCAACCGCCTCGGGCCCGACTGACGCATAGGAAACCGAACTGTCCCCCGTGAAAGGGAAGTTCTGCTTGAACGCCTCCTCCGAACCACGGGCAGAGGCTTCCGCCGTCGAAAGCGCCACTGCACTGTATTCGAATCCAGCTGCTTGCATACATTTCGCAGTTAGGGCATCCTCAACAGCCGTCAGGAGGGCACGATCATCAGGAAGAAGCATTAGTGTCTCGGGGTCCACGACAGCTGCGCCGTCCGATACCACCGTTCCGTTGCTACTTTCGTCGGTGCTGTTGCTCGCTGAGGTCTCGGTGCCCGGAGGCTGAGTGCCCGCGCTACTGCCCGACGATGTTGAGCTTCTACAGCCCGCTAGCAAGATCATTGCACAAAGCGGGAAGACCCGAACGAAACTTAGCTTCATCATGAAGAGAGACTGCTACCTCAGCACACCGAGTTGAATGTGTGCGACGCACCTCGATCATCGAAGTTCTGGCCCACTATATTCGGGATGTTGCCGATAGATGTATTCTTCAACCAGCAGACGTAGTATCCTCCAAAGCCGGTGAAATCGTACTGCCGTACCACGAATCTTGTCGACCGATTCCAGTTCGAATCATCCGCATTGATCATCCAGCTTGGCCAAGCTGGAAGGTCACCGACATTTGACATGAAGCTTCCTCCGAACGACACGTTGCTCCAAGTACAGAATGGGCCGCCGGAACTCGGGCAATCCGAAGCACCTGCACCAACCGTGTTGCTCGAACTGATGGCCAATGCTCCGGCGGCCATCGCTGTAGCCGCCAGAATCACCGTCACTCGCCGCCTTAGGGTTACCGTAGCCATGAGGTTCTCCCTTCTCGTTGAACTGCTTAGAGGATAGACTGCAAGCGCAGTTTCTGTCAATGGTGAGTTCTAGGTGGTGCATCGGCCGGAGCTTGATCTAAGTTGCCGCGCTAAGAAATGTTGCCTCCACAACTTCCCGATCACGTCCTCAACTTGACTCGCTGGTCATTGCTCGGTTGAACGCCTCGAACGCGAACGCTGCTCGCCCCGACACGTCAACGGCATGCCATTTGTCAGCTTCGGAGTGTTTCGGCTGCGGGGGTGCGTGCGGCTCGAATGGCGGGGAGGAGGCCGGCGATGGCGCCGGTGGCGAGTCCGACGAGGGGTGCGGTGAGGATGGTGGTGGGGTTGATGGTGGTGGTCCAGTCGCGGGCGAGGCTTGCTGCGACGACGCCGAGCAGGCCGAGGCTGGCGCCGATGATCCCGCCGAGGGTGCCGATGATGGCGGCTTCGGTGGCGATCTGACGGCGGATGTGGGTGCGTCTGGCGCCGAGAGCTCGGCGGAGTCCGATCTCGCCGCGTCGTTCGGTCCCGGAACGCGCGAATTCTTTGGAGCTATTCGTCTAGATTCGTAGAAACGTGTCGACCATGGATCATGAGTGCAGGACACAGCTCGCCGACGCCGTACGGAGGCGTGGACCTCGCACACCTAGTGGTGCGTCGCGGATTCAGTGATGCGGTCGAGGGTGGCACGTCCTCGCTTGACTTTGGTGATGATGTCGTCGACGGTCTTGGTCCACACGAACGGCTGGGGGTCGTGGTTCCAGTGTGATGCCCACACATCGATCGCTTCTTCAAGTTGCCGGGTCGAGGTGAAGCTCGCGTCGCGCAACGCTTTGCGGGTGAGCACCGAGAACCAGCCCTCGATCAGGTTCAACCACGACGCCGACGTCGGCGTGAAGTGCAGATGCCAACGGGCTCGTTTCGGATCAGCGAGCCAGGTGCGCACCGGTTCGGACTTGTGCGCCGACAGGTTGTCCAACACGACGTGCACGTCGAGCTCGCGAGGGACGTGCATGTCAATCCACTTGAAGAACGCGAGCACGTCGCTGCCGGCATGCCGGCGACGGGTGTCGTGCAGCACCTCGCCGGTCGCGATGTTCATCGCCGCGAACAGATCGACGGTGCCGTTGCGCTTGTAGTCATGCGTCATCGTCCGACCACGTCCAGGCTTGATCGGCAACGACGGCTGCGTGCGATCCAACGCCTGACACTGGGTCTTTTCGTCGAAGGAGAACACCACCGCCCGCTCCGGCGGATCCAAGTAGAGCCCGACGACATCGACGAGCTTCGCCTCGAAATCCTTGTCGTTGGACAGCTTGAACGTGTCGACCTGCCACGGCCGCAGATTCCGCGCCTTCCAGATCCGCTGCACCGTGTCCTTGCCCACACCGTGCTTCGCGCCGAGCGACCGGGTCGACCAACACGTCGCACCATCATCGGGAACCGAGTGCAACGTGTCGTTCACGATCGCCTCGACCGTCTCGGCCGGAATCTCCGGCTTACGGCCACGCCCCGGAGCGATCACCCCAACACCATCAACACCAGACTCGATGAACCGGGCCCGCCAGCGACGCACCGTGTCCGGCGTCGTGTCGCACCGCCGTGCGATCTCCTCGTTCGCGACACCCTCGGCCGCGAGCAGCAAACCCCGCGCCTGAACCACCCGTCGATGCGGTTCCACCGTCGAACGGGCCCACCGCTCCAACACCACCCGCTGCTCATCAGACACGTCCAACGCAGCAGCAGTCATCACCGGCATGACGAAAGACTAGCCCACCTTGCTAAATCAGCGACGAACCACTAGGGGGATCGCAATGAGCATGTGGGGACTCGGCAAGGTCGTATCTCGACCGCCAGCAGAATTCGAGGCGTTGGACGACACGACCAACAATTTCAAAGGCGTGGCAGACAAGGTGATCAAGTGGGTACCAGGCGACATTCTCGCGCTGTACGCCGCCGGCGTCGTCGCCTTCGATGCAACGAAACCACGGTGGTGGCTCGGTGTAATCGCGGTGATGTTTGCCCCCGTGTTCCTGCGGCTTGGCGTGTACGCCGTAGATGGATCGTGGGGAAAGAAGGAGAAGCTCGCCGCCGGTCTGGCCGTGC
>Ga0315901_10002260_pt1 | contig 26789 bp, 43 predicted proteins | sample LakEriMetagenome_10_FD_203761 | JGI IMG/M metagenome (GOLD analysis project Ga0315901, IMG submission 203761) | Freshwater fungal communities from buoy surface, Lake Erie, Ohio, United States - Buoy 2 MA116 | ecosystem: Environmental > Aquatic > Freshwater > Lake | place: USA: Lake Erie, Ohio...
AGGTCAATTCTCCTACCTCGAACTACTCGCAGACCTTCCGCGTACCTCTCACGAAGACGAACGAGGACGTATTCGGGCCGTACGACCTCTCACAGGTACCTTCCTACGACTTGAAAGCGAAGATACCCGCCCGGCTCATGGAGGGAGGGGTGGCGATTATGACGGGCTTTATTCAGGTGAAAGGGTGGTTCGTCCAGAAAGGCAGGTTCGTAGATGTGGAGCTCGCATTTTTTGGGGAGCAAGCCGACCTAGCGAAGAGCATCGGCGAGGATCTTCTTTCGGATTTAGACTGGAGTTCTTTCGACCACTCGCTTACCTATACCGCGGTCACTAATTCGTGGGCCGGAACGCTCCTTTCTGGTCAAATCCGGTACGGCATGGTGGACAAGTGGCGCAACTGGACCTCTACCACGACCCCGGCGACGAACAAGCTATACCCTGCAGATCTCACGCCGTTCATTCGGATAAAAAGCGTTCTAGACAAAATCTTCACCACGGCCGGATTTACGTACGAGAGCACGCACTTCTCCAACTTGGAGACCACGCTGTACATGATGCTCCACAGCGGCGGGAAATTCAATAAGTTCACGACAAACTTCGACTTCAAATTCTGGGTAGGACGCACGACCGATCTCACTATCACAGCCCCGACCACCTTTACCGATGTGAGCTATGAGGAGAATGGAAACTTCTACGACACGGGCGCGGATTTCGTGAGCCCTACGTGGACGGTTCCGCTCGAAGGGGTATACCAGCTCGACTTCTATTTTAACTTCACCCTCGCCACAGCAGGAGCTACGGCTACCTTCCGGCTCACGAACGGGACTACACACTACACGATTGCTAGCGGGTTAACCTCGCCTACCAATACGTGGTTTTCTTTGCAGGTAACCCTCGCATCGACGAGCACGTGGAAGGTTCAGGTACAGACCAGCGCGGGAAATATTACTCTCCTTCGAGGAGCGGCGAACGGTATCCTCGGACTGGGAGGTACCTCATGGAAAGTAGGATACGGCGGCTTCCTTTCTTCGATTACGCTTGATACTGCGAGGAACTTCCCGAAGATGCGCCAAATCGATTTTATCGCAGGGCTTCAAAAGTGTTTCAACCTTGTTTTTATCCCGGACAAGATTAACCCGAAGAAGATTTACATAGAGCCGTTTAACGACTACATGGCTACGGGTGACGTGAAGGACTGGACCGGCAAAATCGATATGAGCATGGACCTCTCCATCACGCCTACCTCCGACCTACAGCGGAAGCGGTATGTGTGGACGCACTCAGCCGGGGAGGACTTTGTAAGTCAAGCGATACAAGCCTCTGAGCGCGTTTATGGGCAGCACGAGATTCTGGACCCCGGAAACGACTTTGCTACTGGAGATGAAAAGATAGAGTCGGGTTTCGCTCCTTTCTTTACCTCTTACATCCCGGGAACTGGCTACAACATCCACAGGCTTCTTTCTTCCGATCCGGAAAAGCCAGAAATAGACGAGGTGAAGCCGCGCCTAGCCTTTTATAACGGACAGCTTACGCTTCCTTTCTTGCTCGACAACGCAGGAACGGGGACCTCGAATAACTTCCCCTTCTTCGGGCAGTTTGCCACGAATACCAAAGAGGACGCAGACGTGGCCGACGACTCGCTTATGTTCGGGATTGAGCTTCCGCTCTTTGAGATTACCGCGAACCCCTACGACACTCTCTACAACAAGTACTGGCAGCTTTACGCGAACCAGCTCTATTCCTCCGACGCTCGACTCCTTACCGCCCACTTCCGTCTCTCTACGCTCGATATCTCTACGTTCGAGTGGTCGGACAAAATCTACCTCTTCAACACCTACTGGAGGATTCTCGAAATTTCCGCATACGACCCCACGAGCGAAGGGACGGTGCAGGTGAAGCTTCTGAAGGTCCTCGGAACAATGCGGGACTGTACCTACCTCCCGGCTACAGGAAGAACGGGAAGGATTGAGTTTACGACCTCCACCGGATCGGGAATCTTCACCGTCAACCGCACCTGCTGCGAGCGGTACGGATTCGTTTACGACAACGCTACCGCCTACTGTTACCAGCCATGAACCAATTCCAAGTAAAGGGGTGCAAGGACTTCGGTTACATTATCGATGCTTTCCACCTTTTGAGGCAGCCGGGGAAGCCGCGATGGGTGAAAATCCTAGACGCGGTTTTGGCTTCTCTGGTCTTCTTTGGGTGGTACGGCGCACTCGGTTACCTGCTAGTGAAAATCATTCTCTGGACCCATGGCTAAGAAGAACGAGGTAGTAGTAGATATCAAAGCGGACACGTCCAAACTCGACAAAGCTCTACAGGACGCGGAGAAATCTATGGAGGATCTCGGCGAAGCCGGGGAGAAAGCGCTAGGTGGATTAGACCAGCTTACCGGAGGACTCGCTTCCGGGCTTGTGAAGTCGGTAGCTGGGGCCCGCTCTTTGGCTCAGGGGATGGGGCTTCTGAAGGTGGCCCTCATTTCTACAGGTATCGGTGCGATTGTGGTGGCGGTAGGTTCACTTGCTGCTTACTTCACGCAGACGGCCGACGGAGCCAAACTCCTCGAGCGCGGCTTGAATATCCTTACAGCCACTTTCAACGTCCTTCTGGACCGGGTGGCTAAAATCGGCGGGGCTATTGTCCAGTTCTTTCAGGGTGACTTTGCCGCAGCTTACGAGACCGCTTCTTCCGCCCTTAAAGGTATAGGGGCAGAGATAGCGTCCGAAACGGAAACCATGGACGGCCTCACGCAGGCTACTCAAAGGCTGCGAGCTTCACAGCGCGAGATTATCGTGGAGACCGCCAAACAACGGGCAGAGATCGAGCGGCTGAAGATGGCTTCGGACGACGTAAACCGAACCGTAGAACAAAGGATTAGAGACGCAGAGCGGGCCGCGGCTCTCGAGAAGGGACTTGTAGCAGACCGAAAGGCCATCGCACAGGAAGAACTTCGTATTGCACGCCAAAAGGCGGCGATGACTCAAGCCACGGAGGAGGAGCTCATGCGTATGGCAGAACTCGAGGCGGAGGTCTACAACATCCAGCAGGAATCCACCACGATACAGACCGAACTTCAAAACAAAATCAACTCGTTGAGGGCCGAAGCTTCGGCTGCGGAATTAGAGAGACAACAGGCACTACACGATGCAGCCGTAGAGCAAGCAAAGGAGCTGAACGACACGAACAAAGCTCTTCAGGAAGGGGTACGAGGGTTGCAGCAGGTATCAAACGACACGACCCGCACGATTATCGACAATAGCCAAAGAATCCAGACATCCGAAGCAAACCTGCTTCGTGACTACACAAAGATTCAAGCGGACCGGGCAAAGGTGGCGGTGAACTTCGCTTCTGCGGCTATCGACCTAGTAACCGCACTCCAAGACGACCAAGACCAAAACAACGAGAAACGCGCGAAGCGGAACTTCCAGCTCTCGAAAAGTATCTCCCTCGCGAACGCTATCATAAACACGGCGGAGGGTATCACGACGGCCCTCACGGATAAGACGCAGCCCTCGACAATCCTCCGAATAATCCAGACGGCTACCGTAGCGGCGGCGGGTGCAGCTCAAATCGCAGCTATCGCCAAATCCAAGTTCGAGAGCCCGGGCCCCCCTCCTCCTCCTCCTCCGGGTGGGGGTGGTGGTGGTTCAACTGCGGGACCTCCACAGCTCGACCTCTCGTTCATGCAAGGTTCCCAAACGTCCGGCTTCCGTTCGTACGTCCTTGCTTCGGACGTGAATAATTCAATGCAGGCAAACCAAAAACTCCGGGATCAGGCATCCCTCGTAGGCTAATGGAAATCTTTGAACTTGTAATCGACGAGGAAGCCGATACCTACGGCATCCAAGCAATCTCGCTGGTAGAAGAGCCCGCGATTGAAACGGACTGGGTCGCTCTCTCGGCTCAGTATCACTTCCAGACGGTAGACGCAGACCGCCGCATCCTCCTTGGCCCGGCCCTCATTCCTGACAAGCCGATTTACCGGAAAAGGGGAGACGAGGAGTTCCACATCTACTTCTCGAAAGAGACGGTAAGAAAAGCGATGGAGCTCTATTTCAAAGCGGGCAACCAGAGCCGCGCGACCCTCGAGCACGAGGTTCCCGTAAATGGAACTACCGTAATCGAGTCGTGGATCGTGGAAGGGGAGCAAGACAAGTCGCGGATGTACGGGCTGAACGTTCCTGTAGGTACGTGGATGGTTTCGATGAAGGTCGATTCGGAAGCAATCTGGAACGAGTGGGTCAAAGAAGGAAAGGTAAAGGGCTTCAGTATCGAAGGATTCTTCACGCGCAAGGTGGACCTCTCGGCTATCCCCGAGCTCTCTGCGGAGACCTTTGTAGACGAGCTGGAGGCCATTATTTCTGAAGCCGTGTCAAAAATCAAAAGCTTAAAAGGTTAATTGCTTAAACCCATCTCTCATGAATATTCAAGAACGAGTGGCGGCCCTGTTTAACAAGTACTCGGCTATGCTGGCTGAAGAGGCTCCCGTCTCTTTGGCTACGGCTGTACTTCAGGGTGGCCAAGAAATCCAAACCGCCGCTGAAGAGTGGGCGGTAGGTGTAGACGTTTTCGTCGTCAATGACGAAGGCGAGCAAATTCCTCTCCCGGACGGCGAGTACACGCTCGAGGACGGCATCGAGTTTACCGTCGTAGACGGGAAGGTGAACACGTGGGAGATGCCCGAAGAAGCTCCGGCAGCACCCGCAGAAGAAGCCAAGAAGGACGAGGAGAAGATGAGCGAAGACGCTCTGACTCGCGAGGAAGTGGCTCAGATGATTCAGGATGCCGTAGAGGCCGCCTCTACGACCCTTTCGAAGCAGTTCAAGAAAGAACTCGGAAAGAAAGAAGCCGAAATCCAGAAGCTCGCGAAGGCAGCTACCCCTTCCCTCCCGAAGGCTCCGGCCCGCCGCGAACGTCAAGCGCTCAACCTCACGAACCTCTCCACGGATCAGCGCGTCGCCGCTATCCAATCACACTTTATGAATCTCTAATTTCTCTGAAATGTCTCAACAGTATAACTTGGCAAACGCCGCTATCACGAGCAACTACGTAGGGAAGCAAGCCCTTCCGTACGTAGCTCCCGCTATCCTCGCGGCGGACACGATTGCGAATAACTACGTCACCGTCCTGAACAACGTCCGGGGCCGCGCACAGCTGCGGAAGTTCTCCGGTTCTGCAATTACTGCGGCTACCTGCACCTTCACGACCAGCACGGCTTTGGCTCTTGAGGATGTGGCGCTCTCTTTGACGGATCTCCAAATCAACGACCAGATTTGCAACAAAGACCTCCACATGGCGTGGGAGTCTGAGCAAATGGTGGGCGCTGCTGCTACCGCTCCGGCGGACATGAAGGCTGCCGCGGGGCAGTACGTCGCAAAGCGTGCTGCAGAAGCTATCGAGTTCAATATCTGGCAGGGTAACTACAACATCGATGCGGGTCAGGCTACGGACGCTACCCACACGCTGTTCAACGGTCTGCTTCGCCAGATGGTTTTGGCTTCTCCGACCTACGAAGCAAACTTGACGGGTGCTCTGACCGCTGCTAACATCCTTTCGAAGCTGGAGAATTTGGCTACGACGAACTGCCCTCCGGCCCTGAAGGGTGACCCGCAAACAGTAATCTACATGAGCCGCGGCTCCAAGACCTTGTACTACTCCGCTTTGGCTGCTACCTACAACCTGCCCTACTTGGCAGAAGGGATGGCTGACAAGTACGCAGGCTACACGGTTGTCACTCCGGCCGGTTTCCCGAATGACACGCTCCTCATCTCTCGCCCGGAGAACTTGTACGCAGGTACGAACCTCCTCACGGACTTGACGGAGGCCCGTGTTCTCGATCTCATCGACGTAACCGGTGACGACGTTACCCGCGTTATCATGAAGTTCGCGTTCGGTACGCAGGTTGTGGATCACAACTCGTACGGCTTGCTCCGCCGGACCACGTAATAGAAACCCGGATTAAGGGGAGGGGCTTCGGCCCCTCTCTTTTGTCCTTAAATTGAAACTCATGGCTTGTTCTATCACAATTTCGGGACGGGGTTTCCCCTGTAAGGACGCCATCGGTGGCGTTCGCAAATTCTGGACGGCTCCGTTCGACGAGGACGGTTCGAAGTGGGCCGCTTCTCCTACCTCTGGAGCTTTGTCGGGAGCTGCAGAGGCGATTACTTTCTACGGCTTCGAGCTTTCGCGTAACAACGCCTCATTTACTCAAACTATCAACGCCAGCGTAGAGAACGGTTCGGTATTCTACGAGCAAGTGCTCGAGGTTACGATTCCAAAGATGGAGGCCGCAGTAAGCGCGGAGCTTGCAGACTTGATGAAGGTTCGTCTGTTTATCATTGTGGAAACGATGAACGGCGAGAAGCTTTTGATGGGCTACAAGAACGGCGCGGAAGGAACCGGCGGAACGATCGTTACGGGTGCTGCTATGGGAGACCTCCACGGATACACGCTTACCTTCACCTCACGCGAGAAAGTTCCCGCACCGGTCATTACGGCTACGACGAACCTCACGTACACGCAGGAGACTTAAGGGTGGTTGTTTTGGTTAGAACGGGCCTCGCGTACTGCGGGGCCTTTTCTTTGCAGTATGATTTACGCAGGTATGGCGATGCTCCCGGATAGGTTCCCGGAATCGCTCCTCTCGGTCCAGAGCATCCTCCCGCAGGTGGACCGCCTCTTCCTTTGCTTGAACGGGTTCGATTCTATTCCCGCAGAGCTCCTAGACGAGAAGATAGAGGTATGGCACTACGGGAAGAACCTCGGAGATCGGGGAAAGTTCTTTTGGCCGTTCGGAAACTACCGGGCTTTCCTCACGCTGGACGACGACCTCATCTATCCCTCTACCTACGTCGCGGATTTCGTGGCTACCTCGGAGCTGTTTCGGGACGTGATTCTAACTCATCACGGGAAGATTGTACCCGACCGCGTACGCGACTACTGGACCGATTGCAAGAACGTGGTTCACTGCCTACGCAGGAACGACGAAAACGTACGCGTAGATATCCCGGGCACCGGTGTAGCTTACTACCCTGAAGATATCTACAAGCAATTCCATCCAAACCATGACTGGAACCGGGCCGACTTGTACGTGTACGGGCAGATGAAACGCCTTGACGTTCGCGCCTATGCACTCCGGCATCCAGCGGACTACTTTGGATATATCGCGCCGCCTAAAGGGACCACGATTTGGGAGCAAACGCAAGCCGCAGATATGACTGCTATATTCCACACCTACGAATGAAAATCGCACTACACATACCCGTATGGAAGCGGCTCGATCTCACGCGAGCCTGTTACGAAGGAATCAAAAGGATTCAAAAGGAGTTCACCGAAGGTGGCGCGGAGCTGGTTCCGTATATCGCGGTCTCGGAGGACGAACACGAGGAGCTGGCTCAGGAATACGGGTGGAACTACAAGTGGTTCGAGAACGAGCGTCTGGGCACAAAGAACAACGAACTTCTCGACTGGATGCGCGGGGCCGACTGGGACTGGATGCTTCAGCTCGGCTCCGACGACTTCATCCTTCCCGGAGGCGGGACGCATATCCTCGAGCTCATGGCAGAACACGAGTTCGCAGGATCCAGAAACATCTATATGTTCCGCGCGGACACGCGAGAAGGGACCCTATTTCGTGGATACGCTTCGGGGGCTGGACGGTTCATGAGCCGGAGGATAGTGGACAAGGTGCCTGTGATGTGGACGGACCGGAACGTAGGCCTCGACGGGTGCTCTCGTATGCACGTGTGGGAGAAGACGAAAGTGGAGCCTTTCTGGAGCCAGACCCCAACAGTCGCGGATGTAAAGAGTTCGGTCAATGTTAGCGCGTTCGCTCGTTATAAGTACAGCCCCGAGAACTACGACCTCGACGAGATAGTTCCCGAAGCACACCTAATTCCTCGAGATGTTGTACTTAAACTCGAATAGCGGTACTCAAAGTATCTACTTGACGCTTCAGGACGCGGCGAGGGATTACACGTACACGCACTACCTGTTTAAGCTGGTGCACAGGATGAGCCAAGAGGACTTCTATTTCGTCGGGTACGTGATTACCGATAATCCACGGTACACGAAAATCGACGTAGCTACGAACGCGACCACAACGAACAACGTCCTCCTGACCGAATCGGGAGACTACGACTACTTCGTGTACATCCAGAACTCCAGCAGCAACAAAGACCCTCTAAACGCCGCGGTGGTGGCTCTGGTAGAACAAGGTACTTTGCGGGTTCCCGGTGCGGGCATTGTGACCCTGCCCACTATCTCCCTTGACGATAACGTGATATTCTATGGCAACGAGTAAAAGAATAACAGCCCCTCGAAATCCGGGAAGGGTAGAGTCCGTGAACCTCGCGAGCTACGTACCCAAATCTTACCGAGAGGGTACGCAAGGGGACTGGGTGAACTACGGGGACGACAACCTCTACCCGCAGTATCTGGTAGACCTCTACCACGCGAGCCCGACCCACAACGCGCTCTGCACGACTATCGCAATGATGGTCTTCGGCGAAGGTTTCGAGCCTGCCGACCTCAACGCGAAGCTCCTCGCAGCACAGTGGGACCTCGATTCCGAACTCCGGAAGTGCGCTATCGATCTGAAAATACAGAACGGCTTCGCTCTGGAGGTGAACTGGAGCCTCGACCGGAGCACAATCGCGAATATTTCTCACCTGCCGTTCGAGAACGTACGCTCGGGATTCTGCGACGAGGACGAGGTGGTCGACTGGTACTACTACTCGAGGGACTGGATGGACAAGCGGCAGGAGCCGACTCCTATCGCACGGTTCAATCCAGAGACCAAGAACGAATACCCGACGCAGATTCTGTACATGAAGCCGTTTTCGGTAGGTAGCTACTACTACCCGAAGCCGGACTATATCGGGGCTATCAACTATATCGAGCTCGAGAAGGAGATTTCGGTCTTCCACATCAACAATATCAAGAACGGCCTCTCTCCCTCGTTTGCGATTCACTTCAAGAATGGCATCCCTTCGGACGAGGAACGCCGCATGATTCGCAGGGATATCGAGAATCAAGCCGCGGGAGCACAGAACGCGGGGAAGTTCTGGATGACCTTCTCGGATGAACCCGACCGCGCTCCTACGATTGAGCCGTTTGCCCTTTCGGACGCAGACAAGCAGTACCAATTCCTCTCGGAGGAAACCACCGCGAAGATTATGATCGGCCACCGGGTGACGAACCCGCAGATGTTCGGCGTAATGGTGGCGGGGAAGTTGGGAGGAGGAAGCGAAATGGAGGCCTCAGCGGAGCTTTTCGACCAGCAGGTGGTGCAACCCTTCAGAATGATTCTCGAAGACGCGGTAGAGACCCTTCTAAACGCTTCTGGAGCCACTCCTACCCTCCTCGAAGAAGTCGAAGCAAAGAAGCTCAACCTCCGGTCTTATTCTGATTACCCGGATTCGGTCTCTAACAACGCGAAGAAAGGAATTGAGCTCAACGAAAAGAACGGCAACCGGTGCGCTACGCAGACCGGGAAGGTGCGCGCCCAGCAGCTCGCAAATAAGGAAGCCATTTCGGAGGAGACGGTACAGCGGATGTACTCGTACCTCTCTCGTGCAAGCGAGTTCTACAACCCATCCGACACGGAAGCGTGCGGAACAATCTCCTACCTCCTTTGGGGAGGGCCAGCGGCGCTGATTTGGAGCCGGGCGAAGCTGAAGGAAATCGGCAATCTTAACCTCTCGGAACACGTCAACCTCGACGGGGCCGTAGAGTACCTCGAGACTTGCGGAGAGGAGATGGGGGAGGACTGGATTTTGATTGACGAGCGGGAGGTGGACTACGACCGCGAAGAGGCTCACGACGCGCTCTGGAGCTTTGCGCGTGCCCTCCGCAATAACCCTTCGGCCAAGTCTTCGCAGGACAACGATATCGTACGGGTACGTTACGCGTACGCTCCTACGACCCTTTCGGACTCCAAGAGCCGAGACTTCTGCCGACGCATGATTGACTCGATGAAGGTCTACCGGAAGGAAGATATCGTGCAAGCCGGAAGGCAAGCCGTCAACCCGGGCTGGGGACCTGAAGGAGCGAAGACCTACGATATATGGTTCTACAAGGGAGGCGGCTCGTGCCGTCATTTCTGGATGCGTCAAACGTACCTGAAGAAGGATAACGGGCTCATCTCCGTAAACGAAGCGCAGCGGATTATCCGGTCTCTACCTCCCGAAGAAAGGAAGGACAACCGCATCGAAGAGAATGACCGGGAGGTGGCTCAGCGCCCACGTGATATGAAGAACCGCGGATTCTTGAAACCTCGCAAATTCACAACCCCGAGATAATGGCAGAAGTACTATTCGTGAACCCGAACTACCTCAAGCGGGTGACACAACTGAACGGGGCCGTGGATGAGAACTATATCTCGCAGGCTGTAATTCTGGCTCAGGACAAGAACGTACAGATATATCTAGGCTCCGACCTGTACGACGCTCTACGGACGAAGATTTCTACGGCCACCCTCGCGGGGAACTACCTGACTTTGGTCGAGAACTACGTCCGGAAGGCTACGGCGTGGTGGACTATGGTAGAGCTCATGCCGAGCCTGTACGTCAAAATCGACAACGGAGGGCTGGTCATTCGGTCTTCTGAAAATACGACGGCTATCTCTCAGACGGACTACCACCGGGAGCTCGAGCGTATGCGCCAGAACGCGAATTTCTACACGCAGCAGATGTACCTCTACCTCTGCCAGAACTCGAGCCTCTTTCCCGAGTATAGCACGAACCTCTATAACCGTATCTGCGCTCAGCCGTTCCGCTACTACCAGAGCGGGCTCTCTATCTCGGGTTCGTGGGACCGTCCTACGATCACTCCGGAGTACGCGTACGCCATTAACCGATGAAGCAGGACCGCAAGACGAATATCGAACGGCTCAAAAAGTGGATAGATGGCAACGCTGGAAGACGTAGTGGACGCACTCGCGCGGATAGAGACGAAGCTCGACTTCCACAAAGAGAGCCTAGACAAGCACGAAAGCAAAATCCGTGACCTGGAGGTAAAGTGGTGGGGCAGCCTGGGTGGGGTGTTCGTGGTGGCGGTTACTTGGTTCAAATCTCTTTTCAATGCGTAACCTTGATTTCATCGTTCTTCATTGCTCTGCTACTCCGGTATCTATGGATATCGGGGCTAAAGAGATTAAAGGGTGGCACAAAGGGAAAGGGTGGAAGGATATAGGCTACCACTTCGTGATCCGTTTAAACGGGAAGGTGGAGCTGGGACGGCCGCTGTACAAGGTGGGGTCTCATGTAATCGGCTGGAATACCGACTCTGTGGGAGTTTGCTACGTGGGCGGGGTAGAGGACAAGAAGCCGAAGGACACGATGAACGCGGCACAGGAAGCAGCGTGGAGGAAGCTCGTTTCTACTTTACGGGCTCAATATGGCGCTCTGGAGGTTTTCGGACACAACGATTTCACCGACCAGAAAGCGTGCCCGTCCTTCAAAGTCGGAGAGAAGTTCGCAGATATGAAGCTCAATCCTAACACCCCTCCATGAAGCAGCTTTACCCCACCGTCTACATGATAGAACCTAGCCTGCTTCCCGGAGAGGTAGGCCGGTTTCTTTTGATTTCGGACGTTCACTTCGACTCGACCCACTGCGACCGGGACCTACTTACAAAACACCTCGATACAGCACTCGCTACCAACGCGAGTGTTCTTGTTTTTGGCGACTGGTTCGACCTCATGCAGGGGATGTACGACCCTCGCAGAAGCTACTCCGGGCTACGTCCAGAGTACAAGTCCATTACGTACCTCGACGACGTGATAGAGGATTCTGCCGAGTACCTGAAGAAGTACAAGAATCAGATAAAGTTCTTCGGCCGCGGGAACCACGAGACGAATATTGAAAAGAGGTTGAGCACTTCGCCTCTGGACCGTCTTTCGGCTCTGCTAGGAGCGGGCCACGTAGGAAGCTACGCCGGGTGGATCTTCTTTCGGTTCACTGAGACTACCGGAAGGAAGCGCGCAGCGGACTGCACCTACAAGCTGCACTTTCACCACGGATACGGAGGGAACGCGCCTAGGTCGAAGGGAGTCCTTGCGGTGGATATAGACCAGAAGGAATGGCCCGACGCAGATATGATAGTCAGCGGCCACACCCACCAGAAGTGGCACGTACCGATTACCGTCGAAAGGATTAACAAGTACGGACGGATCCGGGACGGGGTAGTACACCACATAAAACTCGGAAGCTACAAGGAGCTGGACCGGTTCGCGGGATGGGAGGTAGAGAAGGGATTCCAGAAGCCGCGCCTCGGAGGGTGGTGGGTTGATATGAAACCTGCACGAAGAATGGACGACGACGGCTACAATAGGAAGATAGAGGTCGTTATTAGAGAGGCTACTTAATCACTAAACACGCAAAAATGTGGGATTTCTTCGCAGAAAACTGGGCCGAGCTGCTGCTGGCTCTGATAGGCTTTTTGGGAACGTTTACGGCGCTCACGGAGACCAAGAAGGACGACGCGATTCTGGATATCGCGAAGCGGATCCTGAACGCGGTATTCTTGGGTCGGAACAAGTGAATCCGCTACTATCGATTTTAAAGGGCCTAGATTTAACCGAAATCTTCAAGACCAAGGGAGACCTTCGGCGGTGGTCCGCGAAGCGAACGGTGGGCGGTCTAATTGCGTCTACAGCCTGTTACGAGATTATTGAGTCGGGGGCTACGTGGCCGCTGGTAGCTTTGTGTGCTATTTCTGTGCTCCCTTTGTCGCTTTCCTTCTTTGGGGAGTAGATTCGCTCCGAATCTTTGTCGGTTCATCATTGTTGTTTGATGGGGGCTGCTCCAAACGTGGGGCGGCCCTCTTTTTTTGCCCTATGCAGAAAAATAATTCCGGATTAATTTGGAGGAAAGAAAAAAGATTGTTTATCTTTGAGCCATCAAACAACCGGAAAACATGACCCTCGGAACCCTCCCCTTCGGCACGACAGTTCTCTACAACGATTCACAGAACGTCGATTTTCGCCTCACGATTATCGGACACGTGAAGGACCAGTTCACCTTCTACGTCGAGGTCCTCACGGAGAACGGAAATATCGAAACGATGCCAGCCCGTTACGCTATCGGAACCCGCTACACAATCGCAGAAAACTAATGGGGCTTCGGCCCCTCTATTTGTCTCAGCAATGCAACGACCAGAATTCAAGCAGGACGTGAACGAGCTGTACTCGTTCTTCCTCAAGCTCCTCGCAGAAGGGGAGCCCTACGGCATCGAATGGCACCTCCACAACGTGGACGTAGCTATCGACCACCTCAACAAGTTCATCGAAACACACCCTAAAACCTTACAGCAATGAAGATTGCAGAGATTCAGCAGAGCGGAACGTGGGAGTCACAGTACGGACTCATGTACCGCATGGAAGTAACCCTCGAGGACAACCGCGCCGGAGAGGTAAACGCAAAGAAGCCCGACGCGTGGAAGGTCGGGGACGAGGTAGAAATCGTGGACGCGAAACCGAACCCGCGCGGCCTCACGAAATGGAAGCTCCAGCGACCGGAGCAAAAGAGCTTCGGGGCTTCTCCGGACACACAGCGCCGCATCGACGCAAGCTGGTCCGTAGGTCAAGCCATCGCTCTCGGATCGAGAACACCGGAGGATATCGAAAGCACAGCTATCGGGCTTCTCGAGCTTCGCGACAAAATCGCAAGCCGTTAATGGCCCGATACATTGCACAGGACAAAACAACTCAGACAGATTTGCGGGTGTACTGGAGGACCAGCCCGTTCGCGAATTTGTCTGGGTTGATGCGTCTCGGAAACCTAACCCGCGAAGAAGCGGAACAATTCATCCAACAATGCGAAAGCCTACCGAACTCCAAACCGTTCTGAGATTTCATTTCGGGACCTTGACCAGAGCCGCGGCCTACTTCGGAGTTACAGAAGCGTGTATCCACAACTGGGGACGCAAGAACCCGGCTCCGTTCCTGAAGCACATTCGGGAATTTCATCGATATTCGGGACTCTCTTACGGCGAGATTGCAGAACTCGTAACCCGTACCGAGCAACAAATCGAATGAACCACGGTCTCTGGATCCCGGAACGTATCTGGGCGCTCCCTCTCTCCCTTCACGAACGCATCTTCCTCGCGGTTATTCAATCCTACGCCGATACAGGCAAGGATTGTTTCGCTTCGAATGAATTCCTCGCCCAACGGTGCGACACGTCGGAGGTGCAAATCCGAAAGACAATCAAGAAGCTTCTGGACCTCGGATACCTCTCTCGGGACGGTTACGCATCCAGCCGGAAGTTGTTCATTTCTGAACTTGTTCAAATCGGAACTTGTTCAATTCTGAACTCCAGAAGTTCAAATCTGAACTCTGAGAAGTTCAAATCTGAACCTGAAGAAGTTCAAATCCGAACACATACTATAAAGACTACTAAAAAGAGTAGTTTAAAGGATACTAGAAAGAACACGCGTGCGCGTGGTGTGGTGGAGGAAAAAAAGGAGGAGGTTGTTCTTCCATTCGATTCTTCCGACTTTTCGAACGCGTGGGAGAACTGGAAAGAGTACCGGGCGAAAGAGTTCGGGTTCAAGTACAAGTCCCACGTCTCACAACAGACGGCGTTACATTCACTTCAGAAACTCTCAAACAACAATGAGCGAACGGCAATCGGGATTATCGGCCAGAGCATCGCAGCCGGGTGGCGCGGTCTCTTTCCCCTCAAAGGCAACGGAAGCGTTAACCTTACGCGAGAGGGATTTACACGGCATTTTGAAAGTAGGGGAGCCGGAGGTAATCCACCGGCATGGACTGAGCGTTTCACGGGCGAAATCTGAGGACCTCACCTACCTCCGGGCCCTCCTCGGGCGCGAGCTTGTGCAGCTCATGCGGGCCGTGAAGGTCAATAACACGTTCTCGAACGAGGAGGATATCTACACGGCAGTCGACGATATTATCGAGGAGTTCAAGACGCTCAAAGTAGAGGAGGTAGTTCACGTCTTCGCGCAGATCCGCCGCGGGAAAATCGAAATCTACGGGCGGCTGGACACCCCGACTATCTGCAAAGCGCTCCGAGACTACGACGTAAACGTGGCGTGCGAGTTCAGGGAGAAGCACTACAAGGAAGCCATCCAAGAGGAAGCCCTCGCGTCGAGGTCTTTTCAGGAGATTATAGACTCCCTCCCGGAGGTTCGGCCTACATTCGCCGAAATCCTCTCACGCCGCCCGAAGTTGGGGCCGCAGGAGCGCGAAGAAATCAAAGCCAGAGACCGAGAAAGATGGCAACAAAGCGGGCAGCCCTAATCGCGAAGCTGGACAAGGTCTTTTCGCAGTACGTCCGTCTACGGGTGTGCGACGAGTACGGATTCTCCGACTGCTTCACCTGCGGAACCCGGAGGCACTGGAAGGAAGTCGACGCGGGCCACTTCATCACGCGAGCCAAGTTCGCGACGCGGTGGGATCCGGTGAACGTTCAGTTTCAGTGCAAGCGGTGCAACATGAACGGAGGGCAGCAGTACGAGTTCTCACGGAAGCTGGATAGCACCTACGGAGAAGGAACCGCGGAGGAGATTTTTATCAAGTCTCAAAAGAGGGCGGGTTATAGCAACGAAGACCTACAAGGAATGATAGCCTTGTACTCGAAAGAACTCCGTGAACTCGAAGGCTTCGTGGGATGAATTCGTCTCCAAGGAATACCGTTACCTGCTGAAAATTGCGGGAAGGTTTACGGCGGACAAGCACGACCTCGTGAACCACGTCTACCTCCGGGTGATAGACAAGCCGTTTCCCGAGAAGCCGATGGGGTACTTCTGTACTGCCATGTACATGGAGGCCACCAGAGGGAAGTTCAAGAGCCTCTACAACATCCAAGAAACTCCCGAAGGGAAAGAGCCCGTGTACGAGCCCGGTATGGAAAGGTCGCTGAAGCTGGAGCAAATAGAGCTCTTCATCGACCGTCTCCCGTGGTTCGACAAGATGGTAATCCGGCTCTACCTCGACGGCCATAAGCTCTCGGAGGTAGCGCGGGAGGCAGATATCCACCCGGCTACCCTCTATCAGTCCCTTCACCGAACCAAGAAAATCCTCGCAAATGCTGTTAGCATCGCAAAACACAAGGGCCGCGCGTCTGGAGATATGCAAGGGCTGTGAGCACTTCAACCCCTCTACCAGATCGTGCGGGACGCTCCTCAAGCGGAAGAAGGTCAAAGGAGGAACCCTATGCGGGTGCTTCATGCCCGCGAAGGCTTCGCTGAAATCAGAGGCGTGTCCTATCGGGAAGTGGGGGCCTACCGTACGGCCGGAGGACCTTGCAGAGATTCGGGAGTTTGTGAACTCGCTGGAGAACTATATCTCGAGAGAGCAAAATGCGAGACTGGTGGAGATGTACAACCGTACCTACGGCACGAACGAAGTACCGAGTAATTGCTCATCTTGCGTACGAGGAATGATAGAGAACCTTAAAAAGACCGTCAATGCCGATACCGAAACCTACATCCAGCGAGAAACAGAGCGAGTTTATCAGTCGCTGCATGGGGGACCCGACAATGGTTCGGGAGTTCCCGGATGAGAAACAGAGAGCCGTAGTTTGCTACGTCTCATGGGAGAAGTAGGAGAAAGGGTAAAAATTTCTCCGAAATATTTGGAGGAAAAGAAAACTTTTCTCTACCTTTGGAAGGTCAAACAACAAGACAATGGAACAGAAATTGACGCTTGAGCAGCATAAACAGCTCCGGGACCTTTTCACAAATGCTCTCCTGCTTCAGGGAGAAGCGTTCGTAGAGCTTGCAGAAGGTCGTATGGATAACTACGACGCGAAACGCGACCAGTTGCAGATGCTTCGCTTTCGGTTTAGCACCTATGTAAGCTCACTGTGATGCAAATCGATAGCAAGACCCTCAGAATCCTCGAAGAAACATTCGGGGATTTTCAAGTCCGCATCACGAAGTGGGACGAGAACCAGCTCACCTTCCGCTTCGGCTACTGGAGGGAGTGCGATGTGGAGCTCATGCGAAACATCCTGAAGGAAAACCACGTACTCGGCTACATGACTGAGAACTGGATTGAGGATGACGACTGCGGATATCAGTACTACTACGTTCTGAAAAACTTCCAACCCTGAACCGATGCCGAACATTCAAAGCACCTCCTACCCGGAGCGCGCGCCGCGCGATTTCAACGAATGGCAGGACGACCTGCAATGGGAGCGGGATTTAGATCGGCTCCTCGAAGACTTCAAGCGCTCCATCGGTCAAAGGATTCGGACGGCTTACTACGCTTCGAAAGATGAAAGCCACACTGGAGTTTAACCTTCCCGAAGAGTGGGAGGAGTACAACCACGCTACGGATGGTCACAACGTGGTTATCGCGGTACGGAGGCATCTCTACAACCTACGGATGAAGCTCAAGCACGAAATCCAGAACGACGAAGAAGCCCGAATCGTGGAACGGTGCCGTGCGGAACTTTACGAATGCCTCGACGCTCAAGGAGTCACACACCTCATCAACTGATGGAGCTCTCAGAGTGGGATATGCGGGTTGAGCTCTTGAGGCTTCAAGAAGGTTCGGTACTCTGGGACGACGCACCCACAGAGGATGCGATTCTCTACTCGGAGATGACGGAGGACCTTTACGAACGTCTCAAGGCTCGACTCCTCACCCACCGGGCGCGTCCAGATATGAGGGGAGTTTACAGCCAGACCGATATGGCACGATTTCTATCATACGTCCTATAACATCAAGCAATGACACACGAAGGAATGCTGGCCTCAATTACGCGAGAGCTGGTTCGAACCGAGATTCAGATCCACGCACAGAACCCGGAGATGGCTCTGGGGATGGCTATGGCCCGAAGAATCATGGAGAGGCAGTACGCGGAGAAACTCGCGCAAGGAACCGCTAAGGAATCCTTAGGAGTTCAACCCTGAACGGTTGTAAAAAGACCCTACAATTTACAACGAGATGAACAGCAATGAACTAATCGGACGAGCGCGAGATCGCTGGAACGAAATAGACCACGAGGGCCTCGACTGGTTTTCGTTCTTTAACGGCTGGCTGGAAGGCAGGGCCGATATAGTCTACCCTAAAACAGAAGCGAAATGAACTACCTCGGCTACCTCGACACGTGGAGCGTCTTCGACTTCACCGGCTGGTACCTCTTTGTTTCACTCTTTTTCTTTGTCCTACGAGATGAGCTATACAAAAGCAGAACGCGCAGAAATCGCGAAGAACATTCGTGAGTACGCCAAAGAGCGGAAGATAGAATACTGGCGCAACTACGACCTCAAAGAGGATACGAGGTGCTTCACCCGGTACGCTACCCACACGGACTACCTTTGGCTTCAAGCCGTCGCAGACGACGTACTCGGAAAAATTCGGCACGATGAACAGTACTGGCTTTACAAGGGTTAAGCTCTCCCAACTCAAGAGCAACCCGAACAACCCGCGAATAATCAAGGACGATAAATTCCGGAAGCTGGTTCGGTCAATTCAGGACTTCCCCGAGATGCTCGAAGCAAGACCTATCGTGTGTGATCCCGACGGGGTAGTTCTCGGAGGGAACATGAGGCTCAAAGCGTGCCGGGAGGCAGGGCTCAAGGAAGTACCCGCCTACGTCGTTACATGGGAGGAAGCGAAGCAGAGGGAGTTTATCATAAAGGACAACGTAGGGTACGGAGAATGGGACTGGGACGAGCTCGCGAATACGTGGGACCCTCTGGAGCTGGACCGCTGGGGACTCGACGTATGGCAAGAAGAGGAGGAAAAAGAAGAAAAGCCCGTTAAAGAGAAGTGCGAAACCTGCGGCAAATGAGCTCCACAAATTCTACACGTAAAAAGGACCTCTTAGACGCTCTGGAGCGTTCACTCGGCATCGTGTCCACAGCTTGCGAGAAGGTGGGTGTAGACCGCAAGACCCATTACAACTGGCTGAAGGACGATCCAGAATACAAGGAGGCGGTTCGAGCTATCGAAGAGCGGACTATAGATTTCGCGGAATCGCACCTACACGCGCTCATCAAGGACAAGAACCCCGCCGCGACTATCTTCTTCCTCAAAACCAAAGGAAAGAACCGCGGCTACGTAGAACGCCAAGAAATCGAAGTCAACGAGCCTCGGCCGCTTACGTGGTTTAAGGAATGACCCTTGCACAGTCTTACTACGACTGCAAGAACTCGGCCTCACGCATCCAGATACATCAAGGAGGCACCCGGTCGGGGAAGACCTATTCTATCCTCCTCTGCCTAATCGAGTTCTGCTACAAGAACCCGAACGCGGGAGCCGTCGTTACCGTAGCCCGAAAAACCTTCCCGGCTCTGCGTGCTTCCGTCATGCGGGACTTCTTTTCTATCCTCGAACGGGAGGAGATATACAACCCGGAACTCCACAACAAGAGCGACGCTACCTACCTACTCTTCGGAAACCTCGTGGAGTTCATCTCCGTAGACCAGCCCCAAAAGGTTAGAGGCAGGAAGCGGGATATCCTTTTCATAAACGAAGCGAACGAGGTCTCTCTGGAGGACTGGAGGCAGCTTCTCCTCCGGACTACCCTCAAGGCAATAATCGACTACAACCCTTCGGACGAGTTTCACTGGATCTACGACGAAGTAATACCCCGAGACGATGCGCAATTCTTCAAGACGACCTACCGAGACAACCCCTTCCTACCGGCGGAACTCGTCGCCGAAATTGAACGGCTACAAGTGGCCGACGAGAACTTCTGGAGAGTCTATGGACTCGGAGAGCGAGGAGCATCCCGAAGCACCGTCTTCACCCACTACACCACAGTAGACCAAGTAGGCCCGGAATGGAAGCTCGTAGCCTACGGGCTAGACTTCGGATACACGAACGATCCGACCGCGGTGGTAGGAGTCTACACCGATGGACACGGGTACCTTCTCGACGAGGTGCTCTACAGGACCGGACTCTCGAACCGGGAGATATCGAAGCTCCTCGAGGTAGGGAAAGCCCAGGTGATAGCCGACTCCGCGGAACCCAAATCTATCGACGAGCTCCACGGGTACGGGCTCAACGTCCACCACGCAAGGAAGGGCCCCGACTCCGTGCGTGCAGGGATTCAGTTCCTTCAATCTCGACCCCTTGCGGTGACCTCAGGGAGCGTAAACCTCATCAAGGAACTGAGGAACTACAAGTGGAAGGAAGACAAGAACGGGAAGGTACTCAACGAGCCTGTAGACGCGTTTAACCACGCTATCGACGCTGCGAGATACGCGGCGATGTTCAACCAGTCGAACCCCAACTTCGGGAGGTACAGGATAGGCTAACTTTGAGGAATCCACCCTCTTCCGTTATTCTCTCGTATGAACATCCCCTACCGCTGGGCAGACCTCACGCTCGGAGACCTTCAGGTACTAATGTCGAACGCGCCCGATCTGGAAAAGGTCGGCCACGTATGCCGCCTCTCGAAAGAGGAGGTACTGAAGCTCCCGATGGGAACCGTACTCGACGCGCTCAACCGGATTAACCACATCCCCGAAGTAGCCCGGCACGAGCAAGTGATTACAATCGAAGGGAAGAAGTACGGCTTCGTAAAAGACTGGGACGAGTTCACCACCGGGGAGTGGATTGACTGCGAGAGCTACCAAGAAGACTTCTGGCCGAACGCGCACAAAATCATGGCCGTTCTCTACCGTCCGATGAAGTACCACGTAGGGAAGGAATACAGCCTGAAGAAGTACACGGCCAAAGAGGACGCGGAGCCGTTCAAAGGGATGCCAGCCGACCTCTTTTCAGGTGCGCTGCTTTTTTTTTGGAATACAAGAATAACACGTCTGCAAACTTTGCAAGCGTCTTTGCTGGAGGTGACGGAGGGAGTTCTCAATTCTACGAGAAGTGGAAGTGGTACCCCATCCTCTACACGCTCGCGAACAACGACGTTCTCCATATGGATAAAATCACGGAGCTCCCGGTTCACGTCGTACTTCAGCACCTCGCGTTCCTCAAAGACCTAGCTATAGAGCAAAAGAAGCGATGATTACACTAAACACGATTGTAAAGAGGTTCGAGGACTTCGCAGATAACCACTTCTTTATCCGCTCCTTCTCGTTTGGAGGGCCGGAGGATGTGGATCTGGAGAAGTTCGACCAGTACCCTCTCCTTCACCTCATCTACACCGGAGCGACGTACGAGGACACTACCAAGACCCTCGACTTCGAGGTATATATCTTCGACCTTCCTTCCGCATACGAGGACAAGAACGAGCGCCAGAAGGAGGTAGTCAGCGACGCGGAACAATGCGCAGAGGATATCCTCGCAGATATCGCGAACGGGCAGAACATCTTTATCGACTCGGAAGACTACGAGATAGCGAATGCCAGCGTCACTCCCCTTCAGGAAGCGAACTCGAACGTACTCGCCGGCGTCCTTCTGGAGCTTTCTATCACCCTTCCCTACGATCGCTCTGCGTGCGATGCACCAATTAACGGAGTTCAGCCGGAGGGAGGCGGGTTCGTCTACCAGCGGCGCGGATTGCTCCGGGTTCTCACTCAGAACGGCACGGTAGACGTTCTTTCGGTGAATACTATCAAGGTCACGAACGGAACCCTAATCGACGAGGGGAACGGAGTGGTCTCTATCGACACGGGAGGAGGCGGAGCGGAGTATCTGGACGGCCTCGCAGACGTAATTATCACGGACCCTCTGGACCACGATTCGCTCGTGTACGACGAGGTAACCGGAGACTGGATTAACGGAGCCCCAAAAGCTCTTGATATGCCGGTGTATAACGGCAGCGGAGCTATCATTTCGAAGGGAGCCCTATGCAAGGCTATCGGAACGCAAGGAGATAAGGTTTCTGTGGGTCTCTTTGACCTCGACGTAGACGACCCGAAGGTTCTGGTGGGTCTGGCTACGGCACAGCTCGCCATTTCAGGGACGGGACACGTACGGACCTACGGAGAGCTTCGAGGTATTGCTACCGACACGTACCCCGTCGGAACGATTCTCTACGCTTCGGGCACTCCCGGAGTATTGAGCTCTACCGCGGGTTCTCCAGAGCTCGCTATTGCTATCGTGACGCGATCACAACAGAATACCGGGCGGCTCTTTATTCGGTCGTGGACCCCAAACTCGGGGAAGGCATTCCGGTACATTACGGTAGGGGCTACAACTATCGAAGCAGAGAAGCAGGAAGACACGCTAATCCTCACGGCAGGGACGGGAATCTCTCTCACTCCAGACGCGGGAACGGATGCGGTAACAATCGCGAGTACCGTAACAGCTCCGAACACGTTCGGCACGATTGCGGTCGCTACGCAGTCGCCCGTGGTCGCAGATAGCACGACCGACACGCTCACCTTCGCGGTGGCTGGCGGCATGGCTATCACTACGAACGCCACGACGGACACGATTACCTTCGATTCCGCTCGGCTTGACGACGACGACGTGACGCTCTCGGGCATTCGGGAAATTGACCTGAACGGAGAGAACCTAAATTTTACTAGTTCAGGCTTTGATATACTGCTAGTGGAAGCCGATGGGGTTACTATGACTGACCCGGTCATTCGGAACTACACCGGCGGAACGGGTGGAAAAATAACACTAGCGGAGGCTACCACGAACGGGGGAAGCTCAATTGCAATCAAGGCACCTGATTCACTCGCGGCCAGCACCACCTACACCCTCCCTTCAGCGGACGGAACCAGCGGGCAGGTACTCGCGACGAACGCGGCGGGAGGTCTTTCGTGGACCACACGGGCGGCGAATAGCTTTGAGACCATCGCGGTATCCGGGCAGTCCTCCATCGTGGCGGACACCCATATCGACACGCTCACAATTGCAGCGGGTACGGGTATCACGCTTACAACGAACGCAAGCACAGACACGCTGACTATCACGAACAGCGGAACGGTTACGAACACCTTCAGCACCATTGCTGTATCTGGGCAGAGCGACGTAGTAGCAGACAGTGGTAGCGATACTCTAACGCTAGTTGCGGGTAGCAACATCACGCTAACAACGAACGCCACTACCGACACCATAACAATCGCAGCAGCTGGAGGTAGCGGAAGCCCGGCTGGATCTACCGGGCAAATTCAGTACAACAACGCGGGAGCATTTGGAGCAGAGGCGGCTCTCTACTACGACGCTACGAACAACCGTCTTTCTGTAGGTGGCAACACCAGCCCGACGGGAACTATCACAAGCCGGGGGGCAGGGACGACGACTGGCGTGGCGTTTCGCATTGAAGACAGTGCAGCGACTACGCGACTCGAAATCTTAGATAGCGGAAGGTTTACCTTGACTTCTGCGGCGGTCTCAAACACGGCCGCCTATTCTATCCTTGAAGGTGCGCCAACACTTCTCAGTGGTGGCTTTAGTTTGCGGCGGTCTGATGCTTCGCATACCCTCGCTGCGGGCAATGCTCAAAGCACAGACACGTTCTTCCTTGTTAGAACGGAAGCAGCACCGGCCGTGTACGCTACTATTATGGGCCTTTCGGCTAGTGGGCAGGCATCACCACCGGCGACGCGATGGATAGGTATTCACGGAAGCACAGCGCCAACTGGGGCTGTATTCACAATGCAGGGCTCGAAAACAAACGGTGGCAGCGGGTACACTACGCTGGGCAACGCGGAGACGGCGTGGAAATTTGACAACTTTGCAACGAATCTACTGGTATGTTTAGGTAGCGGGGCGTTTGGAATCCGTAACAGTGCCCCCACAAGCACTACTGCCCTTACAGTTCGCGGGCAGGGCACCAGTACGAACAACACGCTGCTCGTCGAGAACAGCGGCGGCACCGCACGCTTCACCGTACGGGATGACGGCGGCTACGCATTTGCCGGAGGCACGGTAGGCGCGGCGCAAACAGGGTATACTACCTTCACGAACCTCACAACCGACCGGACCTGTGACGCAAACGCTACCACGGTGGAGGAACTTGCGGACATCCTCGGCACGCTCATCGTGGATCTCAAAACGAAAGGAATCATCGCAGCATAATATGGCACTCAACAAAACAATCCCTACCCCCTACGGGGTGGACCTCACCTACTGGAAGGTCACGCGGCTGAACATTGACTGGCTGAACCAAATCGGGGAGGTGTTCCTTGGCGGCTGGCCGAACCAGCAGGCACGCCTCAACGGAGTAGAGGCCCTCGAATACAAGTCGCAGGTGTTCCGTTACGACGACTGGCCGTTCACGGCGGATGGCTACAACATTACGGAAGCATACGAGCGGCTCAAGCTGCCTATCATGGCTCAAGTAATTAACGAAACCGAAGACGTGAACCCATTCACCGGCGCGACCGATGTGTACGAACCCGGACAACCCGGAGAGCGGCCATGAACTACACCCTACCAGCAGAACTTCGGGAGGCCATCCTCGCCTACCTGAAGAGTAAGCCCTACCACGAGGTAGCGGACGGGGTGCGGGCGCTCGAGAACTTGGAGCCCCATGGCGAAGCCTAAAGCACAAGCGGCACCCGTTCGGATTGAGCGGAAGATTTCGCGGCCAGGTGTGCACGCGAAGACAAAGCAGGGAACTCACAAAGGCTCTAAACTGTACAAGAAGACCTATAAGGGTCAAGGACGATGAGCAAGGAAGCTTCGAAGCTGTGGGTGGAGTTCGCTCAAGAGGTGCTTGACGCGTCGAAGCGTGAGCTCGGAACGAAACGTATCGGGAAGAACAAGAACTACGGGGTAGCTACGAGGACCCTCCAGCGGTCGCTCGCGTTTAAGTTCCGTTTCGGGAAGACCGGAGTCTCGGAGATTCAGCTCTACGCGAAAGGTAAAGCTTCGAGCTATGCCTCTTTCGTCCACTGGGGAGTGAACGGGACACAGGTACGCCACGGCTCCCCTTTCTCCTTTACTACGAAGCAACCTCCTACCGAAGCGGTACGCGCGTGGATGAAGGTCAAGCCGATTCGTCTCAGGGATCCGAAGACGGGAGCGTTTATCAAGCCTACGGAGGCGAAACTGAACTCGGCTGCGTTCCTCATCGCTCGAGGCATCAAGCGTAAAGGAATCACGCCGCTCCGTTATTTCATCAACGGGTACGACTGGGCTATCCGCCGCAAAGGGGACAAGCTCGCTCAAGCGGTAGGTGAGGATTTCGTTCGGAAACTCGTAGCTACAGCAAGCCCGGTAACTCTTACTGTGAAGCCCAAATAAGATGGCCGCCTCATTTACCTCGAACCCTACGGAGACGTTCTACCCGGCTGGGCAGCCTCTCATCTACACACTCCAAACGTCTCTCACGATTACCGACACGTTCGCGTTTATCGTGCAGGTAGAAGAGAACGCTGTTGAGATCGGGAAATACTACCTCAAAGCCAACTCGAATAACCGCGCCCACTTCGACCTCTCCCGCATTATTGAGGGACGGACGAAGGTGGACCCTTCGGTGTATTCTGCGACTACCTTCCTGCATGACTACAGCGCGAACTACTACACCCGCGCGAATACCGGGCTGAACAAGTACACGGTAAAAATCGGAGAATACACCGGGACGGAGGCCCTGAATCAAGCCTCGAAGAACATCTACGTCACGGACGGGTACGAGCAAGTTTCGGCTGGCCTGCATCCTTCCTTCTCGGACTACTTCGGGACCGCATCCACCAAGAAATACTGGCTCACGGATCGCGCTCCGGTAGGAAACATCATTACGATGTACGCGGCGGACGAGGACGAGGGATTCATGGCCCTGATAAACAAGGACTCGATTCACTCGAACGCGGTCTCGGATGTTACCCGGCTTCAGTACGTGATTGTACGGCCCGGGACCTCCCCGCTTACCGTCCAGAAGGATTTGAACACGACGAACGGCGCACAGCTTCCGAGCGCTTCGACCCCTACGAACGGGTTCCTCGTATACGCGGCTGTGATGCCCGCCCAGGTGCTCGCTCTAAACAGCGTAACCGCGTGGTCGGAAATCATTATCACGCCACAGAACGCTTCGGGGGTTCAGGAAGGGAACCAAATCCAGATCCTGCCGAGCTGCCCGGGCACTCGGGGAAGCGGAGCACAGGTAGCCTTTGCAAATTCTCGGGGAGGGTGGGACTTCCTCCGGTTCGACGGCTACACGCGCAAGACAATCCGGACGGAGGAAAAGACTTACCGAGCAATCCTCGGTGACTACGCGGCCACGACCTACACGTTCAACTCGTACGCACCGGAGACGGTAGCCTACCAGAAGACCGCGGTTCAAGCGTACGCGCTCTCTGGGGTATTCGACCCTGCCGATGCGTACCTCATCCCCTACCTCTTAAGGTCTCGCCAAGTGTACGCGAAGATTGACGGGGTATGGAGCCCGGTTCGCATCACGGATGGATCTGCGCCGTACAAGACCACGCCCGACTCGCAGGTTACGCAGTTTACGATGAATGTAGAACTCGCTCAGACAATCCGATGCTAACCCTTCTCGCCTATCGGACTACGTGGAAGCCCGTCGAGCTCTACGAGTTCGAGCCTGTGAACCTGAACTACTCGTTTACGGATATCACGAAGGTCAATTCTCCTACCTCGAACTACTCGCAGACCTTCCGCGTACCTCTCACGAAGACGAACGAGGACGTATTCGGGCCGTACGACCTCTCACAGGTACCTTCCTACGACTTGAAAGCGAAGATACCAGCCCGGCTCATGGAGGGAGGGGTGGCGATTATGACGGGCTTCATTCAGGTAAAGGGGTGGTACGTCCAGAAAGGCAGGTTCGTAGATGTGGAGCTCGCGTTCTTCGGGGAACAAGCCGACCTAGCGAAGAGCATCGGCGAGGATCTTCTTTCGGATTTAGACTGGAGTTCTTTCGACCACTCGCTTACCTATACCGCGGTCACTAATTCGTGGGCCGGAACGCTCCTTTCTGGTC
>Ga0315901_10002266_pt1 | contig 26725 bp, 21 predicted proteins | sample LakEriMetagenome_10_FD_203761 | JGI IMG/M metagenome (GOLD analysis project Ga0315901, IMG submission 203761) | Freshwater fungal communities from buoy surface, Lake Erie, Ohio, United States - Buoy 2 MA116 | ecosystem: Environmental > Aquatic > Freshwater > Lake | place: USA: Lake Erie, Ohio...
GTTAACTGGGCCATTTCCGGCACCCGAACAGATGATTTGCTTGCCTTGCGCTGTAACAGTTACTTCGGCCTTAGTGATGATGCTGCCATCTTCGTTTCGTTCAACTGAAGTTAGCCAGTGATCAATTGTGAAGAATGATGCACGAGAACCGTTGATTTCTTCATGCAGAAGCAACTCGAAAGAAGCATCAGCTGCCTCGAAAGTGAAGCCACGAGATTCCATCTCTTTAACTCGATCAACAATACGGCCAACTAATTCGCGGTCTCCCCCGAGATCAACGCCGAGTTCTATTGATTTCATTTCAATTGAAGCGCGACCAGCCATGTCAGAGACCAACATGCGCATATCGTTTCCGACAGATTCAGGATCTTCGTGTTGGTAGAGCGATGGATCAACTTTAATGGCACTGGCGTGTAGGCCGGCCTTGTGCGCAAATGCGGAAACGCCAACATATGGTTGACGCGCACTTGGGTTGATATTGGTAATTTCGGCAATCGCATGAGAAATGCGGAAAGACTCTCGTAGCGCATTTGCAGGCAAAACTAACTTTTCTTTCTTGAGTTCTAAGTTAGCGATAATCGTGACTAGATCTGCGTTACCAGTGCGCTCGCCATAACCATTCAGCGTTCCTTGCACATGCGTTGCACCGGCGGCAACCGCGGCCATTGAGTTAGCCACTGCACACCCGGTGTCATTGTGGCAATGGATTCCAAGTCGGGCGTTGCTCGCTTGTAATACATCGTGCACCACTTGCGAAAGTTCATCAGGCAACATGCCACCGTTGGTATCGCAGAGCGCAATTACATCGGCGCCTGATTCAGCAGCAACGCGAACTACTTCAATTGCATATGCTCGATTTGAGCGATAGCCATCAAAGAAGTGTTCGGCATCAAGAAATACGCGTTGGCCTTCATCGCGCAAGTGAGTAATCGAATCGCGAATCATTGCGAGGTTCTCATCGAGCGTGGTTTTAAGGGCTAAATCAACATGGCGATCGTAAGACTTCGCCACCAAAGTAACGGCAGGTGCGCCACTATCGCGAAGAGCTCCCAATAGAGCATCATCGGCGGCTTTCACATTTGGGCGACGAGTCGCTCCGAAAGCTACGAAAGTGGCGTTCTTTAGTTGCAATTCCTTCTTAGCGCGAGCAAAGAACTCAGTATCTTTTGGATTAGCCCCTGGCCAACCGCCTTCAATGAAACCAACACCTAAATCATCTAAGTGACGAGCTATCGCTAACTTATCGTGCACCGAAAGGTTAAGACCTTCTTGCTGCGCACCATCGCGCAGAGTGGTGTCATAGATATGAAAAGCGTCGTTGATCGTCATGTTAATTTCTTAGAGAACCTTATGAACCCAGTTATGGGTATCAGCAATTGTGCCGTGTTGGATTCCAAGTAGCGTGTTACGGATTTGCATGGTGATAACACCCGGTTGGCCATCACCAGTTACCCAGGTTCCCATGGTGCTCTTGGCTTGGCCCACAGGAGAGACAACGGCTGCAGTTCCGCAAGCAAAAATTTCGGTGATCTCGCCACTTGCAACGCCATCGCGCCAATCATCGATGCTGATCATTTCTTCAGAAGTTTTATAGCCAAGATCTGCTGCAACGCTAAGAATTGAATCGCGAGTAATACCTGGCAATAAAGTGCCAGTTAATTTTGGTGTTACAACAGTTGCATCGGCGCCTTTACCTCTAACGAAGTAAAGATTCATGCCGCCCATTTCTTCAACCCATTTGCGTTCTACTGCATCGATCCAAACAACTTGATCGCAACCTTGAGCTGCTGCTGCTTTCTGTGCAACTAGTGAAGCTGCATAGTTTCCGCCGCACTTTGCTTCGCCAGTGCCGCCAAGAGCTGCGCGAACATATTCAGTTGAAATCCAAACGCTCACTGCCTTTGATGGATCAAAGTAAGCGCCTACCGGAGTCGCAATTAGTAAGTAGGTGGCCTTGTTTGATGGGCGCACACCAAGACCAACTTCAGTTGCGATCATAAATGGGCGAATATAAAGCGCTTCGCCGATTTTGCTCGGAACCCAGCCAGCATCAGTCTTAACTAGCTCTTCAACAGTCTTAATGAACAGATCAATTGGCATTTCAGGCAACGCTAACCGATTAGCGCTACGTGCAAAACGAAGTGCATTGGCATCAGGGCGAAACAGCGATACACCACCATCGGGTTGGCGATATGCCTTCATGCCTTCGAAAATCTCTTGGCCGTAATGAAACACCGCTGTTGCTGGATCTAGCGAAAGTGGGCCGTATGGAATTAGTTCGGGCTCAGCCCAACCAGTTGCTTCATTCCATTCGCAAATAACCATATGGTCGGTGTAGTACTTACCAAACCCTGGGTTTGCAATCTTTTCAGTGCGATCAGCTTCAGATACAGCAGTAGTTGAAAGACGATACTTCATTGCAATTTCCCTTCTTAGCCTATGCAGTCAGCAATGCAAGTAGTGCATCGCCTACTTCAGTAGTAGAACGCTTCTTATCCCCACGGTTAAGTAGATCTTGCGCAACAGCTTTCTCAACTTCGCGAGCAGCATCACTTAGACCCATGTGATCAAGCAACATCGCAACTGACATAACTGTGGCAGTTGGATCAGCTAAATTCTTACCCGCAATATCAGGTGCTGAGCCGTGTACTGGTTCAAACATTGATGGGAATTTTCCAGTTGGGTTGATATTTCCAGATGCAGCCAAGCCAATACCGCCGCAGATAGCAGCAGCGATATCAGTCAGAATGTCACCGAAAAGATTATCTGTCACAACAACGTCGAAACGCTCTGGGTTTGTCACAAAGAACATTGATGCCGCATCTACGTGCAGATACTCAGTTGTAATCTCTGGAAATTCTTTAGCGACTTCATTGAAAGTGCGGGTCCATAAACCACCAGCACGAGTAAGCACGTTGTTCTTATGAATCAACGCTAGCTTCTTGCGATCGCGCTTGCTCGCACGAGCAAAAGCGTCGCGAATAACGCGCTCTGCGCCACGACGAGTGTTAAGTGATTCTTCAGTTGCAATCTCATTTTCAGTGCCTTCGGCAAGCACGCCGCCAGCGCCAACATATGGGCCTTCGGTGCCTTCACGAACCACAATGAAATCAATTGGCGCTTTGGTTGCAAGTGGGCCAGTTACTCCTGGCATTAACTTGGCAGGGCGCAAGTTAATGTAGTGATCAAATGCGAAGCGAAGCTTTAACAGTAAACCGCGCTCGAGAACTCCGCTCGGAACAGTTGGATCGCCAACTGCGCCTAACAAAATCACATCGGACTTTGCGAGCTCTGCCAAAGTCGCATCAGGCAAGACTTCACCTGTGCGATGCCAGTAAGCCGCGCCAAGATCGTATGAAGTTTTGTTAAATGTTGCGCCATGCTTTGCGGCAACACAATCTAAAACTCTAAGTCCCTGTGCCACTACTTCTGGCCCAATGCCATCGCCTGCGATAACCGCTAAATTGAAGTTAGCCATTAATTCACCAACGTAACAGAACGAACTGAACCAGCGCCAGTCTCTTTAGCAACGGCAGCAATTAACGCATCACTTACTGGTGAATCAACGGTAATTGCCATTAGCGCTTCTCCCCCAGCAGTATTGCGGGAAACTTGCATACCTGCGATATTAATTTTGGCGGTGCCGAGAATATTTCCAACTGCGCCAACGATGCCTGGGCGATCTGAATAGCGAAGGAATAACATATTTTCAGTTGGTGGTAAGTCAAGATCGAATTGATCAACTGCAATAATCTTTTCAACTTTACGAATACCCATCAAAGTTCCGTCAACCTTTAGTGATTTACCGTTGCTAAGTGAACAGTGCAACGAAATCATGCTGCGGTACTCAGGGCTTTCAGCATCAGTTGCGACCGAAGAAGTAATGCCGCGCTCGGCAGCGATACCTGGTGCATTTACATAAGTCACATCTTCAGAACCAATTGCAGTTAGTGCGCCCTTTAGTGCACTGATTGCTAACACTGATGAATCGTGGCCTGAGATATCTCCGCGAACGGTGATCTCCATTGAGACTGGAAGTTCGCCAGCGATACCAGCTGCAATCTGTGCCATCTTTTCAACAAGTGGCAAAGATGGGCGAATATCCTCATGGATAGCGCCACCCTTTACGTTTACCGCATCAGGAACGAGCTCACCGGCCAGTGCTTTACGCACTGAAACAGCTACTGCGATACCAGCACGCTCTTGAGCTTCATCAGTTGATGCACCTAAGTGAGGCGTAGCAACTACTTGATCAAGGGTAAATAGTGGTGAATCAGTGCAAGGTTCAGTTGCAAACACATCAAGGCCAGCACCTGCTACGCGGCCTTCAGTGATTGCATCAAAGAGTGCCGCCTCATCAAGAACGCCGCCACGAGCCGCATTAATAATGCGAACTGATGGCTTCACTTTCTTAAGCGCTTCAACACCAATTAAATTAGCTGTCTCTTTAGTCTTTGGTAAGTGGATAGTAATGAAATCACTGGCCGCCAATAGATCATCGAGTTCCATAAGTGTTACGCCAAGTTGGGCAGCACGTGCTGGTTGCAAATACGGATCATAAGCAACCACATTCATGCCAAATGCCTGCATACGATGCGCTACTAGTTGACCAATGCGACCAAAGCCAACGATGCCGAGAGTTTTTTCAAATAACTCAGCACCGGTGTACTTAGAACGTGCCCACTTGCCATTGCGAAGTGCTGCATGTGCTGGCGAAACAAAACGTGCAGATGCCAAAATTAGCGCGATTGCTAATTCAGCAGCTGAAACGATATTTGAAGTTGGTGCATTAACAACCATGACACCAGCTGCAGTAGATGCTGGGATATCTACGTTATCTAAACCAACGCCCGCGCGTGCAATAACTTTCAAACCTTTAGCAGCAGCGATTGCTTCAGCATCCATTTTGGTTGCAGAGCGAATCAAAACCGCGTCCACCCCAGCAGCTAATGCCGGAAGAAGTTCGGCTCGGTTTGCGCCGTCGCAATGACGAACTTCAAAATCCGGACCAAGTGCTTCGAGCGTTGCTGGGCTTAACTCTTCAGCAATTAAGACAACAGGTTTAGCCACGAGATGCGCTGCCTTCTTTGTAATCATCGTTGCCAGATTGCTTCATCCAGCTAAACATCTTGCGAAGTTCGCGGCCAACGGCCTCGATTGGGTGGGTCTCGCCCTTAGTGCGAAGTGCCTTAAATTCAGGTGCGCCAGCTTCTTGATCATCGATGAAGCGCTTAGCAAAAGCACCGCTTTGGATATCAGCTAGAACTGCCTGCATGTTTGCCTTAACGCTTGGATCGATAACGCGTGGGCCAGAAACATAATCGCCGAATTCAGCGGTGTCAGAAACTGACCAACGCTGCTTTGCAATTCCGCCTTCGTACATCAAGTCAACGATTAACTTGAGTTCGTGTAGACATTCAAAGTATGCAACTTCTGGCTGGTAACCAGCTTCAGTCAGAACTTCAAAACCATACATAACTAGTTGTGATGCGCCACCACAAAGAACTGATTGCTCACCAAATAGATCTGTTTCGGTTTCTTCAGTAAAGGTAGTCAAGATACCGCCGGCGCGAAGTCCACCGATTGCCTTTGCATATGAAAGTGTTAGTGGCCATGCGTTGCCAGTTGAATCTTGCTCAACTGCCACGATTACTGGAACTCCGCGGCCAGCTGCGTACTCACGACGTACGAGGTGACCTGGGCCCTTTGGCGCAACCATGCAAACATCAACTGATGCAGATGGCTTGATGTAACCAAAACGAATATTGAAACCATGACCGAAGAACAGCGCATCGCCATCTTTAAGGTTAGGCAAGATTGAATCGGTGTAGATGTGACGTTGTAAGTGATCTGGCGCCAAGATCATGATGACGGTTGCTTCCTTAACTGCCTCAGCAACACTTGTTACGCGAAGACCCTCTTGTTCAGCCTTTGCACGAGATGGTGAACCCTCTTTTAGGCCAACGCGCACATCAACACCGCTGTCGCGCAAGTTAAGCGCGTGTGCGTGTCCTTGTGAACCGTAACCAATGATCGCAACTTTGCGTCCTTGAATAATCGATAGATCGGCATCTTCTTCGTGATACATAGTTGCCATTTGGTCGTGCTCCTTATTTTCTTGGTTATTTATCGGTTGGTGGGTAATTAATTCTGGTAATCAGGTTGCGTATCGTGGACTTCTGGGGCTGATTCAGGCTTGATTTCCTTGATTGCTATGACGTTAATCAACTTATCGAGCTGTGCGATAACTTGCTCAAGGGCATGTCCCTCAACGCTAACGACGATATCCATCTGGGAAACTTCTGGGTTGGCAGTTGGGCCAACAGTTAAGCGTTCGATGTTGTAAGCACGGCGTGAGAAGAGACCAGCCACGCGAGCAAGAACACCAGGTGAGTTTTCAACTAAAACTTCGAGGGTATGTTGGGCCATTTTTATAACTCCTGTGAATCCCAGTCAGGCGCAGTTTCGCGCGCGATCATGATGTCATCGTTTGAAGTTCCGGCTGCAACCATTGGCCACACCATCGCATCGCGATGAACTCGGAAATCAACAACTACCGGTTGATCATTAATGCTCATCGCCTTTTCAATCGTGGCATCAACATCTTCTGGGCGCTCACAACTTAAGCCAACGCAACCCATTGCTTCAGCCAGCATTGGGAAATTTGGCACGCGCTTTGACTCGAGGTTGGTATTTGAATAACGTCCTTCGTAGAACAGGGTCTGCCATTGGCGAACCATGCCTAGGCTTTCGTTGTTAATGATTGCGATTTTCACCGGAATATTATTTAACGCACAAGTTACTAACTCTTGATTAGTCATCTGGAAACAACCATCGCCATCGATTGCCCACACAGTTGTATCTGGTGCGCCAACTTTGGCACCCATTGCAGCCGGGACTGCATAACCCATCGTGCCTAAGCCACCAGAGTTAAGCCAAGTGCGTGGGTTTTCGTAAGAGATAAATTGTGCTGCCCACATTTGATGCTGACCGACACCTGAAGTAAAGATGGTATCTGGCCCAGAAATTTTTCCTAAGCGCTCAATTACATATTGTGGTGAAAGTGAACCATCAGATGGTTGGTCATAACCAAGTGGATATGAACTCTTTAGCGAATTCATCTGGCGCAACCATTCAGTTAAATCTGGTTTGTTCTTAGCAAGTGCTGCCTTAAGCGTTGGGATTAGCGCTTGGATAGTGTGCTTAACATCGCCGATAACAGCAACGTCAGCAAAGCGGTTCTTATTCATTTCAGCTGGGTCGATATCACAGTGAATTACTTTGGCATTTGTGGCAAATGTTGAAAGCTTGCCCGTTACGCGATCGTCAAAGCGAGCGCCTAAGGTAATTAGTAGATCGGCTTTTTGCAGGCCAGTAACAGCAGCAACAGTTCCGTGCATGCCAGGCATACCTAAATGCAATGGGTGGCTATCTGGGAAAGCACCACGCGCCATCAAAGTTGTAACAACTGGTGCGCCAAGTAAGTTAGCTAGTTCTAACAATTCACGGTGAGCATCGGCTTTGATAACTCCGCCGCCAACATAGAAAATTGGCTTGCTTGATTGGGTAATTAACGCCGCAGCATCTGCGATTGCTTGTGCATTTGGCTCAAGTCTTGGTTGGTAACCTTTTAAACTAACTGAAGTTGGATACTTAAAGTCAGTCATCTTTTGTAGCGCGTCTTTTGCAATATCAACTAGAACTGGGCCAGGTCTACCAGTACTTGCGATATGAAAAGCCTCAGCGATTGCACGAGGGATATCAGCTGGGTCAGTAATCAAATAATTGTGTTTTGCAAATGGCATTGTGATGCCGCGGATATCTGCTTCTTGAAACGCGTCGGTTCCAATTGCAAGGGAGGGAACTTGACCAGTGATTGCAACCATCGGAACTGAATCCATCGCCGCATCTGCTAACGGTGTAACTAAGTTGGTAGCGCCTGGGCCTGAGGTGGCGATACAAACACCAACGCGACCAGTAACTTGGGCATAACCAGTTGCAGCGTGACCAGCACCTTGTTCGTGACGAACCAAGATGTGGCGAATTTTAGAATCAAAGATCGGATCGTAAGCCGGCAAAATTGCACCGCCCGGAATACCGAACATGACATCGACGCCAGCTGCTTCCAAGCTGTTGACTAGGCTCTGGGCTCCAGTTACTTGACTCATCTTCGTTACTCCTTTCGCTCTCTTTACTCTCTAGGTCGTTAGCGTTAAACGGTTAAATGAAAAAACCCTCAGTTTCAACTGAGGGTAGCGCGCGATCGATGTTGCTAGATCGCACGCTTTCGGATCACCACTGATGAACGCATGCCCATATTCTCCAATGGTCAAGCGTGTGAGTCAACCCCTGAGATCACCATCTCAAACTATGAGAGGGTCTACTGGGTCACAGTTTTAGTCGCAGACTGCGCCTTTAGAAGCAGAACCCACCAACTTGGCATATTTAGCCAAGACACCGCGGGTGTATTTATGTGGCACTGGCTTAAAGCCCTTGCGACGTTCGGCCAAAACGGCTTCGTCAACCAAAAGATCTAGTTGGCGAGTAACCGTATTGATCCGCACTCGATCGCCATCTTGAATAAAAGCAATCGGCCCACCATCTACTGCCTCTGGTGCAACATGGCCAACACACAATCCAGTTGATCCACCCGAGAAACGACCATCAGTTAATAGCAGAGTGGATTTACCAAGACCGGCGCCTTTAATTGCACCAGTGATCATTAACATTTCGCGCATTCCTGGACCACCCTTTGGTCCTTCGTAACGAATCACAACTACATCGCCAGCTTGAATCGTTCCGTCCTCAAGTGCATCCATCGCTGCTTGTTCGCGTTCGAAAACTCGTGCAGGTCCTTCAAATTCTTCGATGCCAACACCGGCAGTTTTGCAAACCGCGCCTTCAGGTGCGAGAGATCCCTTAAGAATCGTGATGCCGCCGCCAAGTGACATTGGCTTTGATGTTGCGCGCAGAATTTCGCCATCTGGATCTGGTGGTGAAATCTCAGCTAAGTTTTCAGCCATAGTTTTTCCGGTAACAGTTAGAACATCACCATGAAGCAAACCAGCCTCTAGTAACGCTTTGAGAACTACTGGGACTCCCCCGACTTTATCCATATCTGACATAACAAAACGACCGAATGGTTTTAGATCACCAAGCAGTGGAACCTTTGAACCGATGCGATGGAAATCATCTATCTCAAGATCAACGTCGGCTTCGTGAGCAATTGCAAGTAAGTGCAATACAGCGTTAGTAGAGCCACCCAATGCCATCAACATCGTGATCGCATTTTCAAAAGCTTTCTTGGAGAGAATGTCGCGAGTAGTAATTCCTTGACGAATTAGCTCTACAACTGCAGCGCCAGACTTAACTGCGAAAGCATCGCGGCGGCGATCTACTGCAGGAGGTGCTGCTGAACCAGGTAGTGATAATCCAATTGCTTCGCCGATTGATGCCATGGTGTTAGCCGTATACATACCGCCGCATGCACCTTCGCCTGGACAGATTGCACGTTCGATTCGATCAACTTGATCTTGCGAAATCAAACCACGAGCACATGCTCCAACTGCTTCGAAAGCATCGATGATCGTTACATCTTTGCCATCTACTTGACCAGGCAAAGTTGAACCTGCATAAACGAAAACTGATGCCACATTTATGCGCGCAGCTGCCATCATCATTCCCGGTAGCGACTTATCGCAACCAGCAAAAGTAACCATGCCATCTAAGCGCTCTGCCTGCATCACAGTTTCAACTGAGTCGGCAATCACTTCGCGAGATACAAGTGAGAAGTGCATTCCTTCGTGGCCCATCGAAATTCCATCAGAAACTGAGATAGTGCCGAATTGCATAGGGAAACCACCAGCATCGATTACACCTTGCTTAGATGCTTTTGCTAAACGATCAAGTGAGAGGTTGCATGGGGTGATTTCATTCCAAGAAGATGCGATACCGATCTGCGGCTTCACCCAATCTTCATCACCCATTCCAACTGCGCGCAACATTCCTCGCGCAGGAGCTCGCTCTAAACCATCAGTTACTAGACCGGAGCGAGGTTTCATATTAGACATGTTGGAATTCTAACCTGTAATGAGCAATACGTCGCGAAATTTATGCTTGACCTAGGTGAGCGAGTAAAAGCTCTCTCACGCGAGCAGCATCTGCTTGGCCCTTAGTCTCTTTCATAACTGCGCCAATTAGCGCACCCGCTGCCGGCAAGTGACCACTGCGAACTTTCTCAGCAGTTTCAGATTGTTCAGTACAAACCTTTTCAATAGCAGCCATTAGTGCGCCATCATCATTTACGACCTTGATGCCGCGCTTTGCTACAACTTCAGCCGGTGTACCTTCGCCCGCGATAACACCTTCAACAACTTGACGGGCAAGCTTGTCGGTTAGTTCGCCTTTTTCAACCAGCGCCACGATGGCCGCAACATCAGTTGGTGTGATTGCGAGATCTGCAATTGCAGTATCGCGTTCATTAGCCAGACGCGAGATCTCACCTAGCCACCAAGAGCGCGCTTTAGTTGGATCTGCGCCAAGTGCGACAGTTGCTTCGACAATGCCAAGTACATCGGCATTAATCATTGCTTCCATTTCTTTGGCAGGAACGTTCCAAGCTTCTTGTAAACGTTTGCGGTGTAATGATGGACGTTCTGGGATCCCAGCGCGAAGTTCTTCAATCCATGCGGCATCAGGTGCAACTGGAACTAAATCTGGTTCTGGAAAATAGCGGTAATCCTCGGCTTGTTCTTTGGAACGGCCTGAGCGAGTTAAACCAGTATCTTCTTGGAAGTGACGAGTTTCTTGTACTACTCGCTCGCCTTTGTTTAAAAGTTCAGCATGGCGAATCATTTCACCACGTACTGCGCGCTCGACTGAACGAAGCGAGTTAACGTTTTTAGTTTCAGAGCGAGTACCTAAAACATCCGAGCCAATTAGCCGTAATGAAACGTTGGCATCGCAACGAAGTGAGCCTTGTTCCATCTTCACATCGGATACACCTAGGCCGCGCAAAATATCGCGTAGTTCGCTGACATAAGCTTTGGCAACTTCTGGTGCGTACTTGCCGGTGCCCGACACAATCTTGGTAACAATTTCAACTAATGGAATACCAGCTCGGTTGTAATCAAGTAGTGAGTAATCAGCACCATGGATACGACCAGTTGCGCCACCTACGTGAAGTGATTTGCCGGTGTCTTCTTCCATGTGTACGCGCTCTACTTCAACGCGGAATTGCTTTGGGCCTTCATCAGTTTGAATCTCAACATCGACATAGCCATCAACACAGATTGGCTCGTCGTACTGTGAAATCTGGAAGTTCTTTGGCATATCTGGGTAGAAGTAATTCTTGCGAGCAAAGCGACTAAATGGTGCGATTGAACAGTTAAGCGCAAGGCCAATCTTGATCGTTGATTCAATCGCTTTTTCATTAACCGTTGGTAGTGCGCCAGGCAGAGCTAAACAAACTGGGCAAGTTTGGGTGTTTGGTTCAGCGCCGAAGATAGTGCTGCAACCGCAGAACATCTTGGAATTAGTATTTAGTTCAACGTGAACTTCGAGGCCAAGTACTGGCTCGTACTTTGCTACAACATCATCGTAGGTAAGGCTCACTTGGCACCTCCCATGATTGGTGCTTTATCCAGTAACGGTGCGCCCCACTTTGAAAGTAGCGCTGCTTCAAGAGCTGCGCCAACTGAGTACATGCGCTCATCTTTCATAACTGGTGACATGATCTGGAAACCAACAGGTAGGCCGTCTTCATCAGCCAAACCTGAAGGTAGTGACATGCCGCCAATACCTGCCATGTTTACCGGAATAGTTGCAATGTCATTTAGATACATCGCAAGTGGATCATTTGCTTTCTCGCCAATTTTAAATGCTGTAGTTGGGCAAGTTGGTGAAACCAAAACATCGGCCTTAGCAAAAGCGTTAGTGAAATCTTGCGTGATCAAGGTGCGAACCTTTTGCGCGCTACCGTAATAAGCATCGTAGTAGCCGGATGAAAGTGCGTAAGTACCCAAAATAATGCGGCGCTTAACTTCTTTTCCGAAACCAACCTCGCGCGTTAAATTCATAACTGATTCAGCAGATCCACCATCGACATCGCCAACGCGTAGGCCATAACGCATGGCATCAAAGCGAGCAAGGTTTGAGGAACATTCAGATGGCGCGATTAAGTAATAAGCCGCAAGTGCGTATTCGAAGTTAGGTGCTGATACTTCAACAATTTCAGCGCCAGCTTTTGCTAATAGTTCAAGGGACTCTTCGAAGCGAGCGCGAACGCCGGCTTGATAACCATCGCCGTTAAGTTCTTTAACAACACCGATCTTCATGCCCTTTACATCGCCAGATTTAGCTGCAGCGACAACTTGTGGCACTGGTGCATTAATGCTGGTGGAATCTTTTGGATCATGCCCAGCAATTGCTTCGTGTAACAACGCAGCATCTAGCACTGTGCGCGCACAAGGACCGGCTTGATCAAGGGAAGATGAGAAAGCAACCAAACCAAAACGAGAAACGCCGCCGTAAGTTGGTTTAACGCCGACGGTGCCAGTAACTGCGGCAGGTTGGCGAATAGATCCGCCAGTATCGGTACCAATTGCAAGTGGTGCTTCAAAAGCGGCCAGGGCTGCAGATGAACCGCCCCCAGAGCCGCCCGGAATACGAGTTAGATCCCATGGATTATGGGTTGGACCGTAAGCTGAATTTTCAGTCGATGAACCCATTGCGAATTCATCCATGTTGGTCTTACCTAAAATAACGATGTCATTCTTCTTTAGGTTTGCCACAACCGTTGAGTCATAAGGTGGGCGCCAACCTTCGAGAATCTTTGAACCACAAGTTGTTGGAATACCTTTTTGCGCCATGACATCTTTAAGCGCAAGTGGCACACCAGCTAGTGGTGAAAGTTTTTCGCCTTTTGCGCGCTTGGCATCGATAGCTGTGGCTTGAGCAAGTGCGCCTTCGGTATCGACATATAAGAAAGCATGAACATCAGCATCGACACTTGCGATGCGATCAAGATGTGCTTGAGTCAGCGCAACTGAAGTTACTTCGCCGGCAACAAGTTTGGCTGCCATCTCGGCAGCGGTTGAGCGAATCATTCTTCACCCAAAATCTGGGGCACGCGGAAACGTTGTTCTTCTTGCGCAGGCGCACCAGAAAGTGCTTCTTCGGGAGTCAGACTTGGCACAACTACATCTGCGCGAAAGACATTGCGAAGTGGCAGTGGGTGCGACGTAGCTTCGACATCGGCGCCAGCAACTTCTTGCACACGAGCAACTGCATCGAGAATGACGGTGAACTCATTTGAGAGAGCAACTAGCTCTTCTTCACTCATTTCAATGCGGGCCAAGCCGGCAAGTTTTGCGACATCGTCGCGAGATAACGAACTCATGGGGCCAATCTTAATGGGCTATTACTGGCGGATTTGACCGTCGCCAGTGACGATCCAGGTGGTTGTAGTCATAGCTTCTAGACCCATTGGGCCACGGGCATGAAGTTTTTGATTGCTAATTCCGATTTCAGCGCCAAAGCCCATCTGTTCGCCATCGGTAAATCGAGTACTGGTATTGATCATGACTGCGGCGCAGTCTGAGAGTGCAATGAATCGCTGCACTGCGGTATCTGATTCGGAAACAATTGATTCGGTGTGCTGGGTACCGTATTTAGCAATGTGATCGGCAGCTGCATCAACGCTAGCCACTACCCCAACATTCATCTCAAGAATGCCGTATTCGGTTGACCAATTTTCTTCAGTGGCCAACGTGGCTGGAATCTTTAACTCGTTAGCAACAGCAAGTGATTTGGTATCAACATTTAATTTAACGCCAGCATCATGCAGAGCCTGCAGAGCTGTTGGCAAGAATTTAGCGGCAACTGCTTCATGAACCAAAAGGGTTTCGGCCGCATTGCAAACACTTGGGCGATGGCACTTTGAGTTAATCAAAATTGGTAGCGCTTTTGCCAGGTCGGCAAACTCATCGACATAGACATGGCAAACACCAGCGCCAGTTTCAATTGTAGGCACACTGGATTCATCAACCACCATGCGGATTAGTGCCGCACTTCCTCGAGGAATAACTAGATCGACTTTGCCGCGAGCATTTAGTAACGCCTTGACGGTGTCGCGATCATCAGTTGGAACCAGTTGCAGCACATCTGGTGAAATCTTGGTTTTAGCTAGCGCGCTGCGCATTACCTCGAGCAAAATCGCATTGCTACTTGCAGCAGTAGATGAACCACGTAACAAAGCGGCATTGCCGGACATTAATAAAATCACGGCAGCATCTACGGTCACATTTGGGCGGGCTTCGTAAACCATGCCGATTACCCCGAATGGAACCGAGATCTGCTTTAGGTGCAGCCCATTTGGCAGAGTGCGCTCACGCAATACATTTCCGAGGGGATCTTCGAGCGCTGCTACTTGGCGCGCACCGTTTGCAATTCCTTTAATGCGCTCAGCGGTGAGCAGCAAACGATCTTGTAACTGTAGGTGCATGCCTTCGGCAATGCCGCGATCAATATCTACTTTGTTTGCGACCAGAATATCGGCGCTACGAGCTTCAATCTCGTCAGCAATCGCATTAAGGGCTGCTGCGCGCTGCGCACCAGTGGCCACAGTTAACGTGCGAGCGGCGGCGCGAGCTAGATCAGCTAACGCAGCAACAGTTGTAGTGGCACTCATAGCTAAAGCCTACAGAAGTACCAGGTCGTCGCGATGTACTAATTCACGTTCATACTCTGGCCCTAGTGCTGCAGCAAGTTCTTTAGTTGATCGACCCAGCATTACTGGCAATTCTGAGGCATCAAATGCAACTAGACCGCGCGCAATTACTTTTCGATCTGGCCCAACTAATTCAACGGTATCGCCAGCAATAAAGGTTCCTTCAACTGCGGTTACACCGGCTGGCAAAAGTGAGGTTCCACGTTCGCAAATCGCTTTAACTGCGCCCGCATCAAGGATTAATTTTCCTTGTGGAGTTGCAGCATGGGCAAGCCAAAGTAACCGCGAAGTTGTTTTGCGTTCGTGGCCCTGGAAATAAGTTCCGAGTTCGGCGCCAGCAATTGATTGGGCAGCTTGTTCAAGCGAAGTTAGCAACATCGAAACACCAGCACCCGTTGCAATACGAGCAGCTTCGATCTTGGTAACCATTCCCCCGCTGCCAACACCGGCAGAACCCGCACCACCAATTTCAATAGCTGCAATTTCAGCAAAATCAGTTACTTCAATAATTGCTTTGGCACCTGCCTGTGTTGGCGGTGCATCATAAAGAGCATCAATATCTGAGACTAAAACTAATAAATCGGCATCGATCAATAAAGCAACGAGAGCAGCAAGGCGATCGTTATCACCAAAGCGAATCTCTTGAGTACCAACGGAGTCGTTCTCATTAATAATTGGCACAACGCCTAATTGCAGCAACTTAAATAGGGTGCGCTGCACGTTCTGATAATGAACGCGGCGCACAATATCTTCGGTAGTGATTAATACTTGCGATGCCGTAATTGAGTGCTGGGCAAAACTCTCGGTATAGCGATGAATTAATAAGCCTTGCCCAACAGATGCTGCTGCTTGCTGGGTAGCTAAATCTTTAGGACGAGCAGTTAAGCCAAGTGGCGCTAACCCGGCAGCAATTGCACCGGAAGAAACAACTAGAACTTCGGCTCCACGTGATTTAGCGGCAGCGACAATTGCCACAATCTTTTCGACGGCAGCTGGATCTAGCGCCGAACCTGCGCTACCAGTTAGTGACGAAGAGCCAATCTTGATAACAATTCGTTTGGCGCTGGCGATTGAGTTTCGGGCCATCACTCATCATCTCCATCCAATTTAGCTAGTTCAAGATCTACGACATCAGCAATTTTAGGGTTGTGTGGGTCAGAAACGTTGTACTCCCATTGCTTGGCGATTTCATCTTCGCTGAGCACATCATCGATTCGATTAACGGGTTTCCAGGTTGTTTCTAGACGGGAATCCTCGCCACGGCGATGTAAGTGCCCGGCAAGTTGTTCAGCGCCAGCTTCAATCGTTGGCTCCCAATCAAATACCACTTCGTTTTCACCGGAACCAATGCGCACTTCGCTACCTGCAACTGCGCCTTTTTTATAAAGTTCTTTTTCAACACCAAGTTGCGCCAATCGATCAGCTAAATAACCAATTGCTTCGGCATTCTTAAAGTTTGTTTGGCGAACCCAGCGCACAACTTTGGCACCGCGTACAGTGAATGAACCATCTTCATTGGCTTTAACGGTAAAGCCAGAATCATCGACAGGCGTTGGTCGCAAGATAATTCGAGTGCGCTCTTCTTTGGCCATTGATGCACGAGCTGCTTGAATCAATCGCGCCATGGCATAAGTTAAATTCGTAAGACCTTCGCGGCTAGCAGCTGAAACTGGGTAAACCTCGTAACCTTTTTCGCGCAAAGTATCGGCAACCATGTCGGCCATTGCAGCACCATCTGGGATATCAATTTTATTTAACGCAATGATGCGTGGGCGATCTTCGAGACCGCCGTATTCGGCAAGCTCGGCTTCGATAATTTCGAGATCTTGAATCGGATTACGGTCAGTTTCAAGTGTGCCGCAATCGAGAACGTGTACAAGTGCAACGCAACGTTCGACGTGACGCAAAAATTCAAGACCTAAACCTTTTCCTTGGCTGGCACCTGGAATTAAACCTGGCACATCGGCCACAGTGAACCGCGTATCACCTGCGTTAACTACACCAAGGTTTGGTATCAAAGTTGTAAATGGATATTCGGCAATCTTTGGACGCGCTGCAGAAATAGCTGCAATTAGTGAAGATTTACCAGCACTTGGATAACCAACTAAAGCGATATCGGCAACGCTCTTTAGTTCTAGTTGTAGCGTGCGCTCTTCGCCAGGTTCGCCAAGGAGTGCGAAACCTGGTGCACGACGTTTAGAAGATGAAAGGGCGAGGTTTCCCAGGCCACCAAAGCCACCTTGGGCTGCAATAAAAGTAGTGCCAGTACCAACTAAGTCAGCTAACTGATTTCCACGATCATCATAAACAACTGTGCCATTTGGTACGCCAAGAATTAAATCAGTGCCGTAAACACCATCTTTGCGATCGCCATAACCTTGATGTCCAGAAGTTGCACGACGATGTGGTGAGTGGTGAAAATCAAGCAGCGTAGTTACATCTGGATCAACGACCAGAATTACATCGCCACCGCGACCACCATTACCGCCATCTGGTCCACCCAGTGGCTTAAATTTTTCACGTTTAACTGAAACGCAACCATCGCCACCTTTTCCGGCAGCGGCATAAAGAGTTACACGATCAACGAATGTTGTCATTGCTACTCCTTACGTTTTTAAAAATTAAAATCTTTAGTGAATTAAAAAAGCGAGCCACGCATACGTGCGGCTCGCTCTTTTATGAGAACCGAAAATTAAGCTACAGGGACCACGTTTACAACGCGACGACCACGAGCCTTACCGAACTCAACTGCACCAGCAGCTAGAGCGAACAGGGTGTCATCTTTACCGCGACCAACATTCTTGCCTGGGTGAAAGTGAGTACCGCGTTGACGAACAAGAATTTCGCCACTGTTTACTAGTTGGCCACCAAAACGCTTGATGCCTAAGTACTGTGGATTTGAATCGCGACCGTTACGTGTCGAGGAGACACCCTTCTTACTTGCCATTTCTGCGCTCCCTTACTTCACGCCGTTGATGGCGGTAATTTTTACTTTAGTTAATTGTGCGCGGAAACCTTGACGACGGCGGTGACCGGTCTTGTTCTTGTAGCGCAGGATGTCAATCTTTGGTCCCTTTAGCTCTTCTAAAACTTCGCCAGTTACCTTTACGCCAGCTAGAACTTTTGGATCAGAGGTAATGCTCGCTCCGTCAACGAGGAGTACAGCAGGAAATGAAACGGTTGAACCTGTCGCACTATCAATGCGATCGACAACGATGGTCTCGCCAACTTCGACTTTCTCTTGGCGGCCGCCAGCCTTCACGATTGCATACACAGTGGAGCTCCAGTTCTAAATTAGGCTGCGCACCCGTTGGGCGCGAGCAGAGGATAAGGATACGGAAGGCCCGTGCCCTGGGTCAAACTGAGGTTTTATTCGCTAGCCTCGGCTGAACCGCTTCCGGGGGTAATAATTCCCGAACTAGCAGCCCGGCGACGCTTTTTGCGAGGTCCCGGAGCTGCAGGCTCGGCCGGAGTTTCAACAGATTCTGGCTGCTCAAAGGTTTCTACATCTGAGCCTTCTTCCGACTCAGTATCTACCTCTTTAGCTACCGGAACTGGAGTGGCCTTAATTTTGATTGGTTCCATATGAATATGGATTCCGCGACCAGCACAACTATCGCAAGTTGTTGAGAACGCTTCGATTAGACCTTGGCCAACGCGCTTACGCGTCATCTGAACTAGACCGAGCGAAGTAACTTCAGCGACTTGATGCTTAGTGCGATCGCGACCTAAACATTCAACCAAGCGACGCAAAACTTGTTCGCGGTTAGATTCGAGCACCATATCGATGAAGTCGATAACGATGATGCCACCTAAGTCGCGCAAGCGAAGTTGACGAGCAATTTCTTCCGCTGCTTCAAGGTTGTTCTTGGTAACAGTCTCCTCGAGAGAACCACCCTTACCAATAAATTTACCGGTGTTAACATCGATCACGATCATTGCTTCGGTGCGATCGATAACTAGTGAACCACCTGAAGGAAGGTAAACTTTACGATCAAATGCTTTCGCTAATTGCTCTTCAACACGGAAGTCTGCAAATAGATCACCGACACCAGTATATTTTTCAATCTTGGAAACTAATTCAGGTGCGATGAAGCCAAGATAATTATTAATTTCATCCCATGCCCCACTACCCTGCACAGTTAACTTACGGAAATCTTCATTGAAGATATCGCGGATAACTCGAACAGCTAAATCTGGTTCAACATAAATCGCTGCCGGTGCGTGGAAGTTAGGGTTGATTGACTTCTGATAGATATCTTCCCATTGCGCTTTTAAGCGGGCGACATCATTCGTTAAATCTTCCTCGGAAACTCCTTCGGCCGCTGTGCGCACAATGACGCCAGCAGTTTCTGGAATTAAATTCTTCAAGATCGCCTTTAAGCGATTACGTTCTGGCTCAGGCAAACGCTTAGAAATACCGCTCATACCGCCACCAGGCACATAGACCACATAGCGACCAGGCAAGGAAACTTGGCTAGTTAAACGAGCGCCCTTCTGGCCAATTGGATCTTTGGTAACTTGAACTAGAACTGGTTGACCAGACTTTAGGACTGTTTCAATTTTGCGTGGCTCGGAATCTGAAATTCCGGCAGAATCCCAATTCACTTCACCTGCATATAGAACTGCGTTACGTCCTTTTCCAATATCAACGAAGGCAGCTTCCATGCCTGGCAATACATTTTGAACGCGACCAAGATAGATATTGCCTACGTAGGAAAGATTGGTATTACGATTTACATAGTGCTCAACCATGACGTTATCTTCGATAACTGCAATCTGAGTGCGATCAGCAATCTGGCGAACCAACATTTCGCGGTCAACATTTTCGCGACGAGCTAATAGGTCAGTATCAGTAATGATGGTGCCGCGACGACGATATGGCTCGCGATAATCGGAACGGTATTCGCGGTCACCGCGTGAACTTGGGCGATCATTTCGTTCGCGACGATTACGCTTTGGATCATTACGAGTTGGGCGCTCTTTTGTTTCGCGCACCTTTACAACTGTTACAACACCATCTTCTTCGACTACTTCACCGGCTACTGCGCCATCTCCGGCTGAGCGACGGCGACGACGACGACGGTGAGTACCGGTGCCATCATCTTCAGTTTCGGCGCTTTCCGAGTTTTCCTCAGTGCTTGAATTCTCATCAGTATTTGCCGCCCCTGGCTTGCGACGACCGCGACCACCACGTCGGCGACGGCGACCGCGTGAACTATCTTCGCTATCTGACTCGCTCTCACCTGCGGAATCGCTTGCGACAACTACTTCATCGCTCTTTGCCTCTTTTGCAGGAGCAGACTTCTTAGCTGGCGCTTTTTTCGCTGGAGCTTTCTCTGCGATGGGCGCAGCCTGGAAGATCGCTACTGGAATTACAGCGGCCTTTTTAGCCGGTTTGGTTTTCTTCTCTTCAGGAGCCATCGCTTCAATGACTGATACGACAGGGGCGGTTTCTGGGCTTACTTCGCCCTTTACCTTGGGAGTCTTTTTAGCCGCGCGCTTACGCGGGTTTTTTGGCGCAATTGCCATGTCTTCAAATCCTAAATGCACTCTTTGAGTGCGGGTCTGGCTTAAAAATCAATCTCAGTACGCGGTTGCGTAGTCGTAGAAAACCTTTAAGCAAATCTTTGGTAGTTCGCGCTAAACACTCTTTTTCGCGATACATGATCGCGGGTGCGCGCCGAACTGTTGCCTAAGTATGACAGATGAGGCCTGAAATCCAAATTAAGCGTGAATTAGCCGCGCTGGCGAGCGTGAACATTCTGCAACAGACCAAAACCGATCAATGTGGCGAACATGCTCGATCCGCCGTATGACATGAATGGCAGTGGCACACCAGTCATCGGCATCAGCCCAAGTGTCATTCCAATATTTTCAAAAGTCTGGAATGCAAACCAGGCCACTACCCCGGTGCAGACCAACCGCCCAAAAGGGTCGGTGGCTCGACGTGCGATACCAAATGCACGCATCAATAAAGTTAAGTACAACAAAATAATCACACTGCAACCAAGAAAGCCAAGTTGTTCGCCAGCTACTGTAAAAATAAAGTCAGTCTGTTGCTCTGGTACAAAACGACCATTTGTTTGTGGACCATTAAAGAGACCAGTACCAATTAATCCACCTGAACCAACTGTGATGCGAGCTTGCCGCAATTGATATCCGCTGCCTTGCGTATCGGCATTTGGATTTACAAAAGATTGCAAACGCTTAACTTGATATTCGTTTACAACCCCAGACTGCACGGCGCCATACACTCCAACAACTGCAACTAAAATTAGCCCCACAACCCAACGGCCAGAAGCACCAGAGGCAGCAATAATTGTTAGCACTGAGCAACTAATAATAAAAACAGTTCCCATATCTGGTTGCAAAAGAATTAGCAGCACCGGAATCGCCGCCACAACTAAGGACTGAACTACATTTTGATTACTTGGAATATCGCTGTCATGACTGCGCTCGGACAAGATCATGGACATGCCAACAATAATTGAAATCTTGGCCAATTCAGCAGGTTGAATCTGGAATCCGCCTGGGAGCGCTATCCATGCTTGTGCACCATTAACTTCAGCACCTAAGCCTGGGATTAAAACAAAGCCCAGACCTAAAACACCTAATACCCAAACAATTGGCGTGTAGGCACGAAGTAATCGGTAGTCAATCAGAGTAGTTCCCCAAGCCAGAGCGCAACCAATCGCAATATTAATTAGGTGGCGCTTTAAGTAGTACTCGGGATCTAAACCGTTTGAGGCATACCAATCTCGCGTTGCTGCATAAACCAGCAAAGTTCCGATAAATAGTAGAGCAGCTACTGCAGCGGTAAGAATCGGGTCGAAGCCACGGAAAAACGAACGATTTTTGTGGTAATTAAAGCGCGGGGTAACCAGGCTCATGACTTGGCTCCGATCGCTTTTACTTTGGTGGCAGGTGAAATCTTAGGCAGAGTTTTCGGTAAACCATTTGGAAAGAGCGCATTTTCAGGAACTATTTTCCTATTTACTACGCCAAATATTGCCTCGTAGATTTTGCGAACACCAACACCTGAGCTTGATGAACCAAAGCCGCCTTGGCTAACCATCATCACGACTGCATATTGTGGATTCTTCGTTGGTCCGTAAGAGGCGAACCAAGAAGTGTCATCCTTTGCTGATCCATTTGGATTGCGACCAAATACTTGCGCAGTTCCAGTTTTTCCACTGATCTCTACTGGAAATCCAGCGAAGGAACCAGCAGCGGTTCCGCTTACTACTACTTCGCGGAGCGAGCCTTGTAGAAACTTAATTGTCTTTGGGGTTGCCGCAATAGTTCCAGTTTTTATGGGCTCAATTGTTTTTATAACTGTTCCGTCAGTTTTAACAATCGCTCGCCCAATACTTGGTTGCCACAAAGTTCCGCCATTGGCGATCGCGGCATACATTTGCGTTAACTTCAGCGGAGTAACCAAAGTGTCACCTTGGCCAATCGAAAAGTTAACTGCGTCTCCAGCCCGCACTTTGTTGCCATCTAGACAATTCTCTTTTGCTAGCAATAACAAGAATTGGGTCTGCTGTGATTTTGCGGCTTTCTCGCGATAGTTGCAGTAGAAATCTTTATTGGCGTCATACCAACTCTGTTTCCAAGCTCGATCGGGTAACCGGCCAGCTGACTCTGAAGGTAGGTCAATGCCAGTTTTCTTATTTATGGCAAACCCATCGGCTGCCTTAAAGAAGTAATCCTTAGGGTTTTTAATAGGCGATAAGCCGCCATCACGTAGCCACTCATCAAATGAGATCTGGTACCAAACAGTGTCACATGAGATCGCCATAAGATTCTTGAGCGACGAGGTCGCCTGAGCTTTGCTTTCGAAGTTATTGAAAACTCGGGTTCCTACTTTTACGGTGGCAGGACAGGAGTAAGTTTTTGTTAAGTCATAGCCAGCGTTAGCTGCAGCCATCATTGACACAACTTTAAAAGTTGAAGCTGGTGCAAAACGACCTTGTAGCGGTCTGGAAAGTGCGGGCACGCCATTAGTCTCGCTAAACAAAGCCTCTGCCTGCTTAACTGTCAAACCTTTTTCCCACATATTCGGGTCGTAGCTCGGATAAGAAGCCATCGCAATTATTCGCCCAGTCTTTACATCCATAACAACGGCAGCGCCAGAGTCTGCTTTAAACCCACTCGCGCGAGAACGAGCAACCGCGTCTGCCAAAGCACTCTCGGCAGCCGCCTGAACTCGAACATCAAGACTTGTCACCAAGTGATCTCCTGGTATGGAACTGGTATTTTGGCCTTCACTGGTGATTGCTTCTTTTCGATCAACAATTACAGTTCTGATTCCAGGAATTCCACGTAAGAAAGAATCGTATTGAATCTCTAAACCGCTCTTACCGATTGATTCGCTGCGATAATAAATTTTGCCATTTGCGCCAGATAAGTCGGTATCTGTCAGCGGCCCCACGTAACCCAAAACATGAGCAGCATTTACATTAACAATGCCTGGATAATTACGAATCGCAATTGGCGTGGCATCAACACCAGGGAACTCATCTGGTCGCTCAACAACTTGAAGTGCGACATCAGCCTTGGCTTCTTTAGTGATCGGGATTGGTTGATAACGGGTACCTGTCCAGCAACCAGAGCGACCACCTACTTTGAGCTCGCCGCATAAACGAGTTTTTTGATAGACATCTTGATACTGCAATTTCAATAACTTGGATAACTTCTGCAACACTGCAACGCCTTTATCTGGCTGCTGATCAAGTGCTATTCGATCAATTGTTACCGCTAAACCAGTGCGATTTAGGGCTAATGGCACGCCTGAGGAATCTACGATCAGGCCTCGGGTTGCTGGGAAAATAGTGTCGCGGCTTTGAATGCTAAGTGCGGCTTCGCGATATTTGGGACCAGCTGCAACTTGTAGATAGAAGAGGCGACCAAAGAGCGCCATCAATAGAGAGACAATCATGATTTGAATAACGATCATGCTTAATCGGGTGCGTTGATTCATATCCGCATCCGACTGTCAAAAACTAAGTCATGCAACCAAGCCACGGCTGGTAATAACAACGGCGTTACAACCAGAGTCCAGGCTGCACTTCCGATAATCGTGATTAAAGTTTGCGCAAAACTAGTTGCGATACTTCCGAGTAAGAAACCAGAAACTAAATATGCGAATAAGACAACTACTTGTGCCAGGGTTACCATCAAAATCAAGCTCAATGGGTTGCCTCGCATATTTTCATCGCCATACGAGAAAAATGAAATCGCGTAGCTCATTAAAACTAAAATTAGTGTCCAGTGCCCTAAGGGGCCGCTAGTACTTGGCGATAAATCCAGCAATATACCTGCGCCAAATCCGACCGATGCTGCTACAACAGGCGTACTAAGCGCTGCCCAAATTAGCGCCAGAATCAAAAAGATTGAGAATCCTCCAGCTGGAAAACTAAGTTGGTTTACAACAGCTTCTTGCACAATAAAGAAAAAGGTGAAAATTGTCCCAGTGATGCCAAATCTTCTTAATAACATTTTTCTTTAGTTACCTGTTGGTGAGGCAGAAGGTGTTGGTGTTACAAAAACAGTGACTGTCGGAATTGGAGTTGGAACTGGCTTTGCTGGTATCAAAGAATCACGCGGATCAGCATTTGGGGCTCTAACAACAACTGAAACTACGCCTATCCCGCCAAAGTCCACAAAGTACTTAACCGTTGCACTTTGAGTTACGGCACCTGCAGCATTTGAAACTGAGGTAACTCGGCCTACTGGTACGCCAGGCACGAAAGGTTGAGCATTGGTGCTGCCGCGAGCAAGCAGAATGTCGCCAACTTTGATCGTGGTCTGATTATCCAAGAGCTGCAAAGTCGCAGTACTTGAGCCTGAACCAGCCAGAATTCCGATCTGCTGTGAGCCTGCGATACGCACGCCCACTTTAAATGCTGGGTCAGTCGCTAACATCACGATTGCTGAATCCGCAAAGACTTCTTTAACCACACCGACTAAACCATTACCCGAGATAACGGTCATATTCTTTTTTATCCCGTTGCCACTGCCGACATCAATTGTGATTGTTCGCGTGAATGCCAAGCTCGAACCTTGCGAAATAACTTTGGCGCTTACTATTTTAAAGCGTGCTGTACCAGCTAGATCCAGAATCGATTTTAGTTGTTCGATCTCACCATCTTGGTTTTTGCGCGAAATCAACTGTTCGCGCAATTTCTGATTCTGTTTGCGTAAGTCTTCAATTTGATTACGCGTGCGTCCAAGATTGGTAATGTCATTTACAAAATTCTTTACTGGCGTCAAAACAACATTGCCAGCGCGCTGAAATGGTGAGAGAACTGTTTGAGTGCCGCTTCGCAGCCCATCTAGAACATTAACGCCGCGCAGATCTAAGGTAATTAGAAATAGCGAAGAAACAATCAGAATTACTAAGAGCAGACGACCGCGGTTCTCGCCGCCGTTACGCATTTAGAAATTCCTATCGACGTGGCTCGGAGATCAAGACCTTTTCTAGGGCCTCAAACTCTTCGATGCACTTTCCGGAACCTTCTGCAACTGCATCGAGTGGACGCTCGGCAATATGAATTGGCATACCAGTCTCTTTGCGCAGACGCTCATCAAGACCCTTAAGCAACGCACCACCACCAGTTAGCACAATGCCGCGATCCATCAAGTCACTTGATAGTTCTGGTGGACACTTATCAAGTGTGCTCTTAACTGCATTAACAATTGCATTTACTGGTTCTTCGAGTGCTTTACGAATTTCTGCAGCTGATACAACGATTGTCTTTGGAAGACCTGTTGCTAGATCGCGACCGCGAATTTCAGCATCTGGCTCACCTGGAAGTGGATAAGCCGAACCAATCGCCATCTTGATTTCTTCAGCTGTGCGCTCGCCGAGTAATAGGGAGAATTCCTTCTTAACCCAAGTAATAATGGCTTGATCTAGCTCATCGCCACCTACGCGGATAGATAGTGCGACCACGATGCCGCCTAGTGAAATAACAGCTACCTCAGTTGTACCGCCACCAATATCAACAACCATGTTTCCGGTTGGTTCGTGAATTGGTAGACCAGCACCGATTGCGGCAGCCATTGGTTCTTCGATGATGTAAACCTTGCGAGCACCTGCTGCGTAGCCTGCGTCTTTAACTGCACGCTGTTCAACGCCAGTAATACCTGATGGTACGCAAACCACAATACGTGGCTTAGCTAAGAAACGACGACGGTGAACTTTTTGAATGAAGTAACGCAACATACGTTCGGTTGTATCGAAATCTGCGATCACGCCATCTTTTAGTGGACGAATTGCCACGATGTTACTTGGGGTACGACCAATCATCTTCTTGGCTTCAAGGCCAACTGCCAAAATTCTACCAGTGTCTTGGTTAACTGCAACCACACTTGGCTCATTAAGCACAATGCCACGTCCACGCACATAAACCAAGGTGTTTGCAGTACCTAGGTCAACTGCCATATCGCGACCGATAAACGACATTCGATTAGCCATTTTTTACTTCCCCCCGTTACCAAAGAAAATATTAATTTCGCGCGCAGCTGACTCAGGTGAATCGGACCCGTGCACAATATTTTGGACAACTTTTGTTCCGGCATCGCGGGCTAAGTCACCACGAATTGTTCCGGGCGCCGCAACTGTTGGATCAGTTACACCAGCTAATGATCGGAAACCTTCGATGACGCGATTGCCTTCGGCAACCATCGCAATGATTGGGCCAGATAACATAAATTCAACAAGTGGTTCAAAAAATGGTTTGCCTTGATGTTCGGCGTAATGTTGTTCAAGAAGCGCACGATCTGCTTGTAACATTTTTAGCGCAGTAATTTGATATCCCTTGGCTTCGATGCGCGAAATTACTTCGCCAACTAGGGCGCGACGCACGCCATCGGGCTTGACCAGGATAAGAGTTTGTTCGATGCTCACGGGGGTGAGTCTATTAGGCATCTGGGCTTCGTGAAGCCAGCAAAGCAGCCCGGGCCGCCTCGCCCTTGCGGCCGACCAAA
>Ga0315901_10002270_pt1 | contig 26702 bp, 31 predicted proteins | sample LakEriMetagenome_10_FD_203761 | JGI IMG/M metagenome (GOLD analysis project Ga0315901, IMG submission 203761) | Freshwater fungal communities from buoy surface, Lake Erie, Ohio, United States - Buoy 2 MA116 | ecosystem: Environmental > Aquatic > Freshwater > Lake | place: USA: Lake Erie, Ohio...
GGGCCTCTTGCCTTGGCGCGGCGATCCGCCATGATCGCGGCCAGACCAACGGGGAAAGGATTACACCGGCATGAGCGCCTACATCGTCTTCATCAAGGAACGCGAGCACGATGCCGCCGCCATGGCGACCTATGGCCAGAAGGCCGGCGGATCGATGGCCGGCCATCCCGGCAAGCCGCTGGCCTTCTATGGCGCGACCGAAACGCTGGAAGGGGCCGAGGCCGCCGGCTGCGTGATCGTGGAGTTTCCGGACATGGACGCGGCCCGCGCCTGGTACCACTCCCCCGCTTACCAGGAAGCGCGCCAGCACCGCTTTCAGGGGGCGGATTACCGCGTGGTGCTGACCCAGGGGCTGTAACCGCCCGGCGGGCGCGTGACCGCGATCACGGCGCGCCCGCGCAGCACGGCCTAAGCCTGCGCTCCACAAGCGAGTGGAGGGCAATGCGATGGACAAGCTGTTCAACCCCGACGTTGAGACCTTTGGCCAGATCGGCGATGTCGATGTGGTCACCATCGGGCCGTACAACGTCCGGGTGCTGGTCGATGCCGAGGGCTATCACAGCGGCTATGACGGGGGCGATCATTCGACCGCCTTCCTTGAGCTCTATGTCGATGGCGTGCTCAGCAAGCGGGTCGAGGACTGGCGCTTCAACACTTACAACCTGCGGATCCGCAAGCGGCTGTGGCTGGAGCGGGGCAGCCAGATCGTGCTGCAGGTCAAGGGCGGCAACCGCGGGGCGACAACCGATTCGCTGGGCGTGCGCGGCCGGATCACTCCGCTGGGCTAGGCCGGCCGGCGCCAGGCCAGCGCCGGCATCAGGCCGAACAGCACTTGCCCGGCCAGCCCCAGTGCGCCGGGCAGGCGGGCCAAGCTGGCAAACCATGCGGCCGCCGTCTCACCAAACAGCAGCAGGGCCAGCGCCAGCTCGGCCGTCAGCAGCAGGGCGAAGGCCAGCCCGCCCAGGGCCAGCGCCGCGCCGCGCGCCGGCAAGGCGGCGCGCGCCACGATCCGCCGCGCGCACCACCAGCTGGCTGCCAGCATCACCGGCAGTTCGGCCAGCACGGCCCCCGTCTCCCCCAACCGCGGCGCCAGCCACAGCGTGCGCATCGTGCCGAGCACGAAGCCCAGCGCAAAGATCGCCGCGAAATAGGCCAGGGCGGAGCGGATGACGGGCCTGGTGCCAGGGATCATGCCAGACAGGATAGCAGCCCAGACTGCCCCTGTCGCGCGGGTCGCACCGGCGCTGGCCGATCCTGGCCGGGTCGATTCCGCCTTTCCTAACCCACCTGCTTGTGGCCTAACCGAAGGATGATTGAACCCGCCGCCTTGCCTTCCACCGCCTTCAAGGTCCTGACGGCCGCGCAATGGGCGCAGTGGCAGGCCGATGGCCTGTTCCGCGGCGCGCCCATTGACCTGGCCGATGGCTACATCCACCTCTCCGCAATCGAGCAGTTGCAGGGCACGCTGGACAAGTACTTTGCCGGGCAGGCCGGGCTGGTGATCGCCGAGGTCGACCTGGCGCTGCTGGGTGCGGCGGTGCGCTGGGAGGAATCGCGCGGGGGCGCACTGTTCCCCCATGTCTATGGTCTGCTGCCGCTGACGGCAGTCATCAATGTGGAGGAACGCCCATGACCTACGCCTTCTGGATCGCGCTGGCCGTGGTGTTCATCGCCATTGTGCCAGCCCTGCTGCGCCGCTCGCGCAGCCAGGGCAAGGACGGCAGCGGCGCGGCCGGCACGCCAGCCGTGAGCGACCAGCGCCGCGACGATTCACCGGACGATGGCAATGGCGGCGGGGACGGCGGCGGGGACTAATGCCCCCACGGCGCGGGCGGTGCGGCGACTGGCCGGGTCAAGTCAAACTCCACGCGGAACAGCCGGGAATTGGGCGGCTGGCGCATCAGTTGATAGGCAAACTGGCCTGGCCCCACCTCGACCCGCCAGACGTTCGTGATCGAAACGGACCGCCCCTCCGCCTTGAACAGGGCGATCGATTCGGCGTCGACCGGAAACTCCTGCGCAGCGGCGCTGCCGGGGCTTGCCGTGTCACCGCCGTACATGGTCATGGCATCGGGCGTGCCATCCTCATGCCGGTGATCATGTTTCAGTCGCAGTCCGGTGGCGGTACGGGTGAGCACCCAGGTGCGGCTGCGGTCCCACGATCCGTCGGCCCGCTGGATGTGGAACGGCACCTTGATCTGCCGCTCCGAGCATTCGCGGACATGCATCGCCATGGCTTGTCCGCGCATGTCGGCATCGGCCGCTTCGGCGCTGACCAGCCGGCCTCCATAGGCCTTGCCGCAATGGGCCGACAGCGCGGTCCAGAAGGCGTCCTGCGAAGCGGGGGACGATGCTGTGGTAGCGCAGCCGGTCACAAGGAGCAGCGTCGCAGGGAGTACAAGTCGGATCATGGCCGGCAGCCTGGCAGCAGTGCCGGCGACCCGCAAGGGCAGGATCAACCCGCCTTGCGCAACGGCTCGACCTGGAACGCGATGGCTTGCGGCTGGTCAAGCCAGATGCCGCGGGTGTCGTAAACCAGCTTGCCGGCGCGTTCGGCCAGCGGCACGGCCTTGAACTGATCGTGATCGACCAGCACGATCAGCAGGTCGGTCTGCTCAAGTGCCGTGTCGAGATCGATCAATTCGGCCGCGGTACCGGTGAACTCGCGCGGCAGCTCGGCGGCATAGGGTTCGACGACCTTGATGCGGCTGCCGAACTTGCGGGCCAGGGTCGCGGCCACCAGCCGGGCCGGGCTTTCGCGGAAGTCGTCGATGTTGGCCTTGAAGGCCAGGCCAAGGCAGGCGACGCGCAGCCCCGGGTTGGCCTCGATCAGCGCTTCGGCGCGGGCGATCACGTGGTGGATCTTGCCATCGTTGACCCCGCGCGCGGTGCGGATCAGCGGCGTGTGCTCGGGCGCGCCATGGACGATGAACCAGGGGTCAACCGCGATGCAGTGCCCGCCCACGCCCGGACCCGGCTGGAGGATGTTGACGCGGGGGTGGCGGTTGGCGAGGCGGATCACCTCCCACACGTCGAGCCCCATCTGGTCGGCGACGATCGACAGTTCGTTGGCGAAGGCGATGTTGACGTCGCGGTAGGCGTTCTCGACCAGCTTGGTCATCTCGGCCGAGCGGCTGTCAGTCACGACGCACTCGCCGCGCACGAACAGCTTGTAGAAGCTCAACGCCTTGCGGGCGCACCGGGGCGTGACCCCGCCGATCGAACGGTCGTTGTTGGTCAGCTCCTCGAGGATGCGGCCGGGCAGCACCCGTTCGGGGCAGTAGGCAATGGACACGTCCGGGATGTCGCTGGTGAGACCCGGGCACTTGAGATCCGGGCGCCGCGCCGCGATCAGGTCGCGCAAGGCTTCGGTCGTGCCGACCGGCGAGGTCGATTCAAGGATTACCGTGTCACCGGCCTTCAGCACCGTGGCGACAGCCTCTCCGGCGGCGAGGACATAGGAAACGTCGGGCGCATGGTTGGCATCGAACGGCGTGGGCACGGCAATGACGAAGACATCGGCTTGGGCGATCTCGGTCGAGGCCTTCAGCAGGCCCCGCGCGACCACGCCCTGGACCAGGCCATCCAGATCGACTTCCTCGATGTGGATTTCACCGCGGTTGATCGTCTCGACCACGGACTGCGTAACGTCGACCCCGTGGACCCGGCACCCGGCGCGCGCGACAATGGCCGCAGTGGGGAGCCCGATATAGCCCAGGCCAACAACACAGACGCTGGGTTTATCGTCCGACTTCATTCCCGATCAACTCCACGATACGGCGCGCGGACTGCCCGTCCCCGAAGGGATTATGAGCGCGCGCCATGGCCTCGTAGGCGGCCTTATCGTCGAGAAGATTGAAGATTTCGGTAACGATGCGAGTGACATCGGTGCCGACCAGCTTGGCGGTCCCGGCGGCCACGCCTTCAGGCCGTTCGGTCGTCTCGCGCATGACCAGCACCGGCTTGCCCAGCGCGGGGGCCTCCTCCTGCACACCGCCGCTGTCGGTCAGCATGATTTCGGCCAGACCAAGCAGCCTGGCAAAGTGCGGATAGTCCAGCGGCTCGATCAGCGCGACATTGTCCAGCCCGCCCAGCGCCATGTTCATCACGGCGCGAACATTGGGATTGAGGTGCACCGGGAAAATCACCGCCACGTCATCGCGCGCGGCAATCTGACGGATTGCCTTGGCAATGTTTTCCATGCCGCCACCAAAGTTCTCACGGCGGTGGCTCGTAACGCCGATGATCCGCTTCCCAGCAAATCGCGCTTCGAGTTCATTAAGGCCAGCAGCAAGCGCCGGTTCGGCCGTGATCCGGTCCGTCACCCAATGCAGCGCATCGATCACCGTATTGCCGGTCACGTGGACCCGCGCCGGATCGGTTTGCTCCGCCACCAAAGCGGCGGCCGAAACATCGGTCGGCGCGAAGTGCAGGCTGGCGATCTGGCCGATGATCTTGCGGTTAACCTCTTCCGGCCAGGGGTGATAGATGTTGCCGCTGCGCAGGCCGGCCTCGACATGATCGACCGGCAGCTTGCGGTAATAGCCAGCCAGCGCGCCGGCCATGGCTGTCGCCGTATCGCCCTGGACGATGACCCGCGCGGGCTGCACTTCATCCATGACGCGGCCCAGCCCGGTGAGCAAGGCGGCGGTCAGGCTGTCCAGCGTCTGGTCGGGCCGCATCAGGTCCAGATCGTGATCGGGCACGATTCCGGCGATCTCCAGCACCTGGTCCAGCATCTGGCGATGCTGGGCCGAAACGCAGACCACGGGAGTAAAGCGTGGATCGGCTTCCAGCGCGCGAACCACGGGAAACAGCTTGATCGCTTCGGGGCGGGTGCCGAACACGACGAGGATCTTGGCAGGCTCTGTCATTGCCGTCCGCCCTACCATTCAGGGGTTAACCATGAAATAAGGCCCATCGGATAAGGAGATCGCATGCGCGTTCTTGTTACCGGCGTCGCCGGCTTCATTGGTTTTCACCTGGCCCAAGCGCTGTTGGCGCGCGGGGATGTCGTGATCGGGGTCGATAACCTCAATGACTATTACCAGGTCAGCCTGAAGCGCGACCGGCTGGCCACGCTCGCCGCAGTGGCTGGGAACCGCTTTGCCTTCCACGCGGTCGACTTTGCCGACAACGCTTCGCTGACTGCCGCGCTGGGAGAAGTACAAATCGACCGGGTTGTGCACCTGGGCGCACAGGCGGGGGTCCGTTACTCGATCGAGAACCCCCACGCCTATGTCCAGTCCAACCTGGTCGGCCATCTCAATCTGCTCGAACTGGCGCGGCATCGCCAGCTTGATCATCTGGTCTATGCCAGTTCCAGCTCGGTCTACGGCGGCAACACCAAGCTGCCCTTTGCGGTTGAGGACCGGACCGATCACCCCGTCTCCCTCTATGCTGCAACCAAGCGTGCGGACGAGCTGATCAGCGAAAGCTACGCCCATCTCTATCGCCTGCCGCAAACGGGCCTGCGCTTCTTCACGGTCTATGGCCCCTGGGGCCGCCCGGACATGATGATGTGGATCTTCACCAGGAAGATCCTCGCAGGCGAGCCGATTCCCGTGTTCAATAATGGCGAGATGCACCGCGACTTCACCTACATTGACGACATCATCGCCGGGGTGATCGCCTGCCTCGACAACCCGCCGCCCGACGATGAACAGGAGAAAGCCGGTGGCAGCACCAAGCCGCACCGGCTCTACAACATTGGCAACAGCCGCTCCGAGCATCTGATGAAGGTCGTCCATCTGCTCGAAGAATGCTGCGGTCGGAAGGCGGTGATCGATTTCCAGCCGATGCAGGCCGGTGATGTTCCCGCCACTTATGCCGATGTCACCGCAATTGCACGCGACCTTGGTTATGCCCCCACCACCAGCATCGATGTCGGTGTCCCCAACTTTGTGCAGTGGTACCGGGACTATCACCAGGCCTGAGGCTTGAAGCCGCGCCCCGGTTCGGCAACATCGGGGCATGGCGATTCTTTCCGACAAGTGGATCCGTAACGAAGCCCGGCGCGCGGGCATGATCGAACCCTTCGTGGAGCGTCAGCAGCGCGACGGCTGCATTTCCTATGGCCTCTCATCCTACGGCTATGACGCGCGGGTGGCAGACGAGTTCAAGATCTTCACCAATGTCCATTCGGCGGTGGTCGATCCCAAGAATTTCTCGGCCAACAGCTTTGTCGACATGAAGACCGACTGCTGCATCATCCCGCCCAACAGCTTTGCCCTGGCCCGCACGGTCGAATACTTCCGCATTCCACGCGACGTGCTGGTGATCTGCCTGGGCAAGAGCACCTATGCCCGCTGCGGGATCATCGTGAACGTCACTCCGCTGGAGCCCGAATGGGAAGGCCACGTAACGCTGGAGTTTTCCAACACCACGCCGCTCCCGGCCAAGATCTATGCCAACGAGGGCGCCTGCCAGTTCCTGTTCCTGAAAGGCGATCAACCCTGTGAGACCAGCTATGCGGACCGCAGCGGCAAGTACATGGGCCAGCGCGGAGTGACCCTGCCCAAATTATAAGCGGAGAGGCGCAATGGATACCCCCCTGTTCGACCAGTGGCGCGCCCGCTCCCCCCATTATGATGAGAGCCACGAAGCGGTCTGCGCGACAGTCCGCGCCTTTGTGGCCAAGGAAATCACGCCAAACGTCGATAACTGGGAAGCCGCCGGCGAACTGCCCCGCGACCTGCATCGCAAGGCAGCCAAAGCGGGCATCATCGGCCTTAACTATCCCGAAGAGTTTGGCGGTACCGGCACGGCCTTTGGCCTGTTCCATTCATTGGTTCAGACTGAGGAACTGGCCCGGCCCGGCGCCGGGGGCATCTGCGCTTCGCTGATGACCCACGGGATCGGGCTCCCGCCGATCCTGGCGATGGGCAGCCCGGAATTGCAGCGCCGGATCGCCCCTGAAGTGCTGGCGGGCGAAAAGCTGATCTGCCTGGGCATCACTGAGCCCGGCGGCGGATCCGATGTAGCCAACCTGCGCACCAAGGCCGAACGCCGGGGCGCAGCCTATATCGTCAATGGCGAGAAGACCTACATCACCACGGGCATGCGGGCCGACTATGTGACGCTGGCGGTGCGCACCGGCGGGCCGGGCTTTGGCGGCATCTCGCTGTTGCTGGTCAAACTCGACCGGCCTGGCGTCAGCCGCACGCCGCTTGCCAAGATGGGCTGGCACGCCAGCGATACGGCGACGATCCATTTCGACGATGTCGAAGTGCCGGTGGACAACCTGATCGGACCGGAGAACGGCGGCTTTGCCGGGATCATGCGCAATTTCAACGGCGAACGGCTGGGGATGAGCCAGCAGGCCAATGCCTTTGCCCGGATTTGCTACGAAGATGCGCTCGACTGGGCGCGCCAGCGCGAGACCTTTGGCAAGCCGCTGGTGACCAATCAAGTAATCCGCCACAAGCTGGCCGACATGGTGCGGCGGATTACCGCAACCCAGGCCTGGATCGATCATTGCGCCTGGACCGTGGAGAACGGCTGCGCCTTCCCAGGCGATTTCGCGCTGCTCAAGGTCCAAGCCACCCAGACGATGGAGTTTTGCGCGCGCGAGGCCTGCCAGATCCTGGGCGGAGCCAGCTTCATGCGCGGCAGCAGGGTGGAACGAATCTACCGCGAAGTCCGCGTGATGGCGATCGGTGGCGGCAGCGAGGAAATCATGTTCGATCTGGCCAGCCGCCAGTACCGGTTCTGAAAAGGCTTGCTATTTCAGCGCGTAAGGCGTTCACTCCGCCCACGGGGCCGCGCAACCTCGCGGACCCCGCAACGGGGGAGAATATCATGACCGCATATGCTGCGCCGCTGGGGCGGCTGCTTCTTGCACTGATCTTCATTCTGGGCGGAGCCAGCAAGTTCGGCAATCTGGCTGGAACGGGCGCCTACATGGAAACGGTTGGCCTGCCCGCGATCCTGGCCGGGCCGGCGGCAGCCTTTGAACTGCTGGGCGGCCTGGCGATCCTGCTGGGCTGGCAGACCCGGCTGGTAGCACTGTTGCTGGCGGGCTTCTGTGTAGTCACGGCAGTGCTGTTCCACACCAACTTTGCCGACCAAGTGCAGATGATCATGTTTATGAAGAACCTGGGTCTCGCAGGTGGTTTCCTGATGCTTTACGTCCATGGCGCAGGTGGAATGAGCCTGGATTCTCGCAAGGCAAGATAGCCACACCCAGCCTGCCGTAGCGTCAGGCAAAATAGGTTCGACATTGCCACCGAACTGTGCAGTTTTCGCATCGCCGAACTGCACAGATTCGGAGTAATGGAGAGCACCTGCATGACCGCCAAGGCTGACCGTCTTTACGATATCGTCGTCTACGGCGCGACCGGCTATACTGGCCGCCTGGTCGCCGAATACCTGGCTCATCATTATCAGGGCAAAGCGCCGAAATGGGCGATGGCGGGGCGCTCGGCCGGAAAGCTGGCCGAAGTGCGCGACCTGATTGGCGCTCCTGCCAATACGCCGTTGGTGGTCGCCAATTCGGACGACCCGGCCAGCATGAAGGCCCTCGCCGAAAGCGCGCGGGTGATCCTGACCACGGTTGGCCCCTACCAGCTTTATGGGGAACCACTGCTCAAGGCCTGTGTCGAGGCGGGTACGGACTATGCCGACCTCTGCGGCGAGCCGGGTTGGATGCGTGAGATGATCGACGCCTACCACGAGGCCGCCAAGGCCACTGGCGCGCGGATCGCCTTCTCATCAGGCTTTGATTCCATCCCATTCGACCTGGGCGTGTTTATGCTCCAGCAGGAAGGCAAGGCGCGATTTGGCAGCCCGGCGCCACGGATCAAAGGCCGGGTGCGGGCGATGCAGGGCACTTTCTCCGGCGGTACTGCCGCGAGCCTGACTGCGACGATGAAGGCGGTGGTCAAGAAGCCTAGCCTGATCCCGATCCTGCAAAGCCCGTTCGGCCTGACCCCGGGCTTCGAAGGACCAAGCCAGCCGATGGGACTGGTGCCCGAGTACGACGAAGCGCTGGGCAAGTGGGCCGCGCCCTTCATCATGGCGACGATCAACACCAAGAACGTCCACCGCACCAACTTCCTGCTCGGTCACCCATACGGTACCGACTTCAAGTATGACGAGATGATGCTGACCAGTGCCGGCGAGCTCGGCGAAAAGGCGGCCCATGCCGTGACCGAAATGCTCAAAAATCCGTTCGGCGCCAAGCCGCCCGCGCCGGGCGAAGGCCCCAGCAAGGAAGAACGGGAAAACGGTTTCTATGACGTGGTGTTCGTTGGCGAATGGCCCGACGGCAAGACACTGCGCTATGGGGTAAAGGGCCGTTACGATCCGGGCTATGGCTCGACCAGCCGAATGCTGGCCGAAACCGGCATTGCCCTGCTCGATTGTCAGGCTGGCGGCGGGATCGCCACGCCGGGTGCGCTGCTAGGCGCAGCCCTGGTCAAGCGCCTGCAGGACAACGCCGAGATCACCTTCGCGGTCGAGGAATGAGCGAGACCCTTGTAGCTCCCCGCGAGGAGAGCGAATGGACCGTCGGCTGGCGGATCGTGCTTGGCTGCGCGCTTGGCGCAGGGGCGGGCATCGTGCTGCTGTTCTTCACCTTCAATATGTTCGTGCTGCCGATGGCGCAGGAACTGGGGGTGACCCGCGGCGAGATCAGCTCGATCCAGGCTTTAATCGTTACAGGTGCCCTGGGCGCGGTGGTGATCGGACGCGCGGTAGACCGGTTCGGGTTCAAGCCGGTCTACCTGACCTGCGCCCTGATCGTGATCCTCGGCCAGATCCTGTCAGTATCGTTCGGTTCGACGCTGACTCACCTGGCGATTAGCGTGGCGGTGCTAGGCTTCTTCGGTGTGGGTACGACCGGCGTGGTTACCACCCGCCCGGTCAACGCCCATTTCCGTCGCTACCGGGGCCGGGCGCTTGGACTGGTGGCCACGGGCGTATCGGTCTTTGCCGTGATCGCCCCGCTGATCCTGGCCCCGATTGTCGAGCAATACGGCTGGCGCGGCGGGTTCCTGGCACTGGCCGGGTTTACCGCGCTGGTCGGCATACCAGCGGTGCTGTTCATCGTACCGGGCAGCGCCAGCCAGGCCCATACCGCTGTTGCGATGGGCGGAGGCGCCACTGACTGGTCATTTCTCAAGACCCGTGACTTCATGCTGATGGCAGCCAGCCTGATCGCCATGGGCGCGGCGACCGCCGGGTTTGTCGGCCAGCTTTCGCCGATCGTGCAGGAAGAAGGCTTCTCGGCTGCCACCGGCGCGCTGGCCGTGTCAGTCTTCGCCGGCGGGCAATTTGTCGGCCGGCTGCTGGGCGGCTGGTTGCTGGATGCCTTGCGGCCGCAGTTCGTAGCGCTGGTCTTCACGGTCATTCCCGGCAGCGGCTTCCTGCTGCTGCTGCTGACCGATCAGTTGCTGTGGGCGGCCATCCTGGCGGCGGCAATGATCGGCCTACAGCAAGGGATCGAGGTTGATCTGTTCGCCTATTTCGTCGCGCGCCGCTTTCCAATTGCTCAGTATAGCACGATCTATGGCGCGCTGCACGGCTTTGGCTGGATCGGCAATGCCATGGGCATTGTCGGCGTGGGTTGGTTGCACGATGGCTTTGGCAGCTATGGCCTGGCCCAGGGCCTGGCCATGGCGGCGCTGACGCTCGGCGCGATCCTGGTGTGGGCGGTACGCCTGCCTCCGCTCGAACGGGCGGAGGCAGGCTGACAACCCACTCAGGCCGCTTCCCCGGCCCGCTCGGACAGGCTCGCCTCGGCAGCCGGGACCAAGCGATAGGCATAGAGCAGCAGCAGCACTGCGATCGGGGCTACGGCGATCAGCGACAGGATGCCAGTGCGCAGGTCTCCCACCAGCTTCCCATCTACCATCGTGCCGGAAAGGTCGGAGATCTGGCCGACCATGTAGGGGCCGAAGCACAGGCCAACCAGGGTGGTGCCCAGGAAGAACGCCGCCGTGGCCGTACCCCGCATCCGCGGCAGGACCAGGTCTTGCGTCGTCGCCGCCGCCGCACCCAGCGCTGCGGCGCCGAACAACCCGGCGAGGAAGTTCATGATGTAGAACAGCGTCGGGTCTGGCGTGGTATAGCCAATCCAGATTGGCACGACCGGAGCGATCACCCCGAACAGGATTACCAGGAGTCGCCCTGCAGGGTTCCGCGCACGCAAGGCATCGGCAACGCGACCGCCAATGATCACACCCAGAAAGCCGCTGGCCGCGCCATTGGCGCCGAGAATGAAAGCCAGCTCGGACTTGGGCAGCTTGAGCACCTGTTCGGCATAGGGCGCCGACCAGAAGGCGAGCGCGTAAGCCGTGAGCGAGACCATTGAATAGCCTAGCGTGGTGTAGGTGAACGCTGGTGTGCCCCAGATCAGGCGGAAAGTGGCCGGGTCCTTCTGGCGCAGCACGCAGGCCCACGAGAACACCGCATAATAGCCCACACCAACCGCCACCCACTGCGCCAGGGCTCCGGTCAGTTGAATCATCCACCAGGCGAAGACGGCAAGGCCCGCAGCCACCAGCAAGTTGATAGCCAGCGCCGCACTGCCGCGCCGGGCGGCACCGATCAGGGTAAAGGGCGGAACGATGGTAGAAAGGTCCGCCAGGAACTCGGTGAACGGCGTGGGCGAGCTCTTGGCCGGGGTACCGTCCATGAAGCCGCGCTGCGGCTCGCGCAGGCTGACAACCCACAGTGCAACGAGCAGGCCAGGAACACCCACTGCAAGGAAGGCGGCCTGCCAGCCGACCAGACCAAGCGGACCGCCCACCGGATAGGCCGCGTTCCACGCCTGGACGATCTCAGCACCGATAAACAGCGAGACCCCGCCCCCAAGGTAAAGGCCCGAGGAATAGATCGCGAGCGCCGTGGCGCGCTGGCGCTTGGGGAAATAGTCCGAGATCAGCGAATAGGCTGTCGGGCTGGCCGTGGCCTCGCCAATGCCGACCCCCATTCGGGCCAGGGTCAATTGCCACTGGTTCTGGGCAAAGCCGGACAGGGCTGTCATCGCCGACCATAGCGACAGACCAAGGCTGAGCAGCTTCACCCGGTTCCAGTTATCGGCCAGCCGCCCAAGCGGGATGCCGAACAGCGCATAAAACACCGCAAAGGCGGCGCCGCCCAGGAAGCCCATGTCGCTGTCAGTCAGGTTGAGGTCGCGCTTGATGTCGAGCGCCAGGATCGAGATGATCTGCCGGTCAATGAAGTTCAGGATATAGACCACGACCAGAACGCCAAGCACGTACCAACTGTACGAGGTCGCTTCGCGGGGTGGCGCGCTGTCAGCCTGGGGTTCGGTCACTCTCTCTCTCCCTGTCATGTTCCGGCGGCATAGCGGGTCGGATCTACCAGCCCGGCCTTGTTGAATCCTTCGCGCCGCAAGCGGCAACTGTCGCACAGGCCGCAGGCTGAGCCATCAGGCTGCGGATCGTAGCATGACCAGCTCATCCCGGCATCAAGCCCCAACCGCGCGGCCTCGGCGGCGATCTCAGCCTTGCCGAGGAACTGTAGCGGCGCATGAATCTGCCAGTCCGCGCCCTCCGCCCCCGCCTTGGTAGCGAGCCGCGCAAGGTCCTGAAAGCCAGCGATAAACTCCGGTCGACAATCGGGATAGCCCGAATAGTCGAGCGCGTTGACCCCGATGAACAGGTCACGCACGCCCAGTGCTTCGGCCCAGGCCAGAGTCAGCGAAAGGAACACCAGGTTGCGCGCCGGGACATAAGTAACCGGAATGTCGCTGCCTAGGCCGTCCTTGGGTACGGCGATGTCGTCGGTCAGCGCCGAGCCGCCAAAGCGGGTCAGATCGAGCGGCAGGATCACATGCCGGACCGCGCCAATTGCGCTGGCGATTTCGCGCGCCGCGTCGATCTCGCGGCGGTGGCGCTGGTTGTAATCGATCGTCAGGGCATTGACGGCATAGCCAGCCTCGCGTGCCAGCCCGGCCACTACCATCGAATCGAGCCCGCCCGACAGCAGTACAACAGCCTGATGATCGGGAGCGGATGCAGGAGACATCATTGCCACCCGGCTACCCTGCGCGTGACGCCAAGGCAACCAACCAATGATCTGGCGCCGTCAGCCGCCGCAATTGCCGACGTGCCGTGCTTCGGCAGCAAACTCGAACGGCAGACCTTCAGCAATGCCCTGTGTCTGGATCTGGACCAGCCGGTTGGTTTCGCGGCGGATGCTGGTCCGACCATAACCTCGCCCGCGGCAAGTGTACTGCACGGTGACGGCATCAAGGCCGTCCTCGACCACCAGCCGCTCGCAGGAGAGGGCTTCATGTCGGAGCTGGATCAGCTGGCGACCATTGCCGACACAGACGGGGTAGGTCCGGCGGGACCCGTCGCGCAGGCGGATTTCCCAGCGGCCGGACTCGATCTGGTCAAGCATGGCAAGCGACGGACGCTGGCTTGAGGCTGGCGCAGCCAAGGCCGCCCACCCAGCCAGACCAATCATTGCCAGTCGCTTCATCACCACACCGCTCACGTCAAAATCTCCGCACCGCCGCAAACTGCAACCAAGGGCTGTGGTCTGCGCAGGCGGCACGACTTGTACTATAACCCCGCTTGTCGCCCAAGCGTGTTATTATATCGATAAAATGCGTCTAGAGATCGATCTGGAACAGTTTGGAACAGAATGCGCAGTCAACTTCGATGCAACCGTCGGCTCCGCGCATCTCGATCCGGTCTGCTTCCGGGAATTTGGCCAGCACGGCGCGGTAGTGCTCAATCGTACAGCGGCAGCCCTTGGCCAGCGCTTCGCCATTAAAGACCCGGATCTCAGGCTCGTCGTGGAACAGGCGCCAGACCAGTGCTTCCAACGAGAGGTCGGGATCGACCAGTTCTTCGGGATGGGTGCTGCCAGCCAAGACCGCGACATGCTCCCATTCGGGATGGTCCATCCGCACGTGCAGCCGCTCGCGGCCTGCCTCGCCCTCGGCAAGGTGTTGGACCAGGATCCCGCCAGCAACGCATCCGGCCGCGCCGTCGCCGATGCCCAGGCGGATCAGCGTCGGCACCTGCTCGCTTTGAGCGAAATAGCTTTCACAGGCTTCGGCCAGACTGGCCCCCTCCAGCGGCACGATCCCCTGGTATCGTTGCCCGGTGGCGGCAAGGTCAAACGTTACGGCCAGATAACCTTGGCCGAACAGGGCGAACAAAGAAGGATTCGGTCCTAGCGCGAGCAGCCGATCAACATCATGACGAACATAGCCGCGCAGTTCGCCGTTGCGGTAATCGCAAACCAGCAGATCAACCACGCCGACCTGGGTCTGCGCCTGGATGGTCAGCTGGCTGCCATCGTCCTTGAGGAGGGCTCCCAGCAGCGCCGTCAGTACCAGGGCTTCGGCCAGCAGGCGACGGATGGGTGGAGGATAGTCATGGGCATCCAGCACCTGGTCAAGCACCGGACCAAGCCGCACTGCCCGGCCGCGGGCATTGCGACCGGGAATGGCAAAGCGCAGCACCCGGTCATAGCCGGTTTCGCCTGCGGCGATGTGCTCGGGCAGGCTCACAGCTGGCCGAACACCCAGCGCAGCACGCTCTTCTGAGCATGGATGCGGTTTTCCGCCTCGTCCCAGACAGCCGACTGCGGGCCATCGATTACCGCGTCGGTCACCTCCTCGTTACGGTGCGCCGGCAAGCAGTGAAGGAATGTGGCTGCTGGCCCCGCCAGACCCATCAGGCGCTCGTCCACCTGGAACGGTGCCATGGCGGCGAGTTTGTTGTGCGCGTGCTCCTGCCCCATCGAGACCCAGGTGTCAGTCACCACCACATCAGCCCCGCGCGCCGCCGTGGCGGCATCCTCGGTCAGGGTGATCTTAGCGCCGCGGGCGCGGGCCTGCTCGACAAAGCGTGGATCAGGTTCATAGCCCTTCGGCGTACCCACTCGGACGTTGAAATGCATCAGGCCAGCCGCCTCGATGATTGAGTTCACCACATTGTTGCCATCGCCCAGCCAGGCCACTTCCAGCCCGGGCAGGACCTTGCCCTGCTCAAGCAGGGTCAGCAGATCGGCCATGATTTGGCACGGATGGGAATCGTCAGTCAGCCCGTTGATCACCGGGACCGAGGCATAGTGCGCCAGTTCCTCGATCTTGGCATGATCGTCTGTGCGCAGCATGATCGCATCGACCATCCGGCTAAGCACCCGTGCCGTATCGGCGATGGTTTCCCCCCGGCCCAGCTGGCTGGTCCCGGCTTCCAGTGTAATCGCGCTGCCGCCCAATTGCCGCATCGCGATGTCAAAGGACACGCGCGTACGAGTTGAGTTCTTCTCGAACACCATGGCCAGAACGTGCCCGGCGAGCGGTGCATCGGCATCGGCCCGGCCCTTCGGCCATGCGGCCCGCGCTGTCTTGCGAGCCAGCCCATCGTTCAGCATCGCGGCGATGCCATCGCCACCGGCATCGCCCAGGTTAAGGAAATGCCGGGTCATTGGGCCGGTTCCGGCGGCTGGTAGGAGGCCGTCCCAGCAGAGAGCTTCTCGAAGAATTCGTCGATCTCTGCATCGCCAATCACCAGCGGCGGGACAAGGCGCAGGGTGTTATCACCGGCGGCCACGGTAAGTAGGTGATGATTGTCGCGCAGGTGTGCCACGAAGCCGCGAGTCTCGAACTTCATCTTGATGCCGAGCATCAACCCTTTGCCGCGGACCAGTTCGAACAGGTCCGGATAGTTGCCGATGAACTGTTCCAGTCGGCTGCGCAGGCGTTCGCTGGTGGTGCGGACCTGCGCCAGGAATTCATCGTTGGCCACGGCATCAAGCACGGCTTCAGCCGCAGCCATGGCCAGCGGGTTGCCGCCATAGGTCGAGCCGTGGGTGCCAATCACCATGCCGCGCGCGGCCTTTTCGGTGGCGAGGCAGGCGCCGATCGGGAAGCCGCCGCCGAGGCCCTTGGCAGTGGCAACAACATCCGGAACGATCCCATACTGCTCATAGGCATAGAGCGTGCCCGAGCGGGCAACGCCGCACTGCACCTCGTCCAGCGCCAACAGGAGGTCATGCTCGTCGGCAAGCGCGCGCAGGCCCTGCATGAACTCGTCCGAGGCCGGACGAATGCCGCCTTCACCCTGCACCGGTTCCACCAGGAACCCGGCGGTGTTCGGACCGATCGCCGCCTTCGCGGCTGCAAGGTCATCGAAATCGACGTACTTGAAACCCTGCAACAAGGGCAGGAACCCCTTGTGCATCTTGTCCTGGTTGGAGGCACTGATCGTGGCCATGGTCCGACCATGGAAAGCGTTCTTGAACGTGATGATCTCGAACTTGTGTTCGTTGCCCACATGCTGGTGATAGGCGCGCACCGTCTTGATCGCGCATTCCACGGCTTCGGCGCCAGAATTGGTGAAGAACACCGTATCGGCGAAGGTCAGGTCAACAAGGCGCTGGGCCAGATGTTCGCCCTGGGGGCTGCCATAGAGATTGGAGACATGCATCAGCGTCTCGGCCTGCTTCTGGATCGCGCCGATCAGGCCCTTGTGCGAATGACCCAGCAGATTGACCGCGATGCCAGCGGCAAAATCGAGGTATCGCTGGCCGTCTTCCCCGATCAGGTGGCAGTGCTCGCCGCGCACCGGCCGAAAGCCGCAACGGGGATAGACTGGCATGAGCGGGGTAATCGACATCGCTGGATTCCTTCTTGAGACTGGGCAGGGACAGCCGCCTGGCAGAATGGGAAACGACAAATGGCGGCTCCGCGAAGAGCCGCCATCTGCTGTTGTCTAGGCCGTTGAATTGCCCGGGGCAACCCCGGGAACAACGCGCTGAAGGATCAGGCCTGCAGCGGCGTGAGGTTCACGGCCGAATACTTGCCTCGTCGATCGACTTCGATATCGAACTCGACGCGGTCACCCTCGTTGAGGCCTGCCATACCCGAGCGCTCAACCGCGCTGATGTGGACGAAGGCATCCGCCTGTCCATCATCGCGGGTGATGAAGCCAAAGCCCTTCATCGAGTTGAAGAACTTGACCGTGCCAGTCGCCTTTTCGCCGGTCAGCTGGCGCTGCGGGGCCACTTCACGCTTCGGCACGGCGATTACGTCACCTACCACTTCGAGGTCGCTAGCAGAGATCTTGCCGCCACGGTCGACCAGAGTGAACTTCAGCTGCTGGCCTTCCGCAAGACCTTCCAGCCCGGCGCGCTCAACCGCGCTGATGTGAACGAACACGTCCTCGCCGCCTTCATCGCGCTGGATGAAGCCGAAGCCCTTACCCGCGTTGAAGAACTTGACGACGCCCGTGCCTTCGCCAACGACCTGGGCCGGCATGCCGCCACCGCCGCCACCGCCACCGCGGGGGCCGCCGAAGCCGCCACCGCCGCCACCGCCGCCGCGCGGGCCACCGAAGCCCCCGCGATCACCGCCGCCAAAGCCGCCGCGACCGCCACCGCCGAAGCGATCACCGCCGCCGCCGAACCTGTCGCCACCGCCGAAACGATCGCCGCCACCGCCAGCAAACGGATCAAAACTGTCTTCGCCGAACCCGTCACGCTTGTCACGGCCCCGGCCGCGACGTCCTCTGTCAAAACCCATAAACCAGAACGCACTTTCGTATCGTCCGCCGGTTGCGGCCCCGGCCGTGCGGACGAAACGCACCGGGGAGACAGGCGTGGCAGGCCAAAACCCGCAATGCTGCAAGCCTGTGGATAGCTGATTTGGTGGGGTTTGGCGAATCGAATCAATCGCCTCACCGTCGCCCGCCCGATTGGTGTGACATTTCTGCCTTGGTCAGCCCGTGTGCTGGCGGCATGGCGGCGGAACAAATCCCTTCCTTCAGACTTGGCAGCGCTTGTTGCAGCGACTAGCGATCTGGCCACGCAACCTGCTTGAACGGGGATTACGCCGCCATGTTCCGCCGCCTCACCGATACTGTCCTGGTTAGCCCGCAGATCGCGCTGGAAGACCTTGCCGCGGCCAAAGCAGCCGGTGTTTCACTGGTGATCAACAACCGACCCGATGGCGAAAGCGATGACCAGGTGACCGGCGCCGCCATCGAGGCTGAAGCGCGCAGACTTGGGCTCGACTATGTGGCGATTCCGGTGACGCACGCCGGGTTTTCCGCTCCGCAAGTCGAGGCTATGGCCGCCGCGCTGGACCGCGCCAGCGGCGGCATCCTGGCCTACTGTCGGTCAGGCACCCGCTCGACCCTGCTTTGGGCGCTGGCCCGGGCCCGGGCCGGAGATGACCTTGAGCAGCTGACCGCCACAGCCGCAGCGGCCGGTTATGACCTGAGCCCGGTCCGCCCGCTGATGGACATGTTGAAAGCCCGGGCTGGAGACTGAGCTGCGATGGACCTGACGCTCCCGGATCTGCCTTGGCTGAACCTCGCCAAGATCGCCGTCTCCGGTGCAGCGATTCTGGGCCTGGCTGGACTGGCGCGGTGGATGGGCCTCGGCGAGGACCTGCGGATCCGCAGTATCGACCACGCCCGCTTCCTCGCAAGCCAAGCCGTCGACGGGTTCGAGGCAGTCGATGTCGCGCTCGACAAGGCCGGGATCGGCGCACTGCTGCGCGATGCCGCCGGGCGGCAAATGCTGCTGCGCCGCCACGGTGCGGCCTGGGTCGGGCGCTTACTAGACAGCCGGGTTCAGGCCCGGCTTGACCAGGGCTTTCTGACCATCGGCACCGGTGAACCGACCTTTGGCAAGATCACCCTGCACCTTGGCGAAGCCGCCCAGATCTGGGCTGCGGGCCTGCGCAGATTACCGGTCAATGGAGACACAATTGGCTAAACTCCCCAACCCGGTCGACTATGCGGTGCCTTTCTTCATCCTGCTGATCGTGATCGAGATGGTCTGGGCACGGCGCAACGCGCCCGAGAAGTATGAGCCGCGCGATACGCTGCTCTCGCTTACCTTCGGACTGGGAAGCACCGTTGTCGGTTTGCTCGTCGGTGCCGCGATCTATGGCCTCATGATGCAGGTCTACACCATCCGCCCGATCACCGTGCCCTGGACCTGGTGGGCATGGATCGCCTGCTTCGTGCTCGACGATCTGCTCTATTACTTGTTCCATCGCACCGCTCACCGGGTGCGCTGGTTCTGGGCAAGTCACGTCAATCACCACTCCAGCCAGCATTACAACCTATCGACCGCCTTGCGGCAGACCTGGACCGGTTGGCTGGCGTTGTCATTCGTGTTCAAGCTGCCACTCGCCGCGCTCGGCTTCCATCCGGCGATGATCCTATTCTGCGTCGGGCTGAACCTGATTTACCAGTTCTGGATCCACACCGAGGCGATCAAGCGTTTCCCGCGCTGGTTCGAGGCGGTGATGAACACCCCCAGTCATCACAGGGTCCATCACGCCACCAATCCGCGCTACCTCGATGCGAACTATGCCGGCGTTTTCATCGTCTGGGACAGGATGTTCGGCACCTTCGTGGCGGAGACCGATGAGGAGCCGATCCGCTATGGGATCGTGCGCCAATTGGGCACCTTCAACCTGCTTTACGCCGTGTTCCATGAATGGATCGGGATCGCCAGGGATGTCTGGTCTGCCCCCTGGCGGCACAAGCTGTCCTATCTGTGGCGCGAGCCCGGCTGGAGCCACGATGGCAGCCGGGACACGTCCGTCACGATCCGCGCCCGTTGGCAGGCGCGTCAAACAGTCGAACCCGCCGAATAGCGATTGCGCGCCTTTAATCGCTCGCTTAACACCGCGCCGACAAGGGAGAATGCGCGAAATGGATCAGTTCGATATCATCGTGATCGGCGGCGGTAGCGCAGGCAGCGCGGTGGCCGGGCGGCTGGCGGAAGACGGCAAGCGCCGCGTCTGCCTGCTGGAAGCCGGGCCCGATAACGACACGATCCGGATCAAGACGCCGGGCTTCATGCCGTTCATTCCGGAAAAGTCGAACTGGCGCTTCGATACCGTGCCGCAAAAGGGCCTCAACGGCCGGATCGGCTACCAGCCGCGCGGCCGGGGTCTGGGCGGATCGAGCGCGATCAACGCCATGGTCTATATCCGTGGCAACCACTTCGATTACGATCAATGGGCCGAGCTGGGCTGCACCGGCTGGAGCCATGCGGACGTTCTGCCCTATTTCAAACGGGCCGAAGGCAACGAGCGTGGCGGCAACGATTGGCATGGCGGCGATGGACCGCTGAGCGTAATGGACCAGCACTGGCCCAATCCCGGCAGCAAGGCCTTCGTCGCGAGCGCGGCCGCACTCCAATTGCCCGAGAACAACGATTTCAACGGCGCCAGCCAGGATGGCTTCGGGCTCTACCAAGTGACGCAGAAGGCCGGGGAGCGCTGGTCGGCGGCGCGCGCCTATCTCACCCCGCGCCCCAACCTTGCGATCCGCACCGGGGCGCTGGTCGAGAAGATCGTGGTCGAAAACGGCCGCGCCGTGGGCGTCCAGGCCCGCTTTGGCGGCAAGAGCGAAGTGCTGCGCGCAGCCGGCGGCGTGGTGCTTTCCGCCGGGGCCTTCGGCAGCCCGCAGGTGCTGATGCTGTCCGGCATCGGCCCAGCCGCACACCTGGCGGAAAAGGGAATCCCGGTGGTGCTAGACCGCGCTGCCGTGGGTGAAGACCTGCAGGACCACATCGACTTCGTTGCCAGCTGGCAGACCAAGTCGACCGACTTCATCGGCTCCAGCCTGGCCGGAACCTGGCGGATGGCCAAGGCGGTGATCGAGCACCGCCTGAAGCGCACCGGGATCATGACCACCTGCTATGCCGAAGGTGGCGGGTTCTGGCGGACCAATCCCGATCTGCCTGCGCCGGACATCCAGTATCACTTCGTGCCGGCCATGCTGGAAGACCACGGCCGCACCAAGGTGCCGGGCCACGGGTTCTCGATCCATGCTTGCGTGTTGCGCCCCGAAAGCCGCGGCACGGTGCGGCTCAATTCAGCCGATCCGGCTGCGCCACCGGCGATCGATCCCAATTTCCTGGACGATCCGCGTGACATTGCCACGCTGCGCGCGGGCGTGCGGCTGATGTATCGCATCGCCGAGGCCCCGCCGTTGTCCGACTATGCGGGCACGGCGCGCCAACCGGTAAACCTGGCCGATGATGCGGCAGTGGATGATCTGATCCGCAGCCGCGCCGATACGGTCTATCACCCGGTCGGCACCTGCCGGATGGGCGGTGATGCCGACAGCGTGGTCGATCCGACGCTCAAGCTGCGCGGAATCGACGGGCTGTGGGTGGCCGATGCCTCAATCATGCCGCGGCTGGTTTCGGGCAACACCAACGCGCCGAGCATCATGATCGGCGAGCGCGCCGCAGACTTCGTCCGCACCGCGCTGGCCTGATCAATCAGTGATGGCAGGCGAGTGCCTCGACCACGTCTTCGAGCCGCGCCGGATCGCCAATGGCAAGAACGTGCCCGGGACTGCCGGCATGGAGCGGCTCGCCATTCCAGTCGCACATCGTGCCGCCGGCCCCCTCGACCACGGGAACCAGTGCGGCATAATCGTGCAGCTTGAGGCCGGCTTCGCAGACCAGGTCGATATGACCTGAAGCAAGCAAGGCATAGTTGTAGCAATCACCGCCCATCACCATCCGGCGATGATCGGTCTTGGCTGCCAGGCCCATGAAATGCCCGCCATCATGATCGTTGAAGTAGTGCGGCCCGGTTGTTGCCAGGGTCGCCCCGGCCAATGTCCGGCAGGGGCGGGTCCGCACTTCCCGGCCATTGAGCGTCGTCGGCAGACCCGTAGCTCCGATCCAGCGCTCGCCCAGCACCGGCTGGTCGATCACCCCGAGCACTGGCCAGCCATCGATCACCAGCGCGATCAGTGTGCCAAAGATCGGCCGGCCGACCAGAAACGAGGTCGTCCCGTCAATCGGATCGAGCACCCAGGTGCGCCCGGACGTGCCCGGCTCTGCGCCGAACTCCTCACCATGGACCGCATCGCGTGGACATTCGGCCTTCAGAATCCGGCGCATTGCCTCTTCCGCCGCGCGGTCCGCCAAGGTGACGGGCGTCGCATCGCCCTTGCGCTCACTTTCCAGGCCGTTGCGGTAATGTGGCAGGATCGCCGCCCGCGCGGCATCGGCCAGACGATGGGCAAGGGCAATGTCGGCCGAGAGGTTCATCTCAATCGAACAGCGAGCTGACCGAACTTTCGTCGGCGATGCGGCGGATCGCTTCGCCAATCAGCGGCGCGATCGGCAGGATCCGGACTTTGGCGCTGTCGCGCGCGGCATCGGTCGCCTGGATCGAATCCGTGATCACCAGTTCCTTGAGGGCCGAACCGTTGACCCGCTCAACCGCGCTGCCGGAGAGCACCCCGTGAGTCAGGTAGGCCGTGACGCTCTTGGCTCCGGCATCCATCAGCGCCCCAGCCGCATTGCACAGGGTGCCGCCCGAATCGATGATATCGTCGATCAGGATGCAGTCCCAGCCCTTCACATCACCGATGATGTTCATCACTTCCGATACGCCCGGTTTGTCACGGCGCTTGTCGACGATCGAGAGCGGCGCATCATTGATCCGCTTGGACAGCGCACGCGCGCGGACCACGCCGCCCACGTCGGGGGAGACAACCATCAGGTTCTCCCCGCCGGTGCGCGCCAGGATGTCGTTGGCCATGACCGGAGCAGCATAGAGGTTGTCAGTCGGGATATCGAAGAAGCCCTGGATCTGGCCGGCGTGAAGATCGACCGCCAGCACGCGATCCGCCCCGGCCGTGGTGATCAGGTTGGCAACCAGCTTGGCCGAAATCGGCGTACGGGGGCCAGGCTTGCGATCCTGCCGGGCATAACCGAAGTACGGCAGCACCGCAGTGATCCGCTTGGCCGAGGCGCGGCGCAACGCATCAATCCCGATCAGCAGTTCCATCAGGTTATCGTTGGCCGGGTAGGAGGTCGATTGGATCAGGAAGACATCCTCACCGCGGACGTTTTCGTGGATTTCAACAAAGACTTCTTCGTCAGCAAAGCGGCGCACCGATGCGTCGGTCAGCGTCAATTCGAGATAGTCCGCAATAGCCCGTGCCAGTGGCAGGTTGGAGTTGCCGGCCATCAGTTTCATCGTGCTGCCTTCCCCGCGATTCTTGCCCGAGCCCGGCTCTAACCAAGCGCGCGGCGATTGCAACGCGCTTCGCCCGGTCGCCGCTGATCGATACACAGGTACTGGTACACCCGCTTGATTGCCTTCCTCAAGATAGGCTAAGATATATCATGGTGATTGCACTAATTGCCGGAGGAAGACCTGCCATGACGCAACACGCTCTCGCCCGGATGTGCGGCGCGATCTATCTGATCGTCGTGGGCACCGGCATTTTCAGCCTCGCCTATGTGCCGGGCCAGATCATGGTAGCAGGGGATCAACTGGCGACCCTGGCCAACATCCGGGAGAACGAAGCCCTTTACCGGATGGGCGTCGCCGGACTGCTGCTGAACCAACTGGCGTTCTTCGTCCTGCCGCTTGCCCTGTTCGCCCTGCTGGCGCAGGTCGATCGCGGTCTGGCCAAAGTGATGGTGCTCTCCGCGCTGGCCGGAATTCCCCTCGCTCTGGTCAGTGCAGCCGAACGGATGGTCCTGCTGGACCTGGCCAATGCCGCGCTGCCCCAGGAAACCCTGGTCGAGCTCGCCACTGCCTCACGCAGCAGCGCAGGCCGGGCCATGTTGTTTGCAACAGCCTTTTGGGGGTTGTGGCTGCTGCCGTTCGGGTACCTGGTTTACCGTTCGGGCTTCTTGCCGCGGCTGCTTGGCATTGTGCTGATGCTCGGCTGCGGCGGCTACCTGGTCAACCTGTTCGGGCTGATCCTGATGGCAGACTATGCGCAGACGGCCGTGGCCGCGACGCTGCGCTGGCCTGCGACAATCGGCGAAATCGGGATCTGCCTGTGGTTGTTGCTACTGGGTGCGCGGGCGGGCTTCCGCGCCACCTGACCGGCTTACCGGCGGGTCCGGTGCTCGCCCCGGACCCAGCGAACGGTGCCCGAGCTTGCGCGCATCACCACTGAATCGGTAGTCATCACACCCGACTTGTGGCGCTTCACGCCCTTCAGCATCGATCCGTCGGTCACCCCGGTGGCGGCAAAGATACAATCACCCTTAGCCAGTTCGTCACGGGTATAGATCTTGTTGAGGTCCTCGATACCCCACTTGCGGGCACGGGCGCGTTCGTCCTCGTTGCGGAAGACCAGGCGGCCGTTGAACTGCCCGCCAACACAGCGCAGTGCCGCCGCCGCCAGCACACCTTCCGGCGCGCCGCCCTGGCCCATATAGAGATCGATGTTGGTTTCCTCGTTGGTCACGGCGATTACCCCGGCGACGTCACCGTCGGGGATCAGTGCGATGCCACAGCCCAGCCCGCGCAGCTCTGCAATCAGGTCCGCATGGCGTGGCCGATCGAGCACGCAGACGATGATTTCGTTGGGTTGGACGCCCTTGGCCGCAGCCACGGCCTGGACATTCTCGGTCGGGCTCTTGGCGAGATCGATAATGCCCTCGGGGTAGCCCGGGCCGACCGCCAGCTTGTCCATGTAGACGTCTGGCGCGTTGAGCAGGTTGCCTTCTTCCGCAACAGCCAGCACGGCCAGGGCATTGGGGCCAGCCTTAGCGGTGATGGTGGTGCCTTCCAGCGGATCGAGCGCAATATCGATCTTGGGACCCGTGCCCTGGGCTGAACCGACCTTCTCGCCGATATAGAGCATCGGCGCCTCGTCGCGCTCGCCTTCGCCGATCACCACCGTGCCGTCCATCGGCAGCTTGTTCAGCGCCTCGCGCATCGCCTCGACAGCCGCGGCATCGGCCGCCTTTTCGTCACCGCGGCCGATCAGGGTCGAGGCGGCAATCGCGGCCGCTTCGGTCACCCGGACCATTTCAAGCACGAGAACACGATCGAGCGTCTTGCTGGCGGTGGTGCTGGTCATGGGGAGCAGACTTCCTTTTCACATACGAATTCGGGGCGGCGCTTAGCGAGAGCATCCCGGCTTGTCGAGGGATCGGCCTCGTTAAACGAGTTCACCGGGGATTAATCCGGCGTGTCTTCCAAGCAGGCGCATGGCAGCGCGGGGAGCTATTTTTGTTGTGGCATGGGCCGCTTCCTCACCGATTTTGGCAGACTCATCGCCAACCGATCCGGTCATTGCCGAACGGCTTGCTGCAGCGCAGGCCCGCACTGGCGTTGCCAGCGTGCAGGGCCGCTGTGCCCGCCCGCGTGAGGGCGAGGAGATCGTGGTTTGTGTCGATCGCGGCGAAGATCTGCGCGTCCCGTCAACCGCAGAAAGCGATCCCAATTCGCTGGCCGCCCGCCGCGCGCGCAACAATGGCGTCCCGCTTGCCCCACAGCTCGATCGCGGCTCGTGCAAGGGCCAGCCCGGCTGCGTGATCGGCGGCTGGGCCCCGCCGCCGCTCTATCTGATCGACCTCAAGGCGATTCCGGAGCCCGCCGAAGGCAGCGATGCCGACAAGATTGCCAGAGGTGAAATGCCCGAGCCCTAGGGGCTATTCGCCCAGCAACTGCATCACTAGCGGCGGTTCGGTAAGGCTGGCCGAACCGTCCAACAGACGCAACGCCTCGGCTACGGCGCTTTCTGGTCCCTCATGCGTGACCATCGCTACCATCACCGCCGAGCTGTCTCCGCCCCGACCCTTCTGGATCAGGCTTTCGATCGAAACACCCGCATCGCGCAGCGCAGCGGTGATTTCGGCCAGGACGCCTGGCCGGTCGGCAACCATGAAGCGAACATAGGCGCGCCCCAGTCGGTGCCCGGCATCGGCGCGGGGGATCGCATCAAGCTCGGCCACCGGCATGGAGAAGGGAGCCCCCACTTCGCCGCGGGCAATGTCGATCAGGTCGGCCACCACCGCGCTGGCGGTCGGCCCGTCACCAGCGCCCGCGCCCTGGAACAACAACCGTCCAGCAAAGTCGCCCTCCGCGACCACGGCATTGGTCGCCCCGTCGACGTGCGCCAGCGGATGATCAAACGGCACCAGGTGTGGCTGGACCCGCTGGAACAGCTCGCCGCTTTCGGTATCCGCCATGCCGATCAGACGGATGACATAGCCGAGGGCATCGGCCTGCGCGATATCGGCCGCCCGCAGCCGGGTGATGCCGCTGGTCTCGACCCCGGCAAAATCGACCTGGCTGCCAAAGGCAATGGCAGCCAGGATGGAGAGCTTGTGAGCAGCGTCGATCCCTTCGATGTCGAAAGCCGGATCAGCTTCGGCATAGCCCTTGGCCTGCGCCTCGCGCAGCACGTCGGCAAAGTCCCGCCCACTGTCTTCCATGGTTGAGAGGATGTAATTGCAGGTGCCGTTAAGGATCCCGTAGACCCGTTTGATGTGATTGGCAGCTGCGCCTTCGCGCAGGCCCTTGATCACCGGGATGCCCCCAGCGACAGCTGCTTCGAACTTGAGCGCCACCTTGGCAGCTTCGGCCTTACCGGCCAGTTCCAAACCGTGGTGCGCGATCATCGCCTTATTGGCCGTAACCAGCGCCTTACCAGCCTCGATCGTGGTCCGCGCGCAGGAAAGCGCCGGGCCATCGGCCCCGCCGACCAGTTCGACCACCACATCGACATCCTCGCGCTCGCCCAGGATGACCATATCGTCTTCCCAGGTATAGGGCGTCAGATCGACCCCGCGCCGCTTCGAACGGTCGCGCGCGCTCACTACACTAATTACGATGGGACGGCCGGCGCGCCGGGCAATCAGGTCGGCATTGGCCTCGACCAGGCGGATTACGCCGCCGCCCACCGTGCCCAGCCCGGCAAGCCCCACTTTCAACGGTTCGGCCATGTTGCCCCTCGATCGCT
>Ga0315901_10002273_pt1 | contig 26683 bp, 25 predicted proteins | sample LakEriMetagenome_10_FD_203761 | JGI IMG/M metagenome (GOLD analysis project Ga0315901, IMG submission 203761) | Freshwater fungal communities from buoy surface, Lake Erie, Ohio, United States - Buoy 2 MA116 | ecosystem: Environmental > Aquatic > Freshwater > Lake | place: USA: Lake Erie, Ohio...
TCTATCCCGAACATTCCTTTACCGGTTACGATATTCTTATTCTCTACATTCTTAATGGGCTTACCAATGATCCTGAAATCCTTGGGATCCTTGAGTTTCACGTCCGTTGGCACGGTGAGTTTTGAAGCAGCAGCGGCAAGTTCACCATAGCCCGCTTTCTTTCCTGATGCTTTGTGAAGCACAAAGCCATTTTCCGCTGTACACTGATCCGCGGGAACGTTCCATTTGGCAGCGGCAGCAGAGATCAGCAATGCGCGGGCTGTTGCGCCTGCTGTCCGCAGTCTCTTCCATGAATGGGGAATGGCGCCACTGCCCCCTGTAGCCTGGCGCTCAAAACGTTTTGTATCGAGCGGGGCCTGTACTACGTTCACCTTATTCCAGTCGGCATCCAATTCCTCGGCCACGATCATGGCAAAAGATGTCTTGATGTTCTGCCCCAATTCAGGATTGGGTGATGCGATGGTCACGATGCCATCGGCTGCGATGGACAGGTAACTGTTGAAACCTGCAATATCGATCTCCGGATGGGCCATGATCGCAGGCATAATGGCTGCTTCGCTATCAAACCAGCTGAATCCAAGCATCAGTCCGCCACCAGACAGGGAGAGTTTCTTCAGAAAATCGCGTCTTCCTTCTTGTAATTTGTTGCTCATGTTCATTTGGTTTTGGTGCTTGCTAACTTCACGGCTTCCCTGATCCTGTGGTATGCGCCGCAACGGCAGATATTGCCGTGCATGGCCTGTTCGATCTGCTCCATGGTTGGCTTGGGGGTTTCCTTCAGAAATGCTGCTGCCGTCATGATCTGCCCGGCCTGGCAGTATCCGCACTGGGGAACATCCACTTCTTCCCAGGCACGCTGGACCGGATGATCACCTTTTTCAGAAAGGCCTTCAATGGTTGTTATCTTACCATCTTCCAGGGCCGATACGGGCATAAGGCAGGAGCGCAATGGATTACCATTTAAGTGAACGGTGCACGCTCCGCATTGTCCTACCCCGCAACCGAATTTTGTACCCACCAGGTTGAGGTGCTCCCTCAATACCCAGAGTAACGGGGTATCCGCTGCTACATCGGCCTTTAATTCTTTGCCATTTACATGAAGCGTGAAAACTGGCATCTTTTTTTTCTTGAATTTATGAATATTTATTCAGCCATACCCCTAAAAAGACCATCATTCCATAACATCTGAAAAGGTCCTCAGTAAAAAATGAAATAACTTCAATTATGCACAGGAAGTTTATCGTTTTTGCACTTGCCCTATGTTTGTTCGCCTGCTTAAAACCCTCGGGAGCACAAGAGTATTTTTTTGCCAAGGGAGCAGATATCGGATGGCTGAGTGAGATGGAAGCTGCAGGAATAACATTCAAAGACCCGTCGGGTAAAAAAGGCGATTGCATCAGCATCCTCAAGGGATTGGGCATGAATACGATCCGCCTGCGGGTTTGGGTAGATCCGGCCAACGGATGGTCCGGCGAAGCAGATGTGGTGAAACTGGCCATGCGGGCGAAGGATCAGGGGATGCGGTTGATGATCAATTTTCATTACAGCGACTGGTGGGCGGATCCGGGAAAGCAAAATAAGCCTGCTGCCTGGAAAAACATGTCGGTTGCACAGTTGACAGCGGCCATTCATGATCATACCAAAAAAGTACTGACTGCATTAAAGGACAAAGGCATCAGTCCGGAATGGGTGCAGGTTGGCAATGAAACCAACGATGGGATGTTATGGGAAGAAGGGCGGGCATCGAAACACATGGATCAATTTGCCGCCATGGTGAACGCGGGTTATGCAGCGGTGAAGCTGGTGAGCCCCGCCAGCAAAGTCATCGTTCATATCTCGAACGGCTACAACAACGAGATGTTCCGATGGATGTTCGACGGCCTAACTGCACATGGTGCAAAATACGACGTGATCGGAATGTCGTTGTACCCCGAGCCAGAAAAATGGCGGGAGAAGAATGCGCAATGCCTTGCGAATATGAAGGATATGATCGCCCGTTACAACAAGGAAGTAATGATCTGCGAAGTGGGCATGCCCACTGACCAGGCGGAGGCATGCAAACTGTTCATCACGGACCTGATCAGCAAACTCCGGTCACTTCCTGACCGCAAAGGACTGGGGGTATTATACTGGGAGCCCCAGGCACACAATAACTGGAAGGGTTACAAGTTAGGGGCGTTTGACGACTCAGGGAAGCCAACAATGGCTTTGGATGCATTCCGATGAAGCCCTACCTCACCTTCAACATCGCCTTCACCTGCTGGATCTGCCCATTCTGCAAGCGCACATAATATACGCCCTGGGGAAGATAGCCGCCATCGAACGATACGGTATGCGTACCTGAATCGGGGAATTCCTTCTCGATCAGCACTTTCACCACGTGTCCTGAGGCGTTCATGATCTGCACCAGGGTATGACCGCCTTTTGTTTTGAAAGTGATCTTGGTGGTACTGGTGAATGGATTGGGATAGTTGAACACCAATACATTCTCATTATTAAATGAATTAGGCGGCCTGTTGGTGACGCAACTGCTGTTATTGACGAGCGGAAGCGACTGGAAATTCTTCAGCATGATCTGCTGCAGGGTATTGTCCGGCACACAGAACCATTGCTGCAATACGGAGGCGTAGACACTCCTGAAATCATATTGGTAAGGGACGTTCTCACTTACGGTGACGTTGGCAGCGATCGTTGGGTTGTTACCCGTCAGTCCACCCAACACATTTTTCCCGAACAGGAACAAAGGCGCAGCTGAACCATGGTCCGTTCCACCACTGGCGTTCGATTTGATCCGTCGTCCAAATTCAGAAAACGTCATACCCAGCACGCGGTCCTGTATACCCAGACCCTTTGCATCGTCCATAAATGCCTTGATGGCAGAAGACACATTGTTGAGCAGGTTCGCATGGGTTCCTGTTGCTGTGTTTGTGCCCACCACCTGTGTTGCATGGGTATCAAAACCTCCGAAACTCACCATGTATACCCTTGTCTTCAATCCACCCTTAATCAATCTCGCGACGATCTTCAATTGCGCAGCAAGACTATTATTGGCAGGGTAATTTCCCTGGGTTGGCACGGCCAGCGCGGCCTGCCTGATCCTGTCCGTGTACTTATTGGTCTGCCTGGCGATCTGCCTGAGGTAGCTCAGTTCATATCCCATTGGACTATTTGGAACAGGGTCTTCAATATTGCTTACCAGGTTGTAAAAACTGGTAGGATCGGTAATGCTCATCCCCATGCTGACAGCAGGGCCCTGGCAGGTAAGCGATGTCACTGAGCCCACCTGGATAGCCAGCGGATCAGGCATCTGCGTAGATGGATAATTGGTAGGGAAGCCCGGATACTGATCGTCGAGATACCTTCCCATCCAGCCACTGTTGATCACTGTGTTGCTGTCAGACGCGCTCATCCATATATCGGTTGCCCTGAAATGCGAGAAGTTCGGCAATGGGTAGCCTACGGCCTGGATGATATTCATCCTACCCTCATTATAAAGCTGTTGAAATCCTCTTAAAGAAGGATGGAGACCTGTTTTGTCTACACCATCAAGGCGGAGAATACCCGATTCAGGAATGGCAATATTCCTTCTTGCATTCAAATAGTTCTGATATCCGTCAATGGGGATCACGGTATTGAGTCCATCGTTACCGCCGCTGAGCTGCACGATCACCAGCACTTTGTCCGTTTCAACATAAGGCAGCATAGCAGCCTGGATGAAACCATTTTCAGCAGCAAAAGCCCTGATCGGAAATCCATCAATTACTCCCGGTATCATTCCTGCTGCAGGCAGCGATCTTTTGAGGAATTTTCTTCTGTCCATACTATGATAATTGATACTCAGGCAGGTTCATAAAATATTGAAACAGGGTTTTCAGCCTGTTATTGACGATATTGAAATTGGCCGTGGAAGGATTCTGGATATAGATGTTCCAGGCATCGGTCCAGTAATGATCTTCAGCCTGGTTGCTGAGCAGGATCTGTTGTTTGATGCTTTGCTTAGTAGCTGAAGACATAGGGACCCGATAGATCACCTGCAGGATTTCATCGATCAGTCTATTTGGATCGGAAGGATTGTTGAGCTTTCTCACGAAAGCCACTGCATCAATGATAATTCTCTGTCCTGAGGTGCTGTAACCGCTGGTGATCATGGTATCAGTAAAGCGGTTTCGCTTGGGAAGGGTGTCCGCATTGATCCAGATCTCGTGAAACTGGGGCTCCTGGTAATAGGCCGGCCAGCCCGACACACTGGGCGGGTCGCCCACATCCTGTGTCATGGTGGCATACCAGTTCCTGATGTAATTCCACATACTGTACTGGTTGGTATACGCAGTGGGGAATACCACACCAAATTCACGCAGGCATCCGATCACATAATCCACGGGGCTTTTGATGAAACAACCCTGGTTAAGTACGTCAAAAAAATGCTGGCTTTCGAACAAGGCACGAAGAACGGGTTTCATTTCATACCCGTTGTCGCGGAATATTTTCGCAAGCGGTTCGATCACGTTCTTTTCTGTGGCTGCATCGATCTTGTAATACACGAACCAGATATACAAACGGCGGCAGATGTATTTTGACACTTCATCTTTCTGGAAGATCATATCGATCAATTCGTCTGTTTCCCCAGCTCCCGCTGCCCCTGTTTTACCGGTGATGGCTTTATTCCCGTAATAGGATGAAAACTGTTTGGTCCCGGTGTCATGCCTTCCTGCATCGAAAAAAGTAACGAAGCTGGCATTGATGCGCCACCCGGTGAGTACCCTTGCAGCGGCTCGCACATCAGCTTCGGAATACTGCACCGTGGGGCCCTTGCCCAGGGTGAACAACTCCTGCAACTCCCGGGCATAATTTTCATCCGGAGCGCTCGCTGAGTTCACATAGCCATTGAGGTAGCGAAGCATACCGGGATCGATGGTCACCTGTTTAATGAGCTGCCTGTAATTTCCAACCGCATTCTGCCTTAACAGGGTATGATGGTTATATACCCAGTGGGCATTGCCGATATCATTGCTTTCCGTACCAAACAGGTTGGCCCAGAACAGCGTCATTTTCTCCCTGATGTTGGTCTCCTGGTTGATCATCAGTCCTGCCCACCATTTCTTGAATGAAGCCCTTCTCAGGCTGTTGATGGTTCCGTCGTTCGTTGGATTGTTCACCCACGTGGCGCCGGGAGCGACAGCAGGATCTGTAACGGTGGAACTGTTGTAATCATTCAGCGGCGGCGCAGGCAGCGCAGAAGTATAGTTGATCAGTTCGTTCAACGTGCCCGGAAGGCCCAGGGCCAGGAATTTGTCAATATCGGCTTTTGTGGAACCAAACAGGGTTCTTTTCAGCAAGTGCTGCACTTCGTTCCTGGTCCAGGTTCCGGTATATTTATTCAATCCGGTATTGGTCCTGGCCGTATAAACAGCTGGCTTTCTGACCTCGGGTTGCAAATTCAGAAAAGAACGACGGTCCATATTGGTTATTTACTGGATGACTAAGGCAGGATAAATATATGTATAATGCCGCTTGAATGCAAGCTTCGTGTATGGATTACTGTGATCTTTGACTGTGGGCAGAGACAAAGGTTTAACGGCTTTGGGGGCTTTTTATTTCACCTGGGTGAGCTCAGATTCCGGGAGATCGGGCGGTCCGGGGTCTGCAAAGAGGAGAAGGAAGATATTATAATTCAATTTGTTATCGATTTCCTGTTCTAGCTTGTTTCTATAGATGATTTATCTACATTTAAAACATGGAACAATCGGTTGAAGAAAACAAGGACCATTGGCGGTCCCGCCTGTTTACCGTCATCTTTGAACACGATACCCGAGCGGGCAAGTTGTTCGATGTTGTGCTGCTGGTCATGATCTTCCTGAGCCTGGTGCTGGTGATGCTGCAAAGTATTCCGGAACTCGAAGCTGGCTATAGGGAATTCTTTTACCAGGCGGAATGGGTGATCACCATCCTGTTTACCATAGAATATATACTCAGGCTTCTGTCCGTAAAAAAGCCACGTGCCTATGCCACCAGCTTTTATGGGATCATTGATATCCTCTCCATCATTCCCACTTATCTGAGCCTGATCTTACCACATTCACAATACCTGTTGGTGATCCGGTCATTACGATTGATGCGGGTGTTCCGGATCTTCAAGCTCACTCAATTTGTCAGGGAAGGTACAAACATTGCTTTAGCCCTTAAAGCCAGCACGCGCCGCATACTGGTATTCTTTGCATTTGTTCTGATCATCACCATTGTAATGGGTTCCGTAGTCTATGTAGTGGAAAGCCCAGTGAATGAAAGGTTCAGCAACATCCCACAGAGCATTTACTGGTGCATTGTAACCATTACCACCGTGGGATACGGAGACGTGTTTCCCATCACGCCATTGGGAAAATTTTTTGCCTCTTTTATTATGTTGCTGGGATACGCTATCATTGCGGTGCCCACGGGTATTGTCACCGTGGAACTCACCAAGAGCGCGCGAACGGACCAGGTCAAAGGGCAGGCCTGCCCAAATTGTTCTGTCGGCGGCCACGATCCCGACGCTGTGCATTGTAAATATTGCGGTCATCATCTTTAATAAACCCAATCATATGCGTTATCTATTGCTATTCGTGATGCTTCTTCCGTCTGTCCTGTTGGTGGCCCAGAAAAAAGGGAAACAGGAATACTATCTGATCAAAGTATACCATTGTGTGAACCAGAAGCAGATCGATCATGTGGAAGAGCATGTAGGCAAGCAGGTTCTCCCATTCCTGAAGAAAAACAAGGTACCGGTAGTAGGTGTTTTTATACCCATTGCCAATGATACGGCAGCTGATAAAAAACTCATGGTTTGGGCACCACTTTCCAGCCTCGAACAGTTGGGGACCATTGAACATGCATTTGGCGCCATAGATCCTTTCGGCAGCGATCCACTGATCCATTTGGACAGTTTTCAGAACAACTCGCCATACACCCGCATTGAATCGATGCTGGCATCCGCGTTCAAACTGCATCCACAACACAGCACTAAAAGGAGTTTCCAAAAATCACCGGATAATATCTTTGAATTCAGGAGTTATGAGAGCAGTACCGAAGACCTGCACCTGCGCAAAGTACATATGTTCAATGAGGGCGGCGAGATCGACCTCTTCAACCGGCTCAACTTCAACGCAGTCTTTTACGGCCGCGTCGTGGTAGGCGCAAGGATGCCCAACCTCATATACATGACCAGTTTCAAGGACATGGCAGACAGGAACCAGCATTGGAGTACGTTCCGGGATGATCCGCAGTGGAAGCAATTATCGCCAATGCCAAAATATGCCTACACCGTCTCAAGGAATGAAACCATCCTGATGAAGGCATCGAAGTACAGTGAACTTTAGCCTCGTAGCCTTCATTAATAAACTGTGCCACGGGCCGAACGGGTATACAATAATCTAAAACTTCATCTTATGGGAAAGCCTTCGTTCACGCTTGCCATGCTCGGTTTGAGTCTTCTTATTTTCGGCTCCTGCCAGAAAGAAACAGAGAACCAGTTGCCTGATGCAAATGCCGGGACCAGGGTTAACAGCAGCACCGGAACCACTACTTTTTATGGTCCGCAAACACAGATGGGTGAAGGGAAAATCAGGTCTTTTGTAACGATCTCCGACGAGGGACATCCCATGGAATATGGGGTGGCCATGACAAAGGGCACAATGGAAGGGCTCCCATCAACTCCGGGTACAGCGATGGTGAAGATCCACCAGAAAGCGCTGGACCTGACACCGTTTGAATTCATCATGGTAGACTGGAATCCCGAAGGCAACGCACCCGATTTTCTTTCCAGCGCTCCACATTTTGATTTCCATTTTTACATGATCAGCATGGAAGAACGGTCTGCAATTGCGTTGGGGGCAAACATGGAGAAAATCCCCCCGGCCGGATATATGCCCGCAAATTATTTCCCAACTCCAGGCGGAGTACCCCGAATGGGAAAACATTGGCTGGATCAGCAGGCACCGGAACTGAACGGTGCCCCCTTCAGCAAAACATTCATCTATGGAAGCTACAATGGCAAAGTTGTTTTCTATGAACCGATGATCACCCGGGATTTCCTGCTTTCTGAAAAAATCTGCACCATCCCATTCAGCACGCCCCAATTCTTTTCACCCAACAACACCTGGTATCCCTCTGAATACAAAATCTACCGCTACGACAAAACCGGCGAGATCATGGTGAGTCTGGGTGCATTTGTCTGGAGATAGACGGGAGACATTTTTTTAGAGTGCCGTAATATGCTGATAATCAGAATCTTAATGACTAATTCATGCTGTTATTTCCCCTCTCTGGAAAATTGGCTTGTCATTAAGGTAAAACCGGAATACTACAGTGGATGATTTGTTGGGCTACACCAGGGTCAAATCCCTTCCGGACAACAACCACAAGTCCATCCTAATCCCTTAATTTTGCACCTCCCTAACCTTAACCTTTCATTAACTGGGGTAGGGATAGTTTTGTCCACTCAAATCATATCATGAAGAGGATCGTAATAGCATTGGCATTGTTGATAACCGGAACGGCTGCATGGGCACAGGAAACCAAACCTGCGAAGAAAGACTGGTCAAAGGTGGACCTGAGCAAAAGGCCTGCTGATCACTTTATGATTCAATTTGGATACGCAGGGTGGACAGGCGCGCCAGATTCGATCAACAACGGTGGATTTTCCCGGTCATTCAACATGTACTTGTTATTTGACTTCCCTTTCAAAACCAATCCAAAATTATCCGTAGCCCTGGGGCCCGGTATCGGCACCGATAACATATTCTTTGAGAACACAACTATTGATATCAAGAACAGGAGACAAGCTGAATTCAACAGGGATACGGCTACTAAATACAAAAAGTACAAACTGCAGACAGGTTACCTGGAAGTACCCGTGGAATTCAGGTATTCTTCCAATCCTGCCAATATGAACAAGAGTTTCAAATTTGCCATTGGCGCCAAAGTGGGCACAATGATCGAGGCAAAAACAAAGGCTAAGGTTGACCTCGATACTGATGGAGACGGCGGCTATGTATCCAAGGTTAAGGATAGGAAATTCTTCAACGGAACGCGCCTTGCTGCTATTGCGAGGGTAGGTTATGGCAATATCTCCCTGTTTGGATCCTACACAATTACAGAATTCTTTAAGGAAGGCTCCGGTCCCCAGGGCATCAGACCCTTTACCGTTGGCTTAAGCCTCAGCGGCCTCTAAGGTTAATAAGACTACTGGTCAAGGGAGGAAGCCGTCGGTCGACTTTGGTTTTTCCCTGACTCATTTTATTACCTTTATGGAAATATCAGCATTTGATCGATAAGAAACAGTTACTGAATCACGAGGAGAAAGCAGTCCTCGTAGGTGTGATCGGGAAAGACCAAACGGAAATGCAAGTCCGCGAATACCTGGATGAGCTTGCATTCCTGGCTGAAACTGCAGGAGCCATCACCGTAAAAAAGTTTACCCAAAAACTTGCCCACCCTGACAGCAAGACCTATATCGGAAAAGGTAAGCTCGAAGAGATCAAACACTATGTTGAGGGCAGGGATATCAAAGTGGTCATCTTTGATGACGAGCTCAGTGGTGCCCAGTTAAGCAATATTGAAAAAGTCATCGGCGTAAAAACCATAGATCGGTCCGATCTCATCCTCGATATTTTTGCCAGGCGCGCCAAGACTGCACAGGCCAAGGCGCAAGTTGAACTGGCACAATACCAATACATCCTGCCACGACTAAGAGGTATGTGGAAACACCTGGAACGTTTGGGTGGTGGCATCGGTACAAGGGGTCCCGGTGAAACTGAGATAGAAACTGACCGACGAATAGTGCGGGAGAAGATCAGCCTGTTGCGCAGAAAGCTTGCAGAGATCGACAAGCAGTCGTTTACGCAGCGCAAGGAACGCGGCGAGTTCATCCGGGTCGCGTTGGTTGGATATACCAATGTGGGCAAATCAACCATCATGACACTGCTGAGCAAGTCGGAAGTCTTCGCCGAGAATAAACTCTTCGCCACGCTTGATACCACCACTCGTAAGGTGGTTTGGGAAACCACACCCTTCCTGCTCAGCGATACCGTTGGATTCATCCGGAAACTGCCGCACCACCTGGTGGAAAGTTTCAAGAGCACCCTGGATGAGGTCAAGGAAAGTGATATCCTGATCCATGTGGTTGATATATCACATCCTAATTATGAGGACCAGATCAATGTGGTGAAAACGACCCTGATGGAAATGAAGTGCCACGACAAGCCCGCCATCATGGTGTTCAATAAGATGGACCAGTATGAGAAAAACACCTTCGACGAGTGGCTGGAACCGGACATCAAAGAAGAAATGCTGAGGGACCTGAAAGAACGGTGGGACAGGGAAACGGATCATAACGCAGTTTTCATTTCGGCTACCGAAAGGAAAAACATAGACGGATTGAGAGCCACCATCCTGGGCAAGGTGAAAGAGCTTTACCAGATCAGGTATCCATACAAAACAGCATTCTACTCTTAATGGCGAAAAAGATCAAATGGCACCGCATCGCCCCCGATGTGCAGTCGCTCCAGTTCCAGGACAACAACATGATCGTTACCGAATGCGGCGGAAAGACCATCACCGTGGGCCGTCATAACGGGGAGATCTATGCTTTTGCCTATAAATGCCCGCATGCCAGTGGTATCCTCGCTAATGGCGCCATAGATCCGTTGGGAAATGTGATATGCCCCCTGCACAGGTACAAATTCAATATTACCAACGGCAGGAACACGAGTGGTGAAGGCTATTACCTGAAAACCTATCCGGTAGAACTGCGGGAAGATGGCGTGTATGCAGGCATTGAAGAAGCAGGTTTTTCACTTTGGTGATCTTTCTACATTTTTGCATCCATACCAGTTATGGAAAAACAAACATCCTCAAGGCTTTACAACCTGCTGCTCAGCTTAGCGATAGCCGTCAATTTTTCCGGATTGTTCCTGGTGATCATCGGACCTGATGGCACGCTGTATGCCGCCATTGCCAAAACCATGGCCCAAACGGGAAACTACCTGGAAATGTTTGGTAACGGGACGGACTGGCTGGATAAACCACATTTCCCTTTCTGGGTCACCGCCCTGTTCTTCAAACTATTTGGCATCAACAGCTGGAGTTACAAACTCCCTGCTATTCTATTTATGATGCTGGCGGCCGTTTATACATACCTGTTTGCCAGAAAATTCTACAGCGATACCGTTGCCAAATGGAGTGTATTGATCCTGCTCACGGCGCAACACATCATTCTGTCGAATACCGATGTACGCGCGGAACCATATCTTACTGCACTGATCATTGGTGCCGTCTATCATTTCCACCGTGCCTGGCAGGAAGGAAAATTCCTGCAACTGCTGCTGGGGTCATTGCTGACGGCATGTGCGGTGATGACGAAGGGCATTTTCGCCGTGATCCCAATTATGGCGGCACTCGGGATCCACCTGATGGCCCTGGGAAAATGGAAAGAGATTTTTCATCTGCGTTGGCTCTGGGCCGCCCTGATAACGCTCGTGTTCATCACTCCCGAACTCTACGCGTTGTATTACCAATTTGACCTTCATCCTGAAAAAGTTGTTTTCGGGAGAACAAATGTCTCGGGCCTGAGATTTTTTTTCTGGGACAGCCAGTTCGGCCGGTTCTTTAACACGGGCCCCATCAAGGGAAAGGGAGACCTTTCGTTCTTCCTGCATACCACTCTATGGGCCTTCCTGCCCTGGTCCATCCTGCTTTATATTGCGATCACAAAAAGGATCAGAAACAGAAAAGACCGCTCCATACCGGAATGGTATTGTATAGGTGCAGGGCTTGTCACTTTTTTGATGTTCTCCTTATCTAAATTCCAACTGCCCCACTACCTGAATATCGTATTCCCTTTCTTCGCCATCATCACATCGGCCTATATCGCAGTTGCCGTTAACCTGAAGCATATTCGCGTCATACAATATGCGCTGGTGGTACTGATGCTGGTGGCGATCCCTGCCCTGCATGTTTTTTTCAAGCCAGAAGTGACCCATATTTCCATGACCATCCTGATCGCCGTGATTTTTGCTTTGATCTTGTTCCTGCCAAAGCTTTTCCCTGTATCGGCAAAAGAGTTGATCATTGGGCGAACGGTATTGGCGGCAGTGCTCGTTAATCTTTACCTGAACGGTTTCTTCTATCCGAGGTTACTGACTTACCAGGGCGGCACAACAGCTGCCTTGCATGTCAACCAGAAATACCCGGGGGTACCCGTGGTTCAACTTCGGCAGCGATTCAGCTACCCGCTTGAGTTTTATTTAGATGCACCGCTTATCACGATCGATAGTTTGGGTGACACTACCCGTTTGCCAAAGCCAGCGCTATTGCTTTTGCACCAGGATGATGATAGCCTGAATATAGTGCCGCTGCAATCCTTTGATGTATTTCCCATCAGCAAGTTGAATAAAAAGTTCATCGACCCTGCGACACGCAGTACCCAGGTGAAACAATTCCATTTATATGGCAGGTTCTGAATTCATAGAAACCCTGACCAAACATTTCGAGGAAGCAGCAGATCCTGAAAACGCTGTTCTCCAGAAAGCATATATGAAGGATCGTTTCGAGTTCTTTGGGATAAAGACCGAACGGAGACGGGCCATTACGAAAGCCCATTTCCGGAAATACGAGATACAGGATCACGGTCAGCTCCGCGAGATCGTGATGACGCTATGGGCGCTTCCCAGGCGTGAGTTTCAATATGCCGCGCAGGAATGGCTCTATCACTGCAGGAAGATTTGGACGGCAGATACGATCGGTTTAATTGAACATTGCATCACCCACAAGAGCTGGTGGGATACCGTGGATTACCTGAGCACCTATGGGGCAGGGGCATGGTTCAACAAATACCCTGCAGGGAAACAAAATATCAGTGGCGCCTGGAACCGGTCACCAAATATCTGGCTGAACAGATGCAGTATTTTATTTCAGCTGAAGTATAAAGAAAAGACGGACACAGCGATACTCAGTGATCATATGCTACAACTCTCCCAATCGAAGGAGTTCTTCATCCAAAAAGCCATTGGCTGGGCCTTGCGCGAATACAGCAAAAAAGATCCCGCGTGGGTGAAACGATTCATCAACCAACATAAACTGGCCGCCTTGAGTGTGCGGGAAGGATCAAAGTACCTGTAGCCCTTGATGCTTTCAGGCCGCGAAAGATTTTCTGATACGGTCCAACTGCCGCTTGTGGTGCCGGGTATGGATCTCGATGAACTGGTACCATCGCACCGCATTGAGCAGGCCCATACGGGGATGTTTCTGCTTCTGGGTTTTCGATGCCCCTGGCGTTGCGGGCGTGACGGCTTCAAGCTTTTCCCTGAACTCCCGGACCAGTTCCCTGGCCTCTGTCCTGCTGATCTTGACAACGTTGTCTTTAAAACGGTCGGGCACCTTATTACCCCTGGGGAAACGGCCAAAAAGAAAAACCAGCCTGACCAGGAAATGCAGGGATGCATTTGATTCGATGGCCCTGCCCTCTACGCATTTATGTATGGCCGAAATACAAACCATGTTGGTGGTGAAGATATGGGCATACACTTCGGCGTATGACCATCCGCCCATGGGAGGCGTAGTGGTGAAGGCCTCTTCAGATACGGAATCCAGCAGGTGTTCATAGTCAGCCAGCACTTTGAGGATGGAACGATGGAATCTTCCAACACTCATGCCAACGTGTTTTCTTTCACCTCCTCAGGCAGATAGTGCTCATGGGTTTTAACGGGAGGTGTTTTGGCCCTGTTCATCCTGATCTGCAACACGTCAACCAGTAAAGCAAAACTCATGGAGAAATAAATATAGCCCTTGGGGATATGAAAATCCAAGCCTTCGGCAATCAGCGACATCCCGATCAGTAACAGAAAGCTTAGCGCAAGCATCTTAAATGCCGGATGCCTGTTTACAAACTTGCTAATGGGCTCGGCTGCAAACAACATGATCACCACCGTTACTATCACGGCGGTATACATTACCCAGAGTTCCTTAACCATACCCACGGCGGTGATGATAGAGTCTACTGAAAAAACAATATCCAGCAGGAGTATTTGGCCGATGACCTGGTTGAAGGTAGCCGCCTTGATATTCTTCGACTTATCCCCTTCTTCCCCTTCCATTTTATGGTAGATCTCGACCGCGCTTTTGTACAGGAGGAAAAGACCACCAAGGATCAGTATGATATCCTTTCCTGAGATATCATTATCCATGATCGTGAACAGGGTGCCTTGCAGTTTGAGGATGATGGAGATCAGTCCCAACAGACCAAGCCTGATCACCATAGCCAGGATAAGACCCAGCCTCCTGGCTTTCTTCTGCTGGTGCTCCGGAAGTTTACCGGCGATGATCGAGATAAAGATCACGTTGTCCAATCCAAGAACCACTTCGAGCAAGATCAGGGTGACCAGGGCAATGACTATTTCCATAATTATAACAAGTTGAACTAAAATTAACGCATAATCGCGAGAACTGCGGGCCTTCAAATATTTGAAACATGCTAAAGCTGTTCAGGAGTCGCGTTACAACGATAAAATATCAGGTATGCAACAGGGTTATATGAACTTTGTTGCCTGATCTCCCGGAAAGGCAAACAGGATCACGGCTACCCCCTCAGCCACGATGGTCTTTCTCCCGTGTTGAAATCGCTCGATCATCCCTATGAAAACTACAGACACAGACCGCGCCGGAACGGCAAGTAAAACAGAACCTCCGGCTTTGATCTGGGCAGAGATGATATCCAGCAACCTGTCAAAATCGGATGGATCATAGCCAACATCACTTAACAGCAACACATCGGCGTGAGGGATCTCCTGCTGGTGCCAATCCAGCAGGGCAGCTTCCACATTCTGCAGGTTCAACGCATACGCATTTCTGCCCACCCAGTCCTGCGCCGCTGCCATATGATCTGTCACCACTGCGCGCCGGGCATAATGTGCAGCCGCCAGGGAGGGCAAGCCTATGCCCGCGCCCAACTCCAGCACAACCTTCCCTTCCACACGATGGGGCTCGTTCTGCAGCCATTCTGCCAGTGCAATAGCTGAGGGCCAGACCCTGGACCAGTAGGGGAAGGGCATTTTACCGTCGCCATTCCTGTAAGCTTCCTCTACCTTCCCAGGGTCAGGCACCTGCAGGTCAAGGCCACAATAACGCTTTATCACAGTAGAAAAATCTCTCATAACACTGTTTGAAACCAATCATTAATTGCGCAAGGCATGTTGGCGGACAACAATGCACAAGTTATTGACCATTTGTGCGGCAAAGGCACAATAGGCACGGTTTTTTCGGGTTACCTTTTGCCGTTTGGCGTATTAAAGCAGAAGCAAAATCAACGATCATGATTCAAAAAACTTATTATAAAACCAAGGACTATTGCAAGGTAAAATTCAGTTTTCAGATCGAAGACGCTGAAACCATCGAAATCCTTGGTTTAAACAGTGACTGGGAGAATTCAGTGATCATGAGCAAAAAGAAAGACGGCAGTTTCTCAGCCGATGTTAATCTCCCCAAAGACAGCAAACACGAATTCAAATACCGGGTAAACAGTTCATTGTGGCTGAGCGACCCTGATGCTGATGCAGAAGCCCCGAATAGCTTTGGCGGAAGCAACAGCGTGGTTACGCTTTGATTTTTTAGTCTGTCCGGCAGGATCCCTTCATGTTAGCGTTTCCCCATTTCTGCACCACCATTAGAAATGCCGGATAAATTAACGATATTTGCATATCTAAAAAGAATTAATGGGAAGATCTTCAGAAACGTTCAACAAGAGGGAAAAAGAAAAAAAGCGCCTCAAAAAAGCCCAGGATAAGGCTGAAAAAATGGAAGAAAGGAAGGCGAATGCTAAAAAGGGCAAGAGCCTGGAGGATATGATCGCCTATATCGATGAGAACGGTAACTTTACATCTACTCCCCCGGATCCTTCAAAAAGAAAGGAGATCAACCTGGAAGATATCCAATTAGGGGTATCGAGACCACAGGAAGAAGAGGAAGAAGGACCGAGGAACGGCCAGGTAACTTTCTTCAACAGTGCAAAAGGATTCGGCTTTATTAAAGACAGCCAGTCAGGGGAAAGTTTTTTCGTACACGTAAATGAGCTCACCGAGCAGATCTCTGAAGGAGACAAGGTCTTATTCGAGCGTGGCTCCAGCCATAAAGGTCCCGTTGCACTCAGCGTAAAGAAAGCCTGATAAATATATTTTAGTCCTCAAACGAATAAAGCAAGCCTAAGGGCTTGCTTTATTTTTTTTAACTATTTCCCGCAAGCTTCATGCCCGCTTTGTAGTATTCAATCTGCGAAGGATCATCCATTCATCTCGCCAATCGTTGCGAAACGGATCATGCTCACTAAGGCCTGCCATGCGACCGGGCAGTCACTAACTCCGGGATGATTGCACTGAAACGGGAGTTATACCTCCGCGCCGGTTTTCAGTAACGACAGCTTAGAGAAATCTGAACCACTGAATATCTTGGCCAGGTTGATGTTCTTGGAAGCCTGGTATGATTCAAACTGGCTCTGGGGAACGATCCTCCAGAAATTCTTTGACTTCAGGTCAGCATAATCCTTATCCTTCACGAAAAGACCATTGATCGGATCGCGCTTCTTGAAACTGATCCTAACGTAGTTGTTGTCATTCTTTGCGTTGGAAATGAATTTTTCTATTTCGTCTATAGTCATATTAACGATTTATTAGATAAACATTAAGGGGGAGTGCGAATATAGCGATTTTTTCTTGTCTTTTTAGATAAAATCCCCTAAAACCTGCGTCCGGTGTAATATAAAGCGTACCTTGTTCCCATAATTTGAGCTTCGCATCAGTAATCGCTAACACTCTTACTTCGTGCTGCCCTCAGATAATCATCAATTTATCAATTAACAAGTATGAACATTTACATTTCAAATCTGAGTTTCGGCGTTCAGGACGAAGACTTAAGAAAATTATTCCTCGAATATGGCGAAGTATCCTCCGCCAAAATCATCACCGATAAATTCACTGGCAAATCCAGGGGCTTCGGCTTTGTAGAAATGCCCGATTCTTCGGCTGCAGAGAACGCGATCAACGGCCTTAATAACACCAGCATTGACGGTCGGTCAGTGAAAGTGATGGAAGCCCGCCCGAAAGAAGAAAGAAGATAATTTCCAAAATACCAGTGGAGGCCAGGTAGTGAGAGAACATCTCAGTGCCTGGCCTCCTTTTTTTTGCCGGCAGGCCCCATCGTTTGCCCCAATTTTCCTTTCAATGTCAAAAAGGATACTTAACTTATTAGGTGAAGTTGAATATCCATGACGATTAAGATTGCTTGCGAACCAGAGGAATTTACCCAGATCCACCAGATCAATTACAGAACCTTTGTCAAGGAGATCCCGCAACATAAGGACAATGAACAGGGTATGCTCATCGACAGGTTTCACGATAAGAATACTTACGTGATCGCCAAAAGGGACAACAAAGTGATTGGTATGGTATGCTATAATCTAACCCGGCCATTTTCGCTCGACGAAAAACTCCCTGATCTGGACAGCTGTCTTCCGCGGTTCCATAAACTCGCAGAGATCAGACTGCTTTCCGTTCTTCCTGAGGAGAGGATGACCGCCATCACTTTCAACCTGCTCCGGCAGCTGGCTTCCACTTTGATGTCTTTAGGCGTTGATACAGGCGTGATCTGCGGATACCAAAAACAGCTGCCCCTGTACAGGCACATTGGTTTCATCCCATTTGGACCGATGGTTGGCTCCGGCGAAGCCTTGTATCAGCCCATGTTTATTACCCTAAAAGAACTTTTTGATGGATTCAGGAACAATTAACATCAGTACCGGTCCTGTGCGCATCACACCTGCTGTGAAAGCAGCGCTGGCTGCCGACCCTGTTTCACACAGATCAGGGGCCTTCCTGGAGCTTTATTCAACCACTACAGACCTGCTTTCCCGATCTTTCAGTGTTCAGTCAACCTTCTTGCTTACCGGAAGCGGAACACTGGCCAATGAAGCCATGCTCTACCAGGTTAAACAGGTAAAAGGGCGTGGACTGATCTTGTCAAATGGTGAATTCGGGAATCGTCTGATCAACCAGGCCCAGCGCGTTGGACTGGAATTCTTCACCCACTCGCTCCCCTGGGGCGAGCGTTTCCAACTTCCCTGGATTGAACACCTGCTGACGGCCAACTCACCGGCATGGATGGCCTTTGTCCACTGCGAAACATCAACCGGCGTGGTCAACGATATTGACGCACTGGCTAAATTGGCTAACAGCCATCGTTGCATATGTTTTGCCGATTGTATGAGCACGGTGGGAACAAGACCGATAGATCTTTCAAAGCTCGCCATGGCTACTGCATCTTCTGGAAAAGGCCTTGCCTCCATTGCCGGACTGGCGATCGTATTTTCCAATATGGAACCGGAAACCAACAGCGAGATCCCCAGCTATACAGATCTGGGACTATATGCCCGCAAAAGTGGCATCCCTTATACCATATCCTCCAATCTGGTAGCCGCTTTATATGCATCCATACAACAAAAATTGGTCAGCGAGCAGTACCAGTTACTCGAGATATACAGAGAAAAAATCTCCTTGCTGCTGAAGCAGGCCATGCTGGCACCATTTGACCAAACCCATTCCTTCGTGTTTACCATTGTTCCTCCTGCCGATGACTACCAGGAGTTTCTGGAACAATTGTCGCAGTTGGGCCTCATCTTCAGTTTCGAAAGTGACTACCTTAAAGAAAGACGCTGGATTCAGATCGCACTCTTCAATCATTACCGGGAAGATGAACTCCTCCATGTGGTGAACAGTTTGAAAAAAATGCAAGCCTTATCGTACTGATCAGCGATCTTTTAACAACCCAAGATGATGATACACATGCATCACCTGGAACATCAGCATCTCTTTCATGGTCAATTTTCCCAATAACGGATGAGGTAAGAGATAGTGCTCCATTTCATGCTCTGTCAACTTCGTAACCCTGCCTTGCAATCTGGCAATTAGCTTTAGATGGCTATTGAGCAACGAAGCTTTACTTGCTGTACTGACTTTTCCCGGGACAAACCTACCAGTGGCGCGCCCACCCGCGGCCAACTTTGACTTGTATTTATTGTGCAGCTCTTCGTAAGTTCTGGAGGGGCGGTTGGATTTCCCATAAATCAGTTTCAATAAGAAAAGCGGTACCGAAAATCCAAGTTGGATGGCCTGTACTGACCTGACCAAATGGGAAAGATTCTGCCCGGCTGACCATTTCCCGCCTGGTTCCCATTCAAAAACATCCACAGGCAATTCATCCACATACCGGTTAAACGCTGCAACCGACCTGCTCAATTCTATAACCAATTGTTCATCCGTCATGCGAATCGTTTTACAAAATGATCCTTCCAATATTGGCCTTGCTGATATCGGCATTCAGTTCCACTACGTCCTTTTCCAGCTTTTCTTTTCGCTGCTTAAGTGCCAGCCATTTGTTATGGAGCACATCAAACTGTTTTTTATGGCCTTCGGGCACATACGGTGTATTGGAATCGAGCTCGCCTTTCAGGAAAATATAATCCGCAGTGAGTTTGTTCTCAAAATTAATAACGTCATCATTTGCCTTAGCCTTGTTCTGCACAATGTCATCTTCCCAGGCCTGCAGATCATCAGCGATCTTATCCGCTTTCTTCCTCAACGTTTCCGCACCAGGTTTCTCTTTCAGCATCTGGGATGTCTCCCTCAACTGCTTCACTGTTTTCCTCGACTTGATCACTTCATGATGGATGGCGCTGGTTTCCTCACAGATCTTTCTCAAGATAGCCTCCTGTTCTTCGTACTCCGCCTGGGTGGCTTCCAGATCAGGCCTCGCTTTCACCCTGACCTTTGAAGTCAGCACCTGGTTCCCGGATTTCAAAACCGCGGTGTACTCACCCGGTGCAACCAGGTATCCGTCGTATCCACCCTCAATGAACACTGTAGGAACGCCAGCGATAGATTCTCCTTTGAGGTCCCATACAAAACGATTCAACCCTTTCCTGGCCGGCATCACGGGATCGGAATCAGGTCCACCGGGATAAGAAACAAATTCCTCATCGGCTTTGGACGAATAGGTCCTCACCACCTCCTGCCTGCCGTTCAGGATCTGCAGTGTGATCAGCGAGTCTTTTGAAACCTCGGGCAACTGGTAATAGAACACCGCCCCGGAGGCGGCATTGGTACCAGAAAAAGTTGGGGCGGGGGAATACGGCTCGTCCACATTCTCAGGATAATTAAGTGAGCTTGCAGATGTGGTTCTTACTACTTCAACAGGCGTATACAATTTGAAAGCAGACGCAGCGCTGGCATCAAATTCCCTAAGGACTTCTATGTCATCCAGTATCCAGAATGCCCTGCCCATAGTGGCAGCAATAAGATCGTTCTGGTGTATTTTCAAATCCGTTATGGGGGTGACGGGTAATCCAAATTGCACCTGGCTCCAGTTCAAACCGCCATTGTAAGAGATATATAACCCGGTTTCTGTCCCTGCGAACAACAGCCCTTTACGCTTTGAATCTTCCCTGATGACCCGGGTGTACGCGTTGAGTGCAATCCCGTTGACGATCTTGGACCACGACTTACCATAATCCGTGGAGCGGTAAATGGCAGGACTGAAATCATTCTCCTTATAACGTGTAGTGGCAATATAAACCGTGGCTTTGTCGTGCGGACTCACTTCAATACTGTTCACCAGGCACTCCTGCAATCCGGAGGGCGTAACGTTTGTCCAGGAAGCGCCGCCGTCTTTTGTGAGATGAACCAGGCCATCGTCGCTGCCCGTATAGATCACACCTTTCTCATGGGGTGATTCTATCACATAGGCCAAGGTACCATAGTTTTCGCCACCAGCGCCTTCATTGGTGTAAGGCGTTCCACTACGTCCCTGTTTAGATGTATCATTCCTGGTCAGGTCACCGGACACTGCTTTCCAGGTTCTACCCATATCACTTGTTTTAAACAAAACATTCCCTGCATGATAGAATGTATTGGGCTCATGCATGGAGTAGATGATGGGAGCATTCCAGTTAAAACGATATGCCATATCCTTTGGCTTGAGGGACTGGTACTGGACCGGAACCTGCATCAGTGGCTTTCGCTCCATGGTTTTATAATCCAGCGTACCCACCGTGCCCTGGTAAGACCCGCCCATGACATACCTTGGATTCTTGGGATCAAACGCGAGGAAAGCGCTTTCACCGCCGGCGCTCCTGGTCCAGTCTGATTCCGTGATGGAATATCCGGAAGGGTTGCTGCTTTTGATCTTAACAGAACTGTTGTCCTGCTGGCCCGCATATATGTTGTAAGGATAGAGATCATCGGCATTCAGTCGATAGAACTGCGCAGTCGGCTGGTTATCCTGGGACGACCAGGTCCTTGCCTGGTCAAAGCTGATCGCGGCACCGCCGTCGTTCGACACGATCATGTTCTTTGGATTATCCGGATTGATCCAGAGATGGTGGTAGTCGCCATGCGTTCCCCGGATATTCGTCCAGGTTCTGCCGCCATCCTTACTCATCAGGCCCGGCGAGTTAAACACGTACAAGGTATTCTCATCCTTAGGGTCCAGAAACAATTCTATGTAGTACCATGCCCTTTGGGTAAGCCTGTTGTCTTTACTGACCATGCTGAATGAATTCCCGGCATCATAGGATACAAACAATCCACCCAGATCTTTCTCCGTGTCGCTTTCTACCAGCGCATAGACTTTATCAGCATTTGCAGGCGAAACAGCGATACTCATCTTCCCCATTTCCTTTGGAAGTCCTTTGGTCAGCTTGTTCCATGTTTTGCCCTCATCTGTTGATTTGTATAATCCTGATCCAGGCCCGCCCGAGCGAACCTCCCAGGGCAATCTCCGGTGGTCCCACATGGCTGCATACAGGATCCTTGGATTCTTTGCGTCCATGCTTATTTCGGAACAGCCGGTATTATTATCAACAAACAGGACCTTGCTCCAGGTTTGGCCACCGTCAACGGACTTATAAATACCCCTGTCGGCCGAAGGTCCGTGCAAAGCACCTTGCGCCGCAACGTAAACAATATCCGGATTGCTGGGATGTATGCGAATGCCGGAAATATGCCGGGTCATCTCCAATCCCATGTTCTTCCAGGTCTTACCAGCATCCGTACTTTTGTAAACACCATCACCATAAGACGTCATAACCCCCCTTGGCGCATGCTCTCCTGCGCCCACATAGATCACATTGGGGTCAGAATCTGCCACTGCAACGGCACCTATGGAACCCGTGGTAAAAAAACCATCGGAGATATTGAACCAGGCCTGCCCGGCATTGACTGTTTTCCAAACACCGCCACCTGTTGTCCCCATATAGTAGACCTGGTCATTCCCCCGAACACCGGAAGATGCAACGGAACGCCCCCCGCGGAATGGCCCGATATTCCGGAACTTTAAGGACTTAAAATACTGTTCATGGTCAAAGGCTGGAACGGGGGTTGGCTCAGATTTCTTTTTCTGGGCCATCAGGTTAACGGTTCCGGTCACCAGGCAAAACAGGATCAATGCTATCCTCATAAAACAATAAATTTTGAAAATCAATCTTAGTATAAAAGCATCAAAACTGAATTTGTGTTTGAGCTAAAGTATGTTTATTCCAAGAAATTGAAACGGAAGATAAGACACTATGGATACGATGGCAAAAAAAGGAAGCCACGAGGCTTGTCAATAATTGCGATTTAGAACATGCCGGACCCGGGCCCAACAGGCAGGCAGTAAAAATATCCCCTACATTTGGGGAACAACCAGTTGGAATAACGAACCATGCGCAGGAGTTCATTTTCATACGTCCTCCCCTTGTTGCTAACCATGTTTTGTGCAACAGCCATGGGGCAGTCTGAATTTGACTCACTGAAAAGAAACAGCAACCTGGACACCAGTTTCCAGCCCTCCCAGAAGCCAACGTTTGTTACGGAATTCGCAGAGGGCAAAATATCCGGATTCATACAGCCTGCATTCTATTTCGACTACAATAACCTCACCGATAACGATCTTTTTGTAACCTCTGGCATCCCAACCACGAAGCTGACGAATGTGAAATTCAACCGTTTCCATTTTTCCGCCAACCAGAGCCGGCTTGGATTCAGTTTCAAATTCCCAAAGGCGGGTAAAAACACAACGGCGTTGCTCGAAGGCGACTTCCTGTCGAGCGCCCGGGGGGTCAACACATTTTTCCGGATGCGCCATGCCTACATCACATACGGCGATTTCCTGATTGGCCAAACATGGACAAATTTTGGGGATGTGGGTGCCTCGCCCAATACCCTTGATCTGGAGGGACCCAATTCCATGCCCGCATCCAGGGTTGCCCAGGTGCGTTGGCGGAAGCAACTGTCCCCCAAATGGAATCTATTGCTGGCCCTCGAAGAGCCAAAGGCAGATTACACGCCACTGGATAGTGCCAAGCCCATCAAGGCAGGATTTCCTGAACTGGTGGTGAAGCCAAAACTGACCTTCAAGGGCGGAACCTGGGTCAACTCATTTATCTATAAACCCAGCGTATATACCGACAAAGATTTCAGTTTCAAAAAAAACCTGCCGGGCTGGGGATTCACAAGCTCTCTCACACTTAAGATTCCCGACAAGAATTTCAGCCCCCTCGGCGTAAAGAAGCGCGTGTTCAATCTATTTGGCATCGTTGGCGATGGAACCCAGGGATCAGTGAATGATTTTGGGGGCCTGGGCTATGAAGCTTATCCCAAAGACCCTGCAACCCTGGAGACGCTGATTTACTTCGGCGGTTATGCATCCTATAGTTTTGTGTTCAGTAAAAGATGGACCTCCACCTTCGTATATAGTCACCTATACCAGGAAAAACCCACCAGCACGGACCAGATCTTCAAAAGAAGCAGCTACATGTCCGCCAATGCTGTGCTGGCGATCAACAGGTATTTCACGGCTGGTACCGAACTCCTGTTTGGCGCCAAGGAAAATCATGATGGAACCTCGGGGACTGCCGTCCGGGTCCTGGGAATCATGAGGTTGTTGTTCTAGCACCCGCCACGCAACTCCACCCTGACATTTGACACAATTCGATCACCGGAATTCGAAAAAATATTAGTCTACTATTTTGGTAGACTAATAAAAAGCCCCTAATCTTGCGCTTCATTAGTCTACTGATTTAGTAGACTTTTAAAACAAGGATATGAGAAAGATTGTTTTTGTGATCATTTTTGCTTCGATTGGTTCGCTGGGCGCATGGGCCCAACAAGGGATCTCCGGAACCGTAACGGACCAACAAGGGCGGCCTGTTCCCGCAGCTACGATAAAAATAAAGGACAGCGATAAGCAGGCCATCGCGGATTCTAATGGCGTATTCTCCCTTCCGTCCATCCCGCCCCTGCCGTTCACACTGGAGATCAGTTCAGCAGGTTTCACTACCAATGAGATCGTGGTGACCGACCTGAAAAAACTCACAAGTCAATTTATCCTCGTGAACAACGACGAACTCACCGAGGTGGTGATCACCTCGAGGCGGCGACTGGAAACCGCCCAAAACGTGCCTATCGCCATTTCTGTCATTACCGGGAAACAGGCAGAAGATGCCGGGGCATTTAATGTAAACCGGCTCAAGGAACTCGTTCCTTCAGTGCAACTTTATTCGTCCAATCCCAGGAATACTACGCTAAATATCCGCGGCATGGGCTCCACTTTCGGGCTTACCAACGATGGTATCGATCCCGGTGTAGGTTTCTATATTGACGGTGTATACTACGCCCGACCTGCAGCGACTGCCCTTGACTTTGTGGACGTAGACCGGATCGAAGTGCTGCGCGGCCCGCAAGGAAACCTTTTCGGCAAAAACACCACAGCCGGTGCATTTAACATTACCAGTCGTGCCCCGGGAACTACACCCGGAGCGACCTTTGAAGTGAGCTATGGCAACTTTGGCTTCATCCAGGCAAAGACCTCATTCACCGGTCCGCTGACAAGAAACAAAAAACTGACTGGAAGACTCTCTTTCTCAGGCACCCAACGCAACGGATTATTGTACAACACCACCACGCAACAACATATCAACGACCTCAACAACCTGGGGTTCAGGACACAACTTCAGTACCGGCCAACAGAAAAACTGAAGATCACCTTCATAGGTGATATCACTGACCAAAAACCAGACGGCTACGCACAGGTGGTAGCCGGCGTTGTCAAAACGCAACGCCCCGCATACCGACAGTTCGACGCGATCATTTCAGACCTGAATTACAGGCTGCCTACATCAAATCCTTTCGACCGCATAGTTGATCATAACACCCCCTGGCGATCAGGTAACCAACTGGGCGGCGCTTCCCTAAACGTAGATCATAAGATCGGTCGCGGTACCCTGACCTCCACCACCGCCTGGCGCTACTGGAACTGGGATCCCTCGAACGACAGGGACTTTACCGCTTTACCTGTACTGACGTTATCACAAGCCACATCAAAACATCAGCAATTCACGCAGGAAATCCGTTATGCCGGCGACTTTTCGCAAAAACTTAATGGCGTCATCGGAGCTTTCCTAATTGACCAAGACCTTAAAACAGATCCCTACCACATCGAAGAATCGGGATCCGCCCAATGGCGCTTCTCACAAAGCACAACTAGCAACCTTTGGAAAACACCAGGGCTATTCGATGGCTATGGCATCAGAACGAATTCGCGCCTGCAGACATTTGGTGCAGCATTATTCGGACAATTGGAATGGGCCGTAAGCGACAGGTTCTTTGTCATGCCCGGCCTCAGGTTCAACTACGACAAAAAAGACGTGGTGTTCGACAGGAAAACATATGGCGGATTGCAAACAACAGATCCTGCGCTGCTAGCGCTGAAGCGCCTGGTGTACACCGACCAGTTCTTTACCACCAATGTGGAAGAAACGAATTTCTCCGGTGGACTTACACTGGCTTATAAGATCGAAAAAAAGATCAATGCCTTTGCCACTTATTCCATCAGCTATAAACCCGTGGGCGTTAACCTCGGCGGGCTGCCCACCAATGCATCAGGGGTTATGCTTGAACTGGCCAGGATCAAACCGGAATATGTAAACCACTGGGAAATTGGTGCTAAAACCAACCCGACTAAAAATTCCACGTTCAATTTTGTTTTTCACCATACTGCCATTGAAGACTACCAGACGCTGGTGCAATCTCCCGAAATAGGTGTTAACCGGGGTTACCTGGCCAATGCGGAAAAAGTACGGGTGTTTGGATTTGAAACTGATGGCAGCTTCCGGGTTAACAAACATCTCTGGCTCTACGGCAATCTCGCATACACAATTGCAGAATACCAGCAGTTCTCCAACGCACCCGTACCATTGGAAGAAACGGGCAGCACAAAATCTTTCAAAGATATCTCCGGGAACAGGATGCCCGGGGTTTCAAAATGGGCAGGGTCCATAGGCGGTGAACTCACTTCACACACACGTCAGGCTTTTGGGAATAGCGGTAAACTATTCTTTGCACTGGACAGCTATGCGCGGAGCGAATTCTCTTCCAGTCCATCCCCTTCAAAATACCTGAACGTCCCCGGCTATGCTACTTTCAATACCCGATTTGGATTCAGGGCAGATGAAGGGCTCAGCCTGTTTGCGTGGGCAAGGAATATTTTTAACAAGGATTACTTCGAACAGTTGCTGCCGGCAGCCGGAAATGCAGGCCATTATGCGGCTGTGCTGGGTGACCCCCGGACCTTT
>Ga0315901_10002274_pt1 | contig 26665 bp, 26 predicted proteins | sample LakEriMetagenome_10_FD_203761 | JGI IMG/M metagenome (GOLD analysis project Ga0315901, IMG submission 203761) | Freshwater fungal communities from buoy surface, Lake Erie, Ohio, United States - Buoy 2 MA116 | ecosystem: Environmental > Aquatic > Freshwater > Lake | place: USA: Lake Erie, Ohio...
GCCACGGCATCAGCGGCGATGTAGCGATCTTCGGCGACGACCACCGCCACGGGTTCGCCGACGAAGCGCACCGTGTTTCGTGCCAGGGCCGGCCGCTCGAGTGTGGGCAGGCCGCCGGGAAGGTCGGGGTAGTCGGTGAAGTCGGCCGCGGTGTAGACGGCGAGCACTCCCGGAATCGCCAGTGCCGCACGCACGTCGATGGCGTCGATCGTGGCGTGGGCTTCGGTCGACGTGACGAAGCTCGCGAACGCGCACTGCGCGGGTGACAAGTCGTCGACGTACGTGCCGGTGCCCGTCAGCAGGCGCGGATCTTCTTTGCGCAGAACCTTGGCTCCGACGAGGCTCATCGGCCACATCCTTTCGTGTCTGTGCGGATCGTGTTCACCCGAGAGGTCGGGCGTGTCGCGAGTCTCATGGCTTCAGGTGATGACCTTGTTTGTCCTCGGGATCGAACCACCACTGCTGGGCGTTCTCCTTCGAGGTTTCGGTCTTGGGCGAGCCCCAGCGAAGAAGTCGACCGAGGAAGTACTCGGGACCGCTTTCCTCGCGGCGCCACCAACGGCGTTGACCGCCGTGAACTCGCTTGCGGAACGACGAGAAGCCGACCGCGACCACGAGTGCGATTCCGAAGAACAACGCTTCGATCCAGGTGGAACCGACACCAGCCAGTTGGAGGCCCTTGACGCCGGATTGGAGAACGAACACAGAGATGACTGCTCCCCAGACGTTGAAGCGGCGCTTGAACTGGGTGGAACCCAGGAACGCTGCGGCGAAAGCGGGCAAGAGGTAGGGCGCACCCGATTGGGCCTGGCTCGAGCCGAACTGCGATGCCAGCAGTACGCCCGCCATGGCGGCGAACGTCGACGACACGACGAGCGAACCCCACACGTAGCGGTCGGTCTGCACTCCGGCCAGTCGCGCCGCTTCACGAGCACCACCGGTCGCGAACAGGTAGCGGCCGACTGCGCTGTGTTCGAACACGAACCACAGGAGCACGGCGAGTACGAGTCCGAAGAGCACCGTCTTGTTGAGGCCCCATGCGAATTCGTTGGAGAGGTTCTTGAACGAGTCGGGGAAGCCCAGGATCGACCGGTTGTTCGAGCGCCACACGGCGTAGGCGGTGAGGATCGAACTCATGCCGAGCGTGGCGATGAACGAGTCGATCTTGATCTTCACCACCAGGAACCCGTTGATGTTGCCGACGATGAAACCCACGAGCAGGGCGACGGCGATGGCAACCGGTACCGACCACTGTGCCTCGACGAGGCCCCACGACACCGTGATCGCCGAGGCCGAGACGACACCGGCGATCGAGAGGTCGAACACTCCGGCCGCCAGCGGTACGAGGAGTCCGAGCGCGACGACCGTGAGGATCGCGTTCTGGTTGAGAACCGAGCGGTGGGTGAGCCACGTGATCCAGGTGTCGGAAATCCAGGTGGAGAAGACGACCCACACCAACGCGTAGAGATACAGAACGCCGATGTTGCGCGGATGGAACGTCTTCCACTTGATGGGCGAGCGCCGAGTGTCGAAGCGCGAGTCGATCTTCTTGGTGCGCTCGACGCGTTCGTAGACCACGCGATGCCGGCGGAGAACCTTGTTCTTCTTCAGAACCGGCTTCTTCACCACGTCGCCGGTCTTGGCGTCGATCTTGGCGGTCTTGGGTTTGGGCATCGGATCTACCTCACGACTTTCCGCGCAGACGATCGCTCGTGCGTCGGATCCATTGGGCGAACTTTCCGCCGCGCTTGTTGGCGGCCACCGCGGCACGCTGACGATCGCGGCCGTCACTCGGGCGAACAGTGATGGCTTCGCTGTCGTCGCGAATCACCTTGAAGTTGATGGGCTCGCGATTCGTCCGCATGTTCTTGCGGTTCGACGTGGCCCCGAGTGTCTCGGCGACCAGACGCTCTTCGGTGAGGTCGGCTCCGGCCAACTCGACGGCGACGGCACCCGATCGCATCACCAGGACGCGATCGCACATGTGAACCAGTTCTTCGGCGTCGGACGACGCGATGATGACGCCCATGCCGCCTTCGGCCGCGGAGACGATCTGGCGATACACCGACGCTTTGGCGCCAACATCGACACCCTGGGTCGGCTCATTGAGGAGCAGAACCTGCGGGTCGGTGCGCAACCAGCGCGCCAACACGGCTTTTTGTTGATTGCCGCCGGAGAACTTCTCCATGCGACGTCCGAGCAACGGGGGCTGAACCTCGAGTTGCTCGACCCACTTCTTCACGTCCTTGCGCATCTTGCGGTGCTTGAGACGCAGGCGACCTTGAACCGGGCCCAGTCGGGGCAGCGGCACGTGTTCGACCAAACGTTCTTGCGGATCGAGTCCGGCCGCCTTGCGATCGGCCGGTACGAGTGCGAGTCCGGCGCGGATGGCGTCACGCGGTGTGGCGAAAACCTTCTTCTTGCGCAAGAGCACCTTGCCGGCGAAGCGCGGTGTGGCGCCGAACAGCGAGCCGGCGACTTCTTCGCGTCCCGATCCGACGAGTCCGGCGAACCCGAGGATCTCGCCCTCGTACAACTTGAACGTGAGGCCGCGCAACGTGATGCCGAAGATCATCTCGGCTTCGAGGAGTTCGCGACTCGGAACGCGCCGCTTGGTCGGATAGAGATCGGTGGCCGCTCGTCCGACGATCAGTTCGACGAGTTTGGTCGCGTCCATGGTGGACGACTCGACACCGCTCGCCACCACCTTGCCGTCACGCAGCACGGTGATGCGATCGGCCAGGTCGAGAACTTCGTCGAGAGCGTGGCTCACGAAGAGAACGGCGACACCCATCGACGCGACTCGGCGGACTTCGCGGAACAGGGCGTCGACTTCGCCGCGATTGAGAGATGCGGTGGGCTCGTCGAGAATCAGGAGACCCTTGGTCGAGTCGTCCCAATCTTGAAGTGCGCGCACGATCGCGATGGCGGCGCGCTCGGCCGCCGACAACGTGCCGACAGGTTGACGAACGTCAGGTGCGAGACCGAAACGGAGCAAGAGTTCCTGAGCGCGTTTGGCCTCGGTGCGCCAACGCATGCGTCCGGCGAAGCCGGTGTCGAAGCCGCGACCGAGACCGAGGTTCTCGATGGCTGACAGCGTGGGAACCAGACCCAGGTCTTGGTGGACGATACGGATGAGTTTGCGCTCGTCGTTGGACATCGACCAGAGGTCGACGCGTCGACCGAGGAGGCGAACGTCGGCGCCGTGGTCGGCCTTCACGTAACCGCCGAGCAACTTGATGAGCGTGCTCTTGCCCGAACCGTTCTGGCCGACGAGTGCGTGGATTTCACCGGGCGCGATACGCAGCGACGCGTGATCGAGGGCGACCTGTCCGGGATAGGTCTTCGACAGGTCGCGGATGTCGATGACCGGTTCGAGAACGGAAAGGGGACCAGCGTTTCCGCTGGTCCCCTTCGAGTCCCGTGTATCGACCGTCATCGACTCAAGTGTGCTTCAGAGTCGAACGAACGGTCGGATCGGATCACAGACCTCAGGTTCACAGACCCCAAAGAGCCGCGAACTTGTCCTGGAATCCTTCGACACCCGGCCACAGAGCGGCGGCGTCGGCAATCGAATCCTTGGTGAGGATCTGCAGCGGCAGACCACCAGCGAGGATGTCGGGACGTCCGTCGATCACGGCCTCGGCGCGAGCCTCGGCGCGACCCGGGCCATTGCCGAGCAACACGCGAGCAGCGGCGTCGACCGCGCGCCAGCCGAGGAGCTCGGAGGCGAGGGCCACTTCGGCCACCTGATGACGACCACTGACGATGAAGTCGAAGTTCAACGGTCCACCGGCCTGTGAGATGGCCTTGGCCTGATCGGTGAGACCAGCCGCATCGAGTGCGTCCGGAACGCCGAACAACATGCCACCGAACGCGTAGACGATGAAGTCGAGTTCGGGGTCGGCCTGCAGAGCCGACACGATCGCGCCGGGCAGGTTGGTTCCGATGTCGGTCACGGCCACTTCGGAGATTTCCACCGAGCAGTCGGGGCAGGCCTTGGCGATCTCGTCGGTGAAGCCCTGCTGCACCGTCGAGAGAACCGGGAAGGTGGGCAGACCCACGAAGTGGATCTTGCCGGTCGTGGTGTTGGCGGCCGCGTAGTCGGCCATCAGCACGCCGTAGAAGTAGTAGTCGTCGTTGCTGAGCAGGTTCACCGAGATGCCGTCACCGGGCTCGTACGCCTCGGGGATCGACCACGAGATGACGGGAATGTTCTTTTCCTTGATGGTCTCGAGTTGCGATGCGAACCACTCACGCGGGTTGCCTGAGGTGAGGATCACGTCGGGATTCGCAGCGAGGGCGGTGTCGAACGCCGACGCAACGGTGTCGGGCGTGTCCTGGTGCGAGGTGGTCTCGAAGGTCCAGCCTGCTGCAGTAGCGGCGGCTTCGATACCGGTGCCGATTTCGGAGCACACCTGCACCGAGCACTGCACGTAGAACAGCTTCTTGCCGGTCGGAGCCGCGATGGCTTCGCTCAGCGGCAGTTCGGTGACGGGCTGCAGGAACGCTTCGACGCGTGCTGCGGCTTCCTCACTGATGCTCACACCAGCCGGAGCGTCGGTGGACGGAGCCTCGCTGGCAGCGGGGGCTTCCGAGGCAGCCGGGGCTTCGGTGGCGGGTGCGTCACTGGAGTCGTCGTCTCCACCGCAGGCCGCGATCACGAGGCTCGAGGCGGCGAGGACGGCAGCCACCCAGCGCACGCGGGAATGGTTGGTCTTCTTCATTGTCTCCCCTTAGTCGACCGCCAGCGGATGCCCAGCGGACCAGGGGAAAACCCTATCGGTCTACCCCGAAGGCGGGCCAACGGTCACGAATCTTTGCCGTAGCGTGACCAGGGTGCAGCGGCCGATCGGACTCTTCGACTCGGGTTTCGGCGGCCTCACCGTGGCCCGGGCCGTGATCGATCTCCTCCCTGGTGAGGACGTCGTCTACATCGGTGACACCGGTCGCTACCCATTCGGCGACAAGCCCATCGACGACGTTCGCCGCTACGCCCGCGAACTGGCGTGGAGCCTTGTGGTCGACCACAACTGCAAGGCCGTGGTGGTGGCCTGCAACACCGCGGCTGCGGCTCTGCCGATCCACGAACTCGAGGCCGAACTGGCCGCGGCCGGCCACTCGATCCCGGTGATCGGAGTCATCGAGCCCGGCGCGCACGCACTCGTGCGCGCCACGCGAACCGGCTCGATCGGTGTGATCGGAACCATCGGCACCATCAACACCGGCGCGTACGACCGTGCGGTGTCTCGGGCGGCTTACGGGGCCACGGTGCAACTCACGAGCGCGGCCTGTCCGGGTTTCGTCGAGTTCGTCGAGCGCGGTCGCACCACCGGCCCCGAAGTCACGTTGCTCGCCGAGCGTCTGCTCGCACCGATTCGTGAGGCCAAAGTCGACGCGTTGCTGCTCGGCTGTACTCACTATCCGTTCTTGGCGCGGACCATTTCTGAAGTGCTCGGCGACGACGTGATGCTCGTGTCATCGGCCGACGAAACAGCCTTCGCTCTGCGCGAGTTGCTTCTCGAACGAGGGTTGTTGCAGTCCGACGACCGAAACGGAAGTGCGCGCTTCTTGTCGAGCGGCGACGTGAACTGGTTCGAAACACTCGGTCGTCGTTTGCTCGGCCCCGAACTCGAAGCAGTCGAACTCTGGAACGGACCGACCCGGGAGATCTGATGACCACAGGCAACCAAGCACAGCGACACGACGGACGCCAGCCCGACGAACTGCGCCCCATTTCGTTCGAGCGCGATTTCACCGAGATGGCATCGGGCTCGGTGCTCGTGTCCTTCGGTCGCACACGCGTGTTGTGCACGGCGAGTATCGACGAAGACGTCCCGCGTTGGATGAAGGGGAGCGGCAAGGGTTGGGTCACCGCCGAGTACTCGATGTTGCCCGGATCGTCGCCCGAGCGTGTCGACCGCGAAGCAGCCAAGGGCAAGCAGAGCGGTCGTACCGTGGAGATCCAGCGCTTGATCGGTCGGAGTCTGCGCGCCGCCTGTGACATGACGTTGTTGGGTGAGCGCCAAGTGGTGGTCGACTGCGATGTGCTGCAGGCCGACGGCGGAACCCGCACCGCCAGCATCTGCGGCGGATTCCTCGCTCTGCACGACGCACTGGCGCGTCTGGTCCAGAGCCGCCTCATCGCCGAACATCCTCTGCACTCGTTGTGCGCGGCCGTGAGCGTGGGGATCGTGAATGGCGCACCAGTGATCGACCTTCCCTACGTGGAAGACAGTGGCGCCGAAGTCGACATGAACGTCGTGATGTTGCGCGGTAAGCCCGGCACCAAGCACGCCGGTGTGAGTCGTTTCGTCGAAGTGCAGGGCACCGCCGAGGGTATGGCCTTCACGCGCGGTGAGCTCGACACGTTGCTCGGCTTGGCCGAGAACGGACTCGCGGAAGTGTTCGAGCTGCAGACCGAGATGATCTCGGTCGATCCGCCGCGCCGCTCTTGACCGACTCGGCTGTCTGCCCATGACGCCGCGTCTCGTGTGCGCGTCGGCCAATCCCGACAAGGTTGCCGAGATCGAGCGGCTGTTGGCTGGGTCGGTCGAGCTGGTCGCCCGCCCAGCCGATGTTCCCGATGTCGAGGAGAATGCCGACACCCTGGTCGGAAACGCCCGCCTCAAGGCGCAGGCGATTTGTACGGCCACCGGTTGCGCGGCGGTCGCCGACGACACCGGTTTGTTCGTGGACGCCTTGCCCGGGGAACTCGGTGTGCACACCGCTCGCTATGCGAGCGATCGACCCGAACACCCGACCGATCCGTACGGAGCCAATCGACGAAAGATTCTCGAGCGGCTCCACGAGGTCGGTGCTCACGCCGAGTCAGAACGGCGAGCGCATTTCCTCACTGTCGTGATGGTGGTGTGGCCCGACGGTCGCGAACTCGTCGTCGAGGGTCGGTGCGACGGAATCATTGCGAACAGCGAGCGCGGTCGACGCGGTTTCGGCTTCGACCCGTTGTTCGTTCCGGTCGACGGTGACGGTCGCACGTTCGCCGAGATGACCGACGACGAGAAGAACGCCCTGTCGCATCGGGGTCGCGCGTTCGTCAACTTGGTGACGGCGCTCGGCTGATCACCAGCCGCGCAAGTCGACCGGCCAGACCTCGATCACCCGGGCATCGGAACCCGCGCGAACGTCGTCGACCACGTGCATCGCCGTGTGCATGGCCACGGTCGGATCGACGTGAGCCGGACGAACGAACACACGATCACCGACACTCGGAACGGGCGCGCCGTCGTTGGTCGAGAACGTGGTGTGCTCGTCGCTGCAGAACCACACCGACGCACCGTCGATCGTCGGGTTGCCGTGGTCCATGCCGAGCGACTTGAGGCCGATGTCGACGACCGCCCACGACGGTGAACCTTCACCCGCTCCCATTGTGCGAGAAATCAACGTTCCGACCACGAACACGGCCTGCTCGAAGGGGAGAGACAGCGCTCCGTAGTGCGTGTCCATGAGGGCGTAACTCCCGGCTTGGACCTCGTTCACCTGTCCGAGGATCGAATGCTCGGGGTCGTACAGATCGAACGTCCCGGTCCCGCCAGCCGACACGATCGACGCATCCTCGCCTACGACTCGGCGTACGGCGTGAGCGCACTCGACCAAGGTGGTCATCGATGCGAGAACTCTGGCCCGTTGATCGTCGCGGTCCTTCACCGCCATGAGATGGCCTTCGTATCCCATGACTCCACGCACCACGAGTCCGGCGTCGGCGGCGCGGGACGCGAGTTCGGCCACACGATCGGGCGCGATACCGCAGCGCGGGAGTCCGACGTTCACGTCGATCAGAACGTGCCGAATGCCGGCACTGCGTGCTGCGTCGAGTGTCTCGATCGAATCGATGGCAACGGTGACCATGACACCAGTCGCACTCTCGGCTCGCGCCATGGCGGCCAGGCGAACCGGGTCGACCGTCTCGTTGGCGAGGAGCAGATCGGTGCCCACGCCGGCCTCGGCCATGCCCACCACTTCGCGCGGTGTGGCGCAGGTGAACGTGGCGTGACCTCGCGCCACCTGCTGAGCGGCGAGCGAGGTGCTCTTGTGGGCTTTCACGTGCGGACGCAACGTCGCGCCGGGGCGAACCGTGGCCATGGCCGACAAGTTGCGTTCGAACGCACCGCGGTCGACCACGAGGGCCGGTGTCGGCAGGTCGCCGACTCGTCGTACGGATTCCGTCACGAGGCGAGTCTTCCAGAGCGGTCGTTCGGGGAGTGATCGATCTGACTCGTGACGATCTGGGTGTGGGTCGTGAATCCGAGTGCTCGATACAGACGTGAGGCGCCACTCGGATTCTCGGCGTCGACTCCGATGGCGGCGTGACTCAAACCGTCGGCCGAATAGCGACGCAACGCTTCGCCGATGAGAGCCGAAGCGAGTCCGCGTCCGCGCCATTCGGGAAGCGTGCCGAGTTTGTCGACCCAGGCCTGCGCATAGCCCAGCAGTTCGTCATCGGCCGGGTACCGCTTCGACAGGAGGAATGCGACGATGCGTCCGCTCGCCGCATCACGCGCGATCAAAGACAGATCGAGACGACTCCCGAATCCGGTGGTCATTTCGCTCCATCCCTCGACAGACGTGGGTGTCGAGCCCCAGTGATCGGCGAACGAGGTGTTCTTGACGATCCGGATCTCGTCGAGCAACGGGTCGTCGAGGGGCCACGGCTCGATCGTCACGGGACGATCGCCAAGTGAGGAAGCCGACGGAAGGTCGCCGAGATCGGTGAGCGGTCGCACGAGATCGTCGAACCAACGTACCGGCGTGAAGCCGAACGACGCCGCCAAACGTCGGGTCGCCTCGTCATCGACGTGATGGTCGATCCGGATGTAGCGAGGAATGGAGTTCGAACTCGTGTCGAGCCGCTCGCGGGCATGCGACGACGACCAGGTGAGGAGTTGGCGGCCGATGCCGAGACCGCGTCGATCGATGTCGACTCCACCTTCGACGTAGCACCGTTCCTCGGACACGTCGCTCGGAAGGTGAATCGTCCAGGCGTAGCCGACGATTCGCCCTGACTCGTCGACCGCAACTCGCGTGTCGCGCTCCATGTTCGTGAGAGACGAGTCGATCTCTTCGCCGAGTTCGTCGGCTTGCATGTTGATGCGAATTCCGGCCGCTTGGTAGCGACGGTTGACGACGGCCACCAGTTCGGGAAGGTCGTCGGATCGAATCGGGCGCAGAGAAACGGTCATGGCGAGGGAAGCATCGGGAGGTGAGTCGAGAGGCGAACGGTGCGGGCGGAGGGACTTGAACCCACACCCCTTTCGGGACAGGAACCTAAATCCTGCGCGTCTGCCAGTTTCGCCACGCCCGCGTCCGGGTTGCCCCAGATCTCGAATGCTACGGTCCGGCCGCATGATCCGAGTGAGCGTCTATTACCCGTCCGGTGAAGGCTCGACTTTCGACCACGATTACTACCGAACCACTCATGTTCCGTTGGTCGCCAAGGCCTGGAACCCCACCAGCACGACCGTCGACAAAGGAATCGACGGTCCGTACGTGGCCGCCGTTCACATGACGTTCGATTCGATGGAAGGGTTCCAAGCCGGGCTGAGTTCGCCGCTCACCGGCGAGGTCATGGCCGACGTGGCCAACTACACCAACATCACGCCCGTGATGCAGGTGGCCGAAGTCGTCGCCCACTGAGGTTTTCGGTCTCCGAACCCCAGAGACCCCCGTTAGTTCGGTGCGGGTCGGTGATTCGTTTGACAAACTGTTAAGCGTGACCGTCGTCGACACTCATCAGACCATCCAGGACGCCCTCGAGAACCAGTTCGGTCTGGCCGATCGGGTGGTGGACGCGCAGGCCCTGGCCAACAGCGTGACCCGCTTCCGCCAGCAGGGCATCGTGCTTCCCACGTTCGCCCAGTTGGCCGATCCGTCCACGGTCGATCCGGCGCTGGTCGGTGACGCCGACCCGCAGGGTCCCGATGCGCGCAACTTGTGGCGCGTTCATTGGTACAACGATCTCGCTGGCCGTCGGGTCTCGGTTCCCGAGCACGTGGTGCTCCCCCCCGAACTCACCGGCGTTCCGAACCCCATCATCGTGGTGTTCGGCGACCGCTTCCCGATGATCACGGCGCACAAGGTGTTGGCCGCGTATTCGTGTCTGGCCCCGCGTGTGGTCACCGGTCAATTCGATCCCACTCGTCACCGCGCCATCTGGCCGTCAACCGGCAACTATGCGCGCGGTGGCGTGGCAATCAGCCGCATCATGGGCTGTCGCGGTGTGGCGATCCTTCCGGCCGGTATGAGCCAGGAACGTTTCGATTGGCTCGATCGTTGGTGCGCCAATCCGAAAGAAGACGTCATCCGCACCGTCGGTACCGAGAGCAACGTCAAGGAGATCTACGACGCGTGCAATGAACTCGACAAGAACCCCGACAACTTCATCTTCAACCAGTTCTGCGAGTTCGCCAACCACCTCGGTCACTACGAGGTCACCGGTCGAGCGTTCGGCCACGTGTTCGAAACGGTGCGCGAGCAGATGAAGAAGTCGGGTCGCGATCTGAAGTTGGCGGCGTTCACCTCGGCCACCGGTTCGGCGGGAACGATCGCGGCCGGCGACCGTCTGAAGCACGACTACGGCACCAAGATCGTCTCGGTCGAGGCACTCGAGTGCCCCACCATGCTCGAGAACGGCTTCGGCGAGCACAACATCCAGGGCATCGGTGACAAGCACATTCCGCTCATTCACAACGTGATGAACACCGATGTGGTGTGCGCGATCTCCGACCACGCGACCGACGAACTCGACGTCCTCTTCAACACCAAGGCCGGTCGTGAGTACCTCGCCGACAAGAAGGGACTGTCGGCACAGCTCATCGACGCGCTCGAGCACTTCGGCTTCTCGGCCATCTGCAACACCTTGGCCGCCATCAAGACGTCGAAACTCCTCGACCTCGGCCCGGACGACGCGGTCATCACCGTGGCCACCGACGGTGGGGCGCTGTACCCGAGTTCGCGCAAGACCACCATCGCCACTCGCTTCAACGGCGAGATGACCGCCACCGACGCAGCCGAGGTGTACGGACGCCACTTGGGTCACATCACCACCGAAGACATGATCGACTGCACGCAGCGCGACCGCAATCGCATCTTCAACCTCGGCTACTACACCTGGGTCGAACAGCAGGGAACTCCGTTCGAGTTGTTCGAGGCCCGCCGCGATCTCGGCTTCTGGCGTGGGTTGCAGCGTTACGTCCCGTTGTGGGACGAGATGATCCGCGACTTCAACGCGCGCGTCGCCGCTGGCTGAACATGCTGCGCTGCGCGGCCTGTTCGCGCTCGCTCGACGCGGGCCAACCGCTTCCTTGGCGTTGTCCGGGGGAGACGGGCGACCGTCATCACATCTTGCTGATCCACCGCGATGAGCCGACCGTGAGTGCCGCGACCAACTCGGCGATCGCGGCTGACGCCAACCCGTTCGTCCGCTTCGCACCGCGTCTGGCGTGGTGGGATTTCGTTCACGCACACGGTTGGAGCGACGAGCAGTCGATCGACGCGATTCGTCGCCTCGACGACCGGGTCGCGACTGTGGCCGGAACGGGTTTTCGAATCACGCCGCTCGCGGTGTCGTCGACTCTGGCCGATGCGGTCGGGCTCGACGGACGCGTTTTCGTCAAGAACGAAACCGGCAACGTGGCCGGTTCGCACAAGGCCCGCCATCTCTTCTCGATCCTGCTGCACCTTGTGGCCGCCGAAGAGTTGGGCCTCACTCCGTGGACTCGGCGCGACGATCGGCCAGCGTTGGCGATTTCGTCGTGTGGTAACGCGGCCATTGCGGCGTCCACCCTCGCCGCCGCTGCGCAGTGGCCGATCGACGTGTTCATTCCCGAATGGGCCGGTGGCGTGGTGATCGACATCCTCGATTCACTCGGCGCGCGTGTGAATCGCTGTCCGCGTCGTGTCGACGATCCACCCGGTGATCCGACGGTGCATCGATTTCGGGAAGCGGTGGCACAGGGTGCGATCCCGTTCAGCGTCCAAGGCCCGGAGAACGCGTTGTGTCTCGACGGTGGGCGAACCATCGGTTGGGAGTCGGCCGAGCAATTGCGCGCGCTCGGCGTGTCGTCGCTCAGCGCGGTCTACGCGCAGGTGGGTGGCGGTGCGTTCGCGGCGTCGTTGTCGCGCGGTCTCTCCGAAGGCGGCGTGGCGGCACCGTTGGTTGCCGTTCAGACGGCCGGTTGCGCACCGTTGGCCCGCGCGTGGGAGATCGCGCACGATTCCACTCAGGCCTGGGCCACCGACTGGACGCGTTTCATGTGGCCGTGGGAACACGAACCCACGTCGTTGGCCGATGGCATTCTCGACGACGAGACGTACGACTGGGTCGCCGACTTCGCACAGCTCGAGGCGAGCGGCGGGCGAGTTGTCGTCGCCCCCGAAGACGACGTTGTGTTGGCGGCTTCGCTGGCACCGCAGGCTTCCGGCATCGAGGCCAGCCCCACGGGCACGGCGGGAGTGGCCGGACTCATCACCGAAGCGCGCGGCGGGCTCGTTCGCGGCGACGTGATGGTTGTTCTGTCCGGCGTCAGGCGCTGACTTCTTCGAGTATTCCGGTTTCGACGTCGTACACGAATCCGCGAATGAAGTCCTTGTGTTGGACGAACGGATTGAGCCGAATGCGAACAATGCTCTGGCGAACATCGGTGTACGGATCGCGGAACGACTCGACCGACCACCACGGCTTCACGCCGACTTCGGCCTCGATCTCGTGCTTGAAGTCGTCCTCGTTCACCTGCTGTAGGCCGCAATTGGTGTGATGGATGAGAATGATCTCGCGCGTGTTGAGGAATCGCTGCGACAGAACGAGTGATCGGATGACGTCATCCGTCACCACGCCGCCGGCGTTGCGGATGATGTGCGCGTCACCGTGATCGAGACCGAGGATCTGGAACATGTCCATGCGGCTGTCCATGCACGCCACCACGGCGAGCTGACGGCGAGGTGCGAGGGCTAGGCCCGCGTCGGGGAAGTCCTCGGCGAAGACCCGGTTGTTGGCGAGCAATTCGTCGGCGTTGGGCCGGAATGATGCGTCGCTGTTCACCTCCTGATTATGGCGGTTGGAGGGCTAGCCTGCGAACCATGACGACACCGATCTTCAATCTCGAGGCGGGCGACGCCGGTCGCGCCGACATCTTCACCCGTCTGCTGAAGAACCGGGTCGTCATGCTCGGCACCGATGTCAACGACGACATCGCCAACCAGATCTGCGCTCAGTTGCTGTATCTCGAGGGTGAGGACGCCGATGCCGATATCTGGCTGTACATCAACAGTCCCGGTGGTTCGGTGACCGCAGGTATGGCCATCTACGACACCATGCAGTTCGTGTCGTGTGACGTCGCGACCGTGTGCATGGGTCTGGCCGCGAGCATGGGCCAGTTCCTTCTCACCGCCGGTGCGGCGGGCAAGCGCTACACGTTGCCCAATGCGCGCATCATGATGCACCAGCCGCTCGCGGGCTTGCGTGGCCAGGCCGCCGACATCGCCATTCAGGTCGAGCAGATCACCTACACCAAGCGCCGCATGGCCGAACTGACCGCTTTCCATTCGGGTCAGCCGCTCGAGAAGATCCAGGCCGACGCCGAGCGCGATCGCTGGTTCACCGCCGAAGAGGCCAAGGCCTACGGATTGGTCGACAAGGTCATCTTGAAGCGCGGCGAGATCGTCTGATCACGGTGCGGGCGTGGCCGGCGGAATCGTGACCGGCACGCTTCCTTCCACGCCGACCACATCGGGCATCGCCACGCCGCACGTCGTCTCCACCCAGATGGCCACGTCGCGCGCCGAACGTTCGGCCTTGTAAGCGGCATCGGCCACGTCCTGGCGTGAGCGCGGGTCGCTCGGGTCGACATCGGAGGCCATCTTCATCAACTCGGTGATGGTGCGCCATTCGTCTTCGATGATCAACGGTGTGATGCGGTCGAGCGTCTCGTAGCGGTCGACCAGATCCTCGATGTCACCGGGTTCGACGAACGGACCCTCGAGGAACGGAATCTGCCGGGCGATCTCGCCACAGAAGCGTTCGGCGCTGCGGTCGGTGTCGCTGCACCCGGCCAGCAGGGCGGTAGCGACAGCCACGACGCCGAACGCGAGCCCGGGTTTCGAGAGATGTCGCATCGCTGTCATGGCCGGTCGACAGTCTCGCAGGTGCGACTCCGAAGGTTCGGTCACCGTGCCGTCACACCGTTTTCCCACATCACGGCATGTTGTCGAACGTTCTCTCCGCCACGGTCCTCGGTGTTCATGGTCAACCAGTCGCCGTCGAAGTTCACATCGGCCAGGGTCTGCCCGGTTTCACGATTCTCGGTCGACCCGACGAGGTGTGTCGCGAGGCGCGCGATCGTGTGCGTGCGGCGTTCGTGTCGAGCGGTCTCGAGTGGCCGGCACGTCGCATCACCATGAACCTTGCGCCATCCGATGTGCGCAAGGTCGGCTCGTCACTCGACTTGGCGATCGCGATCGCGGTGCTCGCCGCCAACGGGAAGGTGCCGTTGGCCTCGGTGGCCAATACGGCATTCGTGGGTGAACTCGGACTCGACGGACGCTTGCGCGCCGTGGTCGGTGCCGCGCCCATGATCGCCGCCCGTCGCGACGTCGACGTGGTGGTGCCAACCGACAATTGGGCCGAGGCATCCATCGTGCGGCCGCGGTCGGTGCGAGTCGCGTCAACTCTGCTCGAAGTCGTCGAGTGTTTGAACGATCTACGCGAGTGGACGTGCCCCGAGGGTGCTCGGTCTCGCGACTCCGTCGCCGTGGTGGTTCCCGACCTGGCCGATGTGCGCGGTCAGGAGACCGCGCGACTCGGTCTCGAGTTGGCGGCGAGCGGTGGGCATCATCTTCTGCTCATCGGGCCACCGGGTTCGGGCAAGACGATGCTCGCGCAACGATTGCCCGGCCTGCTTCCACGCCTCGATGACGACACCGCGTTGGCCGCGACGATGGTTCGTTCGGCGGCCGGCGAATCGTTGCCACCAGGTGGTCTCGTCACGATCCCGCCCATCCGCATGCCGCATCACTCACTCAGCCACATCGCGATGGTGGGTGGTGGTTCGGGAGTGTTGCGACCAGGCGAGATCAGTTTGGCGCACGGAGGTGTCCTGTTCCTCGACGAACTCGGCGAGTTCGCACCGTCGACGCTCGACGCGTTGCGGCAGCCGCTCGAAGAAGGTGTGGTTCGGTTGTCACGAGCCAACGCCACCGCCACGTTGCCGGCCCGCTTCACTCTGGTCGGCGCCACCAACCCCTGCCCGTGTGGTGGCGGTCCGCCGGGTTCATGTTCGTGTGACGACAGCGCCTTGGCGCGCTATCGCCGGCGATTCTCGGGTCCATTGCTCGATCGTTTCGATCTTCGAGTGGTGGTGCAGTCGCCGGAGGCCGACGAACTGCTCGGCCAGTTCGCGGGGGAGTCGACCGCCGAGGTGTTGGTGCGGGTGCAGGCCGCGCGGGAGCGCGCGATCGAACGGCAGGGTCGGCTCAACGCCGCACTCGATGCCTCCTCGATCGACGAACACGCGCCGTTGTCCGAGGCCGCTCGTCGACTACTGCGCGACAACGTCGAGCGTGGGCGACTGTCGGGTCGCGGTCTCCTGCGGGTGCGTCGGGTGGCGCGATCGTTGGCTGATCTCGCCGCCCACGAGGGTGAGTTGACCGACCATCACATCGCAGCCGCGTTGGCCTTGCGCTCGCACATCGGGGTGCGCCCGCGACCGTGAATCATCATTCGATCGATCACATCGCGGTCACGCGACTTCTCGGGTTGCCGGCGCTCGGTCCGCGACGACTGCGTACCTTGCTTCGCGAGCGGCGACCCTCCGAGGTCGAACACGACCTGCGTCGAGGTCGTCGCGTCTCGAACGATTCACCCGAATTGCACGAGGCCTGGACGAAGGCCCTCGCGGTGGCACCGACCGATCGGGAAATCGAGTCGCGGTTGGCCGTCATGCACGTGACGGTCATGGGTGACCCCGACTATCCCCAGTCGCTGACCCGCGACCAGGCCGCGCCGGCCGCGTTGTTCTGGCGCGGTGACATCAGCGTGATCGATCGGTGTCGCCGCGTGGCCCTCGTCGGCACTCGACGGGCCACCGAATACGGGCGCGGGGCTGCCCACGACTTCGGACGTTGTCTGGCCTCGCACGGTGTGGCAGTGGTGTCGGGTCTGGCACTCGGTGTCGACGCGGCGGCTCATCGCGGTGCGCTCGCTGCGAGGTCGTCGACGTCGACACGGTTGGCGGCGCCGCCCATCGGTGTGGTCGCATCCGGACTCGACGTCGTGTACCCGCGTCTCAACTCTCGCCTGTGGTCGGAGGTGGCCGAGCGAGGTGTGTTGGTGTCGGAGTCGCCACCCGGCACCGAACCCGATCGTTTTCGCTTTCCACTTCGCAATCGCATCATCGCCGCGCTGGCCGACGTGTTGGTGGTGGTCGAGTCTCGCGCGACGGGCGGCTCGATGCTCACCGTCAACGAGGCGTTGCAACGCGACGTTCCGGTGATGTCGGTTCCGGGTGCCACTCGTTCGTTGGCGAGCGAGGGAACCAACTTGTTGCTGCGCGACGGTGCGCTGGTTGCAGCCTCACCCGACGACGTGCTGACCGTGCTCGGTCTCACGCCGACGCGTCACGACGTCGTACGCGACTTGCGACCGATACCGATGGGTGTCGATCGCGACGTTCTCTCGGTGATGACTGCCGATCCGATGGCGCTCGACGACGTGGTGCGGGCCAGTGCACCTCATTCACTCGGAGTGGTGGCCCTCGCCCTCGGTCGGCTCGAAGCCACTGGTTGGGTCGTGTGCACCGACGGGTGGTTCGAACTGGCCAACCCGTCCTCGACCCACTCGGTACCCTGACCACGTGGCAAAGGTGGCGCGAACGACCAAGTCGGTGGCGCACCGTGATGCCTGGCGGCTCGACGACTTCGTCACGTCGCTCACGCGCGCGTCGGTCAACACGGTCACCGCGTATCGCACCGACCTGCGTGATTTCGCCCAATGGTGCGCCGACGAGGCGGTGACGGTTGTCGATGGTCCGGCCGCCGTCGATCGCATCGTGCTGCGCCGGTATCTCGCCCATCTCGGAGCGGAAGGATTCGCCAAGCGATCGATCGCGCGCAAGGCCTCGGCGTTGCGCCGCTACTTCGCCTGGGCTCGCCGGCAGGGTTTGGTGACCGCCGATCCGTCACTCGGTTTGCGCGCGCCATCGGGAGAAGGACGGCTTCCGCGCGTACTCGACGGCCGCGAGCTACGCGACCTTCTCGAGCCCGAGGCGCTTTCCGACGAGACGCCGCATTGGCGACGGCTTCGCGATGATGCATTACTCGAATTGCTCTACGGCAGCGGACTTCGCGTGAGCGAAGTGTGCGGGCTCGATCTCGACGGCTGCGATCTGCGTCGTTCGGTCGTCACGGTGTGGGGCAAGGGCGGCAAGGAGCGTCGGGTGCCCATGTCGCAGGCCGCCTCCGACGCCGTGAAGGCGTGGATCCGCGTGCGCAAAGAGGTGGTGGGTGACCGATCGGGCGCCGCCTTGTTCCTCAACTCCCGCGGCGCTCGCCTGGGGGCGCGCGACGTTCGCCGGGTGATCGACGAGCGGAGTTCGTCGCCCACGCACCCGCACGCGTTGCGCCACACCTTCGCCACTCATCTGCTCGACGGCGGCGCCGATTTGCGCATCGTTCAGGAATTGCTGGGTCACAGCGACGTCTCCACCACGCAGCGATACACGCATGTGAGCAAGGAGCGTCTACGGTCGGTGTACACATCGACCCACCCACGCGCCTGAGATGACCCCACCCGACCCCGAGAAGCCATCGCGAGACACACCAGCGATACACCGGGCCTGGCAACGTTGGGTCGACGAGAAGGATCCGGCGTCGCGTGACGTGCTGATCGTTCACTATTCGCCGCTCGTGAAGTTCGTGGCCGGTCGTGTGGCTGCCGGTCTCCCGGCTGGTGTCGACACCGGCGAACTCATCGGCACCGGAATCTTCGGACTCATGGACGCCGTCGATCGCTTCGATCCGTCACGTGGTTTCAAGTTCGAGACTTTCGCGGTTCCTCGCATCAAGGGGGCGATCCTCGACGGTCTGCGGGCCATCGACTGGGTGCCGCGCACGGTGCGACAGCGTTCCCGGCAGATCGAGCAGGCGGTGTCCGAACTCAACAACGAGTTGAAGCGCGCACCATCCGATGACGAGATCGCGACACGACTCGGTATCAGTGAAGACGAATTGCGCGACTGGTTGAGTGCCGTGGCGGTGGCCAACGTGGGTCCGCTCGATCACGTGGTGACCGATGGTGAACCGCGCCAGTTGCCCCCGTCCACTGACGCCGGACCCGATCACCTGCTCGAGGATCGGGAGATGCGCTCGGTGATGCGCGCCGAAATCCGTCAACTACCCGATCGCGAGCGCACCGTCGTGGCGCTGTACTACGACGAAGGCATGACCCTGGCCGAAATCGGATCGGTTCTCGGGGTGACCGAGAGCCGCGTGTCGCAGATCCACTCGAAGGCCGTGATCATGTTGCGTTCGCGACTCACCGCCGCCGGAATTCCCTGACTCCGCGCACACTCGGCCGTGCCCGTCACGGTCCTCGTCGCTCATTTCTTCAGTCCGCTCGTCGCCCCACTCGTCGCCCCTCTCGTCGCTGGGTTGTGCCTCGTCCCGCCGGTCGACGCTCCGGTGGTCGAGCCGTTCGTGGCCCCGGCCTGTTCGTACTGCGCGGGGCACCGCACGGTCGACTTCGCGAACACCGCCGTCGCCACTGGCACGGTGGTCGCGCCCATCGCGGGCCGGGTTTCCTTCGCCGGTGAGGTGGCGGGACGCCGATTCGTGTCGGTCCGCTCGGGCGACCACACGGTCACGGTCGGGGGCCTGGGGTCGCTCGCGGTCTCGGCCGGACAGGCCGTGGCCGCGGGGGAGACCGTGGGGCGCGGAACCGGGCTCGGGCCGGTCACCCTCAGTGTGCGCCGGGACGCCGGTCAGCCGACCGAGGAGTACCTCGACCCGGGTCAGTTCTTGGCCCGTCGGATCGGTCGGGCCCGCCTGGTCCCCACCGATGGCACACGACCCCGGCCGGTCCGGACCCGGCTGGTCTGCCCGACGGGCCGATAGTCTCGCCAACGGCCCGGAAACGGGTCACTCATCACTGCACGTCGCTCATCCTGCGGTCGTTCCCTCGGGGGCGCGAGATGGCGTGCCGGCAACCGCAGACCAGGAGGACAGACACCATGGCCATCGTCACGATGCGTCAAATGTTGGAGGCCGGCGTTCACTTCGGCCATCAGACCCGTCGTTGGAACCCGAAGATGAAGCGCTTCATCTTCGGCGAGCGCCACGACATCTACATCATCGATCTCGAGCAGACGCTCACCCGGATCGAAGAGGCCTACGCCTTCGTGCGCGACCTCGTCGCCAAGGGTGGCACGATCCTGTTCATCGGCACCAAGAAGCAGGCCCAGGACCCGGTGGCCCAGTTCGCCGACAAGTGCGGAATGCCCTACATCAACGAGCGTTGGTTGGGCGGCATGCTCACCAACTTCGAAACCATTCACAAGCGCGTTCAGAAGATGCTCGAACTCGAGCGCATGAAGGCGTCGGGTGAATTCGACGTCATGCCGAAGAAGGAAGCCCTTCTGAAGGATCGCGAGCTCGCCAAGTTGCAGAAGAACCTCTCGGGTATTCGCCACATGACCCGCCGCCCCGACGCGGTGTTCGTGCTCGACACCAAGAAGGAGCACATCGGCGTCACCGAGGCCAACAAGCTCGGCACTCCGGTCGTGGCCGTGGTCGACACCAACGTCGATCCCGACCTCGTGCAGTTCCCGATCCCGGGCAACGACGACGCGATTCGCGCCAACGAGTTGATGTGCAAGGTCATCGCCGAAGCCGTTCTCGAAGGCCGTTTCATCGCGGGTAAGGGCGGCGGAACCACCGCCGAGCGTTCGCCCGAAGAGCAGGCCGCGTTCGCGGCGGCTCAGGCCGATGCGCGTGCGCAGGCCGCGGCGGCTCAGGCCGAGCGCGAGGCCCGTCTGGCCGCCAGCAAGGCGACCACCGAAGGCGCGGAGGGCTGATCAGTGTCGTTCACTGCCAAAGACGTTCAGAGCCTGCGCCAGTCGACTGGTGCCGGCATGATGGATTGCAAGAAGGCCCTCGAGAACACCAATGGCGACATGGAAGCCGCCAAGCAGTGGTTGCGCGAGAAGGGTCTGGCCGCGTCGGCCAAGCGTGACGATCGCGAGAACACTCAAGGTGTGGTCGCTCTCGTCATCAAGGGCAACGTGGGCGCCATCGTGAAGCTCAAGTGCGAGACCGACTTCGTGGCCGCGAGCGATCAGTTCAAGGGTGAAGCCGAGGCTCTCGCCGATCTGGTGGCGTCCAAGGGCGAAGCAGCCGTTGCCGAGCGCGCCAACATCCTCGAAGACCTCAAGATCACTCTGAAGGAGAAGATCGAACTGGGTGAAGTCGTGCGCGTCGAAGCAGCCGCCGGCAGCGTTCTCGATTCGTATCAGCACATCCAGGGTGGTCGTGGTGTGAACGCCGTGCTCGTGGAAGTGAGCGGTGGCAACACCGATCTTGCGCACGACATCGCGGTGCACATCGCCTTCGCGCGTCCGAAGTACCTGAAGCGCGACGAGGTTCCGGCCGATGTGGTGGAGAAGGAGCGCGCAACGCTCGAAACCATCACCCGCAACGAGGGCAAGCCCGAGCCGGCCATCGCCAAGATCGTCGAAGGTCGCATCGGCGGCTTCTACAAGGACATCTGCTTGCTCGAACAGCCGTATGCCAAGGACGACAAGCAGTCGGTGCAGCAGGTCCTCGGATCGGCCTCGATCGTTCGGTTCGCTCAGGTCGAGATCGGCTGATCTCGACGTGAGCAACGCCGCCAGCGAGAATCGTCCCCGCTGGAAGCGGGTCATTCTGAAGTTGTCGGGTGAGGCGTTGGCCGAGCCCACCGGTTTCGGTCTCGACACTGGCGTTCTGCAACAAGTCGCTCTCGAGATCAAGGATGCGCGCGAGGCACTTGGTGTCGACGTGGCCATCGTGGTCGGTGGCGGCAACTTCTGGCGCGGACTCAAAGGTGCGGGCCAGGGCATGGATCAGGCCCAGGCCGACTTCATGGGAATGATCGCCACCGTCATGAACGGGCTGGCGCTGCAGGACGCACTCGAGCGCGTCGGTCAACACAGTCGCGTGATGACGGCAGTCGAGATGCCCAAGGTGGCCGAGCCGTACATCCGTCGTCGCGCCGAACGCCATCTCGAAAAGGGTCGCGTCGTGATCTTCGCCGGTGGTACGGGCAACCCGTTCTTCACCACCGACACGGCCGCCGCGCTGCGGGCCGCCGAGATCGACGCACAAGCGATTCTCAAGGGCACGCATTCCGGGGTCGACGGCGTGTACACCGCCGACCCCAAACTCGATCCCACGGCCACCCGCTACGACCGGGTCTCGCACAAAGAGGTCATCGAGAAGGAATTGCGGGTCATGGACGCCACCGCCATCGCGTTCTGCCGGGACAATCGCATTCCGATCGTGGTCTTCGACGTGAGTACGCCGGGCAACATCAGATCCGTTCTGGAAGGTCGACCCGTAGGTACGCTGGTCGGGTGACCGACGAGATCCTCCTCGAGGCCATCGAGAAGATGGACAGGGCCGTCGAACACGCGCGGTCCCAGTTCACGACGGTGCGTACCGGTCGGGCCACGCCGGCCCTGGTCGAGAAGTTGATGGTCGACTACTACGGATCCGATGTTCCGTTGCAGCAGTTGGCCGGCTTCCAGGTTCCCGAGGCCCGCATGCTGGTGGTGAAGCCCCACGATCGCGGGGCGCTGGCCGCGGTCGAACGGGCCATTCGCGACTCCGATCTGGGAATCTCGCCCTCCAACGACGGCACCGTGATTCGCCTGAGTTTTCCCCCGCTCACCGAAGAGCGACGTCGCGATTACGTGAAGCTGGTCAAGAACATGGCCGAGGACGGCCGCATCGCCGTGCGCAACGTGCGCCGCGATGCGCGCAAGGATCTCGAAAGTGCCGAGAAGAATGGAGACATCTCGGCCGACGAACTCGAGCGTGCCGAGAAGGAACTCGAGAAGATCACCCACGATCACATCGAGCACATCGATCAGGCCGTGAAGAAGAAAGAGCAAGAACTGCTCGAAGTCTGAGAGCGAGAGGATCATGAGCGACGACATGTGGCGCCGGACAGGCGACAACGATCGGGACGACGATCACGACGACGGCGACGATTTCGGCGAACTGCGCTTCTCCGACGACGAGCCGTCGCAGCCGGCGTTGCGCTTCGGCGAGAGCGACACCGGTCCACTTCCGCACTGGACTCAACCGCCCACTGGTGAGGTGCCACGTCTCTTCGGTGAAGAGCGCACCGCCTCGGCCCCGCGTCCGCGTCCCGACGTTCCGGCTGCGTCGTCTGGTGACGACGACGTCGACGTGTGGGGTTCGTACTCGGGTTCGGCTCCGCGCCCGATTCCTGATCGTCCGGCTCCATCGAGCGGTGACACGAGTGGCAGTCGTCCGCGTGTTCGCCTGGGCGAGCCGAGTGGCGGAGTTCGTCGCGATCCGAGTGGCGGCGTGCGTCGCGAGCCGTCGGGTCCGCTGCGACGCGCCGACGACCCCACCGCATCGGGTCCGGTCGCTCGCCGCACCGCCGATACCTCCGAAACTCGTCGTACGGATCGTGTGGCCGACGAATCGGGTACTCGTCCTCGTCCGCGTCCCACTTCCGAACGTGGCCCGCGAGCCGGTGCGCCGCGCGCGTCGTCGCGATCGAAGTCGTCTCGTCCGTCCACCGCGGGTGCCGGTGGTCGCGACATGCCCACTGCGGTCGCGGTTGGTTTGCTGATCGCCGCGGCGTTCATCGGTGCGTTGCTCTGGAAGCCGATCGCCGTTCTGGCCATCGTCGTGTTGGTGTGTGGTCTGGCCGCGGTCGAGTTCTTCGACAAGGTGACCGAACGCGGTTACCACCCGGCCACGATCGTCGGCATCGCTGCCGCGGTGTGCACGCCGCTTGCCGCGTATTGGGTGGGCGAGGGTGCGTTGCCGCTCGTCCTCGTGCTCGCGCTCATGGCCTCGGGTGTCACGTTCGTGGGCGCCGACGGAGTGTCGGCCAGCCCGATGCCGAACATGGCCATCACCTCGCTCGGCATCGTCTGGATCGGACTCATGGGCTCGTACGCCGCGTTGTTGGCCGGAGTCTCCAACGTGCCGGGTCTCGACAACGTCGGCACCGACACGCTGTTCATCCTCGCCTGCGGTGTCGTTGCCAACGACGTGGGTGCGTTGTTCGTCGGTTCGGCCGCCGGCCGCACGCCGTTGCGGCAGTGGATCAGCCCCAACAAGACACTCGAAGGATTCCTGGGCGGCGGACTCGCCACCATCGTGGTGGTCTGGATCGTCAGCCTGCAGAGCGACACCTGGAACGACGTGGGTGAGGCGTTGTTGCTCGCGATCGTGATCGCATTGCTCGCACCGCTCGGCGATCTGGTGGAGAGCATGTTCAAGCGGAACCTCGACATCAAGGACTTCGGTACGGTCGTGCGCGGCCACGGGGGAGTCCTCGATCGTTTCGACGGCTTCTTGTTCGTCCTGCCGGCCGCGTACTACCTGCTCCAGGTCCTCGAGCCCTTCGCGTCCTGACCGTGCCGTTGTCACGGTGGGCGACGGGGTATCCGTCGGCTCACGGTGCGAGAATGTCCGGGCTGTGAGCACCACCAAGGTCGCCATCGCCGGCTCGTCCGGCTCGATCGGAACGCAGACTCTCGACGTCGTGCGCGCCGAACGCGAACGTTTCGAGGTCGTCGGACTGGGCGTGTTGTCGTCGGTCGACGTCCTCATCGAACAGGCGCGCGAGTTCCGGCCCAAAGTCGTGGCCGTTGCCGATGCGTCGAAACGAGACGAGGTCACGGCCGCGCTTCCGTTCGCCACCGTCGTCGACGACCTGTCGCACCTGGTCGACGACGCCGACGTGGTCGTCAACGCCGTGGTCGGGTTCGCCGGTCTGCCCGTCACGTTGCGCACGCTGTCGTCGGGGCGCCGACTCGCGCTGGCCAACAAGGAATCACTCATCGCTGCCGGTCCGGTGGTGCAGCCGCTCCGTTCCACACCGGGCGCCGAACTCGTTCCGGTCGACAGCGAGCACTGCGCGGTGCATCAGTGTCTGCGCTCCAGTATCAGGCCCGGGGTCGAAGTGTCACGCATCGTGCTCACCGCCAGCGGAGGTCCGTTCCGTGGACGCACTGCGGCCGAACTCGCGGACGTGACGGTCGAGCAAGCGCTCGCTCACCCGACCTGGAGCATGGGCCCGAAGATCACGATCGACTCGTCGACGCTCATGAACAAAGGACTCGAAGTGATCGAGGCCCATGAATTGTTCGGTGTCTCGTACGACCAGATCGAGGTCGTGGTGCATCCGCAGTCGGTGGTGCACTCGATGGTCGAGTTCACCGACGGCTGCACGATGGCGCAATTGAGCCTTCCCGACATGCGCTTGCCCATCGGATACGCATTGGCCCACCCCGAACGAATTGGCACTCCGTACGGGCGTATCGATTGGGCTCAGATGTCGCGTCTCGACTTCTCGCCGCCCGACGTCGCCACGTTCCGTTGCCTCGCCTTGGCCTACGCGGCCGGACGATCGGGTGGAACTGCGCCGGCGTTCTTGTCGGCCGCCAACGAAGTGGCCGTTGAAGCCTTCTTGGCCGGGCGACTGCGGTGGCCCGACATCGCCGCCGTCATCGAACAGTCGCTTGATTCGCACCAACAACATCGTGGAACCATCACGAGTGACGATGTCATCGCGGCCGACGCAGCCGGGCGGCGGGCGGCACAACGGATCGTGGAGGCGCGATGACTCTGTATCGCCAGTTCCGCGACGAGATGATGGCTGGCGGCGCCACCGAAGAGAAGCCCGATCAGCCCGATGGTGGCAGTCGCACGGCGTGGGTCTCCGGTGTCGTGATCTTCGGTTTGCTCGCCTGGCTCGGCTTCAGCAATCCGTGGAGTCTGTTGCTCGTCGCGGGTCTCCTGGTGTCGATCTTCTTGCACGAAGTCGGACACTTCGTGACCGCGGGCTGGGCCGGCATGAAGCGCACGCAGTTCTTCATGGGTTTCGGACCGCGTCTCTGGAGTTTCAAGCGCAACGGTGTCGAGTACGGCGTGAGGGCCTTGCCGCTCGGCGCGTTCGTGCGCATCGTCGGAATGAACAATCTCGACCCGGTCGAGCCCGGTGACGAATCGCTCGCGTACACATCGAAGCCGTACCGGTGGCGCATGCTCGTCATCACCGCCGGGTCCATCATGCACTTCGTCATCGCGATCGTTCTCTTGGTGTTCGTGTACACCGTGGGCGGACGATTCCAGGCCACGGGTGAAACCGTTGTCACTGGCGTGGCCGAGTCGTCGCCAGCGGCAGCGGCCGGACTTCGTGACGGAGACGTGATCAAGAGCGTCGACGACGTGGTGGTCGTCGAGCCGGCCGATCTCCGCAATTACGTTCGATCGCAGTCGGCGGGAGACACCGTGACCGTGGTGTGGACGAGCGACGGAGTCGAGAAGTCGGCCGACATCACACTGGCCGCGGTCGACTCGGGCAGTGCGCCGGGTTCCGACGATTCGACGCGACCGGGTTTCCTCGGTGTGGGCACCGACAATTACGCGCGTGAGCAACTCTCGGTTCCCTCGGCGCTCGGACGCGTGGGGGGAGATCTGGCCGACAGCGTGTGGGCCACGTTCGAGGGCATCGGCACGGTTGCCAATCCGTGGAATCAGTGGGAGCAACTCACCAACGAGGACGCCGACCCCACGAAGCGTCCCACCACCGTGGTGGGCATCACGATGGTGGCTGGCGACATCGGTGAGAGTTTCGGCTTTTACGCCGTGATGGAAGTGCTCGCGTCGGTGAACGTCTTCGTCGGCATCTTCAATCTGTTGCCGCTGTTGCCGTTCGACGGCGGTCACGCCGCCATCGCCACCTACGAACGGGTGCGTTCTCGTCGGGGTCGCGTCTACCGCGCCGACGTCGAGAAGATGTGGCCGCTCACGGTGGCGGTCGTGACCCTGCTCTTGTTCCTCACGTTCAGCGGCCTCTATCTCGACATCACTCGACCCTTCTGAAACACTGACTCGAAACCGAGACGACCCCACCATGAACGCCCCCCGATACCCTCGCCGCCCCACTCGCCAGATCGTGGTGGGGAAGGTTCCCGTCGGTGGCGATGCGCCCATCACGGTGCAGTCGATGACCATCACCAAGACGGCCGATGTCGAGGGCACGTTGCAGCAGATCTATGCGCTCGCGTCGGCCGGGTGCGACATCGTGCGTTGCACGTGCAACGAGATCGAAGCGGCCGAGGGTCTGGCGCAGATCGTTCCGCGGTCACCCATTCCGATCGTCGCCGACATCCACCATCAGTACAAGATGGCGTTGGCCGCGATGGAGGCCGGAGTGCACGGGCTGCGCCTCAACCCGGGAAACATCCGCCGACCCGAACACATCAAGGCGGTGGCGTCAGAGGCCCGCGATCGGAAGATCCCGATTCGTATCGGTGTGAACGGTGGATCGCTCGATCCCGAGCTCTACGACAAGTACGGCGGCAAGGTCACGCCCGAGGCGATGGTCGAGTCGGCTTTGCGCGAGATC
>Ga0315901_10002275_pt1 | contig 26652 bp, 20 predicted proteins | sample LakEriMetagenome_10_FD_203761 | JGI IMG/M metagenome (GOLD analysis project Ga0315901, IMG submission 203761) | Freshwater fungal communities from buoy surface, Lake Erie, Ohio, United States - Buoy 2 MA116 | ecosystem: Environmental > Aquatic > Freshwater > Lake | place: USA: Lake Erie, Ohio...
GTTCCCCGACGACGCCGACGCCCGGCAGTGGCTGCTGGCGCATCTCGAGACGCTCCGGGCGAGCTGCTGGGAGAAGGACGGTGTCTTCCAGGGCTTCTACTACATCGTCACGCCGCAACCCGACGGCGGCATCGTCGGCGAGGACACGGCCGGCCACTACAACATCATGGCCGCCGACGCGCTGGCCATCGCCTTCCGGCTGACCGGTGATCGACGCTACATCGAAGCGGCCCGCAAATGCTTCGAATACGGCGTGTCCAACGGCCCGCCGACCTACTTCCAGATCCAGACCGCCAACGGCGCCACCCACGGCGGCTTCTTCATGGCCGAGGACGCGATGCTGCGGGCGAGCGGCAAGTGACCGCGGTCACGGTCGCCGTGCCAAGTCGCCCGTGATGGATTCCAGCACCGACGCCAGGCCGATGTCCGGTCCCTCGGCCGGGCGATCCACGGCGATCAGAAGCAGCGGCACCGTGACCGTCTCACCGGCCTTGACCGCCAGCGGCGCCTCCAGGCCGACCAGGCCGAAGTTGTAGCCGGCGCTGGGCACGATGAGCTTCCGCGACTTGGCGTTCGTGAGGATGAGCGCCGCGTCCTCGTGCGTCGCCGACTGCTTGGCCTTGGCGACGGCGCGGTGGTAGCCGAAGTACGCCGGCCTGACCTTGGCCGAATCCTCGGGCCAGGTCGATCCCCTGAAACTCCGCATCACCGTGTCGGCCAGCACGCACGTCACGGCCAGGTCGGCCGGACCTTCGTTGGCCAGACGCACCTCGGCCAGAATCGCCTGGCCGATGGCGCCTGCGGCGCCGGCATCGGCCAGCGCGAAGGTCTTGAAGTCCGCATCGGGCTTCACTGCGAACCGCGAGGCCTTGGTGGTCACCGTCAAGGGGAGCCGCTTGTCCATCGAGGCGAAGTCGAAGCTCCCGGGCGACGCTCCCGTGGCCAGGGGCAGTTCCGCGAACTGCTTGGTATTCTTCCGTGGCGGGGCCACGGCGGGGTCGCTCGCCACACGCGCGCCGAGGGCGAGCGTGTAGCGGTCGCCGTCCGCCGGGCCGGGCTTCCAAGCGACATCCACCCCCAGGTGCAGCCAGTCGCACGCGCCGAAATCGTTGTCGCGCGGATTGGCGACGTACTCCGTCAGATCGAAGCACATCGGCCGCGGGGTGATCTTCCTTTGCTCGGCCACGTACTTCGCCACCGCCTCGGCCACCTGGATCGGCGTCTGCTTCAGGTTCTCGATGATGATCGTGTTGTTCTCGTCGGCGAGAAACTCCTCCTGCGTGGCCCAGGTGAACAGCCGCGGCATCTTCGCGATCTTGGTGTGGTAGCAGGGCGTGCCGTGGTAGCCCATCGCCACGCGATAGGTCTTGCTCGGGTCGATGTCGGCCACGGCGAGGGTCTGGCCGGCCACGTAGCCCGGGTCGCGGCTGTCGGCGAGGACGCTGCACGCGGCGGCGTTGCCGCGGGCGGCGATCAGCCGCGAGCCTGGCATGGTGCCGACGCACACGTACTCCGGGAAGGCATCCTGCGTGGCCAGGTCGTGCTGGGTGATCGGACCGGCGGGCATGGAGTCCCGCCACCGCTTGTGGCCCGGCGTGTGGGCCCAGATCACGCCCACGTCGGCGCCGGCGGCGGCACGGATGGCGTCGGCCCGCAGGCGGAGAAGTTGGAGGTAATCGAAGGGCCGCTCCGCCTCGGCGATGGGCGGCCGCGCGTCGGGCCGCCAGTCCGGACCGAACGTCAGCCGCCGCGACTCGTACGCGGCGGCATCCATGGCCGCGCCGAATGCCGGCTGGTGGCGGGGGATGCCGCCGATCACCGCGTCGCCGGAGCGGAACCTCCAGATGCTCTCGCCTGTCATGCCGAAGAAGCCCCCCTTGGCGAACGCGGCCGCGTCGTTGAAGGCGTAGACGATCACGTATTTCTTCGGATTCCGTGGATTGGGGTGCAGCAAGGTGATGCAGTTGGTCGGCTGGTCGTGGACGGCCTGGCCGACGGTGAACGTGCCGTTGCCGAACCGGATCGGCAACTGGCCGGCGATGTCGGCCGTGACCTTGTTGATCTCCGGCCCGCCGTAAATGAGCAGGTTGTAGTTCTTGTGATCGTCGGCGGTCACTTCCGTATCGGCTTTGGCGCCCTCCGGGAACCATTTCCCCAGCAGGCCCGCGGTCTTCTCGTCGCAGCCGGTGGCCTTGACCGCCAGCCAGCGCCGGCCGGGGATGGCGAGGAAGCCGTCGGTGTCGTAGGAACTGCCGACGGTGGCGGCCGCGATGTCGTCGGGCAGGGCCGCGGTCTTGACGAACTCGGCCGCCGGGGGTGGGACCACTTCGACGGCGATCCGCTCCCGGAACGGACCGGCATAGGACTCCTTGCCGTCGGTGACGACGGTGACGGGCTTCCCGGGATCGACGAGTTTTTCGTGCAGCGTGAGGGTGTAGGCGGCCAGGTTCCGCGTCGTGACCTCGATACGGTTGCCCGCCTTGACCTCGGCCTCGATCTGACAGGCCAGCGTCGGGTCGATCATCCGCTCCAGGTCCACCCAGTACGCCCGGTGCATGTACAGGTTCCAGGTGGCGTAGCGGACGCGTTTCGGCCACAGGTCGCGTTTCTTGGTCGCGGCCCAATCGATGATGTACTTGAACTCCTCGATGTCCTCGTAGGGCTGGTAGGTGTGGCCGTGATGGCCCCAGATGCAGGACACGTCCGCCCCCCAGCCGCGGAGCACCTGCCAGCGGTTGAACTGGAGCACGTTGTAGCCGCCGTCCCCCCAGCCATCGACGGTCAGGACGGGGATGTTGCTGGCGCCGGCGTCCTCGATGTTGGTGTACTGCCAGTTGCCGCAGCTCGGGGCGATGCCCGCCACCAGGTGCGGGTAGTGCGCTCCCAACCAAGTGGCCGTGAACCCGCCGTCCGACCAGCCGGTGAGGAACACCCGGTCCGGGCTGACGGAGAAGTCCCGTGACAACGCGGCGGGGAACTCCTCCAGCTCGATCTCGCCTCCCATCCGCCCCTTGATCTGGATGTTCAGGCTGCTCCAGGCATGGAAGGTGTCGGTCTGGTTGGCGTTGTCGGCGGTGGGGCGGTGGCCGCCGGCGGCCTTGCCGTCCTTGAAGTGGATCCCGCCGCCGCACTTGTAGTAGATGAACAACTGATGGGACTTGGCGGGGTCGTACGTGGGCGGGACGTGGATCCAGTTGGCCTGGATCATCTGCATCGTCTCGGACCAGTAGGGATACGCGAACTGCCGGCCGGCGTAGCGGACCAGCGGCTCCTTGCCGGCCACCAGGTCCTCGAGGATGCCCTCCAGGAACTCCACGGCCGTGCGGGTCTTCCAGGAGAACGACCCCACGCGCCGCAGCATCTCACACTTGTCCCGAATGCGGGCCAGGTGCTTCATCACCAAGGCGTCGTCGAGCTTGAGCTCGTCCAGCAGTGCCCGACAGCGAGCGGTGTCGGCGTACCACGGGTCGGCCTTGCCCTCGGCCGAGAGCCAGTTGGCGGGCGAATCGGCGGGATAGGCGACCCGCTCCACGGGCTGGCTGGGCTGCTCGGCGGCGGCAGCCGCTTCCGGCAGGGGCGACTGGCCCTGAGCCGGCGGGGCTGCGTTGCCGATCAGCAGCGACAATCCGACGATCCATCCGCACCGGCACATCATGCTGTCTCTCCCGAAGAAAACGTGCGACACTATCGTCCTGCCGCGGGCGGGCCTGGTCAAACGCAGCCGCGCGATCTTCTGCCGGCCGATGCGCCCCTGCCCCGAGGGGTGGGACACGCTGATCGAAGAACCTGCAACGCCTCAAAACATCCACACCCGGAGACCGCCGCGGTCGATGGCCGGCTGCGGCGTGAGCAGCGTCCGCCCGGCGAGCGATCGGACCTCGGCGGCGTGCGAGCCGAGCCTGGCCCAATCGACCAACGACGCCGGGGGCCGGTGCCGAGCCGGCGGCAGCCCCCAGGCGTCGCCCGCCAGCCGCCAGAGGTCGTCGAGTCGGGGCCGCCTGACATGGATCGCATCGACGCCGTACCATGCTCCGGGCTGCTCGAGGAACGTGCTTCCCGTGTCGGCGGCGATCGCCCGCAGTTCGTCGTCGAGCCACCGCGACGCGTCCTTGATCGCGGCGAGCGAGAGCGGGCAGCCGGGCACGTAGACCGTGCGCATCAGCCGGTAGCGAATCCCGCCCACCCGCTCGATGCTCGCCAGCGGCAGGCCCGTGATCGCCACGCGACCGCCGCGGTCGCAGAGCCGCTTCACCGACTCGCGGACCGCCGTGGCGACGGCGGTGACACCGAGGCCGTAGAGCAGCTCGTTGCCCACGTCCGTGACCAGCGCCGCGGGCCGCTCCGCCTGTTGGCGGTCGAGCGCCCGCCACAGGCCGCTGGCCAGGATCGCGGGCAGCCGCCGCCAGGCCACGCGTGTCGTGACGCCGTAGCCGCGGCCGTGCCCCGCGGTGACGAACAGGTCGGCCGGCCCGGCGGACCGGGCACCGATCATGGCCGCCAGCCGGGTCAGGCCCCGCGACACGTTGCTCGCCCCGAGGACGACGAACCGCTCGGCCATGGCGGCGCCGCGGATCAGTTCCACCGCCGCCACGGCGGCGGGCCCGCCGACAGCGACTGGAAGCAGGAGGCGGCGAGCATGGCGAACATGATCCCCAGAAAGGGTTCGCCGCGGGTGTAGCCCCACCAGGCCACCGCGCCGCCGACCACCACGCCGATCATCCCGGCGATCCGGTGGGCGTCGGACACGTCGAGCGCGAGCAGCCCTTCCCGCACGATCTGCCCGCCGTCGAGCGGCGGCACCGGCAGCAGGTTCATCAGCGGCCAGAAGATGTTCACGAACAGCAGAAACTCGCACAGGGCGTTGAGCAGCGGCGAGGTGAACTCGCGGCCCGCGTACAGCCCCAGCCGCACGCCGAGGCCCGTGAATGGAAACGGCACGTACCAGCCCGACGCCTTGAGCCCCGCCACGAGAATCACGACGAAGGCCAGTTGCGCGAACGGTCCCGCCGCGGCGACGAGCAGCCGCTGGAGCGGCCGGAGGTGGCTGCGGCGGCCCCAGGCCCGCGGAATCGCCAGGCCGCCGAAGTGGTAGAGGACGACGTCCGCCCCCTGCCCGAAAGCGCGGTAGGCCAGCGCGTGGCCGAACTCGTGGACGAGGATCGAGACGAGCACGGCGCCGATCCAGATCGCCAGCATCAGGATCAGCGTCCGCTGGTCGCCTTCGGCGAGCGACTGGCAGGCGTTCCACCCGAGCAGGGCGGCCGCGGGCCAGAACCAGACCGAGACGCGGACGGGGATGCCGAGCAACTCGAACCGCCAATCGGCTCCGGAGTCCTGCGGTTCGGCGAGCAGCATGCGGGCTTTCCTGGCCGGGCGATCACGAACCACAGTATCTTCCGGCCGCGGGTGCCGCGGCGGCAAGCGGCAAGCCGCGATCACGCGGCCCGCCGCCGTGGCACGATCTGCCGGCCGGCCGGCCGGGCACTGGCGATCACGGCCGCGGCGGCCCGGGTGGCCGACCCGCGGCGGGCGACGGCCACGGCCACGGCCTCGATCCGTTCGCCGACCCGCCGCCTGGCGGCCGGATCCACGAGCCATTCGACCACGTGGCCGGCGGCCCGCTCGGCCGGATCCTGCACGGCGAGGTACTCCGGATAAATCGCCTCGGGATCGGCCGGCGGCACCGTCGCCGGCGGCCACAGCACCGGCCGCACGGGCCCGACGGGCACGCGGCAGGCGAGCAGGTTGACCAGCGTGATGAACCGCGCGTGGCGGAACCAGCTCTGCACGACGTAGGCCAGGCCGCTGATCCGGTAGACGATCACCGTCGGCACCCGGGCGGCCAGCAGCTCGAGCGACACCGACCCCGAGCAGGCGATGGCCGCCGTGGCCTCGGCGATCAGTCGCCGCGTCCGGCCTGCGTGCACTTCGATGCCCAGCTCCCGGGCGGCGGCGCTCGACCCGATCGCCGCCGTGATCCGCGCCGCATGCCGCGGGTGCAGGGCGCCGATCGCGAGCCGGGCCCGTGGCACGTGGCGACGGACGAGCCCCGCGGCCCGCACCAGCGTGCCGAGCACGCCCTCGATCTCCTGGCCCCGCGATCCCGGCAGCAGGAGCACCAGCGGCCTGTCGTCGCGGTTGCTCCCGTCGGCCGCCGCCGCATCGAGTTCGTCGAAGAACGGGTGGCCGACGAGCGTGCTTCGCACACCATGCGTCGTGAACCACTCGTGCTCGAACGGGAGCGCGGAGAGCACGTGATCGACGAGCCTGCGCATCTTGGCGACCCGCCACTGGGCCCAGGCCCAGACCTGGGGCGGGCAGTAGAAGACGACGGGGATGCCGTGCCGCTTCGCCCGCCAGGCCAGCCACCAGTGGAAGCCGGGAAAATCGACGAGCACGCAGACGTCGGGCCGCCGGTCGAGGAAGCTCCGCTCGGCCCGGCGGGCGAGATCCACGAAGCGGTGGATATTGAGGAGCACCCGCAGGAACCACATCACGGCCAGCCGCGTCATGTCGGCGACGAGCCGGCAGCCGGCCGCATCCATGTGCGGGCCGCCGAGGCCGAGGCACTCCACGTCGGGACGCGCCGCCCGCAGCGCTCGCACGAGCAGCGCCGCGTGATGGTCGCCCGAGGGCTCGCCGGCCGAGAGGAAGACGCGCATGGGACACTCCGCCGGGCCGCGAAGGCCCGCCGGAGTATTTCACAATCGGTCCGGGCTCCCTAGGGCATTTTCCCGATGGGATTCGCGGCGGCTGCACGCCGCGCCGGGCCCGGCGGTGCGGATCACTTCGCCGGCGCGAAGCCCTTCTCGATCTTCCCGAAGACCATCGTCACCTGCTCGTCCGGCGACGCCTTCTCCACCTTGCCCTTGCAGTTGGGGCAGCAGAACCCGACCTCGGCGTCGCCGATCATGATCTTGGTGCCGTCCTTGACCGGCCCGCCGCTGAAGGGGCAGCCCTTCTGCACGAGTTGCCCCGTGGAGACCATCTGCTGATGCGCCTTGGCGGCGAACTTGGCCGCGTCCTTCTCGAAGGCGCCGGCGCAGTTGCCGCAGCAGAACCAGACCTTGCCGCCGGCGAACTCGGCGCTCTTCTCCGGGTTGCACCCCTTGCCCGACACCGGGCACTTGGCATCCTTGGGCTCCTTGACGGCGGCCGCAACGAGGACGGCCGAGCAGGCGACGGCGATGGACAGGACCGACACGATCGTGGCGATGCGGCTCTTCATGGCGAACCTCTCCTGGCGAAGTGTTCCGGTGTGGGGGGCGGGGCATCAGTTCCCCGTTGCTCGCAGAGCATAGGGGGGGCCTGCTGCCCGGGGCAACTCTTTTTTCACGGCCTCCTGGGCTCCGGCAGCCCCGCTCCGACCACCGCCCCGGCGGCGATCGCGGCCGCCCCGAGGATGAACACGGGGCGGAAGCCGACGAGGTCGATCCCCAGGCCGATCAGCGGTGAGAGCACGAAGGGCGCCGCCAGGGCCGCCCCCACGATGCTCACGTACCGCGGCTGCTCGGACGGGCCCGGTGCCAGTTCGAGCGCGTAGTTGGTGAAGATCTTGAGCGAGATCGGGTTCAGCCCGAGCGTCGCGTACACGATCCAAAACCACCGCACCGCGACCGCATGCGGCAGCAGCGAGAGCCCGGTGACCACCAACGGCGTGAACGCGGAGAGGGCCACGAGCCAGACGAGCACCAGCCGCGTGCCGCGGCGGTCGGCGAACGGGCCGGCGAACAGGCTCACCACGCCGGTCGCGGCGTTCTGCACGACGACCCAGGTGAGGAGGCTTTCGCGACCGCTGCCGAGGCGGTCGCGGGCGAAGGCCTGGTAGTGCGGAAAGAGCATGAGCACGGCCGAGAAGCAGGCGGCCACGAGACACACTCGCAGCAGCGCAGGGTCGTGCACGAGCGTCCGCCGCCAGCCCGCGACGCCCGACCGCAGGGCGGCGATCGCGGCCCCGCCGGCTGTCCCTGGCGTCGCCCGGGCCGCGACCGGGTCGGGCGGCTCGTCGAGGAACGCGGGCACGAGGGCCGCGGCCGCGAAGAACACCGCCGTGATGCCGAAGATCTTCGGGAAGCCGTCCGCCTCCGCCAGCCACGGGCCGAGTAGGGCGAAGGCCGCGACGATCGCCAGGAGGCTGCCGATCACCACGCTCACGACCATCGCCCGGCCGCGGCGGCCCGGCGAGACGAGCTTCCCCTGCAGGGCCGCCGCGGCGAGTTGCGTCAGTCCGTTGGCCGAAGCGAAGACCGCGTACAGGACGAGGAACACGATCGCCAGCACGTCCGGTCGGCTCCCCTTCACCGGCCCCCAGGCCAAAGCCAACGCGGCGAAGCAGGCGGCCATCGCCAGCGTGGTTCCCACCAGCGGCCACTTCTTCCGTGGCCGCCGGGCGAGGGCCGCCGCGAACAGGAGCGGCGTGAGGCTCTGGCCGCCCCGGTTGAGCACCGGCAGCAGGCCGCGGAGGAGGCCCGAGTCGACGACCGCGTCGAGCACGGCCGGCATGATGATCGTCTCGGTCTTGAAGATCCAGCCGACGCGGACGATCACCTGGTAGAGCTCGAGGCAGGCGGTGTTGCGCCCCTCGCGGTTCGCCGCCGTCACCGCGCCTCCGCCGTCGTTGCAACCATCGTCCATGGGCGTCAGAATGCCTGTTTCGCCGCGGTCGTTTCGTCGCCTGGCAGCATGAGGAGTTTGCCCGATGGAGTCCATCCGCGTTCTCGGCTGCCTCGCAGCGGCCTGCGTCGCCGCCACCACCTGCGCCGACGAGCGCCTCGTCTGGTTCGGCACCTACACCGGCCCGCAGACGGGCTCCGAGGGGATCTACGTCGCGCGGTTCGACGATGCTACCGGCGCGGTGTCCGCCCCGGAGCTCGCGGCGCAGGCCCGAAGCCCGTCCTTCCTCGCGGTCCATCCGACGCTGCCGATGGTGTACGCGGTGAGCGAGGTGGTGAACGCCGACGGCTCGCGGGTCGGGGGTGTGCAGGCCTTTGCGATCGACCCGGGAACCGGGCGGCTCACCGCCCGCAACCACCAGCCCTCCGGCGGAGCCGGCCCCTGCCACGTCTCGGTCGACACGGATGGTCGCGTGGCCCTCGCCGCCAACTACGCCGGCGGCAGCGCCATCTGCCTCGCCCTCGGCGCCGACGGGGACCTCGCACCGGTGGCCGCAGGTGAGCCGGGGGGCTTCCTGCAGCATGCCTACGACCGCAAGGCCGACACCGGCTTCGATCCCCGCCGCCAGGCAAAGGCCCACGGCCATTCGATCGACCCCACGCCCGACGGCCGGTTCGCCATCGTCTGCGATCTCGGGCTCGACAAGGTGTTCGTCCACGCCCTCGATCGGGAGCGGGCGACGCTCGCTCCACACGGGTTCGTGGCCACGAAGGCCGGTGCCGGGCCGCGGCACTTCGCCCTCCATCCCGGCGGCCGCTTCGGCTACGGCGTCAACGAACTCGACCTCACGGTGACCGCGTTCGCCTTCGACCCGCAGGCCGGCTCCCTGGCGCCGCTCCAGACGCTCTCCATGCTTCCCGACGACGTCAGCGAACGCTCGGGCTTCAAGGCGGCCGAGATCGCCGTCCATCCCTCGGGCCGGTTCGTGTACGCGTCGAACCGCGGCCACGACTCGATCGCCATGTATGCGGTCGACGACGCCACCGGGAAACTCCGCTTCCTCGGGGCCGAGCCGACCCGCGCCAAGACCCCGCGGGGTTTCGGGATCGACCCGACGGGCAGGTTCCTCCTGGCCTGCGGACAGGCCTCGGGCACCGTCACGGTGTTCGCGATCGACGCCGAAAGCGGCCGGCTCACCTTCACCGGCACGACCCTCGCCGTGCCCGCGCCGGTGTGCGTGGTCTTCGCCCGTCAGCCGCAGCCGAGCACGAGCTCGAGATAACTGCGGCGTTCCGCGTGCGTGCATCCCAGCCGCCGCGCCAGCGCCTCGACCCGTGCGCCCGCCGCGGCGAGATCCGCGGCCGCCGCCTGGGTCTCGATCTCCAGGAAATCCCCGAGCCCGAGCACGTGGTCGAGGGCCAGTTCGACCCGCGACCCCTGCCACTCGACGACGGCGGTGCGCCGACGCTTCACCACCTCCCGCACCGTCTGGAACCCCAGGGCCGTGAGCAGGTCCGTCCAGCCGTCCATGGCCGCCGGCCCTGCGATCGGCAGTTCGATCTCCCGGCGGGTCTTGGCGGCGGCATCGACCTTCGGCCCCTTCCAGGTGATCGCCAGGGCATCCCCGGCCCGCCGCAGCCGCAGGGCCTCGTCCGTGGCCGCGAAATCCCGGCACGGGTGGGCGAAGTAGCGGTCCACCTGCTCGACCGGGCCGCCGAACGTGGCGGCCAGGCCGGCCAGCTGCCTCTCGATCGCGGCCACATCCGCGACGGGAAACTTCAGTTCGACTTCGTACACTGGTTTTTGGTTCCGCAAGCGGTGCCAAGAGGGCGTCAACGATGATACTGCACCGCCACTTCCTGCCGGCCTGGGCGTTGCCGGTGCTCGCGGCGCTCGCTTCCGCTGGATGCGGCAGCCCGCCCCCGCCCCATCCGGCGGTGGGCCGCACCCTGGGTGCCTTGCCGATCGCGCCGGTGGCCGACTCCGGGGCCGCCGCGCCGCGGCTCGCGGGCAAGGTCACGCTGCTGAACATCTGGGGGACGTGGTGCCCGCCCTGCCGTGCCGAATTGCCCGGCCTCGTGCGGCTCGCGGGCCGGCTCGCCGACGACCCGCGGTTTCAGCTGGTGGCCATCTCCGACAATCCGGCCGCCGCCGACTTCGCGGACGTCGCCGCCGAGACCCGCGGCTTTCTCGAGCAGGAACAGATCGACCTCGAGGCCTGGGCCTGCGTCGATCCCGTCGGCCGCGACATGCTCTTCTCGACCATCGGCCTGGAGGGGTTTCCGACGACGGCGCTCGTGGGCCCCGACGCGCGGATTCGCCGCGTGTGGATCGGCTACCAGCCGCGTGACGAGGTCGAGGTCGCCGCGGCCGTGGTCAAACTGCTCGGCGAATTGCCAGCCGCTCGATGAACGCCCGGGCGGCGGCGGCCGGGTCGGGGGCGGCGGTCACGGCCGCGGCCACCGCCACCCGGCTGATGCCCAGGGCCGCGAGGGTGTCGAGCCGCTCCAGCGTCACGCCGCCGATCGCGAACGTCGGCAGGGAGATCTCCGCGGCCACCGTCCGCAGGAACTCCGGCGGCGCGAACGCCTCGAAGGCCTTGGTCGCCGACGCGAAGCAGGGCCCGACCCCGAGGTAGTCGGCCCCGGCGGCGGCGGCGGCCCGGGCCTCGGCCACATCGTGGGCCGTGCGGCCGAGCACCGCGTCGGGACCGAGCACGCGCCGGGCGAGGGGCACCGGCAGGTCGGCGGCCCCCACGTGGCCGCCGGCGGCGCCCACCGCCGCCGCCACGTCGATGCGGTCGTTCACGATCACGAGCACCGCTTCCTCCGGCGGACGGCGGCGGGCGACCGCCAGGGCCCGCCGCACCCGGTCCACGAGCGTCGGCGAGTCGAGCCGCTTGTCGCGGATCTGCAGCATCCGCACGCCGGCCTCGACCAGCGACTCCACGAGCCGCGTGAAGGCGGCCGCATCGTCGCCGCCCTCCACCAGCACGCACACGTTCACGCCGCCGAGCCGGTCGCGGGCCCGGATCGCCACCAGCGCCCCGCGCTCCAGGTCGTAGAGCCGGTAGCGGAGCCGCTCGAATCCCCCCGCCGTCGCGGGCGCCACCACGGCCGCGCATTCCGCGAGGCTACGGAGGGCCTGGGCGGCCCGCGATGCGTTGGCGGCCACCAGATCGGCGACCGAGGAACGGCGCAGGGCCGCGCTGGCCTCCAGGCCGGCGCCGACGTCACCGGCCACGTCCCGCGTCCGCACCCGGTCCACGAGCGGCCGCTCCGCCAGCAGGGCGGCCAGTTCGTGCCGCATCTCCTTGGCCAGGGACGTCAGCCGGGCGTCGTCGAGGACGAACCGCACCGCGTCCTCCACCACCCGCAACGCCTCGGCCGCACGATTCGCCGACGCGTCGATCGCCCGCCAGACGCCCGCGTCGCCGCCGGGGCCGCTCGGAGCTTGGTCGTGCATGGAACGAGACTCCATCCGGCCCGCAGGCCGGCGCTTTCACCCGTTGTAGCACCCCGGTGGCGGCCGTCCCATCAGCCTTGGCCGCAGCGGCGGCGATCCCTACACTCCCCGCCCCGCGACCCCCGGGATCGCCCATGAACGCCCTCCGCTCCCTGACGCTCGTCTGGCCGGGCCTGCCCTGGCTGTGGCTGCGTGGCAGCCGTTCCGGGCTCGTCCTCGCGCTGGCCTTCGGCATCACGATCGACGTCGCGGTGCTGACGACGTTCATCTGGCCGGAACTGGCCCGCGCGGAGTTCACGATCGCCGTCTGGACGGCGGCGATCGCCATCTGGGTGGCCGCGACGGCTTCGGCGGCCTGCGCCTTCCCGCCGCCGCTCCCGCGGGTGCGGCCCGGCGCCGTCGATGAACTGTTCGCCCAGGCCCGCGACGCCTACCTCGCCCGCGACTGGCTGGCTGCCGAGGCGCACCTGCATGCCTTGCTCGCCATCGCCCCCACCGACGGCGAGGCGCAGCTCCTCTGGGGCACGCTCCTGCGGCGGGTGGGCCGGCTCGCGGAGGCCCGCGAGGCGCTCGCCAAACTGTCCCGCAGCGACTCCGGGGCCCGCTGGCAGGCCGCGATCGCCAGGGAACTCGCCCTGCTCGACGCCGGGGACGGCCGGACCGTCGATGAAGACGGCCCCGCGACCCTGCCGCTGACGGCCGAAACGCCCGCCACCGGGTCGGCCACCGGTCGCGGCGCGGCCGCCTGAATCGGCATTTTTGCCGGTTGCGGCCCGCCACCCCAGACATTCCGTCGGGCCGCTCCTACAATCCAGCCGGCGGTTTGGCGTGCGGTTTGCACCGCATTTCCGCAGGCGGATGGCCGCCTGCCGAATTGGCACGTCAGCATCCGCGGCCAAACCGGCCGCCCAGGCACGTTCGCGAGGGAAATCCCGATGTACGAGCGGTTCACGGACAGGGCGCGGAAGGTGATGCAGCTGGCCAACCAGGAGGCCCAGCGGTTCAACCACGAGTACATCGGCACCGAGCACGTGCTCCTCGGCCTGATCAAGGAGGGCAGCGGCGTGGCCGCCAACGTCCTCAAGAACCTCGACATCGACCTGCGGAAGATCCGCATGGAGGTGGAGAAGCTCGTGCAGAGCGGCCCCGACATGGTGACGATGGGCAAGCTCCCGCAGACACCCCGGGCCAAGAAGGTGATCGAGTATTCGATGGAGGAGGCCCGGAACCTCAACCACAATTACGTCGGCACCGAGCACATCCTGCTGGGCCTGCTCCGGGAGCAGGAAGGCGTGGCGGCCCAGGTTCTGATGAACCTCGGCCTCAAGCTCGAAGACGTCCGGGAAGAGGTGCTCAATCTCCTCGGCCACGGCATGGAAGAGGGGGGCGAGCGGGCCGGGATGGGCGGCCGGCAGCCGGCCGGCGCCGGCGGTGGTGGGGGCGAGGGCAGTCCCAAGGCGGGCAAGAGCAAGACACCGGCCCTCGACAGCTTCGGCCGTGACCTCACCGAGCTGGCCCGCCAGGGCAAACTCGATCCGGTCATCGGCCGCGAGAAGGAGATCGAGCGGGCGATCCAGATCCTCTGCCGCCGCACGAAGAACAACCCCGTGCTCCTCGGCGAGGCGGGCGTCGGCAAGACGGCGATCGTCGAGGGCTTCGCCCAGCGGGTCGTCGATGGCAACGTGCCCGAGCTGCTCGCCGACCGCCGCATCGTGGTCCTGGATCTGGCGATGATGGTCGCGGGAACCAAGTATCGCGGCCAGTTCGAGGAGCGGATCAAGGCCGTGATGAACGAGGTCCGGCGGGCCAAGAACACGATCCTGTTCATCGACGAACTGCACACCCTCGTCGGGGCGGGCGGCGCCGAGGGGGCGATCGACGCCTCCAACGTGCTCAAGCCGGCCCTGGCCCGTGGCGAGATCCAGTGCATCGGGGCCACGACGCTCGACGAGTATCGCAAGTACATCGAGAAGGACTCCGCCCTCGACCGCCGCTTCCAGATCATCATGGTGGAGCCGGCGACGAAGGACGAGGCGGTGGAGATCCTCAAGGGCCTCCGCGACCGCTACGAGAGCCACCATCGGGTGAGCATCTCCGACGCGGCGCTCGAGGCGGCCGTGGAGCTTTCCAGCCGCTACATCACCGGCCGCTGCCTGCCCGACAAGGCGATCGACGTCATCGACGAGGCCGGCGCCCGCGTGCGGCTCAAGGCGATGACCAAGCCGCCGGACCTCAAGGAGATCGACGAGGAGGTCGAGCGGCTGAACAAGGAGAAGGAGGAGGCGGTCGCCAACCAGGACTTCGAGAAGGCGGCGGCGCTCCGCGACCAGGCCGACAAGCTCAAGAAGAAGAAGCAGTCGATGACCCGCGACTGGCGGGACAAGAGCCGCGAGGCCGACGGGGTCGTGGACGAGGAGGTCGTGGCCGAGGTGGTCTCCAAGATGACGGGCATCCCGCTGACCCGGATGAGCACGGAGGATCAGGCGCGGCTCATGGGCATGGAGGACGAGCTCCACAAGCGGGTCATCGGCCAGGACGCCGCCATCAAGAGCGTGTCGAAGGCGGTCCGCCGCAGCCGCTCCGGGCTCAAGGACCCGAAGCGGCCGATCGGCTCGTTCGTGTTCGCCGGGCCGACGGGCGTGGGCAAGACGCTGCTCGCCAAGGCGTTGGCGCAGTTCATGTTCGGCGACGCCGAGGCGCTCATCCAGATCGACATGAGCGAGTACATGGAGAAGCACAACGTCAGCCGGCTGATCGGGGCCCCGCCGGGCTACGTCGGCTTCGAGGAAGGCGGGCAGCTCACGGAGAAGATCCGCCGCCGTCCGTATGCCGTGGTCCTGCTCGACGAGATCGAGAAGGCCCACCCCGACGTGTTCAACATGCTGCTGCAGGTGATGGAGGAGGGCCGCCTCACCGACTCGTTCGGCCGCAACGTCGACTTCCGCAACACGATCATCATCATGACGACCAACGCCGGAGCCGAGGCGATCAAGAACGAGTCGGCCTTCGGCTTCCAGAAGCCCGACAGCGACGCCTCCTACGACAGCATGAAGGGCCGCGTCAACGAGCGGATCGAAAAGGTCTTCCGGCCCGAGTTCTTGAACCGGCTCGACGACGTGATCGTGTTCCACCACCTCACGGTGGACGATCTCAAGAAGGTGATCGACATCGAGCTGGCCAAGGTCCGCGAACGGCTCGGCGAGCGCGGCCTGAAGCTCGAGCTCACCGACGCCGCGAAGCAGTTCCTCATCAAGAAGGGGTCCGACACGGACTTCGGCGCCCGGCCGCTGCGGCGGGCGCTAGAGAACTACATCGAGGATCCGGTGAGCGAGGAACTGCTCAAGGGCGAGTTCGCCGGCAAGGACACGATCCAGGTGGACTGCATCGAGGTGGCGGGCAAGCGGCAACTGGCCTTCAAGGGTCTGGGCACCGCCGAGCCGGTGCCGGCGGGCGGCGCGGATGCCGGCGGCCCGGCCGCCTGACTCGGCCGGCCCACGCCGGCCGGTTGCGGGAGCGGCGCGGTGGCCCCTATCCTCCGCTGACGGTGCCGCGCGGGCGGTGCCCGGGCGGACGGTCGCGAACCGAGGCACGGACGTGGACGAGTACGTCGAACCACTGGGCATGCGGGTGCTGATCCGCAAGGACGAGAGCCGCCACAAGACCCGTGGCGGGATCGTGCTGCCCGATCAGGCCGAGATCCCCACGATCACGGGACGGGTGGTCGAGGTCAGCATCCAGGTCGAGCGGGACGCCGACTTCCCCATCGAGAAGTACGACAAGGTGCTGTTCCACCCCAAGAACTCGATCCCCGTCGATTTCGAGCAGAACAACCTCCTCTACGTGGTGCCGATCGAGGACGTGGTCGCCGTCTTCCGCCGCACCGGCGAGCCGCGGCCGCGGCGCCGCGGGCAGGCCGGCCCGGAGGGCGAGCCACCCGGCGACGCCGGCTGAATCCGCCGCGCCAGCCGCCCCACGGACCATCCATGGCAGCCTCACGCCCCTCGACAGTCGCCACGGGAACGCTCCGCATCGGCGACCAGTGGAACGCGATCACGATCATCGCCCACTCGCAGACGCACCCCCTGAAGGCGATCTGCGAACTCGTCGAGAACGCGCTCGATGCCGGGGGGCGACGGATCCGCATCCTGCGCCGCCGCCAGCGCGGGGCCGTGTTCCTGGAGATCGAGGACGACGGCCAGGGCGTGGCGGCCGACGCCCAGGGCGACCCGGACTTCGGCCGCATCGCGACCCACCTCTGCGACTCGATGAAGCGGCACCTCGATGCCCGGGGCCGCAAGGGGGTGCACGGCGAGTTCGGCATCGGGCTGCTGTCGTTCTGGGCCCTGGGCGAGGAGCTGCGGATGCTGTCCGCGGCCGCGGGCGGCAGGCCCGCCGAACTGCACCTCGTCCGCGGCCAGCGGGAGTATGCCATCCGGCCGGTGCGCGGCCGCATCGTGACCGAAGGCACGCGGATCGTCGTCGGCCCGCTGCTGGATGCCACCCGCAAGGTCGTCACCGGCGAGAAGATCGCCCGCTACCTGTCGGCGGAACTCCGCGACCGCATCCGCTCCACGGGAGCCCGGATCCTCGTCGCCGACCGCATCGCCCGGCAGGAGGTCGCGGTCACGCCCCGCGAGTTCACCGGCGAGCGGCTCGATCTGCCCCGCCGCTACGCCACGCCGCGGGGCGAGGTGCACGTGGAGATCTACCTGCGATCCGAGGGCGAGGCGGGCGACGGGGGCATCGGGCTGTGCAAGGACGGCACCCGGGTGCTCAAGGAGATCGCCGATCTGCTCCCCTTCCAGCACGCCCCCTGGACGGACCGACGGCTCGAAGGCGCGATCGACTTCGAGCCGCTGACCCTGGCCCCGGGCACGCGGTCCGGCGTCGTCCCCGACGATGCCTTCGAGGCCCTGGTGACGGCCGCGGCCACGATCGAGGCGGACCTCGCCAAGGCGCTCGCCGACCGCGAGCAGGCAGAGACCGAGCGGGCCAGCCGGCAGCTGCTCAAGCAGGTCCACAAGGCCTTCGTCACGGCCCTGGCGGAACTGCCCTCCGAGGAATACGTCTATTTCGACATCCCCAAGCCCGCGACCACGGGCGAGGCCGCTCCCGGCACGGCCGTGCCGGGGGGCGAGCCGCCCCCCGGCCGCAAGTCGCCCGCCGCCGAGCCGCTGCTGTTCCCGCCCGAGCCGGGGCCGCTGCATGCCGTGCGGATCGCGCCCCGGCGGCCGCGACGCCCCCCGGGTGGCACGGCCCGGCTGACGGCGCGGGCCGGCGACGCCGCGGGCCTGCCGATCACGGCGGGCGTGGCGTTCAGCTGGCGGCTGGTGGCCGGAGAGGCGACCCTCGTGGCGGAGGATTCGACCTGCGCGGTCACGGGCGCGGCGACCGGCACGGCCACCGTCGCGGTGACCGCCGTGCAGGGCGGCGTGGAGGCCACAGACCAGGTCGAGGTGCGGTTCCTGGAGGGCGTCGGCGACGAGGACGGGCCGACGCAGCGTGGGCTGCCTTCCTACCGGCTCGAGGCGGAGCATGGGCAGCCCTGGCGGTCACGGTACGACAGCCGGCGCAACGAGATCGTCATCAACTCGGCCCACCGCGACTTCCTCGCCAGCCGGGTGTCGCCGGCCAAGCACCGCCGCTACATCGGCAAGCTCTATGCCAAGGAGGTGGTGCTCAGCAACTTCCCGCACGAGACCCCGGCCCAGGCGCTGGAGCGGCTCGTGGAGATCACCCTCCGCACCGAGGAATCGCTGTAACTTCGCTGGGTGCGGTTGTCGAGCCATTCGCCCCGGCGTTCGTGTGATCGGGCCGCTTGTACGGCACGGCCGGGATCACCTACATTCGGAATCAACTCCTTTGTAGTTTCGGGGACGTCGCATTGAGGAGGACTCACCGTGCGAAGTTTCGCAGCCCTCGTCACCGGGGCCATGATCGGCATCACGTCCATCGTGCGGGCGGCGCCGCCGAACGGTCTTCCGGTCGCCGCGCCGCCGTCCACATGGCAAAGCCTGTTCAACGGCCGTGACCTCGAGGGCTGGGACGGCGACAAGCGCTTGTGGCGCGTCCGCGGCGGCGTCATCCGCGGTGAGACGACCTCCGACCTCCGGACCGACGGCACCACCTTCCTCATCCGCGAGGGTCTCGTGCTCGAGGACTTCGAACTCAAGGTGAGCTTTCGCTGCAATCCCGAAGGCAACTCTGGCATCCAGTACCGCTCGCGGCACGTCACCGATCCGGCGGAGAAGCCGCGAAACGCCTGGGTCGTTCGCGGGTACCAGCACGAGGTGCTGAACCAGCTGAAGCTGCCCGACGTGGCCGGCCTCGTCTTCGACGAGGGGGGCGGGCGGAAACGCGTGTGCCTCGTCGGTGAGCGGGCGGCTTGGGTCGATGGGGCGAAACAGGTCGGCGGGAAGCTCATCGACGCGGCGGGCTTCGAGAAGCTCTTCAGGCTCGACGACTGGAACGAGGCGCGGATCGTGGCGGAGGGGCGGCGGATCCGCCACTTCATGAACGGCACCTTGATCGCCGATTTCACAGACTCCGAGGATCGCGTGATGCGGAAGGGCGTGCTCGCCCTGCAGCTCCATGCGGGCCCGCCCATGTGGGTCGAGTTCAAGGACATCGCCGTGCGGAGCCCGCCGGCCGACTGACGTGTCGCGGCCCGCAGGTACCGTCCGTCACCACCCTTTGGAATCCTCGCCGCGCCCGTCTCCAGGCGCCGGCTCCGGGGGCCTGGGGCCCTCCCGTACCCCGATGCAGCCCAGGGGATATCCGCGATGGCCCGCACGGCGCGGCGAAAGCAGCCGCTCACGGTGCGACGGGACGCCGGGGCGGTGGTGACACGCGAGCCTTCGGTCGCTTGACCTCGGGGGGGAGGAGCACCGCGTCGATGGCGTGGATCACGCCGTTGCCGGCCTCGATGTCCGCCTTCACGACCCTGGCCACGTCGATCATCACGGTGCCATCCACGACCCGCACCTTCGCCGCGGGCCCCTGCAGCGTGGGAAGTTCCGCGATCGTGCCGCAATCGGCCGCCGTCACCTTGCCCGGTGCGACGTGGTACCGGAGGATGGCGACGAGCCGTTCCTTGTTCTCGGGCTCGAGAAGCGACTCGACCGTCCCGGCGGGCAGCCTGGCGAAGGCCTCGTCCGTGGGTGCGAACACGGTGAGGGGTCCGGGGCCGTTGAGGCTCTCGACCAGACCCGCCGCCTGAGCGGCCGCCAGCAGGGTCTTGAAGCCGTCCGCTGCCGCCGCGGTATCGACGATGTTCTTGGCTGCCGTCGGCGGCCGCTCCCCGGCGAGGCACGCCGCCGCCAGCGACCAGGCGACGGCGGCGCCGAGGGCGAAACCAAACGTCGGGCGAAGCATGCGGATCCCTTTCTCTCGAGGAAAACGGTACCACGAACCCGGCGTCGCCGGCCAATGAACCTCGCCCGCCGATCGCCCAGATCGCCCAGCCTGCCCGGCATCCGTCCCGGTCGGCCCCTTCCACTCATGCCGCCCGACCGTCACCGCCGATACGACCGGCAGGGATTTCCGCGCGCCAGCCGCCTTCCGGATCCGCTCCCATGGCTTCCGCTCCCGCCGACACGGCCTCCGACGTCTCCCCCGCCGGGGCCACGGGCTGGTTCGCCGACCAGGTGGCCAATCTCGGCGCCGCCGCGATGCGCGGCATCGCCGGCATCGGCGACGTGGCGGTGTTCGCCGCCGAGACCCTCGGCTGGATCCTCGCCCGCCGCCAGCGACGCGACGTGCTGATCCCCAACTTCTACCGTATCGGCGTGATGTCACTGCCCGTGGTGGCGCTCACCGGGCTGTTCATCGGCATGGTGCTGGCCGTGCAGAGCTTCGCGCAGTTCAAGGCCCTCGGCCTGGAGACGCGGCTCGGGTCGGTGATCAACCTGTCGCTGGTCCGCGAGCTCGGCCCGGTGCTCGCGGCCACGATGCTCGCCGGCCGGGTCGGCAGCGCCATGGCCGCGGAACTGGGAACGATGCGGGTCACGGAGCAGATCGACGCCCTGGAGAGCATGGGGGCCAACCCCGTCTACTACCTGGTCGTGCCCCGCTTCCTCGGCTGCCTGGTGCTGATCCCGTCACTGACGGTGATGGCCGACTTCATGGGCGTGCTCGGCGGCTACCTCTACTCCCACGTCCTCCTCGGCATCGACTACCACCACTACTGGGAGAACTCCCGCGAGTACGTCGATGCCTTCGACTTCCTGATGGGGATTTTCAAGAGCCTGTTCTTCGGCGCCGCCATCGCGCTGGTCAGCTGCCACCACGGCTTCCACTGTGACCACGGGGCCGAGGGCGTGGGCCGCGCCGCCACCAACGCCTTCGTGCATTCGTTCGTGCTGATCCTCGTGCTCGACCTGTTCCTGGGGATCTGGCTCAACAACGTCCACGACTTCTTCCGTCCCGAGGGGCCACGCCGGCTCCTCTGAACCCGCCCATGCCCGCCACCGCCACCGCCCGTGCCGCGACCGCCGACGCCGCCGATCCGCCCGTGCTGCGGATCGAAGCGGTCGGGGTCCGCTTCGGCCGCCACGAGGTGCTGCGGGACATCTCGGTCGACCTCGCCGCCGGCGAGACGCTGGTGATCCTCGGGGAGAGCGGCTGCGGCAAGACGGTGCTCCTCAAGACCATGATCGGGCTGGTGCGGCCGACGGCCGGCGACGTGAGGTTCGAGGGCCGGTCGCTCGCGCGGATGAACGCCCGCGACCTGGCCCACCTCCGCACCCGCTACGGCTTCGTATTCCAGGGCGCCGCGCTCTTCGACAGCCATTCGATCGCGGAGAACATCGCCTTTCCGCTCCGTGAGCACACCCGCCTCCCGGACCGCGAGATCCGCGACATCGTCACCGCCCTGGTGGACGAGGTGGGGCTGCCGCGGAGCGTGCTCGACAAGAAGCCGGTGCAGATCTCCGGCGGCATGCGGAAGCGGGCCGGGCTGGCCCGGGCGCTGGCCCTCGATCCCCAGTTGGTGCTCTACGACGAGCCCACGACCGGACTCGACCCGATCATGAGCGACGTGATCAACGAGCTGATCCTCAAGGCCCGGGCCCGGCCGCGGGTGTCGAGCGTCGTGGTCACGCACGACATGCACACCGCCCGCAAGGTGGCCGACAGGATCGTGATGCTCTATCCGCTGTTCCGCCTCAAGGCCGACGAGCCGCAGATCGTGTTCGCGGGCACGCCGGCCGAGTTGGATGCCTGCCGCGACCCACGGATCCGCCAGTTCGTCGAGGGCCGGGCGGGCAGCCGCCTCACGGAGCTCCAGGAGGAGCAGGGGCTGGTCAGCGGACCGCAGGAGGAGGACGCGCCATGAACGACAGGGTGATGCAGTTCCGGGTGGGCGTGGTGGTGCTGGCGACGGCCATCATCGCCGGCATCCTCGTGGTCCTGTTCGGCGACCTGCCGTCGCTCGTGCAGGCGACGTATCCGCTGAAGATGAGCTTCGCCGACGCCCGCGGCGTCGCCAACGGCACGCCCGTCCGCAAGAACGGCATCCTGGTCGGCCGCGTGGCCAGCGTGGAGCTCGACGAGCGCGGCGGCGTGAGCGTGATGGCCGACATCGACTCCTACGTGCCGATCTACCGCGACGAGCAGCCGCGGATCGCCAGCACCCTGCTCGGCGACGCGGAGATCCAGCTCGTGCCCGGCACGATCCGCCCGCCCCGGCAGCGGCTCGGCAAGGACGAGACGCTCGTGGGCGCCGTGTCCCGCGACCCGTTCGAGGTGTTCGCCACGCTCGAGCCGAAGATGGGGTCGGCGCTCGACGCGCTGGCCGAGGCCAGCGCCGCGGTCACGAAGCTCTCCGGCAACCTCGACAAGCTGCTCCTCGGCGAGGACGACACCTTCGAGAAGATGGTCCGCAAGACCGAGTCGGCGCTCGACGCCTTCAGCCTGGCGATGGCCAACATCAACGACGTGATGGGCGACCCGAACGCGCGGGCCAAGCTCAAGGAGACCCTCAACGGCCTGCCGGACGTGCTCGCGGACCTGCGGACGACCGTGAAGGGCATCGGCACGACCGTGGACTCGGCCGACCGCAACCTGAGGAACCTGGAGGGCCTCACCCGGCCGCTCGGCGAGCGGGGCGAGGGGATGGTGGCCCAGGTCAACCAGACGATCGGCCGCCTCGACGAGGTGCTGCAGCAGGCGGCCCTCTTCACCAAGGCCCTCAACGAGTCGCAGGGCACACTCGGCAAGCTCGTCCGCGACCCGAAGGTCTACGACGACCTGGCCCAGGCGGCCGCCAACGTCAACGGCCTGACGAAGGAACTGCGACCGATCGTCAACGACGTCCGCGTGTTCGCCGACAAGATCGCCCGCCACCCGGAGCAGCTCGGCGTCCGCGGCGCCCTCGACCGGCGTCCCGGCTTGAAATGACGGTCACACGCCCGCCGGCAGGTTGATCTCCGCGTCGAGGAGCCGGAGGTACTCCGCGATCAGGTCGCCGTAGCGGGCCTTCACGTCGGCGGCGAGATGCCTGTAGCCGGCCACCCGGCCCCGGCACTTCGCCGCGCCGCAGCGGCACGGGCCGCCGAGGTGCGAGACCTCGTACTCGAAGGTGTCGTAGTCCACCGTGATCTCCTCGCCGGCGGCGATCGGCCGCAAGGCCCGCAGCTCGATCCGCTTCACTCCCGAGCGGATGACGACCCCGCAGTTCGGCTCGCACGAGTGGTTCACGAGCACCGCCACGCCGTCGGGCACGATGTGCGTGTTGACGTCCACCTGGATCGTGTGCGGCGACCGCCTCTCGGCCTGCTCGCCCCACGTGCGGATGATCGTCTCGCCCGCCGCGATCGCCCGCACGGCCGCCACGCCCAGGCCGAGGCGGCCGCTCTTCACCGCCACCGGCTCGCCCGGCTGCGGCGCCCGCTCGCCGAGCCCGTGGGCCGCGGGACCGGCCATCTCGTCGAACGTCAGTTCCCGCAGCCGGCTGCCGTACCGCTCCGCGAGCCAGGGGATCGTCTGCTCGATCGTGTCGGGCTGGAGGAGGACGAGGTCGCCCCGCACGGCGGCGTCGAGCACCCGTGCCGCGGCCTCGGCCCAGGTGCCGCCGGCCTCGATCGTCACCGGCCGATCCGCCGGCATGCCCGCGCGGATGCCCTCCGAGATCAGCCGCGTGATGTCGCCCGGCTGCCGGCCGCGGATGTAGGCGTCCTCGTAGATCACCACCCGCTCGAAGGTCTGGCCGAGGAGCCGCCCCTGGGCGAGGAGGTCCTCGTCCCGCCGGTCGCCGGCCGCGGAATAGACGGCGATCCGCCGCTCGTGCGGCAGCTTCTTCATCGCCAGGCAGATCTGCTCCAGCGACGGGACGTTGTGGCCGTAGTCCACCACGATCGAGGCCCCGTCGAGTTCGAGGAGGTTGAACCGGCCCGGCGAGCCGCCCGAGCCGCTGGAGAAGCTCTCCAGCCCCAGCCGCACCAGTTCCAGCGGCACGCCCAGCCGCCAGGCCGCCGCGGCGCTGGCCAGCACGTTTTCCACCTGGAACGTCACCAGCCCCCGGTGCACCAGCGGCACCCGGTCGAGGTGGGCCAGCCGCGTCTCCCGCGGTCCGTCACAGAGCACGATCCACCCGTCCCGCAGCGTGGCCGCCAGGCCGCCCTGGGCGAGGTGCTCCACGATCACGGGATTGGCCGGGTCGATGCCGAAGTACACCACCTGGCCCTTGCACCATTTCTTCATGTCCACCACGAGGGGATCGGCGGCGTTGAGCACCGCGGCGCCGCTCGGCCGCACGGCCGCCACGATGGCCCCCTTCACCCAGGCGATCTGCTCCGGCGTCTCGATCTCGGCGATCCCCAGGTGGTCGCCGGAGGAGATGTTGGTGACCACCGCCACGTCGCACTTGTCGAAGCCGCAGCCCTCGCGAAGGATGCCCCCGCGGGCGGTCTCCAGCACCGCCGTGGTCACCGCCGGATTGGCGAGCACGCGGCGGGCGCTCCGCGGGCCGCTGCAGTCGCCGGCGTCGATCATGCGGCCGCCGATCCACACGCCCTCGGTGCAGGTCATGCCCACCGTGCCGCCACCCATGCCCGAGAGGTGGGCGATCAGCCGCACGACGGTCGTCTTGCCGTTGGTGCCGGTGACGGCCGCCGTGGGAATGCGGCCGTCGTCGCCCGGGGCGAAGAGCGTGTCCACGATCGCGGCGCCCACGTTCCGCGGCGTGCCGACGGTCGGCTCCAGGTGCATCCGCAGGCCCGGCGCGGCGTTGACCTCGATGACGACCCCCCGCTGCGCCTCCAGCGGCTGCGCGATGTCGGCCGTCACCACGTCGATGCCGGCCACGTCGAGGCCGACGATCCGCGCCGCCTCCACCGCCCGGGCGGCCACCTCCGGATGCACGCGATCGGTGACGTCCTCGGACGTCCCGCCGGTGCTGAGGTTGGCGTTTTCCCGCAGCCACACCACCAGGCCCGCCGCGGGGACGCTGTCGGGCGTCAGCGCCTGATCGGCCAACACGCCCAGCGCCACCTCGTCGATCACGACCGGGCTCAAGGCGCCCGCATGGTCGGAGCAGCGCCGCGGGTCCTCGTTGACCCGCTCGACGAGTTGCCGCACCGTCGCCGTCCCGTCGCCGACCACCTGCGGCGGATGCCGCCGGGCGGCGGCCACCATCGCGCCGCCCACCACGAGCACGCGGTAGTCGGCGCCCGGCACGAACCGCTCCACCACCACCTCGCGGCCACCGGCGGCGGCCACGGCCCAGGCCTGCTCCACCTCCGCTTGCGAGGCCAGGTTCACCGACACGCCACGGCCCTGGTTGCCGTACCGCGGCTTGACCACGACCGGGGCCCCGATCTCCTCGGCCACCGCCCACGCATCGGCGGCGTCGGTCACCGGCCGCCCTTCCGGCACGGGCACGCCGGCCTCCGCCAGCAGCGACCGCGTGAGGTCCTTGTCCTGGGCGATCGTCTCGGCGATCGCGCCGGTGCGGTCGGTCTCCGCGGCGAGGATTCGCCGCTGCTTGGCACCCTGCCCGAGGCGGACGAGCGATCCGGCGGTCAGCCGGGTGGCGGGGATGCCGCGGGCTACGGCCGCCTCCACGATCGAGCGGGTGCTCGGTCCCAGCTGCACCTCCAGCAGCAGTTTCCGCAGGCGGGCCACCTCCGCGGCCACGTCGAAAGCCGCGTCCTCGATGGCCGCCATCACGAGCCGCCGTGCGGTGTGCAGGCATTCGATCGCGAATGCCTCCTCCTTGTATTCGATCACGACCTTGTAGACGCCGCGAGTGTTGGCCTCGCGGGCCCGGCCGTAGCCCACCGGCGTGCCGGCCAGCGTCTGCAACTCCAGCGTCACGTGTTCGAGCACGTGACCCATCCAGGTGCCGGTGCGGAGCCGCTCGAAGAAGCCGCCCCGCTCACCGATCGAGCAGCGGTGCTCGATCATGCTCGGCAGCCAGGCCATGATCCGGTCGTTGAAGCCGGGGATCGTGTGGGAGGGAAAGTCCTCGAGCCGGCCGAGATCGACCCAGGCTTCGAGGCAGGGAAACGAGGCCCATTGGTTCGGGCCGCGCAGGACCTTGAGTGACGTGATCTCCATGGAAGGATTCGGTGTTCTCGAGTTAGATCCGTCGCAGACGCTTGCGCGGGTCTGGGCGTGTGCGCCTCCTCCAGTCGCGGGACGACCCGACGATGTGGCCTGGAAGGGAGGTCGCACGGTTCACTTCCGGAATGCCGGGGCGCGTCGCCTGGGCAAACCTGTCCGCCGGGGCGGACAGCCGTACGAACCTGGCCTGGCAGGCGGTCGTCAGGGCGGCGGCTGGCAGTCCGGGGCCGCGGGAGAGATGCCGCCCGCTAGGCTGACGCCGGCGAGCGGGCAAAAGGACGAAAGGAGGGAGAAACCTGTTACCGACAACCGACCGGCCAAGGTGGCCATGGGAGGAATGAGTTCCTACACCGCGGGGCCGGATTGCACCGCCGCACGCCACACGGACGCGCGTTCGCTTGCGGTACCCGTTCCTCGCGGCACCAAGATCCCGACAGCGTTGGCGGTCGCTCCTCGCGATGCCGCCGCCGCAGCGAACCACCCGACCGCCACGATCGCTCGTGGCCCGCCGCGTGGGCCGATGGAAACAGTTTACGCCCCCGGGTACGGGTTGCGAATCTATTTCCACGACTCGACGTCCACTGCACACGGCGTGCCGGGCCGCAGGGAAATCCCCGCGCGGCGTCTGCCGGGCCGCAGAGCCCGCTGGCGGCCAAAAACCGCGGGCATTGATCATCGTTCTGGGGGCAGGCAGGGGTGCCGAACCGGGGCGGATGGAAATTTCGGGCTGGAAAATTTTCAAGTCACGGCCGACAAACCCGGGCAGGCGGATCGGCCGGCGCGGACAGACCGCTAACTTAGGTATGTTCGGAGGGTGAAGCAAGTTTCTTGCGAAAAGCCCGGTCCGGTGCCCCGCACCGGCCCGTCGCCGGCTTTTCCCCGGGATTTCGCCGCGCACGACCCCATGACAGTCCCTCCCTCCTCCCGCTCGGGCTCCGTGGAAACCGGCCTCCCGTGGGCCTCCGGCGTGACGCTCGCCGACTCGGAAACCGTCCTGGCGACCTGCCGCTT
>Ga0315901_10002278_pt1 | contig 26597 bp, 21 predicted proteins | sample LakEriMetagenome_10_FD_203761 | JGI IMG/M metagenome (GOLD analysis project Ga0315901, IMG submission 203761) | Freshwater fungal communities from buoy surface, Lake Erie, Ohio, United States - Buoy 2 MA116 | ecosystem: Environmental > Aquatic > Freshwater > Lake | place: USA: Lake Erie, Ohio...
AGGCTCAAGCCGGTGGACTGGTGGAATTTCCGGGCAAAGTGGCTGGGCGACAGCCCAAAGCCACTGCTGACCTGCTCCAGCGACGCGTGGAGCGCGAGGAACGCGTCCAGGCGCTCGACGACTTGCCACATGACGCATGGCGTGAACACGCTCCGGTCCTTTGTCCAGTCGGGCGGCCTGCCGCCGACGATGACGCTTAGCCGAATCACGATCTGCCGGGCCGCTATTTCGTCACCGATGTCTTCCGACACGTGCCGGCATCCGCTGCCTCTCGCGAGCCGCAGCAGACACGCCTGCAGCACGGCGTCCCGAAACACAGGCGTGGCATGAGCCTCGTTCACCGGACGCAGTCCGTCCGACACATGGATGTCGCGCACATCCTTGTCGGGCAGAAGGATCGCGTAGGCGTGATAGCCCGCGCTGGCGGTGATGGCCATGCGATGCGTGGTGTCGTCGCGGGGATAGAAACCGACGTCACCCACGGTCGACTGAAACAGCAGGTCGCCGGCCTGTGCGTTCCACGCGATGCGTGCATCCCCGGAAGTGGTGAGCAGGAGCCGGTGGGTGACGTACCGGTCCTCGAAGAGTGCGAAGACGCAGGGCGGCCGGATCACGATCCAATGCGCGAGCCACGAGTAGTGTGGGTACGGCGATAACGTCGCTCCGTCCATGGCCGCCCCGACGCACGTTCGGGCCGTGGTGAGCCAAACGCTCCCCCACGCCACCTCCGGCAGAAGCATAGCGGCTTTCCCGCCTCCCCGTGCGGGCCCCGGACGGGCATGACGCGCGCCTGGTGACAAAACAGCCCGGGTCCGCGCCCGTGCGGTGATAGATCACTCGCCACGACCACGGTACGGTTGTTCCCATGGCCGAGCATGATGCGTCGGCCGACCCTGCAATACGGAGGTTGCCATGCCGACATCGAAGAAGTCCAACGCCGCCCGGGCTGCCATTTTCCTGCTCGCAGAGATCAAGGCTGCCGTGGAGGCGTTCGATCGGGGCGAGAAAAATGCCTTCGACGTCGTCGACGCCGTGCTGCATGCCGTGGCGGCATATCGGGCACCGGCCAAGCCCCCGCGCAAGGCGGCGTAGGCCACGGGCGACGGGTCCGCGCATCCGGTGGACCGGTCATGCCGCCGCGGCCCGCGCGCCAGTGGACGATCGCCGTGCCAAGGCTGCTGGGGGGATTTCCGGAGGCCAGCGGCTCAGCGGGGCGGAAACGCGAACGGTGGCTGAGTGCCTGAAGTCGGCTGCGGCGGGAGCGCCGGTGCCTGGGGCAGTTGCGGTCCAGACCCTGCAGGCGGGTTGCCGAAGAGCGTCTCCAGCGAATCCAGACCGCGAGTCAGGCCCTCGCCGATCACCGCCTGCGCCGTGTTTTCCACGATCCGGCCCAGCACCACGTCGATTGATCCGGCGTCGAACTGCGGCCGATCGATCGTCCCCTTGAGCGGGATCGCCAGCGGCGTGCGTAAGAGCCGGGCGATCACCGGCGTCTGCCCGGCGATCTCCGCCCGCAGCGCCACTTCGACCACCATCGCCAGGCTCCCGTCTTCCCCGACGCTCCCCCGGCTGCGGACGGTCAGGTCGCCCATGTCCATCACCAGCCCGTCGTGCCAGAGGCGGCGGTTCACGATCCTGACGCCGACCGGCTCGGGCCGCACGCGGAGCAGCACCGTCTTGTCCCCCACCGCGAACCGCGGGTCGATCGCCGCCCGCAGCTTGACGAGCAGGTTCGCCAGCGGGCCGAGGGTCGCCGTCGGCGTCACCTCCAGCTCGTCGAAGACGACCTGCGCGGCCAGTTCGCCCGCGAACGGGTCGGCCAGCGGCAGGCGGGCACCCGCCATGTCGATGCTGGCGATGCCACGGGTGTGGGTGGCGTGCCCGAGGAGTGGTGAGAGCCAGGTCGTGAACCGGCCGCAGAGCGGCCCGGCAAGGGTCACGCGGTCAATCACCCGGCCGGCCGGCACGACGACCTCGGCGGCTTCCGGGCCGAGCCGCAGCCACGGCGCGCCGCGGAGCCGCCCGCCGGAGGCGGCGACGTCGAAGGGACCGAGGGACAGCTGGCCTTCGACGAGTCGGATGGCGACTTCTCCGGCGGCCAGCGTGAAGCCGCCGATGTCGGCACCGCTCCAGGCGGTCGACGTGTCGAGCACCATGCCGCGCAGCCGATCCGCGCCGCTTGGACGCCGCATCGTCTTCACCGGCTGAACCACCCGCGCAACGGCATCCACCGGCCCGCCGTGGCCGCGGACGCCGGACAGCCAGTCCGCGGGCAGCGGGATCTGGTCGCCGTCCGGGTCCGGATCGCCGGCGGCAGGCGCCGGCGGCACGCCGAGCGGCAGCCGCAGGGCGAATGGTCGATTGCCTGCGCCTTCGATCCGCACCGTGCCGCCGGTCCAGGGGGCGATGAGACCGCTGATCCGACCCCAGTCGTAGCCGGCACTGCCATCGATCGCGACCAGCCGCCGGCCGGACGAGGCCTCCACGCTTCCCCGCGCGGCGATGGCCAAGGTCGACGATTCGACGGCGATGCGGTCGATCTGCATTCGGTCGGCGAGGGCACCGCTCGGTTCGCGTTGTCGGGAGACCTCGACCAGGACGCGGCCGCGCGGCTCGCTCCACACCGGCTGCGGCGGCGCCGGCTCCCGGCCCGATAGCGGGCCGGCCGCCTTCGCGAGCACGAGCTGCGTCGCCGTCGCGTCGATGAGCAGGTTCGCGCCCGTGGCCCCATCGGCGAGCTCGACCATGCCGGCGACGTCGCCGCTCGGCTGCCAGCCCGGAGCGGTCCCTGCCGTCCCAACCCAGGCAGTGAGCCTGCCAAGATGGACGCGGTACTGCACTTTGCCGCGGCACACGTCGAACAGATCGAACCGGCCCGCGTCGGCCGATCCGCGCGGCGCGGCCAGCGACAGGCCGCCGGTTCGCAGCGATACCGTGGTGGACAAGATCTCGCCGGCCGCGACGTCGAAACGGTTGGCACGCGGATGGTAGAAGCCGGCGGCACTGGCGGCGACCCGCGGCTCACGGATGGTCGCCGCCCCCGCCCGCACGTTCAACTTCTCGAGTTCACAGGTGGCCCGCGTCACCTGCCAGGCCTCGCCGCGGGCCACAAGGCTCGCCGCCGACGCGATGCTGCCCGCCAGTTCGACTCCCTGCGCGGCGGCCGCGGGCAGCAGACCCGCGAACCGGGCGTGCCAGCGGGCGAGTTCGCCGTCGAGCCCGCACTCGACGGTCACCGGCTCGGTGCCCGCCACGGCGCGGACCCATGGCCCGCGGGATTCGCCGCCGACCAGTCCGTCGAGCCCCACGATCAGGCCGCCGTCGAGCCGCGCGTGAAGGCGGTCGCGGTCCGCACTGACGTGCAGCCGGGCGTCGTTGACGACCGCCTCCGCACCCGTCAGCCGGACCGTTCCCTCGGCCTGGAGCGTGAGTTCCTCATCCCGCCAGAGCGGCCGACCGGGCAGGGCCACCTCCAGGGCCGACGCGACGCCCTGTGCCTTGACCAGCGCATCCGCCTGCCGGTCCGCGCGGCTCACCGTCACGCGGCCGCTCGACGTGCCGGCCAGCCGCGCCCCGCGCAGGTCGAGGAGCTCGGACGCCTCCGCCAGGAGTTTGTCGAAATCGAACGTCCAGGAGAGCGTCGCTGCCTGCGCATCACCGGCCAGCGAGACCTCGACGGCCCGCGACGAAAGCCTGGCATCCTCGATCCGCAGGCGAGCGCCGGCAGCCGGACCCCGGCGGCCGCGAATCCAGCCGCTGAAGGGCTCGTGCCAGCGCAGCGTGCGGTCGCTGACCGTGCCGGCCCGGGCCGCACCAGCGGCCGTGCCCACGACGCTCTGCACCGCGGCGAGATCACGGCTCGTGAGACGAAGTTCGAGGACGCGATCGTCGCCATCCGATCGGGACGTCGCCGCGAGGTGCAGCTGGCCATCGGTGACGCGGACGTCGGGCCTGACGGCCAGGCCGCCGGCCACCGCCCGCGACAGGGCGGCGAGATCGACGGCGGCCGCGACCGCGAAATCTTCTTCGACGAGGGCTTCGGCCCAGTCCCACGAGCCCGCGAGGGGCAGTCGAATCCGCCCCGACGCCTCGGCGCGAAACAGGGGCGAACTGACGGCGAGCGTCCGGACGACGAGGCGGTCGCCGACCAGGGAGCAGTCGATGGGGACGTCGCAGGTCTCGATGGTCGCCAGCGCCGCGTTCGTGGCCGCGTCACGGGCCGTCAGCGGCGCGACGGCGAGCGAGCCGACGATCCGGGTCTCGAGGTCGCCCGCCGCGATGTCGCAACGGATGTCGGCCAGGCCGTCGAGGCGGTGGGAAAGTCCGAACCTCGTCGCCAGCACTCCCGACCCGCCGAGCGGCAGCCGGTGGGCGGCGATCGCGATCCGCTGGCCGTTGTCGACGCCGGCCGGTGCGGCGACCGAAAAGCCTCCGGCACTGGCCAGCACCGCCGTGGCACCGGCGGCGACCGTGCCGCGGTCCAGCCGAGGCGCCTCGGCATCGACCGCCGGTGACGGCCAATCGACCGCCGGTGACGCCGCGGCGGCCGCGGGTGCCGACGTGGCTACGGTGCCAGCGACCGGATTCGGCTCGGCGGCGGCCCGCACGAGCCGCCCCGCCACCGTCCAGCCCGCGCGGACCGCGGCGGCATCGCATCGTCCCGTCGCCGTCAGCCCCGCGATTCGCCAGACATCACCGCGCACGGTGTCGCGAACCTCGACCATGCCATCGACGATTTCGAGTTCGCAGGCGGGCGTCGGCGCCGCCCCGGCCGGGGCCGGGGCCAGCCACGGCGCCAGGATGTCCTCGAGAGAACTGCCGCCGGCACGGACGTCCACGACCATCTCCGGGCCGATCAGCCGCACCGTTCCCAGATCGGCCGGATCGGCCGCCAGGGCGAGCAGGCCGCGGTCGACGACGAGCCGGGGCACGATCGCCGCCGCCCGGCCTTCCCGGTCGCGGAGCACGACGTCTCGATATTCGACACCCCCGAGCCAGCGCCACTGCGCCGCGCCGCTCGACACGCTCCCGTTGATGCCAGCCAATGCCGCGACCAGCGGACGATCCCGGAGATCGGTGAGCACGGCGATCGTCGGAGCCACGCCGATCGCCGCGGCGGCCACGACCAGCGCCGCCAGCGAGAACACCGCCCAGCGGCGCGGCCGCCGGCGGCCCGAACCGGCGTCCTCGAGTCGGGAACGTCTCCTCGTCATGGAGGCGGAGTATAGGTGCGGGCCTTCATCCGGCAGAAGGCGGGTTTGCCGCTTCGTTCAGCCGGGCGACCTCCTCAGCAGTGTCGACGTCGCGGAACGATTCGCCTTCCGGATCGGCCGCCGTCAGCGCCGCGGCGGGAAGGAAGTCGATCGCGGCGGTCGGTTCGGCGGCCAGTGTGGCCAGCAGGCTGCGGAGGTCGCGCCGGCCGGCGCAGAGATGCCGCTCGATCCTGGGCAGGAGCGTGAACGGCAACGCCGATGCCAATGGCTGCGGGTGGCCGTTCACCAGCGGCACGACCCAGGCCGGATGCTGCGTTCGCTGGCGGTCGAGGATCGCACGCACCACCGTCCGACGCAGGAGGGGCAGGTCGCACGAGGCGACGAACGCGGCCCCGAAGCCGGGGCCGAGACGGTCGGCCGCCATGAGGCCATCGCGGACCGCGGCCAGCGGGCCCGCCCCGGGAAGCGCGTCGCGAACGACGAAGACGTCGGCCGGCAGCGGCGGCAGTTCCTGGCCCGGCGCGGCGACGACGACGACGCGGCCGGTCTCGGCCCCGACGGCCGCGATCACGATCTCCAGAAAGCTCCGCCCTCGAAACTGCACCGCCGCCTTGCCGCCCGGCGGCGCCGTGGCCCCCAGCCGCCGCCCCCTGCCGCCGGCGAGCACGATGCTGATCGCGTCGGGTCGCATTGCCGCAGGGCTCCAGACCGCTGGACCGGCGGGTCAGCCGGCGAGGAACCGCTCGATGCGGTCGAGACCGGCGTTCAGTTTCGCCTCCGCCGCGGCGAACGACATCCGCACGTGACCCTCCGCACCGAACGCACTGCCGGCCACGAGGGCGACGTGCTCCTGCTCCAGAAGTGCCTCGCACCATTGCATGCTCGTGGTGATGCCCCGGCTGCGTGCCCGGGCGAGCGGCTCACGGATGTCGAAGAAGGCATAGAACGCGCCGCCGATGTCGGGAATCCGCACGCCGGGCATGCGCCTGAGGCGGGCGGCCACCAGATCACGCCGGGCCTGGAACGCGCCGAGCATCGTGCAGACGCAGTCCTGGGGACCGGTGAGCGCCGCCAGGGCCGCATGCTGGCTGACGCTGCAAGGATTGCTCGTCTCCTGGCTCTGCAGGTTGCCGATCGCCTTCGCGAGCGGCTCCGGGCAGATCGTCCAGCCGATCCGCCAGCCGGTCATGGAATAGGTCTTGCTGACGCCGGCCACGACCACCGTGCGGTCGGCGAGGCCGGGCCGCAGCGTGGGAAACGAAACCGACTGCCGGCCGTCGTAGACCAGCTGGTCGTAGATCTCGTCGGAGATCACGGCCAGGTCGGCCTCCAGGGCGATGTCGGCCAGCGCACCGAGTTCCGCGGCCGAATAGACGACGCCGGTCGGATTGCTCGGCGAGCAGAGGAGGAGCATCCGCGTCCGCGGCGTGAGGGCGGTCCGCAGAGCATCGGGACGGAGCTTGAAGTCGTCGCCGATGTCGGTCTCGAGGAGCACCGGGCGGGCGCCGGCCAATTTGATGAGTTCCGCGTAACTGACCCAGTAGGGAGTCGGAACGATCACCTCGTCCCCCTCGTCGAGCAACGCCGTGAAGGCGTTGTGGAGCGAGTGCTTGGCGCCGTTGGATACGACGACCTGGGCCGGGGTCACCGGCAGGCCCGTCCGCCGGGCATGGTCCACCGCGATCGCCTTGCGGAGGTCGGGAATCCCGGCGGCGGGTGTGTATTTCGTCCGCCCGGCCCGGATCGCCGCCTCGGCGGCGCGGCAGATGTGGTCGGGGGTGGGGAAGTCGGGCTCCCCGACCGACAGGTCGATGACATCCGTGCCTGCCGCCGCCATGGCCTGGGCACGGGCCGCCATCGCCAGCGTGGCGGATGGCTCCAGGGCCGCCATGCGGCGGGCGGTTCGCAGGCTCCTCGACTCCCGCTTCTGTTCTCCGATCGCAGCCATGTGTGCCGTCAACTCCCTGCCGATTGCCCGTGCTGAGCGGGCCGCAGCCCGCGATCTTTTTCCTTTGGTCCGTGTGGAACCAATCTGTGGAATGATACCACGCCCGGTGCAGCGTCCGCGACGCACCAAGCTGACCGTCCCGCGCTCGACAGGCCGTGCCCGACTGACCGTCCTGCGCTCGACCGTGCCGTCGACCCAATCGCGCAGCCGGTCGATGCGGCATGGTGGCGTGTGACGGTGGCGACGGTCACTCGCATGAACCGCCATCCGGCGCGGGACATTCGCAAAAAAAATCGTGAATGTCTCTTGACAGTTTTCAGTGCCATCCCTCACAACTCTCACATCGACGTCGAATGGAGACGAGGAATCGTGTCCGCGAGACGGCGAAACGTCGGCCGCTTCCCCCCACGAACACCCGGGGAATCGGCCGTGAGATGCTTATCCGGGTGTTCACGGGAAGGAGCCAGATCCATGGCCAAGAAGAAGAAGAAGGCTGCCAAGAAGGTCGCCAAGAAGAAGAAGGGCCACGGCTGAGCCATCCGTCGGAATGATCATTGACGGCTTCGGCCCGACCTGATCGCTCCGGCACGGCGAAACGACGTTTCGCCAGGAATGCTCCGCCCGGGTTCCCATGCGTGGGAGCCCGCAGTCCGTCTCGACGGCCTGCCCTTCGTTTCGAGCCCGTCACGCTTGCGTGACGCCAGCCCGGAACGTCCACGTTCAGACGAGAAAGGCCGGCCCGGGCCCTTGGGCGCCCGGGCCGGCCTGATTTTTTCGGTTTGTAGTCCGGGATGGCCCTCGGGGGGCACCCATGCGGCCCTCGCATGGCTCCCTCTGGCCCGGCCTTGCCCCCATTCCTGCCCCGATCATGATGGCGGCATGACCGCTTCCCCGACCCGAGGATCTGCTCCAGCCGTCCGGGGCGACTTCCTCCTCGTCTCCTGCCAGGCGGGGTCCGAGGCAGAGGTGAAGGCACGTTTGCCGGATGTTCTCCCCGGCGCGGCCATCGGCGCCTGGCGGCGCGGCGTGGTGACGTTTCGACTGCCTTCTGAAAAAGATCCGCCGGACAATTTCTCCCCCGACATCGTCTTCGCCCGGTCCACGATCCGATCGTTCGGGCAGATCTCCGCGGCGACGGACGCCGAGCGGGTGGCGCTGGCCGCGGCGCGGGCCGGCGGGGGCGGCTGGGAAAACGTCCACGTCTGGAACCGTGACCCGCGGCTCGAAGGCGACCTGGCGGCGATCCGCACCGCTCTGCTGGCCGCCTGCGAACTGCCCACCGACCTGTCCGCCACGGCGGCACCCGGCCAGGTTGTCCTCGATTGCGTGATCGATGCGCCTGACCGCTGGTGGATCGGCTGGCATCGGGCTGCAGGGCCACCCGGCATCTGGCCGGGGGGCATCTATCCCGGGACGTTGCCCGCCGACAAGGTGTCGCGGGCTTGGCTCAAGCTCGACGAGGCGATTGCGACGTTTGAAATCGAGTTCAAACGCGGCGAACGGGCCTGCGAGATCGGCGCCGCGCCCGGCGGCTCCTGCCAGCGGCTCCTCGAAGCCGGGCTCGACGTCGTGGGGATCGACCCGGCGGCGATCGATCCCCGGGTCGCCCGTCACGAGCGGTTCACGCACTGGCGGATGCGGTCGCGGGACGTGAAGCTTCGCGGCTACCGCGGCTTCGACTGGATCGTCTCCGACATGAATATCGACCCGGTCAGCACGCTCGAGGCGATCGAGAGGATCGTAACTGCGCCGGGCGTCCGGCCGCGTGGGATCATCGCCACGTTCAAGCTCCCCGACTGGTCGCGGGCGCGGGAGCTTTCCGGATGGCTCGGCCGGCTGCGCGACCTCGGGTTTCCGGCTCGGGCCCGGCAGATCTCCAGCGGAGGCCGCGAGGTGTGCGTCGTCGCACAAAAGGTGCCAGCCACCAAATCTGGGTAGTTTGGAGCATCGCGACTACGCAGCTTACCAGGATTTGGTGGCTGGCACCGGAGATTGAGATCAGCAAATCCTCGGCCGCGATGGCGGCCGCCCCTGGCAGCGGGTGCGCCGCTTTACTTGCAATAGTTTTGCACATAGGGCAGACTCTGGCGTTCACAGCCGCCGCCCCCGGAGTCCTGCGCATGTCCCCGACCCATGATCCCGTCGACCGCCGCCTGCCCGTCACCGTCCTCTCCGGCTTCCTCGGGGCCGGCAAGACGACGCTCCTCAATCACCTCCTCGCCAACCGCGCCGGCCTCCGCGTGGCGGTGATCGTCAACGACATGAGCGCGGTCAACATCGACGCCCAGCTCGTCGACGGACCGCTGGCGGCGCCGGCCGCCCGCCTGAGCCGCACCGAGGAGAAACTCGTCGAGTTCTCCAACGGCTGCATCTGCTGCACGCTGCGCGAGGACCTGCTCGAGGAAGTGGCCCGGCTCGCCCGCGAGGGGCGGTTCGACTACCTGCTCGTCGAGAGCACGGGGATCTCCGAGCCGTTGCCGGTCGCCGAGACGTTCACGTTCACCGACGAGCAGGGGGCGAGCCTGTCGACCCTCGCCCGGCTCGACACGCTCGTGACGGTCGTCGACGCGGCCAACTTCCTCGACGACTACTGCTCGCGGGACGAACTCCGCGAACGCGGCATCGGGCTCGACGCGAACGACTCCCGTGATCTCGTCCAGCTCCTCGTCGACCAGGTTGAATTCGCCAACGTGATCGTCGTCAACAAGACCGATCTCGCCCCGACCGAGGACGTCGCCTACCTGGAGGCGATCCTGCGGTCCCTGAACCCCGCGGCGGTCATCCTCCGCTCTGATCATGGCCGCGTGCCGGCGGCTGCGGTCCTCGGCACCGGGCTGTTCGACATGGCACATGCCGCCGCCCATCCGGGTTGGCTGGCCGAGACCCCCGGGACGCACCGGCCGGAAACGGAGGAATACGGCATCTCCAGCCAGGTGTTCCGCGCCCGGCGGCCGCTGCATCCGGGCCGCTTCTGGGACCTGATCACCGGGCCCGTCTTCAAGGGCGTGATCCGCTCCAAGGGCGTGCTCTGGCTTGCGACCCGCTCCGACTGGGCCGGCATCTGGTCGAGCGCGGGAGTCGTGTCGAGCCTTCAGCCGGGTGGAGCCTGGCTGGCGACGGCCCCGCGGGAGGAATGGCCGGCGGGGATCGACGACGATGACCTGGCGGAAATCTGGGAGGAACCGTGGGGCGACCGACGGCAGGAACTCGTCGTCATCGGCGCCAAACTTGCCCCCGACCTGCTCGCGCACCTGGAACGCTGCTGCCTCACCGCTGTCGAGATGCGGGGCGGCCCCGACGCCTGGCTCGGCCTCGACGACCCGTTTCCGGCCTGGCGGATCGCTGCCGACGACGCGAGCAACCTCACCGTCGCGGCGGACGACGCGACCACGTGATGGATGCCGCATGAACCGGCTGCCGGACGCTGCCGCGCCGTCAGTCGCTCGCGGCCCCGGACCAGACATCCGCCGCTGCCGTCAGGCTGCCGGCGCGGCAATGTTTCAGGCCGGCGGACGTGTCAAGCAGCAGGCCACCGTCGACGGCGATCCCACGGCAGATGCCGCGGTCGATCCGATCGCCGACGTAGAGCGTCACCTCGCAGCCGGTCAGGCCGCACAGCGGCCGGTAGCGGTCCGGCAAGATCGCGGGATCTCGGTCGAGGCCGGCGAGCAGGGCGAGCAGCCGGGGAATGAACCCCGCAAGGAGGGTTTCCCGGTCGAGCGGCCTGCCGATCAGGTCGGGAATCGTGACGACCCGCCGGGCGAGCGGCTCCGGTGCGTCGGCCGCGCTGCCGGCCGTGTTCACGCCGATGCCGAAGATGACCCGGCCCGTTCCGGTCGTCTCCACGAGGATGCCGGCGAGCTTTCCAGCACCCACGTAGACGTCGTTCGGCCAGCGGACCACCGTCACCACGTCGGGCACGAGGTCGCGGAGCGTCTCGACGAGGGCCACGCCGCAGGCCAGCGACCAGGTTGGCGGCGGGGCGACAGACGCGGCAGGGGCCGCGAGCACGAGGCTCACCGTCAGGCTGTCGGGGCTTTGCCACCAGCCCGCGCCGCGCCGGCCGCGGCCGTGCGTCTGCCGGTCGGCGATCACCGCCGCGGGCAGGGCCGCACCAGAGTCGGCGGCAATCTCCCGCGCCCGGATCATCGTCGACGCGACGATCGCGTGCCGCTCGACCGTCGCCAGCGGCGGGCAGAGCCGTGACCGCAACGTGCCGGCGTCGATGGCTCCCTGCAAGGGATCCTGCATGTCAGTCGCTCCGCACCAGGGGCACGAACCGCAGCCGCAGGGCATTCGCCACGACCGACAGCGAGGACAGGCTCATGGCGGCGGCGGCGAGCATCGGGTCGAGCAGGAGGTGGGAAGAAATCGGGTACAGCACCCCCGCGGCGAGCGGGATCCCAAGCGCGTTGTAGCCGAATGCGAAGTACAGGTTCTGGCGGATGTTCCGCATCGTGGCTCGGCTGAGCATGACCGCCCTCTCGATGCCGCGCAGGTCTCCCGTGACGAGCGTGATGCCGGCCGATTCGATCGCCACGTCGCTGCCGGTGCCCATCGCGATCCCGACGTCGGCCGCGGCCAGAGCCGGGCCGTCGTTGATCCCGTCCCCGGCCATTGCCACCCGACGGCCCGCGGCCCGCAGCGCCATGATGCGGTCGTGCTTGTCGGCCGGCCCGAGCCCCGCCTCGACGTCGTCGATGCCGAGTTGTCCGGCGACGCCACGGGCCGTACGCTCGTCGTCGCCGGTCAGCATCCGGATTCGCAGGCCGAGCGCGTGCAGCCTGCGGATGGCCTCCGCGGTCGTCTCCTTGATCGGATCGGAGACGGCGAGCAGGCCGGCGTAACGGCCACCGATGGCGACGTGGATCACGCTCCGGCCGAGCGCGGCGAGGTCCGCGGTCTTCGCGGCCGCGGCCGCGGCCGCCGGTTCCGCAGCGGCGGCGATCCATGCCGGCCGACCGACGAGCACCGTCCGGCCCGCCACGCTTCCGCGCACGCCCGACCCGGGAACCGCCACGAAGTCGAGCACGAGCGGCGGCTTCAGGTCGCGATCCGCCGCGGCCGCCACGATCGCCCTGCCGAGCGGATGCTCGCTGTATCGCTCGAGACCCGCCGCCGTGGACAACAGGTCCGCGGCGGTAAATCCCTCCCCCGGAAGGCACTCGGTGACCACCGGCCGCCCCGCGGTCAGCGTGCCGGTCTTGTCGACGACGAGCGTGTCGACGCGTTCCAGCGCCTGAAGCACCTCGGCATTCCGCACGAGCACGCCCTCCCGCGCGCCGCGGCCGATGCCGACCATGATCGACATCGGCGTGGCCAGTCCGAGGGCGCAGGGGCAGGCGATGATCAGCACGGCCACCGCGTTGGCAAGCGCCAGGGCGGGAGACGGCCCGAGCAGCATCCAGACGACGAACGTGACAACCGCGCAGCCGAGCACGGCGGGCACGAAGGAGGCGGCCACGCGGTCGGCCAGCTGCTGGATCGGGGCCCGGCTGCGCTGGGCGACGGCGACGAGGGCGATGATCCGGGCGAGCATGGTCTCCCGCCCGACCTTGTCGGCGACCATGAGGAACGAGCCTGCCTGATTGAGCGTGCCGCCGATCACCGTATCGCCCGCCTGCTTGCCGACAGGCAGCGGTTCGCCGGTGAGCATCGATTCCTCGATCGTGGTCCGCCCCTCGGCGACGTGGCCATCCACCGGCACCTGCTCGCCGGGGCGGACGCGGAGCATGTCGCCCACACGGACGTCGGCGAGCGGCTCGTCACTCTCGACGCCGTCCCGGACGACCCGGGCCTGCTGCGGGGCAAGCGCCACGAGTTCGCGGATCGCGGACCCCGTCTGGCGTCGAGCCCGCATCTCGAGAACCTGCCCGAGGAGCACGAGCGTGATGATCACCGCGGCCGCCTCGAAGAACAGCGGTGCCGAACCGTGCCGGTGCAGCTGCGGCGGCAACACCGCCGGCGCGACGACCGCGACGAGGCTCGCGGCGTACGCCGCGGCGGTGCCGAGGGCGACGAGGGAGAACATCGAGGGGCGGCCGGCCAGCAGCCCGCGGATGCCGCGATCGAAGCAGGGCCACCCCGCCCAGAACACGACCGGTGTCGCCAGCACGAGCTGCAGCCAGCCGTGGGCCGTGCCGCCGAGCCAGCGATCGACCGGCAGGCCGACCATCGGCAGCATCGCCAGCAGGAACACGGGCAGCGTCAGCACCGCTGCCCCTCCAAAGCGCCGGACCATGCTGCGGAGTTCAGCGTCGTCTCCGGCAGCGGCGGCGGCGACGTCCCTGGGCTCGAGGTCCATGCCGCAGTCGGGGCAGGCGCCGGGGCCGACCTGCTCGACCTCCGGGTGCATCGGACACGTGTAGACGGCCTCCGGATCGGCGTCCGCCAGCGGTGCGGTTCGGCCCGACTGCCCGCCGCCACAGCAGCCGGCGGCCGGCGCGGCCGGCACGCCGTCCCGAAACTTCCGCCGGCACCCGGCGCAGCAGAAATAAAATGTCTCGCCGTCGCGGACCGCCGTGTGCGGCGTCGCTGCGGAGACGGTCATCCCGCAGATCGGATCGGTTGGCATGGCTCGCGCGGAAAACGGTTGGGGAAAGCGGGGGTTTGATTCACAATGCGGTTCGACGCGCTGCTGGGCTCCGTCGCCCCTGGAAGCGGCGGACAACCACGCGGTTTTGCCTTGGCAGCGGGGACGGGCTGGCCTCTTCCGTTATCAATTTTCGGACCGGCCCGCCTCAACACTCGGCCATGCGACGGGACGGAGGCATACCCCGCCTTCTGTGGGCCCAAAGCCGTGCAGCGTTCCGCGGTTCGGGCCGGCGGCGATCCGTCGATCCTACCCGGCGTGCCACCGGGATGCTGCATGCCCGACTTTCGCCGCTGGGCGGCCTGCGCCATCGTGGCCGCACTGATCGGCTGGAGCATCGGGGGCGGTGCGGCCGCGACTGTGGTCGCGGGCTGCTCAGCTCGCCGCGGTCAAGGCGGAGAGCGAGCGGCAGTTCGAGGAGCTCATCCGTCGCCGGCTCGCGATGCCGATCGAGCAGCCGATGAATTTCCTGCGCAGGCGTCTTCCCGGTGGCGGCAGCTGTCTCTGCGCGGCCCGCCCCGCGGGCGGCCGGGCCGCTCGGCTTCGAGGCGCTGGGAAACCGTGTGCATGGCCGCGTCAGCGAGGCGTTCCGCGCCTGACGGCGTTCACTGCTGCTGCTGCTCGCCGTCGGCCTCGTAGTGCACGGCGTGGATGACCGTGTGCACCGGGGCGTCGAGCGGCGCGAGGGCCGCGTGCCAGTCGAGCGACGGCAGCCGGTCGAGTGTCCGGGTCGCGACGCGGACCTCGATCTGCTCGGCGCCCGAGCCGACGTAGGTGCCCTTGTTCGGCGGCACGTCGCTGAAGTCGCGGCCGACCGCCGTCTTCACGAACCCGCCGCCGATCGGGCAGCCGTTGGTGGGATCGAAGCCCGACCAGCCGATGTCCGGCAGCCAGACCTCGCACCAGGCGTGGCTCTGCGACTCCCGGTTGGGGCGGTGAATGTAGCCGCTGACGTAGCGGGCCGGCACGCCCCACGACCTGAGGATGGCGATCATGAGATGGGTGAAGTCCTGACAGACCCCCTTGCCGTGCGTGAGGATGTGGTCGATCGGCGACGAGGCGTCGGTCACGTCGCGGGCATACTCGAACTGGCTGCGGATGTGCTCGGCCACCTGGCAGACCCAGATCCCGACCCGCGTCCGCGGCCGCGGCGCGACGGCGATGCGGACCGGCTCGAGCAGCGGCGTCCGCCGCACCGGCCCGCGCAGGGCGAGGGAGTCGAGCGTCTCCAGCGGCAGCTGCCACTCCAGCGGGCCCGACTCGGGAAACTCGGCCTGGCTGGCGACGGGCCCGATCGCGGAGTCCTCCGTCTCGACGACGCTCGCGGCGAGGATTCGCACCCGTGGCGGCGGGGCGAGGAGATTGAAATGGTGGACGACGTTGCCGAAGCCATCCCGATAGGTGGCCAGGGGATGCGCCAGGCCGGTCGAGATCCGGAACGAATGGCAGCGCTGACCGTGGTCACTGGCCGGCTCCATGCGCAGCTCGCAAAGCCACTCGCGGACCGGCTGGGCGTAGGAGAACGTCGTCTCGTGCTGGATCTCGAGGATCATGGGCGCGGCCTCCCGGGCCGTGGCACGGGCCTTGTGGTCATTGGAGCGAGTACTGCTGCTGGAGAAGCTGCGCGATCCGGGCGCAGCGGGCCTGGGCGTCGCCGAGGAAGGCATGCAGCTGCTCCCCCTCGAGCGTCGCGGCATCGAGGTAGGCGAGTTCTCCGTGGAGCCGGCCGACGACCCGCGAGACGTCGTCGTCGCAGCGGTCGGCAGAACGGCCGCTGATCGCCGCCAGCGAGTGCATCGCCCGGCCGAGGCAGAACCGCACCGAGTGCGGGAAGTCGGCGTTGGCGAGGAGGAACTCGATGACCCGCTCCGGCTCGACGCGGCTGATGTACAGCCGCTGATAAGCCTCGTAGGCGGCACAGTTCTTCAGCACCGCGCCCCACTGCAGGTTGCTGATCGGCAGGTCGACCGTGCCCGATCGCTCGAGGAGGGAAAACTTGGCGTCGAGGATCCGCAGCGTCTTGTCGGCCCGCTCCAGGTAGCGGCCAAGCTGGATGAAGTGCCAGCCCTCGTCGTGGACGAGCGTCGCCTCGCTGGCGCCGGTGAACAGGAGCACGCCCGTCTGCATCTCCTCACAGAAGTCGTGGGGTGAATCGGCGGCGCGAAACTGCTGGGCGGCCTCGCCGAGCCGCCAGTGGAGCTTGTTGAGCTCGCCCCACATCTGCGGGCTGATCGAGCCGCGGACGCTGCGGGCGTTGTTGCGGGCCCGGTTCATGCAGCCCATCACGCTGCCCGGGTTGGCGGTGTCGACGAGCAGCCAGCGCTGCACGGCCGCCACCGGGTGCTCGCCCGGGCGGACTGGCGGGGGGGGCTGCCGCAGCAGGGCCACGAGCGCGTTCCACTCCAGTTCTACGGGATTGGCGAGGACGCCGTGGAGGTCGAGGTCGAGCTGGAACGTGACGTTCACCGCCCGGGCGACGTGGTCGGCCCGCTCCAGGTACCGGCTCATCCAGAACAGTGCGTCGGCGACCCGGCTCAGCATGCTCCGCTCCGCTGGAACCGTTCCTCGGCCAGGACCCAGGTGTCCTTGCTGCCGCCCCCCTGCGAGCTGTTGACGACGAGGCTCCCCTTGGGAAGGGCGACGCGGGTCAGGCCACCGGGCGTGACCACGGTCCGCTCGCCGCAGAGGATGAAGGGCCGCAGGTCGACGTGCCGCCCCTCCAGCCGCCCGTCGACGAGCGTCGGATGGGTGGAGAGCTGAATCGTCGGCTGGGCGATGAAGTCGCGCGGGTCGGCCTTGATGAGCTCCCGGAACTCGTCCCGCTGGGCCTGCGTCGACGCCGGCCCGATCAGCATGCCGTAGCCTCCGGACTCGTTGACCCGCTTGACGACGAGCGACTGGAGGTTGGCGAGGACGTGGTCCCGCTCCGCGGGGATCTCAGGGCGGAAGGTCTCGACGTTCTCCAGGATCGGATCCTGGTCGAGGTAGTAGCGGATCATCGCCGGCACGAACGGATAGATGCCCTTGTCGTCGGCGATGCCGGTGCCGATGCAGTTGGCGAGAGCCACGGTGCCGGCCCGGTAGGCGTTCACCAGGCCCGGCACGCCGAGAGCGCTGTCGTGGCGGAAGGTGAGCGGGTCGAGGAAGTCGTCGTCGATCCGCCGGTAGATGACGTCCACCTGACGCGGGCCGCGGGTCGTCCGCATGAAAACCCGGTTGTTGTCGATGAACAGGTCGCGGCCCTCGACCAGCTCGATCCCCATCCGCTGGGCGAGGAAACTGTGCTCGAAGTAGGCCGAGTTGTACATGCCCGGGCTGAGGAGGACGGCGGTCGGCTGGTTGGAGGTCGCCGGCGCGATGTACTGCAGCACGTCGAGCAGGGCGGCGGGATAATCGTCGTTGGGGAGGACGTCGTAGTCGTTGAACAGGGCGGGGAAGACCCGCTTGAGCACCTTCCGGTTCTGGAGCATGTAGCTCACGCCACTCGGCGTCCGGGCGTTGTCCTCGAGGACGAGGTACCGTCCGTCGGCGTCGCGGATCAGGTCGGTGCCGCAGATGTGGACGTAGATCCGTCGCGGCACCTCGACGCCGACGAACTCCCGCCGGAAGAACGTTCCCTGGAGGACGAGCCAGGGCGGCACGACGCCGTCGCGAAGGATCCGCTGATCGTGATACACGTCGTGGAGGAACAGGTTCAGGGCCGTGACCCGCTGCACGAGGCCGGCCTCGATCTGCCGCCACTCGTAGGACGGGATGATCCGTGGCACCGGATCCATCGGCCAGACCCGCTCGATCCCCTCCTCGGCCCGGTAGACGGTGAAGCCGACGCCGTCCTGCCGCATCGAGAGGTCGGTCATCGCCTTGCGCCGCCGCATGTCCTCGGCGTCGAGGCCGCGGAGCCGGTCGTACAGCGGCCGGTAGTGATCCCGCGGACCGCCCCGATCGGCGATCATTTCGTCGTAGGCGCGGCCGACCTCGTAGCCGGCGAACGGCCCGGCGGCGGAGTCGACGGCGGTTGCTGAAATTGACATCGGAACGATTGACTGCGCGTAAACCGAGCAGGGACTGCCCCGCTGGCGGGCAGTCTTGCCTTTTGTCACAACTATCCTGTGCGGTTTTTGCGAGTAGTCTGGAACGGCGGACTTGGCGGACTCGCCTTACAGCAATCCGCGCGCCGAACCGGTCCGTCCAGGATATCCGGAGACCAACGATGACCTATTGCGTCGGCATCCGCACCCACGAGGGGCTTGTGCTCGCCTCCGACTCGCGGACGAACTCGGGGATCGACCAGGTCTGCGTCTGCCGCAAGATGCACAACTTCGCGGTGCCGGGGGAGCGGATGTTCACGATCCTCTCCAGTGGCAGCCTGTCGGTCACGCAGTCGGTCATGACCCGGCTGCAGCACGAGTTTCAAACCGGCTCGGGGCTGGCCGACGTGGCCACGATGTACGAGGCGGCCCGCTGCGTCGGCCGGCACGTCCGCGAGGTGGCGGCGCTCGACCGTGACTACCTGGAGCGGGACAACGTCGGCTTCGCCATCAACCTGATCGTCGGCGGCCAGATCCGCGGCGAGCCGCCGCAGCTCTACATGATCTACGCCCAGGGCAATCCGCTCCGGGCGACGCGGGCCTCGCCGTTCCTGCAGATCGGCGAGACGAAGTATGGCCGGCCGATCCTCGACCGCGGCGTCCGCTACGGCGCGACGACCCTCGACCAGGCGGTGAAGTACGCGCTCATCTCGCTCGACTCGACGATGCGGTCGAACGTGGCCGTTGGTCCGCCGATCGACCTGCTCGTCTACGGCGCCGACGAATTCGCCGTCCGCCGCTACCGCCGGCTGGCGGCCGACGATCCGGACCTCGTGGAGATTCGCGGCTGCTGGGAGCGGGAACTCCGCCGTGCCATCGGCCAGGTGCCGACGCTCGCCTTCCCGACGCCGGGACGGCCGGACGAGTTTTTCACGGTTGTCACGGCGGACGACTGACCGTCCCGGCCGGCTTGCGGCCCGTCTGTCGCCACACGTACACTTCGTCTGATTCGCGAGATCCCCGGCCGGCTCTGCTGGCCGGGCACCGACAGGAGGTGACCGCCATGCCTCGTCCCATGCCGCGTCGCGCGTGCAGTCCGGTCCTCGCGGCCATCATGCTGCCACTCCTCTCCGCCCCGTTGTGGGCTGCGGACCCGCCCGGCGCGGCACGGCCGGGCCGACTGACCATGACCACCCTCGAGCGGCCGGCCGACGAGGAGATCGAGCCGCGCCGCACTCCGCGGCCCGTCCAGCGGGGACCGAAGAGGCAGCCGGCGGCGGCACGGGGGGCGGGACTCGCTCCAGCGGCCGATCGTGCAGCCGCACCGGCCCCGGCGACGAAGGCGCAGGCCATCGGCAGGGGTGTCCAGTACCTCATCGGCAGCCAGCGGAACGACGGCGGCTGGAACTCCGGCGAGCATCCGATGGCCGCCGACCTGTCGAACACCAGCATTGCCGGCCTCGCGGTGCTCCGCGCGGGCACGGCTGTCGCTGTGCGCGGTGAGGAGGAAGCCATGGAGCGGGCCGTGCGATTCGTCAACGGACGTGTCGCGGCGTCGGCCGACGCGGAACTCTGGGCGCCGCGTCCCGACGTCGTCGATGGGACGGTGCAGCGCGACCTCGGTGTCGGCGTCGATGCCGTGCTCGCGGCGCTGTTTCTCGCCGAGTCGATCGAAACCGCCGAAGCGGACCACCAGGCCGCCACCGCGAAGAAGTCGCTGGACACGCTGATGCGGGTGATCACGCGCAACGTGCGCGAACAGCCCAACGCATTCGCGGCGGGCGGCCAGGCGCTGACCCGGGGGCTCATCGCCCACGCGGTGGACAGGGCCACCCGCGTCGGCGTGGAGGCGGACGACGATCTCGTGCCCCTGATCACCGCCAACGGTCCGAAGAACATGGGGCTGTACGGGGATGCCGGCCGGGTCGGATGCCTGCACGTTGCCTGGCGACGCAGCGGCGGCGGCAGCAGCCATGCGTTCGCCCAAATCGCCGACGAAGCCGCATCCGCAGCCCCGGTGGCGGCGGGCCCCGTGGGCACCGCCCGTGAGCTGGAAGCGCTCGGGAAATCGCTCGTGAAACCGGTGCTCGCCAACCCTCGCAACCAGTGGCCGTACGGCGCCGGGGGAGAGGTGTTTTTGGCGCTCATGTTCCTCACCGCCATGCTCCAGGACACGAATGCCGACGCGGCCGCCGCCTGGACGGCCAGGGTCGATGCGCAACTGATCCAGACGCAGAACGCCCAGGGGAGCTGGACCGGCTCGTCGTGCATCAACAGCCGTGTCTTCTGCACGTCGTCCGCCCTGCTCGTCATGGTGCCGACGCGGGACGGCGCGGCGGTCGCCGGCCGCTGAATACCGCCGACCCGCGCCGGAAACCACCGAGTGCACAGCATGGTCCTGGCCCACTGTCTTCGCCGGGTCGTGGTCGCCGCCACGTGCGTCGCCGCGGTCGCGTCCAGCGCGGCCGACCCCGTCGCCTGGCGCCGGGCCGCCGACCGCGGCAGCGCATTCCTCGCGGCGCGGCAATCGGCCGACGGCGGCTGGCGTTCGGACACGTATGGGAATTTTCGTGGTGGTGACGCGATCACGCCGCTGGTGCTCGTCGCCCTCGACACCGCCACGCACCCCGGGCCCCATGCAGCGGGCTGCCGGTTTCTTGCGGAACTCGCCGATGATGCGGAGCGGATCGATCGGCTCGAGTATCCGGTCTACACGGCGGCCTTCGCGGTGCAGGTCTGCCTGCGGGACGAGCCGTCTCGCCGGTCGGCCATCCGCTGGGCCGACGTGCTGCGCGGGCAGCAGCTCGCCGCCGGGCTTGGCTGGGCAGAGACCGATCCGGAGTTCGGTGGCTGGGGCTATGCCACGGTCGAGCCCCGGAAACCATCCCCCGGCGCAGTCCGGCTGCCGACCCTCGACCCGAACCTGTCGGCCACAACGCTCGCCGTCACGGCGCTCCGCGCCGGGGGCGCCCGCGCGGACGATCCGGCCCTCCGGGCAGCGCTGAGGTTTTTCGAGCGTTGCCAGAACTTTCCCCGGGCTGACGCCGCCGCCGACCCGGCCTTCGATGACGGCGGTTTCTGCTTCGCCGTCGGCGTTGCCGATCGCTCGAAGGCCGGTAGCGCCGGCGTCGATCGGCATGGCCGGATGCGGATGCGTTCCTACGGCAGCGCCACGGCCGACGGCCTCCGGGCCCTGCTCGCCTGCGGACTGCCCGCGGATCATCCACGGGTGGTCGCCGCCCGCGCCTGGCTGGAGCGGCACTTTGCCGCCGACGTCCATCCGGGCGCGTTTCCGCAGGAGCGGGCCGTGTTTCGTGACGGCTGTTTCTATTACTGGTGCTGGTCGGCGGCGACGACGCTCGAGGCCCTCGGGGCCGATCGCCTGCCAGGCTCTGCCGGACCGCTCGACTGGCGGCGTGCGGTCGCGGACGCTCTCGTCACGCGGCAGGCCGACGACGGCAGTTGGCAGAGCGCCCACGGGGCCGTCCGCGAGGACGATCCGCTCGTGGCCACGCCGCTGGCCCTGGCGGCGCTGCGGACGTGCTCGAACCGAACGCCTCGCCAGAACACTGCGGCGCCGCTGCGGTGAATCCACCACCGATCGACCGCGACCGGCCCGGCCGCGCTGGCGGCTTGCGGGAGGGCGGAAAGCGGTCCAGAATGATTTGGTTCGGCGGACCGCGGAGCGACCGGGTCCGGCTGGCATAGGAGAGGTGGCAGAGCGGTCGAATGCGCGTCTTTGCTAAAGACGTGTCCGGTCAAAAGCTGGACCGCGGGTTCGAATCCCGCCCTCTCCGTTTGGTGAAGATGGTCGAGCACGCGATGAGCCCGAGAATCGCGGATGCCCACACAATCGGTGTGAGGCTCCCTTTGGAAGCCAAGCAGCGGGAGCAGCGTCTTGCGATTCCGCAAGCAACTTGGGTGACTCGAACCCGACTTTACTTAATGAATTGAAATACCAAAGATTCATCCTTGTCTGTGTGATTCGAGGAACCCTTGTTGTATCGTGGAAGCGTCTTGAAGTGCATGGTTTCAACGCCGTGGGGCCACCCAGAGGAACGGAGTGCGCCCCAAGGGCTACGGGGCCGATCAGCGACGGCGCGTAGGCCATCATTCCGGCCCTTCCTGGCGAGTTGATCTCGGCCGTGGAGCGGAGCCTTCCGCCTGCCCTGGCGGTACCGGCGCGGAGGCAGCCTCCGCTCAACCGTCAGCATGCCGTGGACACGTCCGAGGCCCGCCACTCACTTGGCGATCTCCGACCGCGAGACGGGTAAACCATTCACATGTGTTCGGGATTTTTCACTCGTTCATCGACCAAGGCCACAGGCTGATGGATCGGTCTCCCATGGGCACCGAGACGGTCATCCGGCCCAGCACGGGCTGGTTCAACGTCGATCTTGCCGGCCTCTGGCGTTACCGAGACCTGCTTTGGTTGCTCGTACATCGCGACTTCGTCTCGAAGTACAAGCAGACGGTGCTCGGGCCGCTGTGGTTCGTCATTCAACCGCTGTTGACGACGCTCGTGTTCGCTGTGGTCTTTGGGAAGATCGCACATATCCCCACCGATGGCGCACCTCCGTTTCTGTTTTATCTCACGGGTCTGCTCGGTTGGAACTTCTTCGCCGGCACCTTCACGGCGACCTCAAACACACTCGCCGGAAACGCCGGAATCTTTGGCAAGGTGTATTTCCCGCGGCTCGTCGTGCCGCTCGCGACGGTGATCTCGGGATTCATCGCCATGGCGATCCAACTGGCCACGTTGCTGCCGATCTGGGCCTGGTATCGCTTCGGCTCCCCTGGCGGCGCCGCACTGCATCTCTCGTGGACGGTGCTGCTCTTACCGATCGTGCTCCTCCAGATCGCGATCCTGTCGTTCGGGGCCGGCCTCTGGATGTCGGCGCTGACGGCGAAATATCGGGACTTCGCCTTTCTGTCGTCCTTTCTCGTGCAACTCTGGATGTATGCAACGCCCGTCATCTATCCCTTTTCGGCGATTCCCGCCCGCTGGCGGTGGGTGGCCGCAATCAATCCGATGACCGTGCCCGTGGACGTCATCAAGTCCATGTTTCTCGGGCACGGGGCCGTCGCCCCGGCCCACGCCCTCCTTTCCACGGCAGTGACGCTGGCGATCCTGTTCGGTGGCCTGGCCATCTTTGGCAAGGTCGAGCGCACGTTCGTGGACACCGTCTGAGCCTCTCCATGACGATGCCCGTCATCCAGGCCCGTTCGCTCTCGAAGCGTTACCGCCTGGGCATGCTCGGCGCGAGCACGCTCCGCGAAGAGATCCAGAACTGGTGGGGGCGGCTGCGGGGCCCGGCCGAACCGAACGCCACGAAGGGCGACTACTGGGCACTGCGCGACGTGTCCTTCGACATCGATGAGGGGGAGGTCGTCGGGATCATCGGCAGGAACGGGGCCGGCAAGAGCACGCTGCTCAAGATCCTGAGCCGGATCACGGAGCCGACTACCGGGGAGGCCCGAATCCGCGGCCGTATGGCATCGCTGCTCGAAGTGGGCACCGGCTTTCATCCCGAGCTTTCCGGCCGCGAAAACATCTTCCTCAACGGCACGATTCTCGGCATGACGAAGGCCGAAGTAAGGGCGCGGTTCGAGGAAATCGTCGAGTTTTCCGGCATCCACAAGTTCATCGACACGCCTGTGAAGCGGTACAGTTCGGGGATGTACGTGCGGCTGGCCTTCGCCGTGGCGGCCCACCTGGATGCGGAAATTCTCATCGTGGACGAGGTCTTGGCGGTCGGCGATGCGGAGTTCCAGAGCAAATGCCTTGGGAAAATGGGGCAAATCGCCGACGGGGGCCGGACGGTGCTGTTCGTCAGCCACAATCCGCAGGCGCTGCAGCGACTGACCAGTCGCTGCGTGCTCTTGAACGCGGGCCACGTCGAGGCCGACGGCCCGACCAGCGAGGTGATCTCGCACTACACCCGGGCCGGTCACTCCCTCCAATGCGAGTATGTCGCGGGTGATGGCGAGCGGATCGACGGCCGGGTTCGTCGGGCTGCCGTGCTGACGGCGGAGCCGGGTGGGGTCCACAAGTGGGGCCGCGCATTGACGTTCGAGTTCGAGATCGAGGTCGCACGCCCGAGTACGGGTCACTGTTTCACGTTCCAGATCCTGGATGAGGCCAAGAACGCAATCTGCCACTTCTCGTCACTCAATCCCGGGTCGAACTGGGGCACGGCGGCCGGAATGTACCGTCTCCGATGCACGCTGCCGCGGTGCCGGCTCTTCATGGGCGACTTCACGGTGACGACATATCTTGCCGATCGGGCCGTCAACGAGATGCTGGAAACGCTCCACGATCTGTGCAAGTTCCGCGTCGAGATGGGCGACGTCGACCGCCGGCATTACGACTGGCGGAAGGGCGATTGTGCATACCTAGAGGACCACGAGTGGGCTCCGCCCGCGCCGGCCTGACGCCGCCCCCGGCCCGCACCGGGCTTTGGTGCATCGACGGCTCGTCCCGTCGCTCCACCGATCGTCGGGAGCGGACGGCTGACGGTGCTCTCGACCCGTCCGCGGAGTGATTCGCGGCCGCTCGCAGAAGCAAAATCATGTCCGGTGAGAAACCCACGTTCGGCTGCGGGATCTGCGGGCGGAGCTGCCGGCCGCTCCGCCGGCGCGCTCCGGACGAGCTTGCGGGGGCCTATCAGACGTACTTCGGGAAGTCGCTGCCCTGCGAAATCGTCGCCAGGTATTTCACCGTTCCGAACGTCGAATTCCACTGCTCTGCGTGCGACATGCGCTGGTATGGACCGGGGAGCCTGGGCGACGGTGATTTCTACGGGACGCTCGGTCACATGTTCGATTGGTACTACGCTCCGGACAGCTGGGACAAGCAGGCAGCCCTGGCTCACATCACGGCGCGCAAGGCCGCGACGGTCGTCGACGTCGGATGCGGAGACGGAGCGTTTCTCGCCTGCCTTCGTGCGCGGAACATCACTGCCATCGGAATCGACATCAACCGCCAGGCCGTCGAGGCCGGCCGCGCCCGCGGACTTGATGTATTTCTCCCCGACGATTCACCGGTGCGGTCGTGCGACGTGCTCTGCCTGTTCCAGACGATCGAGCATCTGGACCGGCCCATCCAAGCGTTGCAGGATCAGATCGCTCGGTACGCGCCGCGCGAGTTGCTCGTGAGCGCACCGACCTTCCGCTCACTGCTCGGCTACTCCTCGGACCCGCTTGCCTGGCCCCCGCACCACCGGTCGGCGTGGTCGCGGCGTGGATTCGAGTCGCTGGCCCGGAAACTCGGCCTTCGCCTGCGGGCAGTCTGGTACGAGGGTCTTACGATCGAATCCTACCGCGACATCTCGGGACGAGAACCACAAGGGCGGATCGCAGGGCTGCCTGCCCCGGATGGTCGTCTCGGTCGCATGGCCTTTCACTGTGCGCGGCATCTCGGCCGTGATTGGGCGTCACGACGGCATTCGATCCTGGTGTCACTGGGCCGACCGTGACCCAACGCATGATTGGAAACACCGGAATGAGCGGCGCGGCCAAGCCACCGGTGATGTCGTGGGGTGCGCGCCGGGTGCTTGGCCGGCTTCGCCGTCTGCTCTTTCCGCCTCCGCCGGAACCGACGGTCGGCGTCCACGAGCGGCCGCCCTTCACGCTGACTCAAGGAAGCGTGCAGCCGGACGAAGCCGTGTTCCTCAAGCGGCTTGTCGAACTCGCGAACGGTCTGGACGGCCCGATCATCGAAGTCGGCGCGTTGTTCGGGATGACGACGATTCGGCTGGCCCAGTGGAAGCGCCCCGGCAAGCCGCTTCTGGCAGTCGATAACTTCGCCTGGAATCCTCTGCAACTCACCCCCGCCGAGCACCTCGAGCTCACCCGCGGCGTCCTCGGCTACCTGCTCGCGATCGGGGAGGTGAGCATCGTTCAGCAAGGGAAAAACGAATTCTATGAGTCCTACTCCGGCCCACCGCCGGCCCTCGTGTTCCTCGACGCAATCCATACCTACGAGGAGACGAAACTGGACATCGAGTGGGCGCTGCGGGCCGGTGCACAACTGATTTCCGGCCACGACTACTCGCCGGATTTCCCCGGAGTCGTCCAGGCCGTGGAGGAATGCGGCGGCCTGCGGGAGAGAGGGGGCACCGTGTGGCTCCTCAGTCGACCATGAGCGACCACACCGCGGACGTGTCGGCGGCGTCAGGCTGCGGGCGACCGCCCCGGCTGCTGCAGATCATCCCAACGCCTGGTCGCGGCGGCTGCGAGGAATACGCGCTCGCCGTTGCCCGGGAGGGCATACGGCGCGGCTGGTCGCTGGCCGCCGCCTTCACGCTCCTTGAAGGCACGGAGTCACTTGCTGCCGATTACGAAGCGGCCGGCGCGAGCGTCCATGCTGCCGACTTGGTGCCCCCCGGCGAAACCCCGCACCACCCGCGGGTCTTCCTCCCACGGTTGTGGCGAACACGTCGGTTGTTTCGACGGTTCAAGCCGACGATCGTACAAATCGTCCTGCCATGGCCCACGTTCGGACTGGGGCCGATTCTCGCGGCCGCAGTCGGTCGCGTGCCGACGCAAGTCGTTTTCCAACTCGCCGCGGACTCGTGCAGCCGCATCAGTCCGCGGGTGAGCCGGCTGTACCGCTGGGCAAAGTCGACGGGGCAGCGGTGGGTCGCCGTGTCCGACCAGAACCGCCGGCTCCTTGCCGACATCTTCGGTGGTCCATCCGGGATCTTCATGGGTAGAGCCGTAAACCACCGCAGTAGAAGTAGATCACGTCCTTGAAGTTGCCGACGTTCCGGTAGCCCCCTGCCCGACGCTTGATGGCCATGATCTTGCTATTG
>Ga0315901_10002282_pt1 | contig 26566 bp, 20 predicted proteins | sample LakEriMetagenome_10_FD_203761 | JGI IMG/M metagenome (GOLD analysis project Ga0315901, IMG submission 203761) | Freshwater fungal communities from buoy surface, Lake Erie, Ohio, United States - Buoy 2 MA116 | ecosystem: Environmental > Aquatic > Freshwater > Lake | place: USA: Lake Erie, Ohio...
GCTCGCGCAACTGCTTTGAATTGCGCCTCCATGACGTGATGCGCATTCCTGCCTTCAAGTACGCGCACGTGCAAGGCGATTCGCGCCTCGGCAATTAGCGATTCCCAAATGTGGCGAGTCAGGGTTGTGTCATAGGTGCCGATCAGTTCAACAATTTCGGGTTGGCGGTGAATCAGGTACGGACGACCTGAAAGGTCGACCGCCGCTTGCACGAGAACCTCATCAAGAGGCACGGTTGCATCGCCAAAGCGACGAATGCCTGATTTATCTCCAAGCGCTTCGCGCAAGGCTTGTCCTAATGCTAAGGAGGTGTCCTCGACCGTGTGATGAGCATCGACTTCGATATCTCCGGTGGTCTTCACGGTGAGATCAAATCCAGCGTGCTTTCCCAGTTGATTTAACATGTGATCAAAGAACGGCACCTGCGTCTCTATTGATATCTGACCAGTTCCATCAAGTTCCAAATCAATGTGGACCGATGACTCTTTGGTGGTGCGCTCTACTACTGCTCGACGACTCATCGTGCCCCCTTATGTGAGATCTCGTCCATATTAGAGCGAGATTTTACCCTTTAAATTAACCCCCGCGCTTTAGCCATTGCGGCAATGAACCTATCGTTCTCCTCGGGAGTTCCGATTGTCACGCGCAAAGCACCTGGCAAGCCCACGTCTCGAATCAGTACCCCTTCGGCGAGCAATTTCTGCCAAAGCTCCCCTGGAGTGGCGGTGGCAAAGAGGAAGAAATTAGCTCCACTGCGCAATGCCTGCACGCCAAGCTTCTCCAATTGTTGCATCACTCGCTCGCGCTCCTTTGAAAGGAGCGCGACATTACCTAAAAGTTCTTGCGAGTATGAGAGCGCTACTAGCGCCAGTGATTGCGTGGCAGTACTCAAGTGATAAGGAAGTCGAACCAATTGCAAAGCTTCGATGACTTTCGGATCAGCAACCAAGTAGCCCAGGCGTGTACCAGCGAAGGCAAAGGCTTTACTCATCGTTCTCGAGACAAGAACGTTGGGATATCGCTCGATAAGTGTGACAGCGCTTAGCTCTGAAGAGAACTCCTGGTATGCCTCATCAACTACCAAGAGCGCATTGCGCTTTTGACATAGCTCAGCGATGTGCTCAATATCTGCCAGTGAGGTAACAGTTCCTGTTGGGTTATTAGGTGTGGTGAGAAAGATCAGAGTTGGAGAGTGTGCGCTCATTACCTCGGCGGTTTTTAGACTATCTATTGCGTAATCACTATCCCGCTCGACGGCAATCCATTGAGTTCCGGTAGAACGCGCGATATTGCGATGCATGGAGTACGAGGGTTCGAAACCAAGCGCGCTTCGACCGAATCCCCCGAATGCAAGAAAAATGGTTTGCAGAATTTCGTTACTACCATTTGCGGCCCATACCGAACGTTCATCAAAAGTCGTATCGGAGAGTTGGTTGATGTATCGCGCGAGCGCACGGCGAAGTTCAATCGCATCTCTATCAGGATAACGATTGAGATGTCCGCCGACTTCACTTAGCGCTCGTTCAAGATCTTTCACAAGTGCGCGACTTGGACCAAACGGATTCTCGTTGGTGTTCAGACGAACTGGCACGTCTAACTGCGGCGCTCCATAAGGAGTTTGATCGGCAAGATCTGCGCGAAGTGGCAGCCATGCCGGCCATTGATTAGTCATGCGCGAAACCGTGCCGCGATTGCCTCGCCGTGCGCCGGAAGATCTTCGGAGTTCGCGAGCGTAATGACGGTCTCGGCCACCTGCTCGAGAGCCGCCTGCGAATAATTCACAAAATGTAAACCTTTCAAGAAGCTCTGCACGGAAAGACCGCTGGAATGGCACGCACACCCACCAGTAGGGAGCACATGGTTTGATCCTGCGGAATAATCACCCAGTGATACTGGAGCAAAAGAGCCGATGAAAATTGCGCCACCATTTCGCACCTGTTTGGCAACTAACTCTGCATCACGAGTATGTATTTGCACGTGTTCGCCCGCATAGCCATTGAGTACGTGAAGGCCTTGTTCAATATCTTTCACAATCACAATTGCGGATTGAACTCCGCTAAGTGCCGTGGCAATTCGCTCACTATGTTTGGTCTTGGCCACCCGAATCTGTAACTGCTGCTTCACCTTTTCGGCGAGAGCGCGGCTAGGGGTAACTAGCACTGCTGCAGCAATCGTGTCGTGTTCTGCTTGACTAATGAGATCAGCAGCGACGTAATCGGGCTCTGCAGAATCATCAGCGAGAATGATGATCTCTGTTGGACCTGCCTCTGAATCGATACCGATAATTCCCCGTAGCGCACGCTTTGCCGCAGCAACATAGACATTGCCAGGTCCTGTCACCATATCTACCGCTTGACATCCGATTCCGTATGCAAACATCGCTACGGCTTGCGCACCTCCTACGGCATAGACCTCGTCGATCCCTAAGAGTGCGCACGTCGCCAAAATCGTCGGGTGTGGCAAACCACCAAATTCTTTCTGTGGTGGTGAGGCAACAGCTATTGATTGCACGCCTGCAATTTGTGCAGGAATGACGTTCATCATCACGCTGCTTGGATAGACCGCGCGGCCTCCCGGCACATATAAACCCACTCGGTCGACCGGAACCCATCGTTCGGTGACAGTACCGCCAGGAATTACCGTCACGCTTTTTTCGGCACGTAATTGTTCCTGGTGAACTTTCTTGATTCGTTCGATAGAGAACAGGAGGGCTTGCTTGACCTTCTCATCAAGATTCTCTAGAGCGCTGGATATTTCCGAAGGACTTACTCGGAGCGAGTGTGGACGCACCCCATCAAACTTCTCCCCCAAATCCAAAAGAGCGCTCACGCCACCGGTACGAACGTGATCAATGATTTCTTGGACATCGCGCATCGCCCCTGCGACATCGAGAGTCGCGCGCGGAATCAGTGCGCGTATTTCATCGCGTGAGCTCTTGTTGGTGAGTTGAGCGCTCGCGTCGATTTCACGGATGATTGGGCGGCTCACTTACTCATTCTACTCAAGGAGCTATGGCGCGTGCTTAGACCAGACAGTTTGGCCCTAAAAGGGCTTTCAGGTCGGCGCTTAAGCTTGCAGTAGCGCTCACCTTTAACCCTTCGTCGATGGTCAACAAGGTGTTCTCGGTTGCGCTCTCTAGCCGAAGATGCACATCCGTTGTGCCAGGGTGCGAACGCAATACCTCTTTCATCCGTTCAACAACCGGCGGTGTGCATCGAGCCAATGGCAGGGTAATGACCAATGGGCCTTTTCGCTCTTGATGAAGATCCGGTAGCGACATTTCCATCAAGATGAATTTTGGGACCTCTTCGCGACGATCAACCCGCCCCTTAACAAGGACGATGACATCTTCACCCATCATCGTCGCGTATTGATTGTAGGTATTCGAGAAAGCCATCACATCGATTGCTCCACTGAGATCTTCGAGGGTGACAATGGCCCACGATGCCCCTTGTTTGGTGACCTTTCTTTGGATGCCGGTAATAAGACCAGCGATCGTCATAACTTCGTCCCCATGATTTCCGTGTAGCTCATCGCCTGATATCGCACTAATTGGTCGATCAGAGAGCGAGGCGAGCAGCGATTCGACGCCAAGTAGTGGATGGTCAGAAACATAGAGTCCAAGCATTTCTCGCTCGTGTGCGAGAAGCGTGCGCTTATCCCATTCATCGACTGGGTAATCTAAATCGATACTGGCAACTTGATTCTCGTTTGCCCCTCCGAAGAGATCAAACTGTCCAATAGCTTCAGCGCGTTTGGTCTCTGAAATACTGTCGAGCGCCTCAAGATAGATTGCCATCAAACCGCGCCGAGAGTGTCCGAGCGAATCGAAGGCGCCGCCTTTGATTAACGATTCTAAAGTTTTCTTGTTGCAAACCTGCGCATCTACTTTCGCCAGAAAATCTCCAAAAGAGGTGAAGGCGCCTTTGCTCTCGCGAGCTTTTCTGATTAATTCGACCGCGCCAGTTCCAACATTTCGAATTGCAGCCAGACCAAAACGAATATCTTTGCCGCGCGGTGTGTAATCAGATTCAGACTCGTTGACATCTGGGGGTAGGACTTTGATCCCCATTCTGCGACATTCACTTAAGTACAGCGCACTCTTATCTTTATCATCGCGGACGCTTGTGAGCAGCGCTGCCATGTACTCCGTCGGAAAGTTGGCTTTAAGGTATGCAGTCCAGTACGAGACCATGCCATAGCCCGCGCTGTGCGCGCGATTAAATGCATAATCCGAGAACGGAACGAGGATCTCCCACAGCATGGAGATTGCATTATCGGAGTAGCCCCGCTCCTGCATTCCAGCTTGAAATGGGATGTACTCTTTATCAAGAATCTCTTTCTTCTTCTTGCCCATAGCGCGACGCAAGAGATCTGCGCCACCAAGTGAGAATCCGGCTAGTTTTTGAGCAATGGCCATGACCTGCTCTTGGTACACAATCAAACCGTATGTATCTCCAAGAATCTCTGCGAGTGGTTCTGCCAATTCGCGATGAATAGGAATTACCGGTTTGCGATTGTTTTTTCGGTCGGCATAATCATTGTGCGCATTAGCTCCCATGGGGCCAGGTCGATAGAGAGCGATAACCGCTGAGATATCTTCGAATGAATCTGGCGCAAGCGATCGCAAGAGCGAACGCATGGGACCACCGTCGAGCTGGAAGACACCAAGGGTCTCACCTCGCGAGAGGAGCTCATACGTTTTCTTATCATCTAATGCTAGATCTTCGAGTGCAAAAGTAATCCCCTGATTACTTTTGATGTTGATCAGGCAATCATCCAAAACGGTGAGATTGCGCAAGCCAAGAAAATCCATTTTAAGTAGACCAAGCGATTCGCAAGCACCCATATCGAATTGAGTGATGATGGATCCATCCGCCTCGCGTCGTTGAATCGGAATAACATCAAGGAGCGGCTCTTTGCTCAGAATTACACCCGCGGCATGCACGCCCCATTGACGCTTGAGACCCTCTAAGCCTTTCGCGGTATCAATGACCCGTTTGGCTTCGATATCACTGTCATAAAGCGCACGTACCTCGCCCGCCTCAACATATCGCTCATCATCAGGATTAAAAATTCCCTCAAGCGAAATATCTTTACCCATTACAGAAGGCGGAAGAGATTTATTGATCTTCTCTCCGATTATGTATGGCAAACCCAATACTCGTGTTGCATCTTTCACCGCTTGTTTCGCTTTGATTGTTCCGTACGTAATGATTTGAGCAACGCGCTCCTCACCATAACGTGAGGTCGCATACTGAATCATCTCGCCACGATGGCGCTCGTCGAAGTCAAGATCGATATCAGGCATGGAAATACGTTCAGGATTGAGAAAGCGCTCGAAAAGTAAGCCGTGCTTAATAGGATCTAGGCCGGTAATTCCTAGCGCGTACGCAACGACCGCGCCTGCCGCCGAACCACGTCCAGGGCCGACGCGAATCCCTTCTTTGCGCGCGTAATTCACAAGGTCTGCGACCACGAGGAAGTAGCCAGGAAAACCCATCTGACAAATAACTTGCACTTCATACGCGGCACGTTTGAGATGTTCTGGTGGTACGCCATCAGGAAAGCGCATCGCCAGACCGCGAGCTACTTCCTTCTCCAGCCACGATTCCTCGGTTTCACCTTTAGGGACCGGAAATTGCGGTAGAAGATTCTCGCCTTCGCGGAAGGAAATCTGACACCTTTCTGCAATCAAAAGAGTGTTATCGCAGGCTTCTGGAATCTCAGCAAAGAGTTCGCGCATCTGTCGAGCAGATTTGAGATAAAACTCATCGTTCTCGAATTTAAATCGCTTTGGGTCAGCAAGCGTTGATCCCGATTGAATACAGAGCAAGGCAGCGTGAGCTTGCTCATCTTCTTTGTAGGTGTAGTGGAGATCATTCGTTGCTAGCAATGGAATGTTAAGGTCTTTTGCGAGTTTTAAGAGATCTGTTCGAGTTCGCTTTTCAATTTCTATTCCATGCTCCATTAACTCGAGAAAGTAATTCTCTTTGCCGAAGATTTCTTGATAGTCGCCAGCAGCTTTCTTGGCTCCTGCATAGTCGCCCATGCGAAGTCGAGTTTGAATTTCACCACCGGGGCACCCAGTAGTCGCGATCAAGCCTGCTGAATACTGCTGTAGCAACTCCCGATCCATTCGAGGCTTGTAGTAATACCCCTCAAGTGAGGCCAAGGATGAGAGTTTGAAGAGATTGTTCATCCCATTGTTGTTCTGGGCAAGAATTGTCATGTGGGTATAGGCGCCTCCACCGGAGACATCATCTTCGCCACCTTCAGCCCACTTGACGCGCTTACGATCATGGCGTGATCCGGGGGCGATATATGCCTCGATACCGATGATGGGTTTAACGCCGACAGCTTGTGCGTTTTTATAGAAATCGTATGCGCCGAAGAGATTGCCGTGATCTGTTATCGCGATTGCGCGCGCCTGCGGGTTCTCAACCTTTGCAACTTCACCAACGAGCTCCTTAACGCGAGCGGCACCATCGAGCATCGAGTACTCGGTATGGACATGGAGGTGGACAAAATCGTTGGTGCTCACGGTTGGGAAATGTAGCGCCTTGCCTAGGAAGGGTTACGTAGGCTGGCTAAAGCGCTGGTCAGGTCGGCTGGGTAGGCGCTGGTAAAGCTCTCTTCCTGGCCGCTGCCTGGGTGGATGATGGTCAATCGATGGGCATGGAGCCACTGCCTGGTCAGCCCCAAAGCCTTGGCAAAGGTTGGGTCGGCGCCATACATCAAGTCGCCAACGAGGGGGTGGCGTAGCGCTGCAAAGTGCACCCGAATCTGATGAGTTCGCCCAGTCTCCAACTCGACCTCTACCAATGTGGCGCCAGCAAAACTTTCGAGCGTTTGATAGTGGGTGATGCTTGGTTTTCCATCGGCCACAACAGCAAACTTAAATTCATCGCGTGGGTGGCGGTCTATTGGGGCATCAATTGTGCCGCGAGTGGGATCTGGATGCCCTTGCACAATTGCGTGATAGATCTTCTGCACTTGTCGAGAACGGAACTGCTCTTTGAGAGAGATATATGCGCGATCAGATTTGGCGACAACCATTAGTCCTGAGGTGCCAACATCCAGGCGATGAACAATTCCGGCTCGCTCTGTTGGTGCAAGATGTGAGAGCGAAATGCCACGTGCGGTTAAGACACCAACAACAGTCGGCCCACTCCAACCTATCGATGGATGCGCTGCGACACCCAGTGGCTTGTCGATCACAAGAATATCGTCATCGCTGTACACCACTTTGAGTTCGGGAAGATCAGATGTATCCAGCTGGGCAACACGACCGGCTTCATGAATGATGTCGATCTCAATCACATCGCCTGCAGCAAGTCGGGCAGATTTATCTACGCGCTTACCGTTGACAAAAATCGCCCCGCGTTCAGCCGCTGCGGCGACCATTGTGCGAGAGAGTCCAAGCGCGCGAGCAAGTGCAGCATCGACGCGTTCGCCATCGAGCCCCTCAGGAATTTCTAGTGTGCGCGTTTGAGTGATTTCATGTGGTTCATTTGGTTGGCTCATCGATTATCTCCGCGATAACTTCCGCCGCGCCACGAGAGCACAGCCATTACGGCAACCGAGAGGACAATCGCTGAATCGGCAATATTAAATAGCGCCCAATTTGGTAGGCCGATCCAATCGACAACGTGGCCGCGAAATGGTCCGGGATCGCGGAAGAGACGATCGGTGAGATTGCCCATGACGCCACCGATTAAACCAGCCCACGGATAGCTCCATGCTCGAATCGAAACGCGTGGGATACGAATGAGAAGGTAAAGGAGGACGAAAACACTGATGGCGGTGAGTGCGAAGGTGGCGCCAGTAAATGAGCTAAATGCCGCGCCGGGATTACGTGCAAACTCCCAACGCAAAAATCGCCCAACGACATATTGAACCGGTTTACCTTCAAGCGTTTCTACTGCCCAGATTTTTGTGGCGAGATCGAGTAGGTAAACGGCGAGCGCACCGCTAAAGATAATCCGCCAATGCGAGGTGCGAATTAGCGTCGCTCCTCTTTCTGTTTGCAGAGCATGCAGAGTGTGGCCCGAGGGAAAACTTGTAGTCGCGCTTTACCTATTGGGTTTCCGCAGATTTCACATTTGGTGTAGCTGCCTGCCGCAATGCGCGCGAGCGCTAATTCTGTTTGCAAGACAAGATCTTGCGCGTTGTAAACAAGCGAGAGCTCATGTTCTCGTTCAAAAGTCTTGGTTCCTGCATCGGCTTGATCATCACCAGCGCCATCCGAAGAATCTTGCAATAACTCAGCAGCTTGAGCCTCAGCAGAGGCAAGCTCTTGCTTGTAGGTGGCCAAATCCTTTGTCAGTCGAGCCTTCATCTCTTTCAACTCATCTTTGCTCCACGGATTCTCTGAGCCCGAGACAATCAAAGGCGTAGGAATGTCGCGTAAGGGCTTCAAAGCGTGTTTGCTCTTACGCTCGACCTTCGGCGGAGGCGGCAGTAATAAACGTCTTTGGAAACCATCATTGGGAGTACTTGAGCTACTCGAATTCGATGGCGTTGCAGAGGTAGCAGAGCTCGCACCCGAGCTCCCCCCTGCAGATTTGCTTGCCTTGCTCGCCTTACCAGCAGCTGGCGCGCTCTTGACTGGTGCCGGTGTTGGTGCGCCCTCATTCTTCTTGGGAAATGGTCGCCCCTTGCTTGCTGCTGGAGCTTTTTTGATGGGCTTGGCTGACTGAGCAGGCTTGGCAGGTTTCGCCGGAGCTTTCTTTATTGGCTTAACAGGCTTGGCAGGGGCTTTCTTAACAGGCTTGGCTGGTGCTTTCTTGCTGGGTTTGGCAGGTTTCGCCGGAGCTTTCTTTGCCAGCTTTTTCGCCGGAGCTTTCTTTGCCAGCTTTTTTGCCGGAGCCTTTTTCGCAGGTGCCATGGCCGAGAAGGGTAGCCCCTTTTTCCTCAAATTTCGCACTCTAAGGGCGCTAAACTTCATCCCATCCTCTAGGTTCGACATGGCCTAGGGGCAACTGCGTCGGTATTGAGGCCATCACCTCGAGAGCAGAGCGGAAGAAAGGCTTTGCGCGAGGAAATCTCGCAAAAAGCGAAGTAGAACCGAAAAATGTCAGAAGTGATCTGAGCGCGAGAGGCGCGCCTGGATAAAGCAGGTGGTACCGCGGCTTCACAAGAGTCGTCCTGCTCACTGAAGTCTGCGCATATCTGCATATATAGAGATATATGAAGAATGCATCAGAATTCAGAGGATGAGCCGGGAGCGCACTGCAGATGAATCCACCAATCAACTCACGCACATATGAGGCCTTGCCAACGCATGTAGACCTTCCTGCGATGGAACGTGAGATTCTTGAATTTTGGAAGCGCAGTGGCATCTTCGACAAAAGCATCGCGGCTCGAAATGTGACGGGCGCACAGCAGTGGAGCTTTTACGAAGGCCCCCCAACGGCAAATGGCCTACCTGGCACCCATCACATCGAAGCGCGCGTATTCAAGGATGTCTTTCCACGTTTTCATACGATGAAAGGAAAATACGTTCCTCGTCGCGCTGGCTGGGATTGTCACGGATTGCCGGTCGAGCTTGCCGTAGAGAAAGAACTTGGTTTTACCGGAAAGCAAGATATCGAGAAATACGGTGTAGCGCAGTTCAATCAAAAATGTCGCGATTCGGTATTGCGCCATGTCGATGCATTTACTGAGATGACCGAGCGGATGGGATTCTGGGTTGATTTTGATAAGGCATATTGGACGATGTCGAGTGAGTATGTGGAGAGCGTTTGGTGGTCACTCGCGCAGATTTGGAAGAAGGGGTTACTCGTCCAAGACCATCGCGTAGCGCCGTATTGCCCGCGATGTGGCACAGGGCTCTCCGATCACGAACTTGCGCAGGGCTACGAGAACATCACAGACCCTTCGGTCTATGTGAAATTTCCAATCACTTCAGGTCCGTTTGAAAAATTGGGCGCATCGTTTCTTGTGTGGACGACTACTCCCTGGACACTTGTTTCTAACACCGCGATTGCAGTTCACCCTGAAGTTACGTATGTGTTGGCTGAGAGTGAGAGCGAGAAACTAATCGTTGCAGAAGATCTACTAAGTTCTTTAGGTGATGGTTTCACCGTCACAGAAAAGATTTCTGGACGAGAGCTCGAACATACAAAGTACCGCCGACCATTTGATTGGGTTGATATTCCTGATGCACATTTCGTGGTGCTCGCGGAGTATGTAACAACAACCGATGGAACGGGACTAGTTCACCAATCCCCCGCCTTTGGCGCAGACGATCTCCAAGTCTGTCGAAAATACAACCTCCCAGTTGTTAATCCGATCATGGGCGACGGCACCTTTGAGAAATCCATTCCATTAGTAGCAGGCATGTTCTTCAAAGAGGCAGACAAACCGCTCGTGAAAGAACTAAAAGCACATGGACTACTTTTTAAACAACAAAATTATGAACACTCCTATCCACATTGTTGGCGATGCCATACGCCGCTGATGTACTACGCACAACCCTCTTGGTATATCCGTACTACGGCGATCAAGGATGCGTTACTGCGCGAGAATGAAAAGACCGATTGGCATCCAGGCACCATCAAAACGGGTCGTTACGGGGATTGGCTCGAGAACAACATCGATTGGGCGCTCTCCCGCAATAGATACTGGGGCACGCCACTACCTATCTGGCGTTGCGAAAATGGCCACATGATCTGCGTGGAATCTCTCGCTGACCTCTCGGCGCGCGCGGGTAAGGATTATTCTGCCCTCGATCCGCATCGCCCTTACGTCGATGATGTTGTACTCCAGTGCGCCGAGTGCCAGGGCTCTATGGTGCGAGTGCCTGAAGTAATTGATTGTTGGTACGACTCTGGCGCGATGCCATTTGCTCAACTTGGCTATCCACATAAACCAGGTTCACATGAAGAGTTTGCGGCTACCTATCCAGCAGATTTCATCTGTGAAGCAATTGATCAAACTCGTGGCTGGTTCTACACCCTGATGACAATTGGCACGCTGGTCTTTGATAAATCATCCTATAAAACAGTGCTCTGCCTCGGTCACATCCTCGATAAAGATGGTCGCAAGATGAGTAAGCATCTCGGGAATGTGCTCGAACCGATTCCGCTCATGGATCGACATGGTGCAGATGCCGTTCGATGGTTCATGTTGGCCGCTGGTTCTCCATGGTCTGCTCGTCGAGTGGGCCATGATGCAATTAGTGAAGTTATTCGCAAATCACTTCTGACCTATTGGAATACCGTCTCATTCTTGACTTTGTACGGGAGCGTTGCGAATTTCGTCCCTACGGGAGAACTTCGACTCACTCATTCTTTGGATCGTTGGATCATTGCAGAGCTCAATCAAACCATCGCAACCGTTGATGGTGCGTTGAACGATTTTGATTCACAAGAGGCCGGTCGCGCGCTTGCCCACTTCATCGACGATCTCTCGAATTGGTATGTCCGTCGCTCACGCCGGAGATTCTGGGATGGCGAAGTCGATGCGCTCGAGACGCTCCATCACTGCATCGAGCAACTCACTCTCCTCATGGCGCCCATGGTTCCATTCATCTCAGAACAGGTGTGGCAGAAGGTGCTGCGACCAGTCGACAGCTCTCTCCCAGAGTCGGTCCATCTCGCCGATTTCCCCACCTCTGATACGAAACTAATTGATCAATCGTTGATGACCAAGGTGGCAACCACTCGGAGAATCGTCGAACTGGGACGAGCAGCGCGAGCAACCTCGCAAGTTAAAATCAGGCAACCGTTAGGCCGAGCGCTCGTTGCTGGGTATTCACTCTTAGATACAGAGCTGCAAGAACAAATCGCCGATGAACTTAACGTCCATCGAATTGAAGATATCTCACAGGTTGGAAGTGATTTGGTGACCTATGCGGTGAAAGCAAACTTCCGAAGCCTTGGCGCTAAATATGGCGCAGCAGTCCAAGCGGCAGCGAAAGCTATCGCCAGTAAAGAACCTGGCGAACTCGTGCGTGCCGTGCGAAGCGCAGGTACGGTGACGGTCGGAGAATTCGAAGTCGCTACTGAAGATTTGGTCATTACTGAGACACCAAAATCTGGCTGGGCAGTTGCAAGTCATGACGGGGAATCGGTTGCGCTAGATCTAGAACTAAATCCCGAGTTAATAACAGAGGGTTATATCCGTGAAATTATTCGCGTGATCCAAGAAGAGCGTAAGCAAAGTGGCTTGCACGTTTCTGATCGAATTCATCTGGCATGGAACGGAGATGCGGAGATTATTCGCGCTTTCGCTTCAGGTGGTGAAGAGATTGGTCAAGAAGTCTTGGCGTTATCGATTACTCGAGATGAAATTCTTTCCCTGCCAAGTGCCGATTCTGGAGACGATCAATTGCCAATAGCAATTCAGATTACGAAAGTTTAAGGAGCTAGAGCATCCGAGCAAATGGTATGAGTAGTGACACGAGTAAAAAGACTGCGATGTAGGCAAGGTCAAAACTCACTGCTCCCATGCGAATTGGTGGGATGAAACGGCGCGCAAAATTAAGTGGTGGATCCGTGATTGCGTAAATCAACTCCACCAATGCCAACACAGGGCCTTTTGGTCTCCAGTTTCTGGCAAACATGCGCACGTAGTCAAGGATTAATCTGCCAATAAGGATGTAAATGAAGATTTGCAGGATAGTTGCAAGCAGTGCACCGAAGGCGCTCATAGCGCGTGATCAGCTCTGGTTGAAGAAGCTTGCTTCGGCAGCTGCGAATTTATCTTCGGCGCTTACCTTCACATTTGGCGGTGAGAGGAGGAACACTTTTGCTGTAACGCGTTCGATAGAACCGCGATGACCGAAGACTAAACCTGCCGCGAAATCAACAAGGCGCTTTGCATCTGCATCATCCATGTCCGTGAGATTCATAATCACTGGAGTGTGGTCGCGATAGTGCTCGCCGATCATCCGAGCATCGTTGTAACTATGCGGATGAAGCGTGATGATGCGATCTAGCACTGGCTCTTCTTTGTAAACAGGAGTCACCGTCTCTACCGCTCGAAATCTCGGAGCGGGTTCAGAGATAACTGGTGCGCTCTCTGAGCGAGAGCCGAAAAATCTACTGCCTGCACTTTTTGCTACCGGAGTAACTGGAGCAACTGGAGTACGCGCCGGGGTGGATACGGCAGTTGCAGGGACTGAATGGCTCTCTGGAGCGAGTGAGTCGTCACTTCCATCATCAACAAGTCCGAGATAGAGGGCAACTTTACGAAGTGGGCTCGACATAATGTCTAAATGTAGACCCCGGATGTACGAGAACCCAGGATTGACGAGCCTATTCGCAGATGTGTCGCACCACAGGCGAGCGCTGGGATGAAGTCTCCGCTCATTCCCGCCGAGATTTTCGTCATCGCAGGAGATAACTCTTTGAGCTCATAAAACACCTTCTCAAGCTTTGCAAATGCGCTCTTTGGTTGCGCTTTGAGCGGGGCTACCCCCATGACGCCCGTGAGGGAAATTCCCGATAGACGACCTGCGCTCTGCTCATCCTGGAGATGTGTGAGTAGTTCGCGAGCGCCCGCCACAGTGATGCCGCCTCTACCCGCATTACCTGCGCTCTCTGCTTGAAGATCGCCATCTAACGAAATCTGAATCAAGCATTCCACGGTCCGTCCATGCTTAATCGCCGAGTCTGAGAGCCCTTGGAGATATTTCTGATCATCAACCGAGTGAACAAGACTGGCCCATGATCCGATAGAGGCCAATTTATTTCGCTGTAACTGCCCTTGATAGTGCCATCGAATATCGTTGAATTTACTCATCGGTGCCGCAGCAAAGTATTCAACTTTCTCGCGCGCCTCTTGCTCCCGGTTTTCACCAAAATCACGGACCCCCAAGTTGTAGAGAATTTCGATGTCGCGCACGGGGAAATTCTTTGTAACAGCGATAAGCGTGATCTCAGAGCGATCTCGGCCTGCATCACTAACTGCCGCGGCAACCTGCGCTTGAACCCGCGCCAGGTTCTCAGCAATTTCCGTTTCACGATCCATGAACTACTACTCCCGCCTGACGTCCTGTAATGCGCTCGCGCCGAAAAGAATAGTAATCCTGATTTTCATAGGTACAGATTCCGTTCCATTCTGCGTTGAGCACTTCCACAACCGATTGTTTTTTCACGATTCCAAGAATCGACTGGGGAATATCAAGAGTGCTGCGCTCTGAGTGATTGTCGGAAGCTAGCGTCGATCGACCCACAACAAAGCCCCGAGCGTGAGCGCGCTCGGCAAGCTCATCTGCAACTTCGTAACAGTTCCCGCAAATGGTGGCTCCAATGTGGAGCGCGAAGGGTTCGTGGGCCATTAGAGCCAACGCCTTTTCAACAATGCCATCGAATAATCCACGCCAGCCCACATGAATGGCAGCTACGGTCGTTGCCCCGATGAAGAGCACTGGGGCGCAATCTGCAACAAGTACCGCAAGACCCACGCCAGGAGTTTTGGTGATGAGTCCATCGCACTCATGAATCGCATCTGAATCCGAAGTCGAATCAATTTCGATAATTGTTGATCCATGCACTTGATTCATAAAAAAGAGTTGCTCTTTTTTTAACGCTAGCGCACCGGCAAGAGCTGCGCGATTTGCTACTACGCAATGGAGATCATCTCCTACGTGGGTAGCAAGATTGTTCTGATCATAGGGAGGTGCGCTCCTCCCAGATGCTGGAGAGGTGCGCGAGGTGAAGAAGAAGCCACTCTCCACCTTTAGTCCTTACACTCCCCGATAACTGGCTTCCGATTACTTAAGAAAATCCGGCACATCTAATTCGTCGACAGTGCCATCCTCTTCGAAAATTATTCGCTTTCTGGTGGCTCCGCCACCGAGCGCGCTGCCCGAATTTGCAGGAATCGTGGCTGCAACCTCAACCGGATCATTCTTCTCGCGCACAGGCGCAACCGGAGTGTCAATGACTGGTACATCAATCTTTGTCGGTTCGCCACTTTCAAAACCAGCAGCAATCACCGTGACTCGGACTTCATCGCCCAAGGCATCATCAATTACGGTGCCGTAAATGATGTTGGCATCAGGATGAGCCGAGGCAGCCACCAATTCAGCAGCTTCGCTAATTTCGAAGAGACCGAGATCCGAACCACCTGCAATAGAGAGCAACACACCGTGCGCCCCATCAATCGATGCCTCAAGCAATGGGCTGGCAATCGCAGTTTCAGCTGCGCGCGTTGCTCGATTCTCTCCTCGGGCAGAGCCAATTCCCATCAACGCAGAGCCAGCGCCATACATCACCGAACGAACATCGGCGAAATCTAGGTTAATTAAACCTGGTGTGGTGATGAGATCTGTGATTCCTTGAACGCCCGCCAAGAGAACTTGATCGGCGCTCTTAAATGCTTCGAGAGCGGTAATCGTTCGATCGGAAATTGAGAGTAAACGATCGTTTGGAATGACAATTAACGTATCAACCTCTCTGCGAAGCGCTGCGATTCCCTCGTCAGCTTGTGTTGCCCGCCGCTTACCTTCGAAGGTAAATGGTCTGGTCACTACTCCTACAGTTAGTGCGCCCAACTCGCGCGCAATTCGAGCAACGATTGGAGCACCACCTGTTCCCGTACCGCCACCTTCACCGGCAGTAACAAAAACCATGTCAGCGCCGCGAAGTACTTCTTTAATTTCCTCTTCATGATCTGCAGCAGCCTGACGTCCAACATCCGGTGAGGCGCCAGCACCTAAACCGCGCGTAACCGCTCTACCGATATCTAACTTCACATCTGCATCACTCATAAGCAACGCCTGTGCATCTGTATTAATAGCGATGAACTCAACGCCCTTTAATCCGACATCAATCATTCGATTGACAGCGTTAACCCCACCGCCACCAATGCCAACAACTTTTATTACTGCAAGATAATTTTGCGGGGTTACCACAGTCACGCCTTTCGACAGGAGATAACCCTCATTCTCTACTTGAGAGTGAGCGCTAACTCAAAACTTGGCGAGAAGGTAGAGGTATTCCCTTCGCTCTACAAACACCAACGCGTTTTTTCTTTGTTGTGTCGCAGAGAAATTCTTTTGATTAACGAACGGTGGGCGTCAGAGGCGTGGCGATATCAACAAATCGCGCCCTCTTGTTCTCAGGAGCTGCTAGCAGCGCGTCAAGAACGGTGAGTTTCGCTTCTTGATCGCCAACGCTCCCCCAGAGGATCTTCAGCCCGCCTCGAAGTTCAAGTGTGATTGATGCCTTGCTCGGCAAATCAATCCTTGCCACTCGCTGGCGAATTTTCTTTGGCAAAGCGTCATATATCTGCATCGCATCATTGATAAAACGTCGGTCACCTGCAATTACCGGAACCCCTTGCGGCGGTCTTGATACTTCGACGAAAGTTACGCCATTTTTATCTCCAAGAAGAAATTTTCCTTGACGTGTGGCAAATGCGACATCAACCTCTCGCAACTGTATGACGAGTTCGACGGTGTGGAGCGGTTTTCGATTGATGTCAACGCCTGCTACTTCAGGGTAGACGCTAAGCGCACGCGCAACATCACCCGCATTGACGCGCGCCAATTTGTCACCAATGCCAATTCCACTTTTCCGGATGATTTTTTTCGCTGTCAAAGTTTTCGAGCCCTCTAATCCAGATACCTCAATCGAACGAATATCAAAGATGCTTGACCAACCAAAGAGATATCCCAGCGCCGCAACAAGGATGATGGGAATGAGTAATTTTTTAAACTTAACGCTCATTGATTGCCGAGATTATTTGAGGAGCCAGGGATGTCACATCCCCCGCCCCTAAGGTGAGAATGAGATCTCCTGCTTTTGCGTACGAAATAGCAACGTCGATGGCGCGAATCAAATTAGGCTCAAAGAGCGCCGAACCACCGTGCTCGTTAACGGCAGCGGCAATTACAGCGCTACTTGCACCAGGAATTGGATCTTCTCCGGCGCCATAAATATCAAGCAGAACCACATGATCTGCGGCAGCTAAGGCGGTGGCAAACTCTTGAGAGAAAGCCAACGTTCGTGAATATCGGTGCGGTTGGAAAATGGCTATAACTCGCCCAGCGCCGGCGGCAAGACGAGCGGTAGCAATTGTTGCTCGGATCTCCGTTGGATGGTGGGCGTAATCATCGATGATTCGAATGCCCCGCGCTGCTCCACGCAACTCAAATCGTCGTCCTACTCCAGTAAATGTTCCTAAAGCCGAGATGGCACCTTGCGCTGGCGCATCCAATAAGAGCGCCATAGCCAAAGCGCCTGCGCAATTGAGGATGTTATGTTCGCCTGGGATAGCCAACTTCACCTCGCCAAGAGTCCTGCCCTGCCAGGTCGCTCGGAATACCGAGGATTCCGCTGATGCATGAATGTGTGAGATTCGAAGATCTGCCCCCTGGCTCTGACCATATGAATATGTTTCAAGGCCTAAATCGCCAGCTTTCTTTGCAAGACGCGCGCTACCAGCATCATCTGCACAGAGAACCACGCCTCGAACTACGGTTGATAGGAGTTCTTCGAAGGCGCTGTTGATTGCAGTTTCGTCAGCGAAGTGATCCACATGATCCACTTCGACATTAGTGATAATCGCATAATCCGGGTGGTATTCGATAAATGATCCATCAGATTCATCGGCCTCTACAACAAAGAATTCTCCTTGTCCGTGGTGCGAGTTGGAACGAGAATCGTGTGGCGTACCGCCAATGGCAAAGGAGGGATCCAATCCAAGATTTTGCAACATAATCGTCAACATCGAAGTTGTGGTTGTTTTCCCGTGAGTGCCAGCAACAGCAATTGATGTGTACCCCTGCAAAAGCGTAGCCAGCGCTTGAGCTCGACTAATCACGGGAATTCCTTGCTCCCGCGCAGTTTTGAGCTCTGGATTTGATTCTTTAATTGCACTGGAAATCACGACAGTTTTAGCGGCACCCACGTTAGCCGCCTGATGCCCAATGTGAATTCTGCCCCCACGTAGCGTGAGAGCCTCAAGCGTCGTCGAGTTTTTGATATCAGAGCCAGAGATTTCCATGCCACGATCAATACAGATTCGTGCAATACCGCTCATGCCTGCGCCACCGATACCAATGAAATGCACTGGTGGATTCAAGAGCTCTGAATTTCTCATTATGTTAGGCAGTTCGCTTTCTGCTGCGTTTACGCTCGCTAGCAAGTTGGCAAATGCTCATCGCCAAGATTGCTGCCGCTGATTCCCGGTCAGATGTTTTGGTAAAGCCCTCGCTCTCCAAAGTTGAAATAGCGGACATCAGTGCATCCCTAGAGAGTGACTCATTCTTAATTATCTGGACCCCTCCCCGGTGGGCTAGCGCTTTCGCATTAAGCAATTGCTCGCCATTTCCAATTGGCAGTGGAATCAACACCGCCGGAAGAGCGCTCGCCTCTATCTCAGCGCATGTGCCAGCACCACTTCGTGCCACGACAAGATCTGCAGCGAGAAAGGCCTGATCCATCTGGTCAATATAAGGCACGGGGTGATAGCCCTCTGAACGAAGAGGAAGCGAATTTCCCGCTCCTACTGCATGCAGAATCTGAAACCCTCGGGCAACTATTTCATCAAGGGCTTGTGCAATAACTTCGTTTACTTTTGCAGCACCCAAAGAACCGCCAAATATCAACATCGTTTTGCGATTAGGCTCGAGGCCAAAGTGTGCTCGAGCTGCGCTCTTACATTCTTCGCGCTGACTCACGTTTAATTTAGAAATATCCGCAATGGACTGGCGAATTGGCAATCCGATTGCAGGGGCATCGTTCCACTCTGGAATGGAAAAATTTGAGAAGGCTTGGGTTGCCATCCATTTACCCACGCGATTTGCCAAGCCTGGCAATGCGTTGGCCTCGTGAATCACCAAAGGCGTTTTGGCAAGTTTGGCTGCGCAATATGCAGGAAGGGCGACATAGCCACCGAATCCTACGACGACATCCACGTGCAAACTTTTAATTGTCTTTCTGGTTTTTACCACCGCGATAATCAAGCGCGGCAAGAAAGAGAGTAAGTCGCCATTGAGCTTTCGCGGGAAATCAGTTTTTGGAACGAGCCTAAAAGTTGCGTGAGCTTTCTTGAGTAGAGGTAGCTCCGCTCCGCTCTTTGTCGCTAAATAAATGGCATTCAGTTGGTCAAATCCTGAGCCGGAGAGCATCGCATGCAACTGCTCTTCAGTTGCCATTGCCGGCAATAAATGGCCAGCTGTTCCGCCGCCAGCGAATAACACGGTCAATGGGCGCATACTCATCGACCACGCCACATTAATAGCTTGGGTCGCGCATCGAAGTAACTTTTAGCTTCAGGCTCGCGCCGAGCCACACCAAGAATGAATGCGAGCCCCACCATGGATGAGATCAGCGCAGAGCCGCCATATGAGACCAGAGGTAATGGCAACCCGACAACTGGGAATACGCCAGTAACCGAGCCGATGTTGATCGAAGCCTGAGCAATAATCCACGTGGTGACTCCAGCAACGGCATAGCGGGAGAAGGGATCGCGAGTTGTTATGGCGGTTTTGATGCCCGCCCACGCGATCATAAAGAACGCCGCCAACACAATAGTTGTACCTAACAAACCAATCTCTTCGCCAATGACAGCAAAGATAAAGTCAGTGTGCGCTTCTGGCCCTAAGTTCCCCCATTTCTGCCTACTACCGCCGAGGCCAACCCCAAATATTCCACCAGTGGCTAACGCCATACGAGAGTGTGCAGGTTGCCACCCTAATCCCAAATAATTTGCAGCCGAGAATGGATCAAGAAATGCTGTCAATCGACTTAATAACGTAGGTCTAAGCAGCGCTAATCCGATGATTGCCGCTAGGCAAACTCCACTAATAGCTAGTAGACGAGTTATCCGCTCACCAGAGATGAAAAGCATGCCAATCATGATCAGCGCCAGGACCATGACAGTGCCAATATCTTTGCCGAGCAGGATAAGTAGCGAGATGCCGCCAAAACCAAGAAGTAATGCACCAGTACCTTGGTTACGCAAGAATTCCCCGCGTTCAACTTTTGCCAGAATAAAGGCTGCCCAAATAATGAGAGAAATCTTTGAGAACTCACTCGGTTGAATCGTTATGGGGCCAAGATGAATCCAGTTTCTATTTCCATTTATCTCAAGACCAATCCCGTCGACGAAAACGAGCCCGAGTAGCATCGCCGAACCAAGAAGTAGTGGCGGTGAAATCCTTCGCCAACCTTTCGTTGGGAGCTTGAATGCGAAGTAACCCAGTAGCAATCCAGCGCTAAACCAAATGATCTGTCGGAACACGATTGAAAATGATGAACCTGAATTTGCATATGCACGCACACCTGATGCAGAAAGCACCATGAGTAGACCCATGAAGATAAGAACGCCCATTCCTGAGAGCAGAACATAGAAAGGAGCCGTTGGGTGGGTGAGTAATGGTTTCTTTGCCCCGCTCATCTCACAGCTGCCCTACCAACTCAGTTACCGCTTCAACAAAGAGCTCTCCGCGCTGCGCATAAGATTGGAATTGATCCATGGATGCGCACGCTGGCGCTAGTAGCACGGTATCTCCATCATGTGCCACACGACTTGCAGCCAGTACTACCTCGCGCATTAATGCCTTCGCGCGCTCTGCACCCTCTAACGAAGGATCCTCATCAATCAAAATGATAGGAGTTTCGGGCGAGTGTTTTTCCAGCGCATTCTTTATCAATGGTCGATCGGTGCCGATGAGAATTGCCGCTCGAATCTGCTGATGGCGACGCTTGACCAGCGTTTCGATATCAGCGCCTTTTGCCAGCCCGCCAGCAATCCAGATGATTGAATCGAAAGCTGCGAAAGCGGCATTTGTTGCGTGCGGATTGGTGGCCTTGGAATCGTTAACCCACGTGATGCCATCTTTATGAGCTACTTTCTCAATTCGATGATGGCCAGGAGTAAATGCCCGAAGACCCTGGCTGATGGCATCTGGCTCGATACCCACCGCTCGAGCTAGCCCGGCTGCGGCAAGAGCGTTTGAGACATTGTGCGGCGCTGGTGGGTTGATATCACTAAGTTGCGCAAGTTCGGTTGCAACATTTTGCGCTCCAGTAAATGCGCGGTCGATCAGAAGATCTTCAACAACGCCCAATTCACCGTATTGAGGAACTTGTAAGGTGTAGGTCGTAATCTCACGCTCGCGCAGGAGCGACTCTATTGATTCATGGAGCCTTGGATCATCGCCGTTGATTAACACGTGTTCTGCACCATTAAAAATCTTTAGCTTTGCCTGCAAGTAGTTCTGGAAGTTGCCATGCCAATCAAGGTGGTCGTCATCAATGTTGAGCAGCGCACCAGCGCTAAGGTGCAGATTGGAAGTCCAATGCAACTGGAATGAGGAAAGCTCAACAATGAGGTACTCATAAAACTCTGGCGCTGTGAGAATTTCGATAACCGGGGTGCCAACATTGCCGCATGCGATTGCACTCTTGCCTGCAGCTTTGATAATCGACTCGACCATACCCACGGTTGAAGTTTTGCCATTGGTACCGGTGACACCTAACCAGATTCGTTTGGCACTCTTGCCAGCTTTTAGCTGTTGTTGATCATGCATGAAAGAGAATTCAATCTCCCCCATCACGTGAGCGCCGTGCTCAAGAGCCGCAAGCAGGATGGGGTGCTCTGGTTTCCAACCCGGAGAAGTGATGACTAACGGCGGAAACTTCTCTGGGATATCAAAGGTGACGTGGATTCCAAGTGCGCCAAGTTCTTTTGCTAATTCACGATGTCTACTATCGTCCCGCTCTTCGAAGACTGTTACTTCATAGCCAATCTTTACCAGTGCGCGTGCAGTGGCATCGCCAGTAACGCCCAGTCCAGTAATCAAGACTTGGGACATCGTCTACCCCGTCACCCATGCACCATAAAAGAGGCCAAGTCCGCCGGCCACCATGATTCCAGCGATGATCCAGAATCGAATCACGATAGTGACCTCACCCCAACCCAGAAGTTCGAAGTGATGTTGCAGCGGCGCCATGCGAAAAATTCTCTTTCCTTTTGAAATCTTGAAGTAACTCACCTGGAGAATTACAGATAGCGTGATAACTGCGAAGAGGCCACCAATAAGGGTGAGTAATAATTGAGTTCTGAGCGTGATTGCCAATCCTGCTAACGCGCCACCAAGAGCTAACGACCCAGTATCTCCCATGAAGATTTTTGCTGGACTTGCGTTCCACCATAAGAAAGCAAAACATGCACCACTGAGCGCTGCAGCTAACACTGCCAAATCGAGTGGATCTCGGACCTCGTAACACTTAGCCCCTGCGCTGATGGCACAACTTTGCCCAAACTCCCAGACGCCAATGAGAATGAAGGCGCCAAAACTCATTACTGCCGCTCCCGTAGCCAAACCATCGAGGCCATCAGTGAGATTCACCCCGTTGCTTGTTGCCGTAATCATGAAAAAGACCCAGACAACGACTAGGACTGCACCTAGCTTGATTGATGTGTCGCGCACCGTTGACAAGTTGAGCGACACTGGCGTTAACCCACGTTCGTCCGGGAAATTCAATCCAGCAACGGCAAATGCAAGTGCGACAACGCTCTGCGCAAGCATCTTGGTGCGCGCGCGAAGTCCAAGTGATCTCTGTTTGGAAACTTTGAGCCAATCATCGAGAAACCCGACCAAACCCAGCCCACTCATCAGGCCAATCACTAGTAGGGCTGAGACAGTAACTGCCCGTTGGGTGATTAGATGAGTGATGAAGTAACTTCCCACAACTGCACCAATAATGACAATGCCGCCCATAGTGGGTGTACCGCGCTTGGTGTGGTGTGTTGTCGGGCCATCATCTCGAATGAACTGTCCATATCCGCGCTTAACCAGAACCCTGATTGCAGCTGGCGTACCAAAGAATGCAAAGAGAAAAGCTAGTGCGCCTGCGGAAAGAATGCCTCTCATCGCGCAATCACCTAACGTCCGTTCTCTTCAAAAGTTTCTGCTGTTTCTTCTTGCAATAAAGAGTTCCTGAGCGCATCGCTTAGCTTTTCCAGCCCTTCAGCTCGGGATCCTTTGACTAGTATCACATCACCTGGCGTGATTTCCTTGGATATAGCCAGCGCATCATCGAACGAACGAACATGCTGCACGTGGGACTGTGAATGTGCAATCTCTCCGTATTCCGGGGTATTCACTGCAATTACGTGGTCTATCTCCATCTTTTCGGCGAAGAGCGTAATGTCCTGGTGAGCGTGATTGGAATCTCCACCTAACTCATGCATTTTGCCGATGAATGCCCATGCTCGACCGCCACGTTCCTGAGCGAAATAGCGGAGCGTTTCAATGGCAGCTCGCATACTCTCAGGATTGGCATTGTAGGAATCATTAATGAGCAGAATTGAACCCACCTCTGAGATTTCCATCCGCCATTTGCTGGCGATTTCTGCAGTAGAAAGTCCGCTTGCGATTTTATCGATTGGTATCTCGAGAGCTGTTGCAATTGCTGCGGCAGCAAGTGCGTTCGGGACTTGATGTCGACCAATCAAACGTAAGGCAACCGGTTCGCGACCAGCCTTTGTTACAAGATCAAAATGCGCGCAACCCTCTCGCACATCTATATCTGCAGCTCGCACATCACAGGAGTTCTCCTCGCCGAAGGAGATCACTGCAGCTGCAGTTTGTGCGGCCATTTTTGGCGTGAACTCATCGTAGGTACCGAGAATGGCCGTTGCGCCTTTGGTGAGATTCGAGACTATTTCTGATTTTGTTTTCGCAATTGCCGTCCTTGATCCAAATTCGCCAATGTGTGCGCTGCCCACCACTAACACAACTCCGATATCTGGTTGCGCCATCTGAACTAACCGAGCGATATCACCCTGATGGCGGGCACCCATTTCAAGGATGCAAAACCGCGTCTTCTCTGTAGCCCGCAGTAAGGTAAGCGGAACTCCAAGGTCGTTATTAAATGATTGTTGCGGCGCAATCGTCTCTCCTGCAAGCGATAACACGTGTCGAGCAATATCTTTAGTTGTCGTCTTTCCCTGGGAGCCAGTAATCCCAATTACTTTCATATTAGGTAAGCGCCGTCTAATCTCTGCACCTAATTTGCTAATCGCCGTTAGCACATCTGTAACTACTATGCAGCTAGCGCCGACCTGCCGAGTGGTCAACGCTGTCGTGGCCCCTTTTTCAAGCGCCTCTGCAACATAACTGTGGCCATCAACTGTTTCACCGTTTAGAGCAAGAAAGATTCCACCTTTGATTGGTTGGCGGGAATCAAAGAAAGGTTCTGCCGTAACTAGAGCATTCACATCACCAACAGGTGTGCCGTCTACTATTTTGGCAATCTCGGCTACGGTGAGCGCAATCATTTTCTTTTTCCTATCAATTCCTGAGCAATTTCTCGATCATCAAAGGGATGGATGGTGCCGTTGATTTCCTGACCCGTCTCATGTCCTTTCCCAAGAATGAGAACAACATCGCCTTTGATGGCCAGCTCGAGCGCTCGCTCAATGGCAACCTTTCTTTCGATTTCTACTGTCACGTTAGTAAATCTCTTTGGTCCCATCTGCTCAATGATTGCAGAGGCAGATTCACTTCGCGGATTATCACTTGTAAAGATCGCGATATCGCAACCTTGTGCAAGCGCCGCACCCATCAACGGACGTTTACCTGGATCTCTATCACCACCACAACCTAAGATGCCAATAACGCGCCCTGGAAGATTGGCACGTACCGCCGCTAGTACTCGTTCAATTGCATCAGGTGAGTGTGCATAATCAATCAAAACGTGAACGCCTTCGGGATGAGCTACTCGCTCCAATCGCCCTGGGGCGCCTTGAGCTGTTGAGAGCGCAGCAGCAGCACTTAAAGGATCAATTCCACTATCAACTGCTAACGCAATGGCCATTAGTGCATTTGCTACGTTGTACTCTCCGACCAATGGCGTGCTCACATCTAATAGCACCCCATTGGGGCCGCGTACCGAAAAGTTCATTCCACTTGGGGTGGTTGCCGAATAATCAACCAGGTGCCATGCAGATTTCCGATTGGTAAGTGATAAATCAAGGGCGGGAATTGATGCTTCGGCGTAAAGTCGAGCGCCCCATTCGCTATCCACATTAATAATGGCGCTCTCAGCAAAAGAAAGTGTGAAAAGTCGTTTCTTTGCTCGATAGTAGCTATCCATGTCGCCATGAAAATCTAGGTGATCTTGTGAGAGATTAGTAAAGCCCACCGCTGCAAATCGAGTGCCATCGACTCGGTGTAGCGCAAGGGCATGACTTGATACTTCCATCACCACATTAGCAATATGTCGTTCGCTAAAAGTAGCAAGAAGCGCTTGGAGATCGGGTGCTTCAACCGTTGTGCGCACGCTGGGAAATCGTTCTTGACCAATCTTGGTCTCTACTGTTCCCATCAGGGCTGATTGCCGTTTGTTCTCACGCCAGATGTGATCTAAAAGGTATGCGACAGTAGTCTTGCCATTGGTGCCTGTTACTCCATACAGCCGTAAATCGTGCGTAGGTGCGCCATAGAACCAGGCCGAGAGTGGTCCAAGGGCGCCGCGAAGATTTTTCGTTACCAGGATTAGTGGTGCGTGAGCTTTCGCGCCCAGTTGCTCCCGAGCAATCGGATAACCACTTTCATCTGTAAGAATTGCAGCAGCTCCAGCGGCGATAGCTTGATTCATAAAATGTATGCCATGAGTCTTTGCGCCCTGAAGGGCGACAAAAAGATCCCCAGAGTCAATTTTCTGAGAATCTAATGAGATTCCAGTGACCAAAGCATCTTTAGCGGAATGGGTAATCTCAAGAAAGTCTGCAATTTGCTTTAGCGAGCGCGAGTATTCATATTGGAGTAATTCGCGCATGGCTACCTTTTCGCTGAAGCTGTCGCGACTTTTGCCTCTTTATTCAACGTATCAAGGCCTCGCTTATCCAACGGAAACGGAATGAACTCTTGACCTGTTGGAGGTACTCGATAACTCTTCAAAGCATATGAAATAACCGATTTGAATACAGGTCCGCCAAGATACCCTCCCCAGTGGATACCTACTGGGTTCTGAACGGTCACGCTCATAGCAAATCGAGGTTTATCTGCTGGTGCGAATCCGATAAATGAAGCGGTGTACCCGCGATAGCATCCACAATTGCTGTCATACCGTTGCGCCGTGCCAGTCTTGCCTGCTACTCGGTAACCAGGTATTGCAGCTCGAACTGCTGTACCACCCTCTTGCACAACGCTCTCCATCATGACGCTCAACTCTTTCGCAACGTCCTGGGAGATTACGCGACGAGATTCTGGACGTGGCGCAGAGGTGTAATGGCCGGATGAATCACTCGTGCCAGCGACTAACGTTGGCGTGACTCGAAGACCAGAATTAGCTATCGTTGCAAAGACGCTCGTAGCTTGAATTGCAGTAACGGAGTAGCTCTGCCCAAATGAAACAGTAGGGAAAGTTGAGCCTGACCACTTCTCCACTGGATTTAATATTCCGGCCGGCTCTGCAGGTAGCCCTAACTTGACGCGCTCACCGATCCCAAAATTCCTCAAGTATGAGTAGAGCGTATTCTCGCTCATCCGTTCGCTTATCTTGATAGTGCCGACGTTACTTGACTTGGCGAGAACTCCAGTTGCAGTTAACTTCCATACCGGATGCTTATCGTGATCATTGAAGGTTTT